>Ga0326728_10015899_pt1 | contig 15508 bp, 8 predicted proteins | sample MB3enrmetagenome_FD_207602 | JGI IMG/M metagenome (GOLD analysis project Ga0326728, IMG submission 207602) | Lab enriched peat soil microbial communities from McLean, Ithaca, NY, United States - MB31MN | ecosystem: Environmental > Terrestrial > Soil > Wetlands > Peat | place: USA: New York...
ATTGGAGTTCGCGCAGCATCTCCTCGCGCTCGGCCGCCAGATGGGTGGCGAGTTCGGACAAGTAGGAGGGCAACGGGCGGCCTTTGGGACTGGCCAGGAAGCCGGGAAGATCGGCGGCGTTTTCCTTGAGAAGGGAGGCGACTTTGGCGACGTTGGCGATCCTGGAATTGCGGATTTTCTCACCGAGGACGGAGGAGGAAACGTTGACACTGTTGAGGACGTTGCCGACGTTGTGGAGAATGCTGGTGGCCACTTCGGCCATGCCGGCGACGCGGGAGGCTTCCACCAGTTGGCCGTGCATTTCCGCCAGCTTGGCCTCCGCCTCCTTGACGGCGGTGAGGTCTTTGGAGATGCCCATGGTGCCGATGATTTTGCCGTCATCGTTGCGCAAGGGCATTTTGGCGGTGATGCACCAGGAGTCCTTGCCCCCTTTCCAGGTCTCCTTCTCAATCTTGCCGACCATGGCCTCGCCGGTGCGGATGATGTTCTGCTCGTCGGCGAAGGCTTGCTGGGCGTGTTCGTCGCTGAAGAAATCGAAGTCTGATTTGCCGATAATCTGGTCGTGGGTCAGGCCAAAGCGTTCATGCACCGCCCGGCTGCAGCGGATAAAGCGCGAACTGAGGTCCTTGAAATAAATGAAGTTCCAGGAGTTATCCATGAGAGCGTGGAGGAAACCTCGTTCGCTGCTCAATTCGGCCTTCTGCCTGGCTTCCTGTTCCAAATGCTGCAGGCCCTGTGAAACATTCTCCGCCAATTCCTCCAGCAGGGAAAGCTCCTTCCCCCCAAAGAAATTCAACTCCGAAGAATACAGGCATAAAACACCCGGCGCGCCTTCAGCGCACTGGATGGGAAAAGCCGCCGCGGCGCCTCTGCCGCCGTTTTTGGCCGACGGCCCGCCGGGGAGGGCCAGGCTGGCGGCCGCATAATCATTCCAGACCACCGTTTTTGACTCGCTCAAGGCTGCCTGGGCCAGGCTTTGGGCGCCCGCTCCCCCGTCGGCTGGCGGCAGGACCTGGTTGGCGTCACACCCGGTCGTCCCACTCCAACAGAGCGGAACCAAGGCGTCTGTCTGCGCATCGCGCCGGCCCATCCACGCCAGCACAAAGCCGCCGTCGTTGACCAACCGCTGGCAGATTTGGAGCGCGACCTTCTCTCCGGACGGCGCGCGAACCATCGCCTGGCTCACCCGGCTGGAAGCATGATAAAGCCGGTTGAGCCGGCGCAATTCCGCACTGGTGGTGTCATTCATTTACAGGATTATCGGCCCGCGGCGAAAAAACTTGACCCGGATTCGCCGATTTTGACAAACCGGCGCCGATGGATATATTATTGCCATGAAATCCTTATCTCCAATCATCGGCCTGCGCGCGACGGCGTGGGCGGCGGCGGCGTTCCTTTCACTCAGTCTGGCTGTCGAAGCCAGGGCGCAAAAGGGGATCCCCCTGGCGCCCGCCGCCCCGGCGCAGAAGCAAACCATCCCGAATGACGGCACCGAGGCGGGATTGCTGCGACAGGCTTACGGATTGCTCTCGTTGGCAGACCACGACTACCAGGGACACCGGGCCAGGGCCATGAAACAAATCGAAGTCGCGGCCCAGCATCTGGGCATCACTCTTCGCGGCGACGGAAAAGGCCATGAAACCCAGGCGACCTCCGACGCGCAGCTTCGCAACGCCCAAGCCTTGTTGGTGCAAGCGAGCGGTGGATTAAAGCCGGGGCAGGGGCTGGCGCATGTCAAGCTGGCCATCGCGCAACTGAACGTCGCGCTGGCCATCCGCTGACGGAAATAAGTCACTTCTGGATGGTAGGGCGGGCAGTCCCTTGCCCGCCGCACAACGTCAGAGCGACGCTGGTTCCTGTGCCAATGCCCGACGGCGGGCAGCGGAGTGCCCGCCCTGCCTTGCCCATGCCATCCAAGGCCGGGGCATTGCCACTGAGGGCGCTATTTTTCCGCGGGAGGCGCGGACGGCGCGGGGCTGGACTTTGCGGCGCTGTCCGGGGCGGCGGATTTTCCGGCTTGGCTGTCCGTTGCGGTTCCCGGCTTGCTTTCTGTTTTGGCGGGCTTTTGCGCCTCGGTTTCCTTCTTGGCGCCGGCTTTGTAATTGTCGCTGCGGTAATCGGTGGCGTAAAAGCCGCTCCCCTTGAAAATCAGCCCGCCGCCCAGGCCGATGCGGCGATGGACCTTGCCTTTGCCCCAGGGCTTCTGCGGGCAGGCGTCGCGCGGGCAGACGGTCAAGGCGCTGGCCTTGATGGACTGAACCTTCTCAAAGGCATGTCCGCACTTGGAGCAAATGTATTCGTAAGTCGGCATAGACGCGGACCAACATATCCAAAACGGCCATTTTTCAAAGGAGAAGTTTGGCGGCAGCAATACGTCAATCGTGGATGGCAGGGCGAGACTCGGTCGAGCCGTGACTTTATGCCAACAAAATCGAGTTACGGCTCGACGGAGTCTCGCCCTACCGTTACGAGCCGCCACTGAACCAGTGGCAGCGGCACGAATTTCAAGGGGCCGTTGGCGGACGGCGGATTTGCAGCCTACTCAGACTTGGCGCCGCCGGGTTGGGCGGCATGTTGCGCGGATGCGCCCGCGCGCTTGAGGCGAACCACCAAATTGGTCAGCTTGACCGGCCACACCACCGGCTCCGGCGTCACCGGTTCTGTCAAGTAACCGTCCGCATGAACTTGCGGCCAGACTTTTTGGCCCTTTTCCCACCACTGCTTTCCGTTATAGGTTGCTCCTTTTTCTGGCATAGGTCCCATTGTATAATTTCTGCCTTCAAACCCGAACCGCCCGCCAAAGAACGTGCTTGCCGATGTTATAAAACCGTTTTTCGCAGGGATCAGACGGCCGCCGGGAATTGTTGGATCGTTTGTGCTGAATTCCAGGGTAAATTCCTTGATCGGCTTGCCGGTTTGATCGTCCACCACCTGCCCGGCGAAGCCGCAGTCGCTCTTCAGCGCGTCGGACGCCTCTTCATACACTCGCAAACGGCCTCCGGTTCTCTCATCGGCTAATTTCCCAAAGTACTTTTCCAAAGCACGAACCAATGGCTCGATGGATCGTTGCAGCGCTACATCGAACACGCCGCCATTGATCTCCCACAGAGAGGTCACCACAAAATAGTCTGGCGTTTCGGCCAATGGCGGGAAGAAAGAGCCGCCACCATTCTCCCAATGAACCGGGGCCTTTTCTGCCGCCGGAAGGAAATAAAGCGGCATTCCGGGATGTGGCGGGCCACGCAGTCCATGAGGCGGGCCAGGCTCAGTATTGAACGAGATGTTCAAGTTCGTGAAATCAATGCGAAAAAGCGGCTGCTTCGCCTGACCTTGCGGCCATTTGATCTCCCCTGGCTTCCGGTTCAACCGGCAGGTCCAGTCTTCGGGCAGGATGTTGCGCAGTTCCGCGAGGACCGTTTCCGGGCTTTTTGGAATTCGCGCCGCCACGGCTCCTGCCGGCGGGCCGGTTCCTCCAGGCAATGACAAACTGGAATCGGGTCCACCGGAGACAGGCTTTTGCAAGGCGGCGTCCAGTTCAACCGTCGTGGTCTTTCCCGCTTCTGTCTTGATCGCGGATGTGGGAAAGCGGGCTTTCTGGATCGGCTCCCCGTTTGCTACGAAGATCCAACCGCTCGGGATGTCGCCACGAAAACTATTGGCTTTGTAGCCGCCGCCAAGCTCGCGGAAAAGGTTGTAGTCACCGGGCGGCACCTGTTTGAAGACAAACCGTCCTTCGGCGTCGGTGGTGGTTTGGGGAAAGGGACCCTCGAGAAGAAAAAAGCCGCGGACCAACGGATTTTGCAAGCTCAGTCCGACGTTCTCGTTCGTGAGCCGCTTGTTGCCCAGCCGTAAGATTCCCTCGACGCGCGCCCACGGCCGCAGTTGGACTGTCGTGGTTTGCCCGGCTGGCGCGATTGGAACCTGGGCGAATCCGGAGTCGTGGACGGCGACGAGCGTCACGGCCCCCGCGGTGGCGGGCAGGTTGAACCCCCCATCACGGTCCGTGAATGTGGAGGGACTTCTATGCGGATCGGTGTTGGAAAGATGACCCATCTGGACGAGATGAAGTCCTTCGCCCGCCAAGGCTCCCAAGGTCAACAGACCGAACTTCAAACCGAAAGCAACCTGTGCATTGGCAACAGGACGGCCCTTTGTGTCCACCACCTTGCCCTTGAACGCGTTGCCTTTGCGCAAGGCGAAGTTAAGGAGCGAGTTGGTTCCGACCGGCATCATCTCCGGCGCGTAGCCGTCCGCCTCCGCCAAAACCAGCGCGCTGGAACCATCCGATCCAATCTCGACACGATAGGCGCCGTCCTGACCTTGTGCGGCTTGAGCCTTCACCCAAAGCAGCAAGTCCGGCTCCGCCGCGCCCGCATACCCCGGCGTGGCGGTGAAGCTCTTAATCGGTTGCCGTGTTTCCGCATCAACCACGGTGCCGCGCACGGTGACGTTGGCGGCCCCTTTCGTCCGGGGCGCCAGCGCCGGAATCGTGCCTGCCGGCCACTGCAGTTCGATCTCCACAGGATTGCTCACCGCGCGAATTTCCAAACCGCGATTTGGCCCGGCGCGCGGCGCTGCCACCACCGCGAAACGGAACTTGTGCCTGCCAGGCCCCAGCACCAGCGGCGTCAAGCCTTGATGCCACGCCGCGCCGGCGCCGAATTGGAGGTCGCCAAACTCCTCTCCCGCCGCCAGGGAGAGACTCCGCACTTGAAACAATGATGAGGAAAAAGCCCACGAGCACCAAATGCCATCCACCTCCAATTCAACCGGCTGTTGGGTCTGGGCCACCGAAAGGGCCTCGCTGCCTTGGTTGCGCAGGCGGACTTTGAAGCGAGGGATCTGCGGCAATTCCCAAAACGTATTGTCCGCTTGCAACTGCGCCGACACGCCTTCAACCGGCTCGCCCCAGTCCGATTGCGGATTGCGGATTGCGGATTGCGGATTTGGAGAAGTATCGTCAACCCCGCTGCTGCCGGACTGGCCGGTGAGCGCGTTTGCCCCAGGTTTGAGCATATTGGTTTGGACTTCGATCTCCACTGGTCCGCTCACGGCGCGGACCGGGCCTCCGCCTAGACCAGCGACCACGGCCACTCTTACCGTGTGTTTGCCGGGCGGCAGCTTCATTGGCGGATTGTCGGGGTACGTCATCACCCACGAGCCAAACCTCTGAATGGTAACCTCCTCCGGCCCCGCGACCCGCCACGCCGAATCCAGCACGAGCGGCAAATTGGTCCAAGCCTGACCTGGCACAATGTCCAATAACATTGCGAGACCCCCCTCTATCACAAACAGTCCATCTCTGCCCCGGGTTGCTTTGGAATCATAGTCTTTGGAAACGTACCAGTGGCCATCAACTTCTAACTGCCAAGTAAAGGAGTTGGTCGTGCTGACAAACCGCATCGGACCCTGGTTCGTAATGTCCACCAGCAATCGCGGCCACGCCTCCCCTGCCCCGGCGTCAGCCGGCGCGCGCAAGCGCACCTGGAAGCCCTTGACCGCCGTGCCCCAGCCGGGAGTCATATCGAAATTGACAGCAAGCGACTTCAACGCCCGCAGAATATCCTCTTTCGCGGTGGGCCAGTCTTTGAGCGCGTTGGCATCCACGTTGATATATACATGCAGGCGGCCGGCCTGGCCCAGATGCTCACTGGCCGGATTTGTGTCGCCCGGCGGGACGGCGCGCTCGGCGGCAGGCTGATCGGTGAGCCACAACCAAATGACCATTTCGTCCATGGTCCTGTATCCGCTATAAAGCATGATCGCGCGTCCTTCGAGCACTTCCTCATGATTATTCCCCGGCCGCAGTTGGGACATTTTGCCAACCATGTTCGCCAACGACCATCCCTTCGGCAACAACGGCAGCAGACGCCCGACGGGGTCGCCATCGGCATCGGCCGCCGCATCGGCGGCAACTTCAAACGCCAGCTTCCCCGAGAGCGGAAGCCCCTGCATGGAAAAATTGGGCATTCGCATGGGAAATGGCTCGGCGGGCAATTGGACGGAGTAGGAGCCGGGACGGCGCAGGTACCGCCGCTCCGTCAAGTCAAACGGCTCCAACTGGAGGGTCTGGCCCGGAGCCACATTCGTCTCTCGCGTAAAGATTTGTATCGGCCCGCCAATGAACGGCGGCGTTTTGCCTTCCGCATCCAGCAGGATAAGGCTGCCATTAAAGTAAGGAGCAGACGGAACTTGAAAGTTCATGGTCCGATCGCTGGTATTTGTGACTTCAATGTGGATGAGGATTGGCTCTCCGGCGCGGAACAGGCGCTTCGCCGCCACCAACCGCGTGCGCAGCCCGTTGGTTGGATCGCCCCAGTCCGATTGCGGATTGCCGATTGGGGATTGCGAGATGGCGGACAAGGCGGACTGCGGATTTGCGGACTGAGGCCCGGGCGCTGCCTTCATCATCGCCACCGGCACGACGATGGCCGTCAACAAGAGCAATGCCGAAAGCACCGCCCAGCGCGTCACGGCGGCGCGGTTGCGCTTGGTGTCCAGGATGGCGAGCAGCCGGCTTTCCAAATTCGAGGGACGCGCCATTGCGACTCCGCCGCAGTTCGCCAGCCAGCCGGGGGAAAGTCCGGCGGAAATTTCCAGCACTTGCTCCGCGTAATCGGCCGGCTTCGCGCCGTGCCGCAACACGATGTCGTCGCAGGCGCGCTCGCGCTCGGCCACCATCCGCCGCGCCGCCAGCCAGACCAGCGGGTTGAACCAGTAGAGCGCGCAGACCAGGCGGGTGGCCATCAGCGTGAGATAATCGCACCGTTTGGCGTGGGCCAGTTCGTGCAGGAGCACGACGCCGCGGCGAGCAGGCGGCCATTCCCGGGACTCCTCGGGCAGCAGCACTTTGGGACGCAGGACGCCCCACGTCATCGGCATGCGGCGTTGCGCCGCCTTCAACAAAACGACGCGGCGCTGGAAGCCGAGGCGTGTACACAATTGCGCCAGCAAATCGAGCCAGGACGCCGCGGTCTCGCGCCGCGACGCCCGTTCCAGGCGATGCAGGCTCAAGACGCCAAGAACGGCCGGCGCCAGCGCCAGCAAAACACCCGCCAGCCAGGCCAGCAATCCCGCGCGGGACCAATCCATTTTGGCGCGTTCCGGGCCAGGCTTGGGCGGGGCGACGATTTGAATGTATGGCGGCTCTCTGCCGAGAGCCGCTACGCGCGCAACTTGCTTTGGCGGGGTAATTTCTGGAGCCGCGGGGAGCGCGGTTTCAATCGGGCGCGGGGTTGGTGGAATTGCGGACGGGGCGGACGCTGTGGACGGGGTGGTGGACATCGCCGCGCTGGACGGTTCGCGCAAGGCCATCCAGCCCGGAAGCACGCGCCAGCCGGGCAACGCCCACGAGAGCAGCGGCAGCGCCGGCAGGCTGGCCACCGCCAGAAAACAAACCAGATGCCGCGCCGCCGCCGACCGCCGCCTCATGCAAACCGCCGCCACCCCCGCCGCCGCCAGCACCGCGGCGCTCTTCAAACCCGCATCCAGCAAAATCCCGAAAAAATCCCGCGCGGGCGGCAGCCACCGGGCTATGTCAAGTAGATTTGTCATGGGTTCCTTTCCTTGCGCCGCGCCCGGGCGATGAGGGAGGAGAGCCGCCGCAATTCCTCCAGCGGCACCTCCGCCCCGGGATCGCCCAGATAGGCGGCGACGGCCTTTTCCAGCGACCCGTCGAAAAATGTCCGGATGGCGCGCTCAAACGCGCTCTTGCCGGCGCGGTCGCGCGAATGCGTCGGCTGATAAACAAATTCGCGCCCGCGCTTGAAGTGTTTGAGGTGCCCCTTGCCCTCGAGGATGCGCAGCAACGTTCGCACCGCCGTGCGGGTCGGCGGTTCTGAAATGGCCGCCAGGACCTCCGTGGCGGTCGCTTCGCTTTTGCCATAAACGGCGTCCATGATTTGCCGTTCGCGGCGGCTGAGATGGGGGTGCGCGCTCACGGGCAACCCTCCTGGAAAAAGCGGTCATTTTTCATAACAGCCAACTTTTTAGCCTTTCCCCGCCTTTTCGTCAAGAGAAAAAAGCCAATTTCTTGGCTTTTTCTTCGCTGCCGCCCAAAAAGACGATAAATCGCGCGCGGCGATGCGTCGGTCCTGGGTGGCACGGGCGACCCGCCCGTCCCGCCGGGCCACTGGCCCGGCGGAAGGCTGAACGCGACTCTTGGCGAAAACGCTGCGTTAGGACTGCAATCCCGCCACTCCTGGTTCCGGCCGGCGAGTCGCCGACCGGCACAGGCGGGTCGCCTGTGCTACCCATCTGCCGGTCGCAAATATGCGGGCTAAACCGTGGGTTGCGGCTGGTGGCCGGATTTCATCCGCTCCAGGTTCTCCTGATAAAACATCTTCACCGGCGCGCCGCCCAGGGCGATGGCGCACCAGGCCGCCTCGTCCAGCTCCGCCTGCGGGATGCCCATGTCGCGCGCCTTGCGAAAATGCGCCTCAAAACACGGTTGGCAGCGGCTGCCCACCACCAGGCTGAACAGTATGAGTTCCTTGGTCTTTTCATCCAGCGCGCCGCCCGATTGCACCGAGCGCAGCAGCGCGGCAAAGGCCTTTTGCGATTCGGCGGCGGAACCGGACGCGGTTTCGCTCATGTCCGCGCAGCAAACGTCGTGGCGGGCCGGGGAATTTTTCGTGGGTGTTTTCATGGAATCAATTTCCTTTGGTTGAATGGCGGCACTGGATTTGGGAGTTTCCGCCGGGTTTTGGACGGACGGCGAAAGGAAAATCTGACCGGGGGCGGCGTCCACGATCCTGCCGATGACAAAATGGCCGGCGCCGCGCCGGGCCAGGGATGACCGCAATGTTTCCAGCCGCGCCGCTGGAACGGCGATCAGCAATCCGCCGGAAGTCTGCGCGTCGAATCCCAGGTTCACCATGGCCTCGTCCACCCCCGGCGCAACGTGAATCGCGCCGCCGGCATACTCGCGGTTCCGCTCAATCGCCCCCGGAATCACGCCTTGCCGCAGGGCGTCCATCGCGCCGTCGAACGCCGGCAGCCCGTCCGCGAAAACTTCCGCGCCAAGCGCGCCCGGCCGCAGCATCCGCAGCAGATGGGCAAAGAGGCCGAAGCCGGTGACATCCGTGCAGGCGGACGCGCCCGCCTCCTTCATCGCCTCCGCCGCCCCCCGGTTCAGCGCGGCCATGGAAACCTCGGCCGCCGCCATGCCGGCCGGATAATCGCGCCCGATTTGGCGGCAGAACGCCAGCACACCCGTGCCGAGCGGCTTGGTCAGAACCAGGACGTCGCCGGCGCATGGTTTTTCCAGCGCGGCGGCCGCGGCGGGATGAATCAGGCCGGTGATGGCAAAGCCGAGTTTGATTTCATCATCCTTGATGCTGTGTCCGCCGACGAGCGCGACGCCGGCCTCCTTGAAAACCTCCATCGCTCCCTCCAGCATCAGATGGATGATTTCCCCCGGCAACGTTTCGGAGGGAAACGCCAGCACGCTCAAAGCCGTGCGCGGCTGGCCGCCCATCGCGTAGATGTCCGACAGGCAATTGGCCGCGCAAATTTTGCCGAAGAGCCGCGGGTCGTCCACGCAAGGCGCGAGCACGTCCACCGTCTGCACCAGGCAAAGGTCCTCCGCGATCCGGTAAATCGCCGCGTCATCGGCGGCGGCCAAGCCGGAAATCACCGCCGGGTCTTCCACCGCCGGCAGCCGGCCCAGGATCGCGTCCAGGTCGGCAGGCGCGATCTTGGAGGCGCAGCCGGCGTTGCGCGCCATTTGCGTCAATTTCACCTGGGAAAGGTCCACCGGGTCCGGCCGTTCGCCCGCGCACGGACAAATATTTTCCTCGCGCAGCGCGTCGCATGGGCAAGGCTGCCGCGCGTCGCAGATGCAATGTCCCAGAAGCTGGGAGCGTTCCATCACCCGGCGGCGTTTGGCAAAATCAATTTTCACGTCAGCAACTTTTTCGCTTCCGCTCCGGGCATCCGGCTGTTTCCCGACCGGACGGTGAAGCGGATTTTGTCCAGGTAATCCACCAGCGGCACGGCGAATTTGCGGCTGACGCCGAGGGCATCGCGGAATTCCATGGTGGAAAAGGCCGGGGCGCGGGCGAAAAGTTTCAGGGCGGTTTGCTTGCCGGCTTCCACGGCGTCGCGGTGCATCCAAATCTGGTCATCCAGCCGCGCCACCACGCCGCGTTCCGCCAGGAGCCGCGCCATGGCGGCGACGCGCGGCAGCGGCTCATTGGCGGCCGCGGCCAGTTCCGCCAAACCGGGTGGCGCCCAGCCGCCTTGCCGCAATTTGGCGGCGATCTGGTCGCACAGGCGCTGGTCGCGGTCTGGAATCCGCGCGTTCCAGCCGGCCCGCGCCAGCAGCGCGCCGTTGCGTTCGAGTTGCCTGGAGTCCAGCAGCGATTCCGCCGCCGCTTCCAAAAAAACGGGATTGGATGGCAGCGCCGCCTGCAGCTCTTCGCGGCTGAGGCCGGCGCGCTGCGGGTTGGCGGCGTGAAAGGCTTGGACGGCGGCGAGAATTTTCTCCGCCAACTTTTGCAGAACCGCGCGATGAAGCCACCCGCCGCCGGGCGCGGGAACGACCCGGTTTTCGGCGCGCAGCCGTTCGAGCGCGGCGGCGATTTCCTCCGGGCGGTTCCAGCATTTCTTTTGGAGGCCGGCCACGGTGGCGGGCGATTGGTTTTCGCGCACCATCTGCTCGCACCAGCGCAGCGGATCGTTCGCGGCTTCGCGCCGGGCGGCAAGCAGGTCGAGCGTCCATGTTCTTTTCCGGCGCAAGCGCGCGTTGCTCAAGCCGAGAATTTGCCCGCCGCCAATGGTGGTCAGCCCGCGGACGCCCGCCTCGGCGACATTGGCCCGCACCACGAACCGTTCCCCCGGCGCGAGCGGCAGCGGCGCGGCGAGGCGAAGCTGGACAAATTGTCTTTGCCCGCCGGTCATCGCGGTGTTTTCCAGCATCGCCAGGCGCGCCGGCGCCGAGGCGGTTCCCACATGGAACTGCACTTCCAGGTAATCTTCGATTTCGCCCTGGATGGATTTCAGGATTTGCAATTCCGCCTCGGCCATCAGGGCCGGCTCGAACAGGCTGGAGCCGCAGAGAGCCATGCCGCGCCGCGCGGCTTGGTGGTCCAGTTCCGGAATGTTCAACGCGACACATTCGCCGGCGCTTCCTTCCGCGGCGTCCTCGCCATAGACCTGCATCCGGCGGACGTGCCCGGCCAGGCCGGCGGGCAACAGATGAAGCGCGTCGCCGGGACGAACCCTTCCATGCGTGGGGATGCCGGTGACGACCGTCCCCGTGCCGCGGATGGAGAACGCATCCTCCACCCAGAGCCGGAAAGGCCCGCTGGAAGGCCGGTCGCCGCACGCCTCCACCGCCCGGTTCAGCGCATCGGAAAAATCGTCGAAGCCTTCGCAGGTGATGGTGGAAACCGGACAGATGGCCGCGCCGGCCAAAAACGTGTCCGCCAGCAGCCGGCGCAAATCCTGGATGACAAAATCCCGCCGCGCGGCGTCCACGAGATCCACCTTGGTCAGCGCCACCAGCCCGTGGCGCAACCCCATGAGGGTGAGAATGTGCAGGTGCTCGCGGGTTTGCGGCATGATGCCATCGTCCGCCGCGACGACAAAAATGACCACGTCAATGCTGTGCGCCCCGGCGACCATGTTGCGGATAAAATCCACATGGCCGGGCACGTCCACCACGCCGACCACGCGCTGGTTGGCCAGCCGCAAAGGCGCGAAGCCGAGGTCAATCGTGAGGCCGCGCTGCTTTTCCTCGGCGAGCGTGTCGGTTTCGCAGCCGGTGAGCAGCTTGACCAGCGCGCTCTTGCCGTGGTCCACATGCCCGGCCGTGCCGAGCATAATGTTGCGGCGCGACGCGCTCATGCGACAAGACGGCCAAAGGCCGCCGCCACCGCCGGCACTTGTTCCTCGGTCAAGGTGCGGACATCCAGGCAGACGCGGTCGTTTTCAATGCGGCCAAATATGCAGGCGCGATCCAGCCGCAACCGCCGTGCCAGCTCGGAGGCGCTGAGTTCCGGCAGGCCAACCGTCACGACAAAACTGGGAATCGCCTCCGCCGGCAACGAACCGCTGCCCAGGAAGGACTGGCTTTCGGCGATTTCAATGCCGGCTTTGGGCGCTTGGGCGGAAATCAGGCGCGCCAGGTTTTGGGCGCGCGACCGCAACGTGTCCGGCGGCGCGCAAATCATGCGATAGGTCGGATGTTCGCGGGGCAGCCGCGCCGGGTCGCGGAACAATTGCAGCGTCCGCTCCAGAATCATCAGGCAGGTTTTGTCCACGCGGACAGCGCGCATCAACGGATGTTTGCGGAGTTTGTCAATCAGAGCTTTTCGTCCCACGATCACGCCGCACTGGCCGGCGCCAATGAGTTTGTCGCCGCTAAAAAAGACGGCGTCCGCGCCGGCCTGGATGGATTCCCGCACGGTCGGCTCGTGGGGCAGTCCGAATGGTTTCAAATCCACCAGGGCGCCCGCGCCGAGATCATCCAACAGGATCAAGTTGCGGGCGCGGGCCAGTTCCGCCAGTTCGCGCAGCGCGACTTCGCTGGTGAAACCGACGACGCGATAATTGCTGGGATGCACCCGCAGGATGGCCGCCGTGTTTTCCGTGACGGCTTGCTGGTAATCCTGGAGATGGGTGCGGTTGGTCGCGCCGACTTCAACCAGCCGCGCCCCGCTCTGCGCCATCACTTCCGGCAGGCGGAAGGAGCCGCCGATTTCGATGAGCTGTCCGCGGGACACAATGACTTCCTTCCGCGCCGCCAGCGCCGCCAGGGCCAGCATGGTGGCGGCGGCGTTGTTGTTGACAACGGTGGCCGCCTCCGCGCCGGTCAGTTCCGTCAAAATGTATTCCACCAGTTCATCGCGCTCGGCGCGCCCGCCGGACTCGCGGTCCACGGCGAGCGTGCAATAACCCTTCAACCCGCCCATCATCGAATCCACCACGCCCGGCGGCAGAACCGCGCGGCCCAGGCCGGTGTGGAGGATGATGCCGGTGGCGTTGATGGCTTCGCGCAGACGCGGTTCGGTGGCGCGCTGGAGAAGTGTTTCCGCCTGCGCCAACACGGCCCCGGCGGTGATGGGGGGCGGACCGCCGCGGCCGGCGCCGCCGTTGAGGATTTCCCGCCGCAAACCGGCCAGGGCGCGGCGGAGGCATTCGGCCACGAGCGGCCGCGGATGTTGCGCGAGCCAGCGGGCGGCGGTTTCGCTTTTCAGCAATTCGGTGATCGCTGGAAGCGCTCGAAGCAATTCCTGTTTTTGATCCGGCATGTTGTTGGCGCCTGTCCGCTTTGACCCTGGATTATAAAACAAGACTATCGCGATCCATCCCGTTTGGCCAGACTTGGATTGCATTTTCGCCGGACCTGGATTGCTTTTCGGAATGGCCTGGCTGGGACAGATTGGACAGTCGTGGCGGTTGAACTTTCGCGCGAGCCTTGCGGCGGGCTTCACGGCCAATCGCGCCAGCCTCCTATGCGAGTGGAATGTGAATAACCGTTGCATAACATGTGAACAAGAAAGAACACATTTTTCTCGTGGAGGCCCGCGGCCGGGATCAGAGTTGAGAATGTAAACTAGAAGTCGAACCAGCTCCATTATGCCAGCGTTACGCTGCTTAGTACCATGGGGGATGAAAGGGGTGAATGGCGGATTAAGGAAATCCTTGCTGCGTTTGCACAAACGGCCATTGTTTGCGTATCCGCAAATGGCTGTGGATGCCGTGCTCAACCGGTTTTGTCCAATCGGATACGAAGATGAGGCGGGCTTTCATTACGGCAGGCCGGGCGACAGAACCGAGGATGGCCGGCGCAGCTTGGAGGATTAACCAGCCAAGCCGTCGGATTGTCGTCTTGAAAAATGGCCTGCCCGCCATAGCTCCAAGAGCCACGGCGGGCCGGGCATCAGGGAATCGCGCCCGGCATCCGGTCACCGGGCCACGCCAGGACTGATCCGAGCGGCCCTGGTTAAGCCGGCCGCAGTGGGACCAGCTCGATGCCCGCGCCTCGGCCCAGGTTGCGGCTGTACTGCTTGTCGGCGGCGTTGTTCCAGTGCTCGTGAACGCCCAGGCTGCCCAGCACTTTGCCATCTCCGGCCGGTTGGTATTGGGTCTGGGACGGCGCCTGGCCGGCCAGCGCCATTTCGTGGAGATAGTTGTCAACCGCGCCGGTGACGATGGCGGCCAGCGTCGGCTCGCTGCGCAGGAAGTCCAGCGCCACCGAGTCAACGGCCACGCCGTTCTGCGAGACAAACAGGCTGGCCGTCCAATTCCCGTTGAATGGCGCGCTTTGCCACTTGCAGACCGGGGCCAGACGGAATTCGTTATGCTGCGTGGCATACAAGCCGTCAATCATGTAGAGAATGGTTTTGCCGCCGGTCTGAGGGTGTCCGTTCAGGTCCACCAGGCCGTTGTAAGTGCCCATCGCGCGAGGGGCCGGCGCATTCCCCCCCATGCCGGTGTCCACCCTGACGCCAATCGAGGCGTGCATGTTCCCGGCTCCGGAAGCGCCCGTGGCGGTCAACAGCGATCCCAGGTGATTCTTGGCCGTGACGGTCATGCCCGCTATGTTGTGCCCTTTCAGCCCGGAGACGTTGATCATGTAGTCGGCCTGGGTGACGCAGGTGGGGAAATAGAGCCTCACGCCGCCCTGGCCCAAAACCAGCGGCTTGGCCGGGTCGGGCGCCGCCTTCTCGCGGCCGTCGGCCCCGGTCGAGTCCACGAAGTGAACGCCGGGAAATTCCTTGGTCCCGCGCTCGAAGAGGGTGGCCGGAACGCAGCGGACGGCGTCGTAGAAGGTGATGTCGGCCGGCGCCACGCCCGCTTGCTGGACGAGCTGGCGCAGGAGGCCCTGCGCGAGCTGGGGCGCGATGTAGGAAGCGTTGGCGCCGTTGCCGTGGTCATGCACCTGGTTGAGATTGAGTTTGACGACGATTTTCTCGCCCTTCTTGTAACCCGCCGCCCCCTTGCCTTTGCGCTGGTTAAAGTCGGTGAAAATCTTGTTCCAGGCTTCCTTGTCGCCGGCGGCGTCACCCACCGAACGGAGGCTGTTGGAGAGCATGGCCTCGACGGCTTGGGGATGAGTGTTGCTGTCATCCCACCAGCCCGGCGCGTTGTTCACGCCGTCCCAAGTCGCGGCTTTGGGGTCAAAAGCCCAGGCGACGCGGCCCGGCTTGACGCCGAAGGCGACCCCCATCGGGGAGTTGGCCGGGTCGCTGGGGCGGAAGGGGGCCGGAGCGGCCGGAGCGTCTGCGGCGGCCCGGGCGGACGGCAGCCGCCAGGCAGCCAGCGCGGCGGCGCCGCCCAGGACGGAAGTTTTCAGGAAATCTCTGCGGGAGGTTGGATAATTGTTGGTCATAGATATGTGCCTTTCATCTTATGCGATATTGTTCGGGGGGCAGTGAAAGTTGTCAAGTCCATAAGAGGACGCCCCTTCTCTCCCACTCTCTCCCCGTTGCGCGGGGAGAGAGGGAAAACGCCGCCGTGTCTGCGGAACATCGAGCCGGCCTTGTTGACGGCGCGCGGA
>Ga0326728_10015902_pt1 | contig 15506 bp, 9 predicted proteins | sample MB3enrmetagenome_FD_207602 | JGI IMG/M metagenome (GOLD analysis project Ga0326728, IMG submission 207602) | Lab enriched peat soil microbial communities from McLean, Ithaca, NY, United States - MB31MN | ecosystem: Environmental > Terrestrial > Soil > Wetlands > Peat | place: USA: New York...
GCCGGAGGTGAGGCCGATGATCATGATGGGCGAGTCGGCGGGGTTCACCTTGCGATAGGTCGGATTCGCCGGCAGGTTCGACGGCAGATAGGTGCGGGCGGCGTTGATGGCCGCCTCCACGTCGCGCGCCGCGCCGTCGATGTTGCGGCTCAGATCGAACTGCAGCGTGACGCCGGTGGTGCCCAGCGAACTGGTGGAGGTCATCTCGGAGATGCCGGCGATGTGGGCGAACTGCCGTTCCAGCGGCGTGGCCACCGAGGCGGCCATGATCTCCGCGCTGGCGCCGGGCAGCGACGCGCCCACCGAGATGGTGGGGTAATCCACCTGCGGCAGCGGCGACACCGGCAGCACGTTGTACGCGATGGCCCCCGCCAGGGCGATGGCGATGGTCAACAGCGTGGTGGCGACGGGCCGGTAAATGAACAGCCGCGACGGGTTCATGCGCGCTCCGGTGGCGGATCGGTTTCGGGCCCTCCGGTTTCGCCGCTGGCGCGTTTGTGCGAGACGCGAAGCGCCAGCTTGTCGAAGAAGATGTAGATCACCGGTGTCGTGTACAGCGTCAGCAACTGGCTCAGCAGCAGCCCGCCCACCATGCAGATGCCCAGCGGACGGCGCAGTTCGCTCCCAATGCCGGTGCCCATGGCCAGCGGGATGCCGGCCAGAAGAGCGGCCATGGTGGTCATCATGATGGGACGGAAACGCAGCAGGCTGGCTTCGTAGATGGCGTCGGTGGAGTTCTTGCCATGCTTGCGTTCGCCTTCCAGAGCGAAGTCCACCATCATGATGCCGTTCTTCTTGACAATGCCGATCAGCAGGATGATGCCGATGATGGCCACCACGCTCAGATCCTCGCGGAACAGCAGCAGCGCCAGCAGGGCGCCTACACCGGCCGAGGGGAGAGTGGAGAGAATCGTCACCGGGTGAATGAAGCTCTCATACAGCACCCCCAGCACGATGTACACGGTCACCAGCGCCGCCAGAATCAGCAGCGCCTCGTTGGAAAGCGAGCTCTCGAAAGACGCGGCGGTTCCCTGAAAGCCGGTCTGCAGGCTGGCCGGCATATTCATTTGCTTCGCCACGCTATTGATGTCGGTGATCGCCGTGCCCAGCGAAGCGTTAGGCGCCAGATTGAAGGAAACCGTGACCGAGGGAAACTGTCCCTGGTGATTGATGGAGAGCGGCGAGTTCACGGACTCGTAGTGGGAGAACGTGCCCAGCGGCACGGCGCCCTGTGACGCGGAAGAGTTGACACCGTTCGCGCCGGCGCTCGAATTAGGGGATCGCGCCAGAGCGTTCTGCGGCGCGATCAGCGTGCCCGAGGACGGCGTGTATGCCGGCCCTGAGGTAACCGCGTTGGAACCGGCCGATGCGGAACTGGAAGCCGCGAAGTTAGTGGAAGCTCCCGCGCCCGACGCGCCCGAGGACGCATTGGACGTAATGTACAAGCTCGCCAGGTTGCCCGGATCGTTCCGAAAATCCGGTTGCGTTTCCAGAATCACGTGATACTGGTTGAGTTGCGTGTACATGGTGTTGATCTGCCGCTGTCCATAGGCGTCGTACAGCGTGTTGTCGATCGTCGACGGAGCGATGCCCAGACGCGAGGCGGTGACCCGGTCGATTACGAGCGATACGGCCAGCCCGCCGGTCTGCTGGTCGGTGGCCACGTCCTCGAGCTCCGGTAGTTTCTTCAACCGGCCGACGAAGCGATTGGTCCACTCGTTCAGCTCGTCCGCATCGGGGTCTTCCAGGCTGTATTGATACTGCGTGCGGCTCACCCGGTCGTCCACGGTGATGTTCTGCACCGGCTGCATGTAAAGGGTGATTCCCCTCACGTCGGCCAGCTTCGTCTGCAGACGGCGAATGACGTCGGCCGCACTCAGCCCGCGGTCCGAGAGCGGCTTCAGGTTGATCGAAAAACGGCCGCTGTTCAAGGTGGTATTGGTGCCGTCCGCGCCGATGAACGAGGTGAGGCTGGCCACGGCCGGATCGGCGAGGATGACGTCGGTCAGCCGCTGGTGGTCGCGCGCCATGGCCGCGAACGAAATGGTCTGTGGCGCCTGCGAGATTCCCTGAATAACGCCGGTGTCCTGCACCGGGAAAAAGCCCTTGGGAATGTAAATGTAGAGCAGGACAGTGAGCACCAGCGTGGCCAGCGCCACCAGCAGGGCGACGCCCTGGAAACGCAGAACGAACTTCAGGGTCCGTCCGTAGAAGGCGATCATGCCGTTGAAGGCGCGCTCGGAGACGCGATAGAAACGCGTCTGCTGCGATTCCGGGTTGTGGCGCAGCGTGCGCGCGCACATCATCGGCGTCAGGGTCAGCGAAACCACCGCAGAGATGATGATGGTCACCGCCAGGGTCACCGCAAATTCACGGAACAGCCGGCCCACCACATCGCCCATGAACAACAACGGAATGAGCACCGCGATCAGAGAGACGGTCAGCGACACGATGGTAAAGCCAATCTGCTCGGCGCCCTTCAGCGCGGCTTTGAGCGGCGCTTCGCCTTCTTCCAGATACCGCGAAATATTCTCGATCATCACGATGGCGTCGTCCACCACGAATCCGGTGGCGATGGTGAGCGCCATCATGGAGAGGTTGTCCAGGCTGTAGCCCAGCACGTACATGACGCCGAGCGTGCCCACCAGCGAGATGGGCACGGCCACGGCGGGAATCACGGTTGCGCGGACGCTGCGCAGGAAAAGGAAGATGACCAGCACCACCAGCACCACGACGAGGCCCAGCTCGAACTCCACGTCGGAGATAGAGGCCTCGATGGGCACCGTGAGGTCGGTCATCTGCGTGACCTTGATCGAAGCCGGCAGGTTGGCTTCCAGTTGCGGCAGGATCGCCTTGATGCTCCGCACCACCGCGATAGTGTTGGCGCCCGGCTGCCGCTGGATGTTCAGGATGACCGCCGGCGTTCGATTCATCCAGGCGGCCTGATTGTTGTTTTCGACGCCGTCCACCACTCGCGCGATGTCCTTCAGCTTCACCGGCGCGCCATTGCGGTAGGCGACAACGACGTCGCGATAGTCGGCGCTGTTCTGAAGCTGATCGTTGGAATCGATCTGATAATCCTGCCGGGGTCCGTCAAAATTGCCCTTGGCTGCATTCACGCTGGTTTGCAGCAGGGCCGCTCGCAATTGTTCCAGGGTGATCCCGTAGGATGCAAGCTGGGCCGGATTGGCCTGAATGCGCACCGCCGGCTTCTGCCCGCCGCTGATGCTCACTAAACCGACACCGCTCAACTGCGAGAGCTTCGGCGCCAGGCGCGTGTCCACCAGGTCCTCCACCTGCGAGAGCGGCATCGAATCCGAGGTCACCGCCAGAGTGAGAATGGGCGGATCGGCGGGATTGGTCTTGCTGTAGATCGGCGGGGCCGGCAGCACGCTGGGCAGGAAACTTTGCGAGGCGTTGATGGCCGATTGCACCTCTTCCTCGGCCACGTCGATGTTCAGGCTCAGGCTGAACTGCAGCACGATCACCGAGTTGGTGCCGGAGCTGGTGGAGGTCATCTGAGTCAGCCCCTGCAACTGGCCGAACTGGCGTTCCAGCGGCGCGGTGACGGTGGTGGCGACCACGTCCGGACTGGCGCCCGGATAGAAGGTGACCACCTGGATGGTCGGATAGTCCACCTGCGGCAAAGCGGAAACCGGCAACTGCGTGTAAGCGACGATCCCCGTCAGCAAGAAGGCGGCCATTAACAGAGACGTGGCCACCGGCCGCAGGATGAAAGGAGTCGACGGGCTCACGGCGCGCTGCTCCCGCTGGTGTTGCTGGCGGGTGGAGTTGCTTTCGCGACGACTACTTTCACGTTCGGCTGCAGCTTTTCGAAGCTGCTGTTGGCGACGACGTCCCCCGGCTGGATGCCCGTCACCGCGGTCCTTCCGCCCTCCACCACACCCGGCGTGACATTGCGCACCTGCGCAGCTCCGTTCTGGATGAGGTACACGAACGCGACCGGGCCGTTGTGCTGGATGGTGGAGGTGGGCACCAGGGTCATGTCCTTAAGCGTTTCCAGCAGCAGGCGCGCGTTGACGAACTGATTGGGAAACAGCTCGCGATGCGCGTTCGCGAACACGGCGCGGAGTTTCACCGTCCCCGTGGTGGTGTCGATCTGGTTGTCGATGGTCAGCAGTTTGCCCGAGGCGATCTTCGTTTTTGCGCCGCGGTCCCACGCATCCACGGTCAGGCGCTGGCCCTTGCGCAACTGGGTCTGGATCTGGCCCAGACTGTCCTCGGACAGCGTAAAGATCACGGTGATCGGCTGCTCCTGGGTGATCACCACCAGCGGACTCGTGGTGCTGTTGGCCTGCACCACGTTGCCCGGGTCGACAAGCCTCAGTCCCACGCGGCCGGTAAACGGCGCGGTGATGTGGCACCACCCCACCTGCACCTGGTCGTACTGCACCACGCCCTCATCGGCCTTCACCGTCCCCTCGTCCTGCAGGACGATCTTCTCCTGATCTTCCATGATCTGTTTGGCGATGGCGTTTTTCGACCAGGCGTCGCGGTATCGGTCCAGATCCATCCGGGCCTGGGCGAGAACATGAGTGTCCCTGGCCAAAGTGCCCTGAGCCTGGGCGAGCTGGGCTTCAAATGGACGGGGATCGATGTCGATGAGCGGATCGCCCTTCTGCACGATCTGGCCTTCGGTGTAGTGAATAGCCATCACCTGGCCGTCGACCTGGCTGGTCACTGAGGTCGTATAGACGGGAGTGACCGTCCCGATGGCCTCCAGATAAACACCGATGTCCCCCTTTTGCGCGACGGCTGTGGTCACCGTCACCGCGCCGCCCCCCGCCATGGCCGCGCGTCCTCCTCTGCCGCCTCCCTGCGCGGCAACCTGAGGAATGTTCTTGTGGGTCAGGACTAATACGAAAAGGCCGGCAAAGGCCAGCAGAACAAGAATCCAGATAATCGCTCGCCGCGCGACAGAGCGGCTGGGCCGGGGGTGCGAAGACAGACCCTCCGACCGGGGTTGCAAAGGGTTTTTCTCTTCCATCTTTATCTTAGGTTGCGATACCGCTGATCCTGGGTTGCGATGCCGCCGATTTTAGCTTGCAAAACCGCCTGCCCGCGCTCCTTATCATGTCATGGCGGCACGGCCGGGCGGGCACAACTATGAAGCTGCAGGCCAGGACATCCCCGCGCTCTGCAGGAAAAGACGTGGTCACCTCGCGAAACGTAACAAGGATGCCTGGCTGGCCGGCACAGGGCGGAGGCGCCCACACTGCGAGCCGAGTAAAGCCGGCGCTCCGCTCCGTTGTGCCGGCGTTTCCTGGGCAGGGGCGTTCAGGGCTGCGCAGCGCGTTCCAGCTCGGCGATATCGAGCTTCTTCATTCGCATCATGGCCAGCATGGCCTTCGGGTGTTTAAGGAGCTCGCCGATGCGGGCGGGAACGATCTGCCACGAGAGACCGAAGCGATCCTTCAGCCAGCCGCACTGCTCATGTTCGCCGTCTGAAAGCTTCGACCAGTAGTAATCGATTTCCATCCGGGAATCGCAGCGCACAGCAAAGGAGACGGCTTCGGTGAAATGATAATGCGGACCGCCATTCAGCGCGGTGAACTTCCGGCCGTCCAGCTCGCAGGAGATCGTCAGGATGGTTCCATCCGGGTTACGGAACTCACCCAGCCGGCGCGAGTTGGCAAACACACTGAGACAGAACTCCACTGCCTCTTCGGCGTTGGCGTCGAGCCAGAGAAACGGAGTGACACGTTTACCTCCCGCAGGCGCCAGGAACAATTATAGACGCGTGCGCCGGCGCCGCAGGATCAGGAACCCAATGCAGGCGGTGGCGCTCAGCAGCCCTGTCGCCGCCTCGGGGACGGTGCCGCTGAGATCGATCTGGTAATTCACGAGGTCGGTATCGGGGGACGCGAAGGAATTGTCGTCCCAGCCTGCAACCGGCCCCACGCCGCCATTGGGGCCCACGACATCCGTTGAGAGTGCCGGGGAGAAGATTTCGTTCGACAAGCTGTCGATTGGCATGTTCTCGGAGTACGCGATGGCCAGATAGTAATCGCCGGGCGTCAGGTTCACGCCGGCAGGCACTGACGAAGGACACGGATTCGCGCTGGCCGAAGGAAGACAGGCCTGCGTATTGCCGCCGGTCTCGTCGTCGTTCATGTAAACGCCATTGCCGCTCGAGTCGAACAGAAACAGCTCCGGATCGTCAACGCCGAATGCGCCTGTGTCGATCGTTTGCGCCGAGAACAACGCCGGCTCCATGATGTCGATCTCGAACACGTTCACCGAGTTGGGTTCGCCAGGATCGAACGACCCGGTGATCTCCGTGGGGTATAGAGTAGTCAGGTTCTGCGCAGTGGCCGGCAACGAGCCTGCGCCGCTTGCCACGATGACATTGGCGAAAGCGGGGGAGACCAGCGTGAACGCCAGGGCCGTTGAAAGCCCCAGCGAAAACCTTCGGTGCAATAGCCCTCCTCGACCGAAGCCAGTTGTTCAGTCTACCCCGAAACAGAGAAGAACGCAATTGCTCCTGGTACTCTGACATTCCTGTTGATTTGTCTTGACTTTTGCGCCGCGCCGAGGTCACCTGTTCAGATAGCCGTCGTTCGGAAACGAACTCGTGCCCGGAGGAAATGTTGAGCCCCATGACCTGTCTTAAGTTGTGCGCGCTAGCGCTTCTGCCCGTTTTCGCGCTGGCGGCCACGGGCCCGCGAGCGGCGGCGCCCAACGTCTCGTCCTACCAGTATCCTGGAACGTTTTCGAAGATGGCTGCGCCCGCGCTCCCTCAACGCGCCCTGAAAGGCCCGGTGCAGATCGCCATTAAGTTGCAGGATCCACCTCTGGTGGTCGCTGTCGGCGCCAATGCCAAGCAGACCGGCATCAAAATGACGGCTGCCCAGCAGAAGGCGTACGTGGCCCAGCTCCAGCAGAAGCAGGCTGCGGTGATCGCGCAGGTAAAGATGTTGGGCGGCAAGGTGCTGGGCCAGGTCGCAAAATGCCACAACGCGGTGCTGGCCACCATTGACGCCAGCCAGCTTCAGGCACTGCACAATATCAGCGGCGTGGAGGCGGTACGGCCGCTGGCGGATCTGGCTATCTCCACGGCCCCTCAACCCGATCTGCCTACGACTGTGAACTTCGTGGGTGGCGTCACGGTTCAGAACGCGGGTCACACCGGCCAGGGCGTGCGCATCGCCATGCTGGACACGGGGATCGATTACACGCACTACAACCTCGGTGGTTCGGGGAACGTCGCGGACTACAATACCGCCCTGGCCGTGGCCGCGGGCACTCCGCCGCCGAGTCTGTTCCCAACAACCAAGGTGATCGGCGGCTACGACTTCACCGGGGACGTTTGGCCGAGCGGGCCACTGCAGCCGGATGCGAACCCCCTCGACATCAACGGACACGGCTCGCACACAGCCGATGTCGCCGCCGGGCACAGCCTGGACAACGTGCATTTCGGCATGGCTCCCGGCGCGCAATTGTACGCGGTAAAGGTCTGCAGCTCGGTCTCCTCGTCGTGCAGCGGAGTGGCCATTCTGGAGGGTCTGGACTTCGCTCTCGATCCGAACAACACCGGCACCATCAACGACGCGGTCGATATCATCAGCATGTCCATCGGCGGGTCGTTCGGGATGCGCGAGGACGACCAGAGTGAAGCCTTCACGGACATCGTGAACTTCGGCGTGGTGAGCGTGATTTCCGCGGGTAACGACGGCGATATTCCGTACGTGGTGGGACATCCCGCCGCCACGCCAGAAGTGCTGGCTCTGGCCGCTACCACCGCCGTTACCGCGGACGGCATCCCCCTGGTAGTCAACAGTCCGGCCGGTATCGCGGGCGACTACTCGAATACAGCACTGCTGGATTTCGCACCGGTCAGCACGACGGTAACCGGCAATGTGGTCTACATTGGCCGCGGCTGTCCCGCCGGGTCAATCAGCTCGGGCAGTCCCGCCGACCCCTACCTTGCCAATCCCAATGGCGCCATCGCACTGATAGATCGGGGCTCCTGCAGCGTAAGCCTGAAGATCGACGCCGCGGCCCGGGCAGGGGCAATTGGCGTGCTTATTGGCCTGGTGGCGCCGGGAGATGCCATCAGCTTTTCGAGCGGTGGCGGATCGGACTTCGTTCCGTCGCTGGTTATCACCCAGGCCGCCAGCAACACCATCAAGACGACTTTGGGGTCGTTCCCGGTGAACGCCACCCTCAGCCCGAACAACGCGATCTCGCTCGCTTCGAATGTGGCCAGCTATTCCTCGCGCGGACCGAACTACAGCTACAACATGCTGAAGCCGGATATGAGCGCGCCGGGCACGGTGATTGCCGCGCAGCCAGGAACCGGCAACGGCCAGACTGAGGAAAGCGGGACTTCCTTCGCCTGCCCGATGGCCGCGGGAGCGGCGGCCCTGCTGCTGTCCGCGAATCACACCCTGGGTCCGCCGGATATCAAAGCCCTGTTGATGGAAACCGCGAATACGGCGGTGTATAATAACGCTCTCACGGAACCGGGAATCCTCGCACCCCTCAGCCGCGCCGGATCGGGAGAACTGCGCGTCGACAAGGCCGCTGCCGCGACCACCGCCGTCTGGGACGCCAGCAATCTGCTCGCGGTGAGTCTTTCGTTCGGAGAATACCGGCTGAACACGAATCAGACGTATAAGAAGAAGGTGCTGGTTCGCAATTACAGCAACGTGAATCGGACGTACGCAATCGCAAATGTCTACCGCGACGCTCCGAACATGACCGGCGTCACCATCAGCGCTCCGCCGAGCGTCTACGTTGCCGCCAACAGCACCGCCAGTTTCGTTCTCAGCCTGACCGTGAACGCGGCGTCATTGCCCGCCTGGACTCCCGACGGCGGCGCCGACGGCGGCAACGGCGAGCTGCTGAATACCGTGGAATACGCCGGGTTCCTGACCTTCACCGCGGGCGCAGAAAGTGTTCAAATCCCCTGGCACATTCTTCCGCACGTGGCGGCTAATGTCGCGCCCAACACGTCGGCGCTCGCGCTGGGCGGCGCTCCGCAATTACTTCAAATTACGAATACGCCCTCGCCGATCGCCGGACCGGTGGACGTTTTTTCGCTTACCGGAACCGGCGTGCAGTTTCCGGCATCGGTGCTGCCGGCTCCCGGCTCCGACTATGCGGTGATCAACCTGCAGGCTACAGGCGTGCGGCTGGTGTGCGTCGCGAACTGCAACACTACGCCGACTTATGGTGTTCAGTTCGCGGTCACCACATTCGGGCAGCGGTCGCATCCGGATGCGCCGGCGGAGTTCGATATACAGCTGGACCTGAACAACGACGGCGTTCCCGATATGGCCGTCTTTAACGCGGATATCGGCCTGGAGACTACCGGTACCGTGTCCGGGCAGAATGGCGTTTTTGTGGCGGATCTGACTTCGGGAACGGCGATCGGTCCTTACTATTACACCATCGCCGACCTGGATTCCGCGAACGCGATTCTTACCGTGCCGCTGAGCGCGCTGGTAACCAGCACCAAACTCCAACTGACCGTGAGTTCCCCGTTCACTTTTTCGGTGCTGGCCTTCGACAACTTCTATACCGGGAATCTCACCGACGAAATCGGTCCCATGCAGTACGAGCTGGATATGCCGACGGTCTTCGCGGTGCCCTCCAGCGTCTCTGTTCCGGCGGGCTCCTCGTCGTTGCTTACGGTCTTCCCGACGAGTCCCTATAACGGGCACTCTCCCTCGCAAACAGGACTGCTGTTGATGTACACGGACGGAAAAACCGGTCAGGAAGCCAGCACCGTAACCGTCTTTCCGTAGCCTCAGCTCCGCGCCTCAATACAGGAATGGCCCGCCGCCCCTCAGTGGGGCGGCGGGCCAAAAACCCCGGCCCGAAACCCTTCCGGAAGGCGGCAGGAAGCCGACCTTTTCCACCGGCATAAGAAGTTCCGTAGTACAGGTCTGTTCTGTTTTCAGAACAGAGGGCTTGAAAAAAAGGCGGAGATGCTGTACAACAACAGATGTAAGTATAAGCAAATGCGTATGGCTGTTCTGAATTCGGAACAGAGTCGCCCAGCGGGGCGCATTTTTGCTGACGAAAGGTGCTAAATGGACGTAGCCAAAATTCTGGTGGAGTTGCGGCAGGAACGGGAACAAATTGAAGAAGCCATTATGAGCCTCGAGCGACTCGCTCGAAGCCGTGGCAAACGAAGGGGCCGCCCACCGGCCTGGATGACCGAGGTAAAGAGGAGGGGTCGTCCGCCGGGGAGCAAGAACAAGCCAAAGACGGAAAAGGCCAGCGCGACAACGAAGGCCGCGTCGGCCTGATCGCGTTTCGGGGGCGGGCCGCCCGGCCTGCCCTCCAATCCAAAGCCTGGACTACTCCGAATAAAGCAGCCAATTCCGCCGGCGGCGGGCAAACTCGCCGAGCGGGCCTGTGAGAGTTTCCACAATAATCCGCGGATCGTCCCCATCTCTTAGATTCTTAAGCAGTTCTCTGTTTCCAATCAACCAGCGGTCCACCTCCGGGTCCATCTTGCCGGGCCACAGTTTCAGCAGCGCAGAGGCGATTTCGAGACCCAGCCGCGTGCTGTCGAACGCATCCCGGTCGGTCACCTCGAAGCGCACACCCTGGATCAATCGCGCCTTGAAATTCGAAGCGGCGGGACGGAAGCGGGTCGGATAGACACGAACTCCCGGGATTTGCCGGGCATTCAGCCAGTCGGCCAGGCGCCGGCCGTCCATCCAATCCGCCCCAATCTGCTCGAAAGGGGTACCCGTTCCCCGCCCTACAGAGTAGTTCGTGGACGCCTCGAGCATGCCAATTCCGGGGTAAAGAAGGGCCTCGTTCAGGCTGCGCATGTTGGGGGACGGGTCTATCCAGGGGAGACCTGTCGAATCGAACCAGAAACCGCGCTGCCAGCCGGCCATACGGACGACCTGGAGATCGAGTCCGAGGCCGAGGACGTCGTTGTCCATTGTTGCGAGTTCACCTATGGTCATGCCGTGGCGTTGCGGGATTTCTCTACAACCCACGAAGGATTGGAGGCCCGGCTCGAGAATCGGGCCTTCCATGTGGACACCGGTAATCGGATTAGGCCGGTCGAGAACGATGAAGCGCAGGCGCCGTTTTGCCGCCTCCTGCATGGCGTATTGCATGGTGCAGGAGTAGGTATAAAAACGCGCGCCGACATCCTGAACGTCGAAAACAAGGGTATCCACGCCGGAGAGCATTTCGTCGGAGAGGCGCCGCCGTGAGCCCTGATAGAGGCTCCATATGGGAACGCCGGTGGCGGGATCGCGGGAATTGGCGATATCTTCCCGATCCGAGCGGCCGGAAATGCCGTGCTCGGGCGAAAAGAGAGCACGGACATCGATCCCGGCTTCGCGCATCAGATCGACGTTGCGTTTTCCATCGCTCGAAATGCCGGTCTGGTTGGTAATCAGGCCAATATGCCGGCCGCGCAGCGGGGCGAAATTCTGCGCCCGCAGAACGTCGAGGCCGGTGAGGACGTGGGCGTGAATCCTGACTCTCCGGGGAACGCCGGGACCGATGATCGTCTGGTCGTAGCCGGCGATTTTCACGGAGGGTGCGGCAATACCATACGCCGCGGCGACTATGGTGGCGATCCGCCCGCGCAGAGAAGTGAGCGGCTTGGCGTGACGGGGGTGAACGGAATTGGCCAGCAGAATGATATAGGTGCGGCTGAACGGGTCGATCCAGATGGAAGTGCCGGTAAAGCCGGTGTGGCCGTAGGAGCCGATGGGGAACAGGTCGCCGCGATTTCCGGACAGTGGTGAATCGATATCCCAGCCAAGGCCGCGCAGGATGGGCTGATCGGGCGGGCTTTGCGGGGTGGTGAATTTCTCGATAGTCAGGGCATTAAACACCGCGTGTCCGCCGGCTGCGCCCTGATCGAGCATCATCTGGCAGAAACGGCCGAGGTCGTCGGCAGTACTGAACAGACCGGCGTGACCGGCAACCCCTCCCATACGCCGGGCGGTCGGATCATGGACGACACCGCGCAGAGGCTGACCGATTATCGGGTCGATCTCAGTGGGGGCGATGCGCGAAAGCAGGCCTGACGGCGGCTGAAACATGGTGTCGCGCATATCCAGCGGGTCGAAGACGAGGCGGCGCGCGTAGTCGGGGAGCGGCTCGCCGGCAAGGCGGCGGACAATCTCGCCCAGCAGGATGAAGTTGATGTCGCTATAGGCGAAGTGGACGCCGGGCGGAGCCGAGGGCTTCTCCGACAAGGCTTTGGCGATCCCCGTGTCGTACCCGGTCCAAAGAGCGGTCAGATCGAGATCGGGGCGCAGACCCGAGAAGTGCGTCATCAGATTTCGCAGCGTGATAGTACTATTCCCGCCCTGAAACTCCGGGAGGTAGTTGGTGACCGGGTCATCCAGACGGATGCGCCCTTCCTCGAGCAGCTTCATCAGGCAGGGCGTGGTGGCTACGACTTTGGTAAGGGAGGCAAGGTCGAAGATGGTATCGAGGGTCATCGGCTCGCGGGTGGGGACAAGGGCACGGGATCCGTAGGCTTTTCGGTAGACCACCTGGCCATCGTGCCCGATGAGCAGGACTGCGCCGGGGAGCTGGCCGGCGGCGATGGCGCGCTCGATCTCCGCGTCGGCGAGCGGGCCGGAAGGGAACGCGTTCTGAGCGAGCGTCGCGACCGCGCACAGCAGAGCCGCTGCCAGCAGCTTCATTGCAGCTTTCCGGCAAATGAATCGAGCAGCCGCGCGAGATCGACATCCTTCTGCGTGATGCCGCCGGCGTCGTGAGTGGTGAGATCGACGGTCACGCGGTTGTAGACGTTGCACCACTCCGGGTGGTGATTCATTTTCTCGATGGCCATGGCGGCGGTGGCCATGAAGCCGAAAGCGTGGATGAAGTCCGCGAACTTGTATTCGCGGTGGAGTTTTTCGGCGGCGACGGACCAGCCGGGAAGGCCGGCATGGGCCGCTTCGAGCTGCTGGGGGGAAAGCTTCTGCATGAGATCTATTGTGGCGGAAAACGATCAGCCGGAAAGGTAACCGAGCCAGCGCAGTAATCCGGCTAAAAACCAATACTGTTCACGGGACACGCGGCGTCAGCCGCGCCGTTGGCCGGTACCGAAGAGACGCGGCTGACGCCGCGTGTCCGTCGCACGCAAAGCGAACAGTAATGCGGGTCGCCATAATCTGTGCTCACGACCAGCGCAGGGCGGACCTCCGCCTCCATGCCAAGGTCAAAAAGCCAGACCTCACCGCGCGCCGGTGCCATTCTCCTCTGCCTCAAGCGGAGCGAAGAGCTCGTCGGCCGCGCGTGCGGTTTCCTCGTCGTCGAGTGGGCTCGAATTGAATAGGATGGCCCGACGCGGGAATTCTACGGTGAAGGCGCGCTGGTCTTCGTCGGGCAGCGCGTCGAAGGCCTCAAGAAGCTGGGCCGTCTGAGTGCTCATGTTCTCACAGTAGCGTCGTTCTGTTAGCCGGACAAGAGCGGGGAAAAGTGGCTAGTTGAAGACCGCTCGATAACGCGCCTGCATCGTTGTGGAACGGATGGGGGTGCACATTTGGTGGTATGAAGCCGTCACAGGTGAGAGGAGGCTTGTCATGCGCTGTCATTTTGTGCTCGGCGCGCTATTCACGACTATCCTGGCTTACGCCTACGGCCAGACGCGCACGTTCTCTTTTTCCGCCGAACGAACTCTCCCCGAAATGGCCGAAACCACAGTCGTCATCCGGGCTATGACCGACGGCGCGACGGTATCCACGGACCTCGCAAACAGGACATTGGCAGTCACGGGAACGCCAGACCAGCTTGCCATCGGCGCGTGGCTCTTTAGCGCGCTTGAGGAACCAGCGCTCGGATCATCCGACGATGGGAGTCCGATTGTCAAGGAATACCCGCTCGCTGGCGGTGAAACCGTTCACGTGGACTATCTTCCGGGAGTCGGAAGCATGCAGGGCATGCAGGAAATCGTCACGCTCGTCCGCAGCACCACGGATCTTCGCCGCGCCTATACGGGCAATCGCGTGCGAGCGGCGATCATGCGCGGGCCTCGGGATCAGGTTGAGCTGAGCGACTGGTTGCTCAGCGAACTCGGTCCGGCAAGCCGGCAGGAACCTGCCGAAACACTCGCCATGCATGAGTACGCGAAGCCGGTGAGCGTCGATCGGACGCCGGAACTGACAGGTTCGGCGCGCGTCTACTGGCTCGCGCACACGGCCACGCCGCAGGACTTTCAGGAGATGGTTACTATCGCGCGATCGCTCGCAGGCATTCGTTACCTGCTCACTTACACGCAGGCTCGAGCCGTGGCCGCGCGCGGCACGAAAGATCAGCTTGGCATCGTGGATTGGCTTTTTCGGGAATTCGACCGCGCCGCAAGTCAGGGTACACCGGACGAGAGCGTGCACGAATACCAGTTGCCGGAGCGCGCCGAAGCGGTGCGCATGTTCTACCTGGGCCGCGATCAATCGCCCCAGGACGCTGTCGCTCGAATACGCGCGGTAGCCGATATCCCGCGTATCTACACCTACACCGCTCTTCGCGCGCTGGTGGTGCGCGGAACGACCGATCAGATCGCGGTTGTCGAGCGGGTTATCACCGCCAACAAGTAGCGACGCTCATTCGCGCGGTTGCTCCCGCGTGATCAGCACTACCATCGCCTGGCGCAACTCGGTTGTCTGCGCGACCGTCAAATGACGCCTTCCCATCCTATCGCCGAACTGCGCGACGAGCTTGTTCAGGTCAGGCCGGCCGGTCTCGGTGAAGCGCGCAACGATCGGGCTCGGGTTGGCGAACGTCGAAGCCACCACCCAGACTCGGTCGTGGCCGGAGCCGGGCTTCAGCATCTGCTCGATCAGCAACTCGATCTCCTTCGGCGGCGCCTCGATGAGTTGGGCCTTGCCGCGGTAGTAGTAATTCAGTTGCATCGCATCGGCACGGGTGAGGATGATTGCGTCGCCAGGAGCCGTGCGGGCCTCCACGTAGTGCGCGATGCTCCGCCAATCCTGCCACTCGAACGTGCGATCGGTGGAGGTCGCGATGAAAACCACACCTGCCGCGGCGTAACCAAGCGCGATCGCGGCGATGGCAACTCGCGCGAACGCGCGCTTCAGAGGACTAAATGCATACGCTGCGATGACGCAGGCGACCGGGAAGACTCCGAGCGCGTAGCGGTACGCGATAAAGTGCAGGGTCAGGGCGACGAACAGCGTTGTCGAAACGACGGAGACCGTCGCAAAGATCGCCAGCGCCCGGAAGGTCCGCCGCATCCGCAGAAAGAGCAGAGTCCCGCCGATCGCCTGCAGCAGGCACCAAAGCGAAAGCTGCAGGATGGAACCGCGCGAGAGCGCACCCAGGTACATGCCCGCGGTGGTCGCCATCAGGACGAGCGGCGGAAACCGGCCGGCCTGCGGCGCCCGCACATCGCCGCCGTAACGCAGATAGAACAGCGACCACGCCAGAGCCACCGAAGCCAGCAGGCTCATGACGAAAAAGAACCTCCGCGAGCGTCTCAGGTACAGCCCCGCGAGCCCCTGTCCCGCCAGCACTAACATGAA
>Ga0326728_10015903_pt1 | contig 15505 bp, 15 predicted proteins | sample MB3enrmetagenome_FD_207602 | JGI IMG/M metagenome (GOLD analysis project Ga0326728, IMG submission 207602) | Lab enriched peat soil microbial communities from McLean, Ithaca, NY, United States - MB31MN | ecosystem: Environmental > Terrestrial > Soil > Wetlands > Peat | place: USA: New York...
GGTTCGGGTCTTCCGACAGCCCCATATGCACACGCAACTGGGTCGCTATGCCAACCAATTTGTCCTGTATCCGTTCTTTGTCGCGTATCGTGCGCCGGTCCATGCGCGTGCTCTTCACCAGGTCCAGGATGCGCTGGGCCTCGGGCGACGGACGGAACAGGTCCGGCGTAAGCAGAAGCGCGACCAGGCAAAACGTGATCAGCGCCAGCGATGCGTAGAGTGCGATAGGCATCGTTCCTATACCTCAATTCCGTTGATGATATGGCGAATGATCATGGCGCCGGTTATCAGCAGAACGACCCCTGTTGCAATAAGCGCATGGCCAATCTGAGTGTTCAAGAGCACATTCGAGTAGCCCGGATTGACGAAATTGATCATGATAAGCATCACCACGGGAAGCGAGCACAGAATCCATCCCGTCATCCGGCCTTGCGCGGTATGCGTCCTGATCTCTCCCTGGATGCGCAGTCGCTCGCGTATGACGCTTGCCGTGCGGTCGAGTATTTCGGCCAGGTTTCCACCTGTTTCTTTTTGCACTAATATGCCTGTCACCAGCACCTTGAGATCTTGCGATGGCACGCGGTCCAGCATCTGGTTCAAGGCATCGCGTAAAGGCAGCCCGAAAGTCTGCTGTTTGAAAACTTCGCAGAACTCCGACTTGACAGGTTCCGCGCTTTGTTCCGATACCGTGTTGATGGATGCAACCATCGAATGACCGGCGCGCATGGCGCGGCCCATCATGTCGATCGCATCCGGCAACGCTGCATTGAATGCCGCAATCCGGCGCGCGCGCTTAAATGAAATCAACCCAAAGGGTATATAGCCGAGAATACATGCCGCCAGGACCTGAATCGCCAAGATGGATACGCACAGGCAGGTTGCGATAAAGCCCATGATGGCCAGGCCGGCGCTGGACATAAGAAGCTTCGACACTGTCATTGTGATGTTCGCGTGTGCAATCCTGACTTCCAGTTTGTGCACAATCCGGTATTTCTGTAGAACACTGTCCAGCCATCCAAGCTTGTGCTCTAGCTTCACCTTGAGAAGGTGGTCCGTCGTGGACTGGCCTGAATGTGCACCATCCTTGGACACGATAATGCCCGCAAGACGCCGTTTGGCGACTTTTTCGTCGTGCGACGGACCGGTAAAGAAGGCCATGACTGCAAAGCAGAGCAACAACATGGATGCAAATATAATGAATATATTCATGGGCCTCCTTTCAGCTATATTTCAACTACATGGTCGCTTATGCCTGGGGGGATGGGTATACCGGCGGATATAAATTTTTCCACGCACTTCGGAACAATCGAGGTCGATATAAATTGTCCTTTCACTTTTCCGTTCGGTCCAATCCCCTTTTTCTCGAAGAGGAATATGTCCTGCATGCTGATCACATCAGAAAAGGCTCCGGTCAATTCCGTGATGTGCGTGATGCGCCGTGTGCCATCGCTCATGCGCGAGACCTGTATGATCATATGGACAGCCGAGGCAATCTGGGCACGTACTGCCTTCTCTGCCAGCCGAACTTCACTCATCATCGCCATCGTCTCAAGCCGCGCCAGAGCGTCCCGCGGAGTGTTTGCGTGGATCGTTGTGATCGATCCGTCGTGGCCGGTATTCATGGCCTGCAGCATGTCCAGCGCTTCGGCCCCGCGCACCTCTCCTATCACCACCCGGTCGGGCCTCATGCGCAATGCATTGATCACAAGCTCTCTTTGTTTCACGCCGCCTTTCCCCTCCACATTGGGCGGCTTGGTCTCCAGTCGCACCACATGCTCCTGTTTCATCTGCAATTCAGCCGAGTCTTCGATGGTGATGATCCGTTCCCGCTCGGAGATGTAGCCGGATAGAACATTCAGCAAAGTCGTCTTGCCGGCGCCGGTCCCCCCCGAAACCACGATATTCAATCTGGCTTTCACCGCGCCGCGCAGTAACTCCAGCATGGGCGCTGTCAACATCTGGTTGCGCAGCAGGTCGTCTGCGTCCAGGGGATGTCTTCCAAAACGACGGATGGAAAGTATTGGCCCATCCACCGCCAACGGAGGGATAATTGCATTGATGCGGGACCCGTCGGGAAGACGCGCATCCACCATGGGCGACGATTCGTCCACCCGGCGCCCCACCGCAGACACAATCTTGTCGATGATATGTAATAGATGCCGGTCATCCTGGAATGTCAGACTCGTCTTTTCCAGTATTCCACGCCGCTCAATGTAGATCGAGTTATAGGTGTTCACCAAAATATCGCTTATGCTGTCGTCCTTCAGAAGCGGCTCCAGAGGTCCCAAGCCATAAACTTCGTCCACCACTTCTTGTGCCAGATGGTCCCGTTCCATGGCACTGAGTGGTACGCCTTGCTCGACGATGATCTGCTGGATGACCACGAAGAGCTGCTGCTGCGCTGCAACCGTCTCCTGCATCCCCGCCAGTTTGTCTAGATCGACCCGCTTAATAAGTTCCTTATGCACGGCCGTCTTGATCTGCTGCTGTACACTGTCGCCTACCGTTCGCACAGCGCGCCCCGCGCGTTCATTCAACTGGCCCGTACTGGACGAACTTGAAGTTGCTTCAACCATACCGGCTGCACCTTGGTCCTACAATAAAAGCCCCTTGACAATCACTTCCAAAGAGAAAACTTGGACTTTTTCGCGGCAGGCTCTTCGATCGGTTTGCTGCCGCTGACTAATGCATTGACCCATTTAATGATCGGAGCAGAAAAATCTGTCTTCTTCTTCGGACTGATTGGTTCGCCAAGTATTGCCGAGCGGGTCACCTCCGCATATCCGTTGGGCAGCTTGATGGCAACCGGCAGGCGTATCGCTTTCTCGATCTGCTCCACCGTCAGAGCGTGCTGCGCGGAAAACCGGTTGATAATCACCTTTACTTTTTCTATGTCGCGCTCGCCCTGCGACAGACTGTCCACATACCTGGACAAGTCGCGGATTGCTGCGATCTCAGGCGTGGCTACCAAGTACAGTAGATTGGAGGCGTCGATCACCGCCAGATTCATATCGTCCAGGGACGACGGGCCATCGATAACAACGTAGTCATATTCGCCGCGCAGAAAATCCAGCGTTTGCACAATCGAATCGGGATCTTGTGTCTTGATGCTGCCGCATACGTCCGGCGAAGCCAGCACCTCAAGGCCGCTGGAATGGGTCGCAATGTATCCCCGCAACAGGTCGCTGTCCAGTCGGCTTAAGTTCCGCACCAGTTCCTGAAAATGGTATCGGCTGCCATCGATGCCAAGATAGACGCACGCGTGGCCCAGTTGCGCATGGTTATCGATTAATAATGTCTTTTTCTTATGACATAAAACCAGGTACATCGCCAGATGCACTGCTAGGGTAGTGGTCCCTACTCCGCCCTTGGCCCCAAAAAAAGTCACCACCTCCCCAAGCGCGGCGTTGCGGGCCGTCTTGGAGGACCACTGACGGTACAGTCGCACTAGCATCTCCGAAAATGCAGATTCATTCAGCTCCCCGTCAATGAATTCATTGCATCCGGCACGCATCGCCCGCAATAGGACATCTGGGTCCCGGCTTGCTGACATGGCCACGATCGCGGCTCTGCTTGAAAATATCTCCTGTATATAGGATGCGGCAGCACACGCTTGTTCGATGTCCTTGTCGAAATCGATTACTGCGATGCAGACTGGTGAGGATTTTACAGCCTGGGGAAAAGGCGGGCGCTTGGCCGCCGATATATATCCTTCGCAATCGGCACGATGAACGGCCCACGACATCTTCAGTACGCAGTCGGCAATATCATCCGCCAGTTTCACGTCGAGGCTGACAGTAATCAGCGCAACATTAATAAGTCCGGAATTGTATTGAATTGGAATCACTGCCTGTTTCCTTATTGCCGCTTGTAAATACCGCTTTTTTCTTCGCTCTGTCTGCAAATATTGCCTGCATTTTTATCGGACGGTCGCGTTATAGCCATCCAAAACCAATCTCTGTCGCATTGCTTCGGCATCGGACCTGCTTTCGAAGGGTCCCACCTCCAGGTGAAGAAGTGAGTCCAGCGGATCGCGATTGACGGCGACGTTATAGCCATGGCGTTTGAGCGCTGCTACCATGTATTCAGCGTCTTCACTGTTTGAAAGCGTCATGATCTGCACCATCGATCGCACAGGAGCGCTTGCCGCCGCAACCTGATGCCCGCTCCCATCGGGTGCTGCGGCAGGATTGTCGTAGATATATTTCGCAGGTTGTTGCGGTGGGCTTGCTTCTGCCGGCTGCGCGGATGCAATCGACGGTTCCGTCCTGACCCCTGCGACAGTTACTGGATTGGCTGGTAAGGAGGCTGGGCTGGGCTGTGGGGCCTGCGCCGGCGTTACACCCTCACCCGTTCCGGCCGCGGGGGTAGACGTGGCAGGTGGGGTTGCGGGAACCTCGTTGCTAGCAGGTGGCTGCTCCGGATTGATCGGCGGGGCAGTTGGATGCGTGCTCTTGTCCTTCCCCAGCGATTTGTCGTAGCTCTTTTTATTCAGGACCGGAATCGGCATCTCCGGCTGAACAGGTTCCTCTGCCTCGGTCAGCGGGTCAACCAGGGTCGGAGTCACAATCACCACTAGCTCAGAGGTCGAGTGGTTGACATTCTTCGACTTGAAGAGCGCTCCAAGGATGGGAATGCTGGCAACGCCCGGGGTCTTGCTCAGCAGGTCCGTGGTCCGCTGGTCCAGCAGGCCCGATATGGCAAAGCTCTGGTCGCTGCGCAGCTCCACCTGGGTCTCGGCCTTGCGCGTGGACAGTGCGGGAACGGTGAATCCGCCGATCGTGACCGAGTTGGTGTAATCCAGGGAACTTACTTCGGGCGCCACGGTCAGTCGAATGGTCCCGTCGTCGTTGACGATGGGTGTGAATTCCAGCTTCACGCCATACTGACGGAATTGGATCGTGACTACGGGAGAGGAGCCGGTCCCTCCGGGTTGGACCATGGGGAACGGGAACTCGCCGCCCGACAAAAAATCGGCCTTTTGACCACTGATGGTCGTGATGGTGGGCTCGGCCAGGATCTGCAGAATCTGTTTGCTCTCCAGGTCTTGAATGGTCGTTCCCAGGTTCAACTTTGAGCTGTACAGCATGAAATTCAGCGGGTTGGTCGTCGTCAACTGGCCGATATCGCCGGCTCCCAGGAGTGACTGGCTCAGCGTCGCGGTCGAGGGGAACTGTGAGGTCGTTGTGGCTGCAAGGAAGCTGGTGTTTCCGCCAGGATTGAACAGATTGATGCCATACTGCTGGGCCCGGGTGCGGTCGACTTCCAGTATCCGCACCTTCAGCCTCACCTGTTTCGGGTGCTCGGGAGCGATGGTCAGTGCATTGGCTACTTGTTTGGAGTAGAGCCCGGCCAGCTTGACCGCGGTATCGGCAAGTTCGGCGCTGCCCACCGTCCCGCTCAGTGTGACCCGGTCTCCACTTCCCTCGATGTTGACTGCATCGCCGTGCATCACCTCGGACATGGCCGCGCGCAACCCCGTAACATCCAGATCGGAAGAGACCACGTAGGACTGGGCCAGCCCAGCCTCGTCCATAAGGACCAGCGAGCTGATGCCCGAGCTCATCGCTGTCACTACTATCTGATTCGGACTCAGTGTCACCGAGTTGAGGATGTTGGGATCGGCCACATACACGCGGCGCAGGCGAGACCGTGTATTCAGAAACAACGAGTGTCCCACAACCACATGAAGCAGCTCGGCCCCGGACGTGACTCGGCTGATGCTCCCCGATGCACCCGGTATGGATGCCACGCCAACGTTGGAGACCGCCGCTACCTCTGCCGGCGTCGCATCCTGCGCCCAACCTGCCGCACACAACGCAGCGAACAACAGAACGGCCGCCGCCGCTACACCTGCTCGCGCAATCAAGGATGCCGGCTTTGTTCTGTCTTCGTCCATGGAGGGTCTCATTGGAAATCGTCCATCCTCTGGGTTTTGCCCAGGATGGTCTCAACCGAATAAGTTTTCGCTACCAGTTGTTCCGGCGCTTTGGGCGCTTCCTTTACCTTCTCCGCCGCAGCAGGCGGTGTTAATCCCGACAGTCCGGCCAGAAGCACTGGTGGCCCCTTGAACTGCTCCCGGTCAACTCCGTTCCTCAGTGCAAAATGGATTGTGCCCTGGTTGCTTGCCAGGACTACGCGTTCTGCGTCTTCCGGCTTCACCAGTATTGTGACTTCCGTCGCGCTGCTCGCCTTGCCTTCCGGATCGGGCTCCGTCTTTTGCCCAGCCGCCAATACCACCGCGTCCTGCAGCACCGTGAATGTGAGCGGGTCCGAATCATTGCTCGTGTGCAGCGTCACCAGTACATCCACATGGGTGCCGGGAAGCAGAAAGCCGGCAACCCCCACTACATCATCGGTGCGCAGCGAGATGGCCCGCATTCCGGTCGGGATTTTCACCGTGATGCCGCTACCGCTGCCCGGAGTGGACAACTGCCGCTCCAGAATCGGTTCCCCCTCCGCCAGGGGATACATCACTATGCGCCCAATCAAAGCTCCCGGGTTGGTGAATGCGCCGGACAAAGGCACCGATGCCGGCCAATCGATCATGCGCAGGTTGTTCGCGCGGATCACCTGGTCGGCCTGCAGGCTTGAGGATGCCGCCACATACTGGCTCTTCACCGGAGCAGGTGCTACGCTTCGGTTCTTCGAGAACCGCGTGCTCAGCCACAGAGTAAATACACCGGAGATCAGGAGCGCGATGATAAAGGCTGAGGTGAGTCGACGATTCATGGCTCTTCACCCCTAGGCCGCAACCTGTATGTACAGCGTCAATAGGCATCCGCCGGCGATTGCCAACGCGTAAGGCAGCCTTAGGGTGCGGGCATTCGTGAGGTTCAGGTCCGGGTGCGGTTGCAGCCCCTTATGCCGGTGATGCGTGATCAGTTCCCCCACGTTCAGGAACGTCTCCTGCAGACGTCCCCGCATCAGCGCCAGTCCCAGAGCCATCACGCCCCCTGCGATGGCCGTCAGCGACAGGATGTATACGATGTGCGACAGGCCCGCGATGCATCCCACCGCCATGATCAGCTTGACGTCCCCCGCGCCCATGCCGCCGGCAAGATAGAACAGCAAAAACACCAGGCCGCATATCGCACCCGCAGCCAGTGAAAGAAGCATCTGCTTCCATCCCCCCAGCACCAAGTGCAGAACAAGTCCAAGCAGGAAGCAAGGAAAGGTGACCAGGTTAGGAATGCGACGGCTCTTCACATCGAAGACCGAGCCCGCGAGAGCGCAGGCTGTGGCGACTGCCGGATAGACCATCTCCGCTTGAATGTGTGTCATCGTGCGTTCCTGATACAAACCTGGGAGTGAAGTCGTGCATTGCAATCTTGGGATGGGGTTGCGCCGAAGGCCGGGCCGCATTTGCAATCCTGGAATGCTCAGCTTCCCCGGCGCATCCCCCTTTGCCGTACCTGTTTTCGTCTAACCTAAGCTTGAGGACTCACCTAATCGCCATTCATTCTTGCTATGCGGTTGCATTGGTCAGTGCAGTGCCCACGCCGTTGAAGGTGTTCCCGATGGAGTTGGACAGCCCCGAAATTGAGGCCACTGCGCCCAGACCAACCAAGGCCGCAACTAACGCGTACTCAATCAGGTCCTGGCCCGAATCATCCTTCATCAGGTTCGTGAGGATCTGTTTTACTCTATTCATAACTTCCCCCTTTATTTTTTTATCGAATTGCAACCTGCTCATAAGCGCCAATCGCAAACATTGTCGCAGTGCCCATTCTCGACAAGGCCTGCTTTATGGAAAGCAGCTTATGTGAGCGCTGACGTCTGCCGCTCACATAAGCCAGTTGGAATTAAGCGGTGGCATTGGTGAGCTGGCTGCCGACGCTGTTGAACGTGTTCGAGATGGTGTTCTTGAGAGTTGTGATGGAAGCGACTGCGCCCAGACCAACCAGGGCCGCAACCAGCGCATACTCAATCAGGTCCTGGCCCGACTCTTCCTTCATCAGGCTGTTGACGATCTGCTTTACGTTTGCCATGATCTCCTCCTTTCCTTTGTTTTTCCATCGTTCGTACGGCCGGCGAGCTCGAGGTTGTTCGCAGGTAAAATTGTTGTGCGACTCGCACCGCAGGCACGGGTCGCAGGTTCGCAGCTAATGGGAGCGGGTACGTCCAAAGCTCCCGTGGGCTGTGTCCGGGCTAAGCAGTGGCGTTGGTCAGCGCGCTGCCTACGCCGTTGTAGGTGTTACTCAGGGAATTGGAGAGACCGCTGATCGCGGCCACCGAGCCCAGACCTACCAATGCCGCAACCAACGCGTACTCGATCAGGTCCTGACCCGAATCTTCAACCACCAGTTTCTTGAGAAGTCGCTTGTAGTTGTTCAATGTTGCGCCCTTTCTGAATTGAAATTTTTCCTCGAATTTGCGGTCTGCGTGTGTGACGCCATTCGCAGGAGAACTCTGTTGTGTTAGTCCCGCGACAAACCCTGTTTGCTGGAATAATGCTTATGTGAGCGCTGACGTCTGACGCTCACATAAGCTTTGTCCAAATTAAGCAGTGGCATTGGTGAGCTGGCTACCCACGCTGTTGAAGGTGTTCGAGATGCTGTTCTTCAGAGTTGTGATGGAAGCGACTGCGCCCAGGCCTACCAGGGCCGCGACCAACGCGTACTCGATTAGATCCTGGCCCGAATCGTCTGTCGCCAAGTTCTTGAGAAGCTGCTTCATGTCGATCATCTTTGTTTCTCCTCGTTCGTTTTTTCCGCGGCACTCCGGCCTAGCGAGTCCCTGGGGATATGCCGAGAGTAGGACTGGCGCGCAACATTAGAAATCCCCTAGAAGTGTCATACGCTACCACAAAAGATAGCCGTTTTTTACTGTAACTTTTTGTTTCTAAGGCGCTTAACCAAAATAACTCTGTAATATCTGTGCATCGTTCTTCCTGCGCAAGGCATCCCCGCCCAGCAGCACGCGTTTTTTTGCCCGCCAGCGAGTACGGTAGGCAGCATGAATCAGTTGGTTTATGGAATCTCTGAATAGACCCTTGTTTTGATAGGGCAGGACTTTAGTCCCGCCGCACATGGCATACTTCCAATGCGGCTTTAGCCGCTGAGGGAATATCGAAGGCTTGTGCAGACCTTCCCTAAGCGGCAAAAACTCCCAGAGAGGGAGGAGCGGCCAGGAACATGTGGATCAAAGGTAACTACGATCCTCGTCCGCGAGTAACCTGTTCCAAGAGGAGCTGGAACATAATGGTTTGATTACCATTGATTGCTTTCAAAGGGACAAGCAACGCTCTATATTAGGTCGAACGGGATGATTGTAATTCTGTTATGATTGAGAGGAATGATCGCGGTTTAGAGTTGATCAATTACTGAGAATGGCTCGGCGCACAATAGTATACTTACACTATTAGATCCTGGAGAAACCAGGGCCGGGGTTGTACAGACCACAATAAGGACGGTTTGGAATGATTAATAAAATGATGTACTTCTCCATTCTGTGTTTGTTCGGGGTCGCCGCTTCCGTGGTTGCGAGAGCGGACACGCTTACCTACTCCAGCGGAACCTTCTGTGGTGGTGGTCCTGGATGCACTACTCAAGTGGCCGGTTCAGACGGTGCTGCGTCCGCATCCGGCACAGCCACATTCAGCATTAACGCCTCTGGCCAACTTGTGGTTGTTCTCACCGATACCACGGTCGATCCATGGCAGGATTCCCAGAATCTCGCCGCGATCTCCTTCTTGCTGAATAACGGCTCGTACATTACGCAGTCTCATACGGCGCTGACATCTATTAGCGGCAACGACATTGCCAGTACTCCGGTAAACACGAACCTGACCAGCCTGATCACCACCGGCACCGGTCAGGCTTCGACGACCACTACGCCCTGGAAGCCGACCGCGACGGGCAACTCGATGAACACCGGAGGCAATTTCATCTCGTACGATGCAGTAGCCCCAGCTGGGCCACCTCCGAATCAGCCTGGCCCTGGATCCATTGCGGGCGCTCCCACGCTGGTTGGGGGTGTTCCTGAATATACGACTGCGGGACAAACCTGCAATGGGCCGGATCCGGGCGGAAATTGCGGATCGAGCCTGGGGTATGGAAACAACGCAGTGGATGACCCGATGATCTACCAGACCGCTACGTTCGTCTTCAACATCAACGGCACCACGATCCAGTATCTGCAGAACTGCACCACCGGTTCAAGTTCGAAAACATGCGTCAGCAATGTGCAGTTTGGCTTCGGACCGGACGACCTTGACGCCGACGATGTCACCGCAGGCACCCTCACCGCGGACGTTCCGTCGGTCAGCCTTACGCCGGAGCCGTCCAGTCTGCTGCTGCTTGGAACAGGAATGACCTGCTTTGCGGGAGTTCTCAGGAAAAGAATGTCAGCATAAGCCAGGCCGAACCGATCCAAGAGCCCCTCCACCTATGCAAGGTGGAGGGGTTTGTCGTTTCAGGCTGTTCCTCCTCGTTTCCTATGCTTTTTGAGGATAAGACCAGTTACTCAAAGAAAGTATATATGTCGTAAATAACCTCGGAATCGTGAGCAATCCGACAGGCGGCGGGGCCGCGCAGGACCGCTCTATTGAATGATCGTCATCTGAGAGGTGCTAGTCATCGTCAGCGATTTAGTCGGCACCAACGGCATCGTGATGGGGAATACATAGGTCACCGTCACCTTGACCGGGTTGCCTACAGCCTCGCTGCCGCTAGGGTTCGTGTTGCACGCGTTATTGTTGTAGTAGACGCACACAGTCATCGTTCCACCCGCCAGGTCCGCCCACCCTATGCCCAGAACATAAGCGTCAACCTGTGCTGCCGTCGCCTTGCATGTAGGGTTGCTGGAGGTTGGACAGGATGCGCCATGCACCATGGCATACCGGGTCCCCTCGCGCGCGGTCTCGCTGATCATGTTGTAGGAGTAGAAAGCCAGGCTCAGCTCCATGAAACAGAAAAGAAATGCGAACAGGACCGGCAGGGTCACGGCCATTTCCACCAGTGTCATCCCCTTCTCGCTTGCCTCCGGGTCCGCCTTGCGATCGCGCGCTGAGCAAACATTGCGCTTGTTCCGCAACCCGCTCCGCAGCAAGGCAGCAGCATGTCCCAACGCATCATTCGTCTTCTGCCGGGATACATTCTCGAGGTCCATGCTTATTGCTCCACTTCCATTACTGCTGTGTCGGTCAGTGTGTAGGTTGCCGGCAGTCCGGGGCAGTGGATGACAGGAGTCACAGCGGCGCTGGCGATTACCTGTATGAACTCCAGTGCCTGATTGCCCGTGCCGCCGCACTTTGTCGCAGCTTGAGCTTGGGTATAGCTGGAGGTGGGGTATTGCGTGCCGCCCACCGCGTTCGAGCAGGCGTAGTAGGTGGTTGGCGTCACGGTCAGCTTGGTCCCAAAATCGGCCGCTTCAGCCTGCGCGGCGCTGGTGATTCCGGAACTGCTCGCTGCATACGCTGAGTTCTGCATCCCGTATAGCGCGCCTGCATTCGCCGCGTTGGATACCTCCACCGAGTCGTACACCAGGAAACCCATCTGCACCGTGCCCAGCAGCAGAGGAACGCCCACCAGAGAGAACAGCACGGCCAGTTCGATCAACGCATCTCCGCGCTCGCCGCGCACTCCCCTGCAACGCGCCATCCTGTGCGTCCACATTCCCCGCAACCAGCGTGATTTCGCCTGCCTCATACCACTCATCTCTTACTGCACTAACTTGGGATCTGCGCTGTAGATGGTAAAACTGCCCTCGTTCGTGTCGACCAGGGCTTTCACGTAGGCCCCGCCGGTTATGGTCAACGACTTCACGGAGATTCCCCCTTGCAGGTTGGTAGCGCCGCTGCCGCCATTCACTGTCAAAAAAGAATCCGGTGCGATAATGCCTCCGTTCACGAAGGAGCTGGATCCTCCGGACATCGTCATCGCGGCCGAATCGGTTGGGTCCTGGTAGAGCAGGATCCCGTTGTAGGATCCCAGGCTCGGAGCTGTGCCTCCCCCCTGTTCCGTCGCGCCTCCCGACACCAGGTTCACATTCGCCCCGCCGTCTATTACCAGCGACGCGCCATTGGTCAGGTAGAAGAAGACGCCGTTGCCTCCCAGATTTGGATTTCCCGTAAAGTGCAGCTCTCCGCCATAGATCACATAGATGCCGGGGTTAAGCGTGCAGGTCGATCCGTTGGCTCCTACGGTTAGCGCCTTGTAGCATATGGTACCGCTGGAGCTGGATGGGCCGAACGTGAAGGTGCCGTAACTGCCGCCGGGGTTTGCAAGACAATTGGACGGATTGAAGCTAGGCACCGCCGGCGAAACTGGAGTGCAGGTTGAGCTGACCCCCTGCACAATGTCGGCTGTAGGAATATTGATGGTGTCGCCGCTCCCCGTGATGCCGGGGTACCATCCCGTCGAATCCCCAGCCAGGGATATGGCATCGATCGTTGCGCCTCCGCTGATACTGATGGAACCCGAAGCGGATGAGTTATCGAACACCCCGCATGCGTTTGCGTTCAATGTGGAGCCGCCCTCGAGTAAGAAATTGTTGCTCACGCACACGCAGGTCTGGCTGGTTACACCGCCGCCGGCGATCGCGGTGGCAGAGACCGGGACCGTGCCCATGCTGCTTGACAACGCTCCCATAAAGTAGGTCTTGATCGGCATGCTGACGGTTGCCTGCACATAGCTCCCGGTAAAGTTTCCGGTGTTCGGTGTCGTCAATGTAACCGTGGCGGGATTGGTGGCAAGCGTCGTATCAAAGCCATTCAGCTTGGCCATGGCATTGGCCACAGCCTGTTCATTCGAAGAATTGTTGTCGCCCAATTGTTCCGCCGCTGCCACCGCGGCTGCCTGCGCGGCAGACTGCGCCATCCTCTTGGCGCGAAACAGCACGCCTGCATCCAACGCAAACGCAACAAAGCCAAGCGCAACCAGCCCCAGGAATAACGCAACAAAGAGTACCGTCTGTCCGCTTTCCTCCCTGAGCAGCCGGCATGCCCGGGGTTCACCGATTCTTTTCATTGCACAGCCTCCGACCCAATTGCGGTGTGGGTAACGCTGAATCCAGCGCCCTCGGATACGCGAGACTGCCGGGAGAGGGTTTCATCCTCCCAGGCTACGGTCCGCTCTGGCTTCATGATTGCCAGCCGAGCCCCTCGTGTAGGGACATCTTACGGAGATAATTAGAACTTTCTAATCCCATCTTCGTGTTATGAGCCAGGCAATCCATAAACGGTTCTCCTCAGGCTTTATCGTGCGATTTCGCCGCGAGGGTGACCTCTTCCGGAAACAATTGAGGCCATGGGTCAATTTGGACGCAGCCTTCGTCTCCATCCTTCCATCGTCCCCACATCTCTAAGCTCTCCTATGCCCGTCCCTTCGGCCCCTGAGTTTTTGTCTCTGATACCATCGCTCTGTCAGCACGTTGTCCATCCATCCCATGACCGAACTGCCTCCCATGGACCTCGCAAACGCGCCCTCTTCCTCAGCGAATCCGCGCGCCGGGGACCGTTCCCTCACCATCATTCTTGGCGTGGCATTGCTTGGCCGTCTCGTGGTCCTGGTGGATGTGGCCGCTCATCGGCCCCACAACTGGCTCTTCTCCCACCCCTACGAGATGGGACTGCTGGCCGGTTCGCTCCTCCACGGCCACGGCTTGAGCTCTCCCTTCGGCGTACCTACCGGCCCCACCGCTCTGGTCGCGCCCGGCTATCCCATCCTCATCGCCGCACTCTTCTTCGTCTTCGGCACGGACACCTTCGCCTCCGAGATCGCCATCATCGCCTTGCAGATTCTCGTCAACCTCGTCACCATCTGGCTCATGATGCGCATCGCGCGCCAGGTGCTCGACGACCGCACCGCCCTCCTCGCCGGCGCATTCTGGGCACTCTCGTTTCCCCTGCTATGGATGCCAGCCATCTTCTGGGAGACAAGCCTCTCCGCCTGTGCTCTTCCCGCAATGATTCTGCTGGCGCTGCACTGCCGCCAACGTCCCGCCATCGCAGCATGGCTCCTGCTGGGCTCCTCCGCCGCCATCGTCGCCCTTATCAATCCCGCACTCCTGCCCTCGCTCGTTGCCATCATGGCATGGGCCGCCTGGCACACGCGCCGTGTCGCGCGCACGGCTCCGCTGCTCGGCCTGCTCACGCTGCTTCTGCTCTTCTCACCGTGGCCCATCCGCAACGCACTCCAATTCCACACATTCATCCCCCTGCGCAGCACCGCCGGCTTTGAGCTATGGATGGGTAACCGCCCCGGCACAACCGGCTACCTCGACGAGTCGCTCTTCCCCATGTACAACCAAACGGAACTGGCCAGCTACGTCGCCAAGGGAGAGGTCACCTACATGCGCGATAAGTCCACCCAAGCCTGGCAGTACATCCGCGCCCACCCCGCCGTCTTCCTCGATCTCAGCCTCCGCCGCTGTTTCCGATTCTGGTCGGGGACCGGCAATGTGGACTCGCCCCGAATCGATGAGTTTCATGCGCTGCTGACATCCCTGCTCGGATTCACCGGGATTGTCTTTCTCTACCGCAACCGCATGCGCGCCTTCGCCCTCCTCATGGCCATGCCTCTGCTCCTCTTCCCGCTTCCCTACTACATCACTCACGCGGAGTTCCGCTACCGCCTCAACCTCGATCCGCTGCTCACCCTGCTGGCCGCCTACACCGTCACCCAACTCGCCACCCGCTGGCCCCGCCCGCATGCATACTTGCGGCGTGAACCGGAGCGTCCTTGACATGCATCTAACCTATGCCACTTAAAATTGTCTCTCTCTCTTTTCCCCCTGCACCCTGGGTTTCCTTGGGAGTTCCATGTTGGCGCGTAATATCTGGGCCCTTCTCTCTTCCGATTTCAGCCGTGGATCCACCAGCGTTTTTGCGCCCGCAGGCACTCCCTCCCACTCCATCTTCAGTCTCTCGATGCTCGTCCTCGGCATCACCACCGCAATCTTCCTCATTGTGGCCGGCCTGTTGCTTTACGCGGTCGTTCGCTACCGCCATCGCGCAGGCGACGCCAATGCCGCCCAGGAGCCTCCGCAGATCTACGGCAGCACGCAGATCGAGCTCTCCTGGACCGTCATTCCCATCCTCATCGTCGTTCTGCTCTTCCTCGCCACCACCCGCATCATTCTCTCCACCCAGAACGCGCCCAAGCCCGCCGCTGCGCTCGACGTCACCATCGTCGGACACCAGTACTGGTGGGAGTTCTCCTACCCCAAACTCGGCATCGTCACTGCCAACGAACTGCACATCCCGGTCAGCGATCCCAAACATCCCCCCCCCACCAACCACACCATGACCTCCGCAGACACCGACCACAGCTTCTGGGTCCCGCGCCTGGCCGGCAAGATGGATCTCATTCCAAACCAGATCAACACCATGTGGCTCGACCCGCAGGCCCCCGGCCTCTACCTCGGCCAGTGCGCGCAGTATTGCGGCATTCAGCACGCCAAGATGCTCCTTCGCGTCTACGCCGACAGCCCCGCCGACTTCGCCGCCTGGGTCGCTCGCCAGCAGAAACCCGCAGTCGAATCTTCCGATCCGCAAGCCGCC
>Ga0326728_10015904_pt1 | contig 15504 bp, 11 predicted proteins | sample MB3enrmetagenome_FD_207602 | JGI IMG/M metagenome (GOLD analysis project Ga0326728, IMG submission 207602) | Lab enriched peat soil microbial communities from McLean, Ithaca, NY, United States - MB31MN | ecosystem: Environmental > Terrestrial > Soil > Wetlands > Peat | place: USA: New York...
CAGTCATGCTCCACCACGGCACCGGTGTTCACCACCACGTTGGCGCCCAGGCTCGCCCCGGGGTTCAGCACCGCCCCGGCCAGCAGGGCCAGCCCGGGCCCATGCCGGGCGAAGGGGGAGCGCACCGCCCGGCCGTGGACGGCGTCCACCGGCTCCAGCCCGGCCTCCAGGCCCAGCGCGAACAGCCGCTCCCGTTTGCGTGTGGAGCCCACGCTGCCGACCCCGACGAAGAAGCCCCCAGCACCCATCGCCCGGACCCCGGCCAGGAGGTCGTCGCCGCCCAGCACCGGCACGCCCATCACCCAGGCGCCGCCCAGGGCGGGGTCCGGGTCCAGGAGACCCAGCAGCTCGATGCCCGGGGCGCCCAGCAGGATATCCAGGAGCACCTTGGCGTGGCCCCCGGCACCCAGTCCGACGACGCCGACGGTCATTCCAGGTCCTCCATGGCCAGGGTGGCGTCCCTCGACAGATCCCGCAGCAGGGTGCGCCCGATGAGCGTGGACAGGGCGTTCGGCGGCCGGCCGGTGCCAGGGCGCTTGATCGCCAAGTGCCCGGCCTCCAGGACCGTGCCCGCGGCCAGGTCCTGGGCCGCCACCACGCTCTTGCGGGCCACCACGGCCACCTCCTGCTCGCAGGGCGCGGGTTCCTTGCGCCCGTGGCCCAGGGCGGCCTCCACGTTGCGCACCCCCTGCACCAAGGCGCGGAATTCCCCGGGCTCCAGGCTCGCCGCCTGGTCGGGCCCCGGCAGGCTCCGGTCCAGGGTCAGGTGCTTCTCCAGCACGGCGGCGCCCAGGGCCACGGCGGCCAGGGACACCTCCAGGCCGGGGGTGTGGTCGGAGTAGCCCACCACCACCGGGAAGGCCTTGGCCAGGGTGGCCATGGCGCGCAGATTCACGTCGGCGGGCCGCGCCGGATAGCTGGAGACGCAGTGCAGCAGGACCACCTGGTTGGGCCCCAGGGGGGCCAGGGCGGCCATGGCGCAGCCCACCTCGCCCAGGGTGGCCATGCCGGTGCTGAGAATGACCGGCTTGCCTTTCCTGGCCACGTGGGCCAGGAACGGCAGGTTGGTGATCTCGCCGCTGGGGATCTTGAATGCGGGGACCCCCAGGCGTTCCAGCAGGTCGGCGCTGGCCTCCTCGAACGGGCTGGACAGGAACTGGATATCCCGGGCCCGGCAATGGTCCACCAGCGCCCGGTGGGCGTCCTCGTCCAGTTCCAGGTGGCGGATCATCTCGAAGGCGTCCGCGGGGATCCCCGGGGCCCGTTCCTGGTAGGGCGCCTTGGGGGTGGCGGCGGTCATCAGCCGCTCGGCCCTGAACGTCTGGAACTTCACCGCGTCCGCCCCGGCGTCGGCGGCGGCGTCCACCAGGCGCCGGGCCAGTTCCAGGTCGCCGTTGTGGTTGACGCCGGCCTCGGCGATCACGTAGCACGGCCTGCCCGCTCCCACGGCCCGGGTGCTGATGCGGACGCTGGGACTGGTCATCGGGCACCTCCCGGAAGGTCGTCGAAGCGGTGCAGGTTGGCCTGGATTTCCTCCCTGGGAAGAAAGGGGGCCATGTCCTCCAGTGGTCGGCTCTCAAGTGTACCATCTTCCCGCTTGAAAGCACTGGCCTTAGGGCTGACGCCCTGGGCGGGGGCGACGCGCACCTCGCACAGCACGGGCAGGGGTCCGGCCAGGATCCGGTCCAGGCCGGGGCCCAGCTGGTCCGGGCCGTCGATGCGGGCGTAATCCAGGCCGTAGGCGCCGGCCAGCAGGCGGAAATCGGGGTTGGCCACGCCGCTGCCCAGGTCGGCGCCCACGAACCGCCCGTCGAAGAACGCCTTCTGGGTGGCGCGGATGCTGGCGTAGCCGCCGTTGTTGAACAGGAACACGCACACCGGCAGCCGGTGGTGGCCGATGGTCAGCAGCTCCTGGATGTTCAACTGGATGCTGCCGTCGCCGGTAACCAGCACCACCCGCCGGCCCCCCGCGGCCACGGCGGCGCCCACCGCCTGGGGCAGGTCCCAGCCCATGGCGCCCCAGTTGCCGCTGAAGATGCCGCGCTGGCCGGGCTTCACCCGGAAGGCTTGGTAGTAGGAGACCACGTCCATGCCGTTGCCGGCGATCACCACGTCCTCCGGCCCCAGCCGCTCCGCCAGCTCGTCCATGAAGACGTAGGTGTTCACCTCGGCGGCCGGCACCCGGTGTTCCGGCTCCACCGGGGGGTGGCGGGCGCGCCACTCGGCGCAGGCCTCCGCCCAGCGCGGGTCCGGCTCCAGGGGCCGCGTCCCCAGGGCTTCCTCCAGGGCCTCCAGGAACTCCCCCAGGTCCGCCTCCACCGCCAGGTCCGGGGTGATGATCTGGTGCCGCAGCTGGCCCGGGTCGATGTCGACGAACACCTTGCGCGCCCTGGCAGCGAAACCGGCTACGTTGAACCCGGTCTTGGACAGGCACAGGCCCGAGCCCAGGGAGAGCAGCAGGTCGGCGCTCTGCAGGGCGTTGTTGGCGCGCCGCTGCCCGGCAACGCCGAAGATGCCCTGGTTGCAGGGGTGGTCCTCCCAGAGCAGGTCCTTGGCGGTGCAGGGCATCACCGTGGGCATCGGGTGGCGCCGCAGCAGGGCCAGGAATCGCTCCTCGGCCCGGGCCCAATGCAGGCCGTTGCCGGCGACCACCAGGGGCCGCCGGGAACGGCGCAGCTCACGGGCCGCCGCCTCGGCCCCCGCGAGCAGGGCGGCTGCGCCGGCGGGGTCCGGGGGCGGTGCCTGGTATGGCCGCAGCGAGTCCTCCTCGACCATGGTCCCCTGGATGTCCAGGGGCAGTTCCACCCACACCGGGCCCGGGCGGCCAGTGGTGGCCAAGTGCCAGGCCCGTTCGAGCTCCCAGCGCAGGTCCCGGGGATCCATGACCGTGGCCGCGGACTTGGTGATGTGCCTGGCCAGACCCACCACGTCGCCTTCCTGGGGACCCTTCTGGCGGATCATGGCCGGGTCGGCGATGAGGTCGCGCCGAACCTGCCCGGAAAGGATCAGCGTGGGAACCGAATCCATCCAGGCTCCCACCACCCCGGACAGGGCGTTCACTCCGCCGGGCCCAACCGTGACCAGCGCAGCCCCGGGACGGCGGCGGTACTTGGCGTAGGCTTCGGCGGCGATGGCGCAGGCCTGTTCGTGGTAGTTGCACCAGTAGCGCAGCCCCGACTGACGGCCCACCGAGTCCAGCAGGTGCATGATGCCCCCGCCGGAGACCAGGAAGATGTCCTCGATCCCCCGCTGCACCAGGAACCGCGCCACGTAGTCCGAGACCTTGACCAGGGTCATGGGGCTTCCTCCTTGCGCGCCCAGGCGGCGGTGCGGCGGATCCCCTCGTCCAGGTCCACCAGGCAGCGCAGGCCCAGCTCCCGTTCCGCCCGGGACGGATCCGGTACGTAGCAGGCACGGGGCCGTTTCGGATCGGGGATCCCCGCCACCCGGATCCCGGCCCCGGGGGCGAGCAAGTCGCGCACCCTCTGGGCCAGCTGGAGGATGGTGCAGGCGCGGGCGGAGCCGACGTTGTAGGCACGCCCGGCGCCACCCCGGGCCAGCAGGGCCCAGTGCCAGACGGCGGTGTCCGCGGCGTACAGGTAGGAGCGCAGCGGCGTGCCGTCGCCCTTGACTTCGATGGGGCCGCCGTCCAGGGCGTCCCGGATGAAGTTGCCCACGGCGTAGTTCTGGTCCAGGGGCAGTCCCGGGCCCAGGAAGGCGAAACCCCGGGCGGAGACGAAGGCGGGGCCTCCGCCGGCCAGGCCGGCCGCGCCCAGGGCCTCCGCGGCGCGCTTGGCGGCGCCGTACGCCTGGTCCGGGTCCAGGGGGTCCGGCGCCTCCGGCCAGGTCTCGGGTACCCACTCCGGGGGCCGGGGGCCGTAGACGGCGCCGGAGCTGATCAGCAGCATCCGGGCCGCGCCCGCCTGGCCGGCGAACTCCAGCACCCGGCGGCAGCCAAGCAGGTTGGGCCAGAACACCCTCGGCTCCATGGCCCCGTGCACCACGGCATCGAAGCGCCCGCCCGGGAAAGGGAAGCCGGCCTGGTCCCCGCCGGTGAAGCGCAGGCCCGGGACGGCGAGGGGCGACCCGTTCCAGCGGTCGGGCTCCCGGGTCAGGACCACCAGCTCGCCGTGCACCAGGCCTTCGCGGCGGGCCAGGGCCCAGCTCTCCAGCAGCCACCGCCCCAGGAAGCCGGTGCCGCCGGACATGAACAGGCGCGCCCCGTCCAGGGCGCGCAGGTCGGGTCCGGCGTGGTCCAGGATGTGCCGGAGATCGCGGGGAGGCAGGAGGCGCATGGCAACCCCATTGTAAGTCGAAGATCTTCTCGTGGATCCGCGCGGGCCGATGGCGCCGCGGCATTAAGTGGTAGCATGGGCCGATGATAAATTATTCCAAGTCAATCGTTGTGGCGCCTCATCCCGACGACGAAGTGTTCGGGGCGGGCGGCACTATCCTGCGCCGCAAGACCGAGGGCGCGCAGGTGGCCTGGCTGGTCCTCACCGCCCCGTCCGCGGACCTGGGATGGACCTCGGGCCAGGTGCAACGGCGGGCCGGCGAGTTGCGGCAGGTGGCCGCGGCGCTGGGTTTCGACCAGGTGTTCAACCTGGACTTCCCGGCCGCCCAGCTGGACCGCCTGCCCATGGCCGTCCTGGTCCAGGCGGTGGCTGAGGTGTTCGAGGCCTTCCGCCCGGAGGAAGTGTTCGTGCCCCACCCGGCGGACGCGCACACCGACCACCGGCTCGCGTTCACCGCGGTGGCAAGCTGCGCCAAGTGGTTCCGACAGCCCTCGGTGAAGCGCCTGCTGGCCTACGAGACCCTGTCCGAGACCGACGCCGGCCTGGGATGCGGGCCGGGGTTCCGGCCCAGCCTGTTCGTGGACATCACCCCGTACCTGGAGGCCAAGCTGCAGGCCATGTCCATCTACGCCTCGGAGCTGGGCGAATTCCCCTTCCCGCGTAGCCTGGAGGCGGCCCGGGCCCTGGCCAGCCTGCGCGGGGCCGCTTCGGGATTCAAGGCGGCGGAGGCGTTCGAGCTGTTGCGGGAGAGGACGTAGGCGGGCCGCACGCCGGCCGGGAGGACACGGTGCCAGGGACGCAGACCAAAGCGCTGGGACGCCTGGTCACAGGACGGGCCGAGTCCATGTTCATGCACGACCTGGACCGGAACTGGGCCGCCCTTGAAGAAGCCTTCGCCGGCAAGCGGATCCTGGTGACGGGCGGGGCGGGTTCCATTGGCGCCGCCACGGTGAAGTTCATGCTGGGCCTGGCCCCGGGTGCGGTCCTGGTGGTGGATCCGGCGGAGAACAATCTGGTGGAACTGCTGCGCGAGATCCGCTCGTCCCGGGACCTCGCCCGGGCCGAAGTGGCCATCGAGCCGGTGGACTACGGCTCCCCGGTGATGGAGCGGATCCTCAGGAACCCGGAGCCCTTCGATCTGGTGCTGAACTTCGCCGCTTCCAAGCATGTCCGCAGCGAACGGGACGTGCCCAGCCTGCTGCAGATGCTGGACACCAACCTGCTCAAGGCTGACCACTTCCTGGGATGGCTGCGCCGGTACGGGCACGGCCGGCGGGGGGTGTTCTTCGTCAGCTCGGACAAGGCCGCCAACCCGGCCAACCTGATGGGGGCGTCCAAGCGGATCATGGAGCTGATGCTGTTCTGGCACGGTTCGGAACCGGCCCGGGGACGCAGCCTGCTGGGCGCGCCCAGCGGGGAGCCGCTGCCCAGGTGCACCTCCGCCCGGTTCGCCAACGTGGCCTTCTCCGACGGCAGCCTGCTGCAGGGATTCCTGCAGCGGATCGCCAAGGGCCAGCCCCTGGCGGGGCCCAGCAACATCCGCCGGTTCTTCGTCACCCTGGAGGAAGCCGGGCACGTCTGCGCGCTGGCCGCGGCACTCCCGGCCGCCGGGGAGATCCTGGTGCCCCGCCTGTCCCCGGTGCGCGACCTGCAGGACTTCCGCACCATCGCCCAGCGGGTTCTCCGGCACCACGGACTTGAGCCCCTCTGGCTGCCCAGCGCCGAGGCGGCCCTGGCCTGCCGCCCGGAGCCGGGGCAGTGGCCCTGCTGCTTCCTGGAGCAGGAAGCCATGGGCGAGAAGGAGTGGGAGGAATTCGTGGGGGAGGGCGAGCGGGCGCGTTCCGCCGGGCTGGAGGGGCTGCAGGTGGTGGTGCCCGGCCCCGGGCCGGCGGAGGAGATGCTGGCCGGGTTCCTCCGCACCCTGGATCGCTGGCGGGAGGACCCGGCGCTGCCGGTGGCCAAGGCCGACATCGTGCGGGCCATGGGCCGGGTGGTCCCCACCCTGCGCCACCACGCCGCCGGACGCTCCCTGGACGCGAGGATGTAGCCGTTCAGAGGATGTAGCCGTCGTCCACGATCAGGTTTTGGCCGGTGATGTGGCGGGCCGCGTCCGAGAGCAGGAACACCAGACTGCCAACCAGGTCGCCGCGGTCCAGCATGCCCTTGCCTAGGCAGTGGGAGCGGTAGGCATGCAAAAACGGCTCCGGCTGGCCGTCCAGGATGCCGCCGGGGCTGAGTACATTGCAGCGCACCCCCCGGCCCAGGTAGTACTTGGCGAAGTAGCGGCTCAGGTGCTGGATGCCCGCCTTGATGGCGGCGTACTCCACCGGCATGGTCATGGCCGTGCCCGCGTACACCTCGAACCGGGGCGGGATCACCCCGTAGATGCTGGAAAGGTTGATCACCGTGCCGCCGCCGTGCCCGGCGAAATGCTCGGCGTACTGCTGGGTGGTCAGGAAGTACCCGCCCAGGTGTGCGTCCACGTTGGCGCAGAAGGACTCGTAGGTGACCTCCTCCAGCCTGCGCCCGTACTCGGCGTTACGGGGGTAGGCGGCGTTCACCAGGGCATCCACCCGTCCGAAGGCTTCCAGCGCCGCGGCCAGGGACGCCCGCACCTCGGCCAGGGAGGTGATGTCCATGCGCACCGCGGCCGCCCGCCCCGGGGCCTCCCGCTGCAGCCGCCCGGCCAGCTCCCGGGCCCGGTCCAGGGCCAGGTCGGCGATCAGCACGCTGCCCCCGGCGGCGACGATGCCCTCCGCCATGGGGGTTCCCAGGCAGCCCGCGCCGCCGGCCAGCACCACCACCTTGCCCTTCAGCATGCCGGTCCCTCCCCGTCGGCCGGCGGGTCCGCCAGCAGGTTGTTGCTGTAGATCCCGCGCACCATCCGCAGCACGGCCAGCCCCTGGTCCAGGGTGCAGGCGTCCAGGCCGTCCCGCTCCAGCACGGCCCGGTGCAGCTCCCGGTAGCTGTAGTCCCGGTCGGCGGCGGAGAAGTCCCAATCCTCGCGCCGGCCTCCGGAGTCGCAGGCGGTCACCGTGCTCCGGCGCAGGTCCAGCAGCACCGTGCCGTCCCGGGTCCGGGCGAGCATGGAGCGCTGGGGCAAGGTGCTCAGGTAGTCCAGGGTCAGGTCCACCGCGGTCCCGCGTTCGGTCAGCGCCAGCACCGAGGCGTAGTCGTCGGAATCGATCTCCAGCCCGGACAGGTGCCCGGCGAGGGAAACCAGCCGCGTCAGGGGGCCGAACAGCCACTGGACGTAGTCGATCTCGTGGCTCAGGTCCAGCACCACGCCGCCGCCCTCGGCGCGCCGGGCGCTGTAGCAGACGCGGTAGTCGGTGCCAGGGCGCCACCAGGGCAGGTACTCCCCGGCCCGCACGCTGACCGCGGCCACGGGCCGTCCTTCCAGCAGCTCCCGGGCCTTGCGCAGGGCCGGGTGGAAGCGCAGGTTGTAGCCCACGAACACCCGGTTGCGGGGCGGGCCGTAATGGGTCTCCGGAAAGAACAGCGGCTTCTCCACCAGGATCGTCCGCCCGGCGACCTCGGCGTCCAGTTCTGCCAGCTGGCGGTGGTGCAAGTGGGTGGCGGTGGCCACCACGAAGTAGTCGAACCGGCCCAGGTCGCCCGCCTCGGCCAGGGAGGGGTGCCGGCGGAAACCGGCGGCGTCCCGCCGGGTCACCAGTTCCACGTCGTGGCCCAGCTGGCCGCCCAGGATCCGGGCATGGCGCTGGCCGATGGAACCGAAGCCGAGGATCAGGATCTTCACCGGGCTGCTCGCATGGGACGGGTTTCCTCGCGCATGGGGCCGGTCAGGCGTGGACCGGGCGGACGGTCTTCTCGCCGCAGCGCAGCTCGATGGAACCGCTGCGGGCCAGGTGCTCGAACACCGCTTCGCCCACGCCAATGACCGCGGGGATTCCCAGTTCGGCGCAGCGGATGGTCATGTGCGAGTTGGCGCCTCCGAACTTGGTGACCAGGCCGGCCAGGCCCCGGGCGAAGATCCAGTCGAAGCCCGGGTCCGCGCTCTCGATGCAGACGATCTTGCGGTACAGGTCCTGGGCCTCGGAACTGCGACTGTCCAGGAACACCGCCCGCGCGGTTATGCTGGCGGTGGTCACATAGTTGGCGGAGCCGCGCTGGATGGGCACCACGTGCAGGTCGTCCCCGGAGCGGATCAGGTGCCCGAGCCTGAGCCCGCGCAGGTTGCGCTGCTCGGCCCGGCGCGCCTCGGCCAGGTCGTGGAAGCGGGCCTCGGCGTCGCAGGCGTCGGGGGCGTACAGGACCCCGCGCAGGTCCTCCAGGGTCAGGTAGACTAGGTCCTCCCGGGTCAGGCCGGTGGTCTCGCCCCAGTCGGCGATCCCTTCCATGGCGTCGGAAAGGTTGCGGGTGAACACGAACTTGGCCCATTCCCGGGCGCGGATGGCGGTGATTGCGTAGGACGCCAGCTCATCGGGGCCGGCGGGAAGCCCCGCCTCCGCCAGCAGGCGGGCCAGCCCGGTGCGCTCGTCCGCGACCAGGGTGAAGGGTTCGCCCTCTGACCGGGCGTGGGGTTCACCCTCGGCGTCGCGTTCGCGGGTCGCCGCGCCGGCGTTCCGGAACAGGTCCTCCCGCTGGTCGTAGCGGGGCGAGAGCAGGTCGAAGGTCCCCGGACGGAGGTGGCCATAACGGGCCATGAAGGAGGACCGGTCCAGGGTACCGCCCAGCACCCGGGCGAAGTCCCGGGCCAGGTCGGAGGCGACCGTGGCCAGCCCGGACCGGAACGCCGCCAACCGCTCAGGCCGCAGCGCTCCGCGCTCCACGGCGGTGCGCAGGAGGGCCTCGGCGATGAAAGCGTGCCGGGCCGCCACGCAGAACGGCAGGGAACCCAAGTCCCGGCCCTGGCGCAGCAGGGACAGGGCGCCGCGCAGGGGCGCCACCAGGTCCCGGGGGGCGCCCTGCAGGGCGCGCAGCCGTTCCACGGTGGCCAGGGCTTGCTGCAGGGTGCCTGCGGGCGCCAGGGTTAAGCAGGCGGCGGTGAGGGTCCGCAGGGCGTCCCGGAAGGTGCCCAGGGCCTCCGCGGCCAGCAGGCCGGGGTAGCGGTCCCGGGCGTGGGCTTCGAAGGCGAAGTCCAGCGCCGTGTCGGCCACCTCGAACTCCACCTTGTCGTGCAGTTCCGGATGCTCGGCCAGGCGCCCCAGCCAGGCGTCCACCAGGCAGTGCTCCAGGTCGGCGGGAAGACCCGGGGGCAGGAAGGAGTTGAAGCTGTTGCGCACGTCCACGTAGGGCCGCCCCGCCAGCTGGACCAGCAGCGGTTCCGCGGCCATGGGACGGTAGCCCATGGCGGCCCGGGCGTCGCGCCATATGTGGTCGGAGACCAGGAATCGGAACAGGGAGACCGCCAGCGGCGCGGGCTGGGCGCCGATGAGCTCGGCCGGGTTCCAGTCGGGCATCTGTCCCAGGATGGTGGAGGAGCCGGCCAGGCCCGGCCTGGGCCGGCCGTGGGCGGCCAGGAACAGGTCCAGGTGCTCCACCGCCTCGGCGATGCGGTGCTGCACCGCCCGGTTCCAGTTCCTGCGCACCGCGATCCTCCGCAGCTGGAGCAGGTACAGCCCGCCCTCGCGGGTGAGGGCGAACTCGACGTCCAGGGGATCCCGTCCGCCCCACAGGTCCTCCAGCTCCTGGAGCATGGCCAGCAGGCGTGCGATGCGCGGAGAGCGCACCGCACGGGGCGGCGCGCCGCGGTGGATGACCACGGTCTTGTTGATGCCGGCCCTGCCCCCGGTGACCACGTCGGTCCGGCCGGACTCGTCGTCGTAGTTGATGGTGATGTATGGAGCCCCGCTGGTGAGGTCGTGGGAGGTGATCACCCCGCACATGGACACGTCCTGGAGCATGGGCTGCACCAGGACCTGGTCCAGGGGGTTGCCGTCGAAGGAGGCCAGCACCCGTTCCACCGCCTCCGCCAGGGGCCCGGGCTCGGCCGGGACGTCCAGCAGGGTGCGGTAGCGGCCCGCCTGGGAGGCGGCCTCGCCATCCTCGTTCCAGGCCGAGCTGCGCACCGCCAGGGGGCCCGGAGGCAGCGCGGCCAGGACCCGCCGCAGCTGGCCGTCCCGGTCCTCCCGCCAGTTCCGCAGAGAGAACCAGGCCAGGGGCAGCACCGCGCACTGGGACACCCGGCCCTGGAGGCAGGCCAAGGTCTCGGCCTTGGTCCTCGGGTCGCTGACCGGATCCAGGGTGCTCATGGGGAGATTCTAGCAGCCGTTGCGGATCTCATCCGCTACGGCTGCTAGTGCCCGGAACGGCCGCTTGGTCCCGCGGGGACACGACGGTGCCAGTGGAGGCCGATCGGAACAACGGAACCATCTCGATCCCCCTCGACCATCCGAGTTTATGATCCCAGCTCAGTGCGGCGGTTCGGTGCGTTCAGGTAAAGGGAAATCAACGTCGAGAAACGCAGAGGCGCCGAGAACACGGAGCATCACCATCCATCGTGCGGGATCGCCACGGAACCTGCATGGTGGTTGATGTCCCTGTGTCCTCGGCGCCTCTTCGCACTCTGTGTTAATTCTCTTTTGGCTAAAGTTACCGAAGCGCTGGGGTCAGCGGCAACACGCACCTCGAATCAAGGCAGTTGGGGCGGGCCGGCATGCTTCCGGTAGTACGCTCGGACTCCACTAGTAGGGTTCCGGGCCGCGTCGGCGAATATGGCCATGAGCCGGTGGGCCTGGATGAAGCCCCAGCAGTTGCTCACCCGGGCATGGTCGCCGTTGGCGTAGGCGGCGTCCACGTAGGCCCTCACCGCCTCGCCGCGCCAGTGGGGCGACTCCAGGAAGTCCCGGCTGGCCAGCGTGTCCAGGATGAACGGCTTCAGCCGGTCACGGACCCACTCGGCCAGGGGGCTGGCGAAGCCGATCTTGCTGCGCCGTTCCCGGATCGGGTCGGGCAGAATGCCGGCCATGGCCCGCCGCAGCACCAGCTTGGTGCCGTCCTCCCCCAGCTTGAAGGCGGAGGGCAGGGCCTGGACGAAGCAGACCAGGCGCCAGTCCAGGAACGGCGCCCGGATCTCCACTCCGTGGGCCATGGCCAGCCGGTCGAAGTCGCGCAGGTTGGTGGGCAGCAGCCCGCAGTGGAAGTCCAGGTAGAGGCGGCGGTTCAGGGGATCGAAGCCCAGGGCGTCCAGGGCCGCCTCCTGGTCCGAGGCCAGCTGGGCGTAGCGGAACGGGGCCGGTTCCGCAGGCAGCCAGGGGGTCTTGGGGATGGGCCAGTCCCCGGTGGGCGGCGGCGCCGCCGCCGCGGGCACGGTCATGGCTTCCAGGACGGCACCCAGGACGCGCCGGCGATCCCCGCCGGCCGCCGGGTCCGCCATGGCGGTGGTCACGTGGTGGTGGTAGCCGGCCAGCAGTTCGTCCCCGCCGTGGCCGTCCAGGGACACCACGATGCCGTGCCGGCGCAGTTCCCGGTACAGCAGCCACGGCGTGCCGGGCAGGTCCGGGATGACGTCCTCGTGCATGTAGGCCACTTCATCCAGGTGCGCCAGGCACTCGCCGGGATCGAGGTCCAGGTAGGTGGGGACGGCGCCGCAGTGGCGCACCGCCAGCTCGGCCCAGGGGCGCTCGTCCTGGGCGGTGCCCGGGAAACAGGCGACGAAGGCGCGTCGCCAGTCGGCGGGGATGCGGGGCCGGTCCGGATCCGCGGCCTGGAGGCTGGCCATGGCGCAGACCACCGAGGACGAGTCGAGCCCCCCGCTGAGGGCGCTGCCCACCGGCACGTCGCTGCGCATGCGCAGGGCGCAGGCCTCCAGGAACAGCTCCCGCAGGCGCCCGGCTGCGCCCTCCAGCGTGGCCGGCGGCGCCTCCAGGTGCTCCAGGGTGTTCCACCACCGGCGCAGCACCGGCGGCCCGTCCGCGGCGAGGGTGAGGCAGTGGCCGCCCGGCAGGCGGCGCACGCCCCGCAGCCAGCAGTCCTCGGTGCCCTCCAGCCCGTCGTGGAAGCGGAGCGCCCGGGTCAGGTTGGCCGGGTCGGCCGCTGCCTGGAACCCCGGCAGGCCCAGGAAGCCCTTCAGCTCGGAGCTGAACGCGAACCGCCCGTCCTGGAGCAGCCAGTGCATCGGCTTGACCCCGAACCGGTCCCGGGACAGGAACAGGGTGCGCCGGTTCAGGTCCCACAGGGCGAAGGCCCACATGCCGTTGAAGCGCAGCTGGCAGTCCGGCCCCCAGGTCTCGTAGGCCGCCAGCACAACCTCGGTGTCGGACTCGGTGCGGAAGCGCTGGCCCAGCCCCTCCAGCTCGCGCCGCAACTCCAGGAAGTTGTAGATCTCGCCGTTGAGGGTGATCCAGTACCGCCCGCCGCGGTGCGCCATGGGCTGGCGCCCCGCCTCGGTGGGGTCCAGGATGGCCAGCCGGAGGTGGCCCAGGCGCAGCCGGCAGTCCGGGTCGCGGTAGCTGCCCCGGCCGTCCGGGCCGCGATGGGCGAGCCGGTCCAGGCAGGCCTCGAACGCCGCGTCCGGGATTTCGGCCGCCGACCGGCTCCACACCCCGAACACGCCGCACATGGTCATTCCACCTGGGGAAACCCGCAAATGCTACCATACCCGCCAGACCGCCCCGCCCCATGACCTCCTACCGCATCGTCCGCGTGGCCCCGGCCAGCTACCTCGAGCCCATCGAGGCCCTCTACCGTGCCGACCCGGCACTGGCGGAGCAGAGCCACCGGCGCCAGTGCGAGGTGTTCTTCGGCGGCCACCTGGGCTATTCCGACAGCTTTGCCCGGGGCATGGCCCGCCTGGGCCACGAGGCCTTCGAGCTGCCCTTCAACGTGGTGCCGCTCCAGCGCGCCTGGGCCCGGGAGCGCGGAGTACGGTTCCGCGCCGCCGACTGGAAGGCGGAGATCCTGCTGGCCCAGCTCAAGGCCCTGGCCCCGGACGTGGTGTACTTCCAGGGCGTGGTGCCCCTGGACGCCGGCACCCGCCGCAGCCTCAAGCGGATCTGCCCGAGCATCCGACTGGTGGTCTTCTACAACGGCTTCCCGGAGGTGCCCGAGGAGGCCGCCGACGCGGACCTCTGCCTGGCGGGCGTGCCCATGATCCTGCGCCTGTTCCGGGCCCGGGGGCTGCGCACCGAGCTGCTCTACCACGCCTTCGACGACCGGGTACTGGAGCAGCCCGGGTTGGGCCGGGGCGGGCCCGGCCACGACTTCACCTTCGTGGGCACCACCGGCTACGGCTACCGGGGCATCTTCGCCCGCAGGTACCGTTTCCTGCTGGAGCTGATGCGGCGCGCCGGGCTGGAGTGCTGGGCCCGGGACCACATGGTGGAGGTGGAGACCCTGCAGAATGCCCTGCCCGCCGCCTGGACCCTTCTTGCCCAATGCCCGGGCGAGGTCCTGGAGCGGCTGCGCCGGGAGCGCCTGCTGCCCATGGGCGAGCTGAACGTGGGACTCTACCACCTTGCGGTGCGCGCGCTCGCGGAGCAGGGACGCAGGGTGGAACCCCTGGATCCCCCCCTCGCCCCCGGCCCCGTCCCGCTATGCCCGGATGACCCTGAGCCGGAAGTGCCCCTGGCCCGCATGTTCCCGGACCGCTGCCGGGAACCCCTGTTCGGCCTGGCCATGTTCGACCTGTTGCGGCGTTCCCGGCTCACTTTCAACATCCACACCGGCACCGCCGATGGGGAATGCGGCAACATCCGCATGTTCGAGGCCACGGGAGTGGGGACCTGCCTGCTCACCGACGCCGGGTCCAACCTGGGGGACCTGTTCGAGGCCGGGCGCGAGGTGGCGGTCTACCGGGACCTGGAGGAGTGCGTGGAGACGGCCCGCTGGCTGCTGGAGCACGAAGAGGAGCGGCGCGCCATGGCCAGGGCCGGCCAGCGCCGGACCCTGCGGGAGCACACCGTGGCCCGGCGGTGCGCAGAGGTGGACGCCATGGTCCGGAGGCTGCTGTGAACGAAGCGCGTTCCTCTCCCGTCCCGCTCACGCTGGTGGTGCTGCCCGGCGAGGATGCCCGGGCGACCCTGGAATCGGTCCGGGAACAGGCCGCGCCGCCCCTGGAGGTGTTCCTGCCGGATCCGCCGGCGGCCGCCCTGGGCGCCGTCCCGCTGCGGCGCCTGCCCGGGGGCGGGACCGCCGCGGCCCTGGGCGCCGTCCTGGCCGAAGTCCGGGGCGCCTGGCTGCAGGTGGTGGACGCCGGTACCCGCCTGCGTCCCCGGGCATGCCGGGCGGCCATGGACCAGGTGCTGGCCCGGCCCCATGTGGGCGTATTCCTGGCCGATTCGGCCCTGGCCGCCCCGGACGGCGAACGGACGCTGCCGGCCCTGGACTGGCAGGCCGCCGCCGGCACCTTCACCGGCATGGAACTGGCGGAGCTGCGCAGCCACGGCCCCGGCTGGCCCCAGGACGCGATGGTGCTTTCGACGGCCCGGCTGCGGGCGGCCGGCGGCTTCCCGCCAGAGCTGGAGTGGCATGTACTGTGGTGGGCCACCCATCTGCTGGCCTTCCGCCATGGAGCCACCTACCTCCGCCAGGTCCTCACCGTGGCGCCGGACCGGGAGCGCGGCGATCCCGGGGCGCGGGTGTGGTCCCTGGAGTATCCGGTCCTGCGGGCCCTGCTGCGCCGGCTGGCGGATCCGGCCCAGGCGGACCTGCTGGCGCCCCTGGCCCTGGGCGGCGCCCTGGGGGCCTTCGGCCACGACCTGGCCGAGGTCTACCTGTCCGAACCGGAACTTTGGCGTGAAGGGCTGTCCCTGGCCCTGGGTCCTTGCCTGGAGGCCCACCGGAACCGGAAGCCCCGCTACCTGGGCCAGGAGGGCCGGACCCAGGCCGACCGGGACCGGGACATGCGGGTCGCCGCGGAGCTCCGGGCCGTCATCGCCGCTGCGGCAAACATTGGAGGGGGCGGCGGAGGGGAGGCGCCATGACCGGCCGGATCTGCGTCGTCACCGGGAGCCGGGCGGACTATGGGCTGCTCCAGGGCCTGATGCGCGCCATCGCCGGCGATCCCGGCCTGCGCCTGCAGACCGTGGCCACCGGCATGCACCTGGTCCCCGAGTTCGGCCTGACCTGGCGGGAGATCGAGCGGGACGGGTTCGCCCTGGACGCCAAGGTGGAGACTGTCCTGGGCGGCGACACCGCGGTGGCGGTGGGCAAGGCGGTGGGCCTGGGGGTGATCGGTTTCACCGAGATCCTGGAGCGGCTCGGTCCCGACCTAGTGGTGCTGCTGGGCGACCGCTACGAAGTGTTC
>Ga0326728_10015906_pt1 | contig 15504 bp, 7 predicted proteins | sample MB3enrmetagenome_FD_207602 | JGI IMG/M metagenome (GOLD analysis project Ga0326728, IMG submission 207602) | Lab enriched peat soil microbial communities from McLean, Ithaca, NY, United States - MB31MN | ecosystem: Environmental > Terrestrial > Soil > Wetlands > Peat | place: USA: New York...
GAGCCCCGTCGGTTGCTGGGGACCCGAGAGGGGCGCCATGAGGAAGAGGAAGAGAAGGCAGGAGACCCGTCCGGGGCGCGTCGTCGCACTCCCCGACAGACTCGATTTTGCTAGAGCTGTGACCGACATAGATCGCGCGCAGTAACCTCCTCAGGAAACTACAACGTTCCCTCTCTCCCCGCGCATATGTTTGAGATTACCGTGAGCGCCAGGGGATTCAAGAGCACGGTTCAACAAAACATCCTGCTGCAAGGGGGGGAAACCAAGGAGGTCAATATCGTCCTGCAACTGGGAACCACCGCGACCGAAGTGACGGTCTCGGCGGCGCCGCCGGCGGTCGAAACCTCGCAGGCCAGAGTCTCGGCGGAAATCAACCAAACGAGCGTCACGAATTTACCCATGGTGGCCCGTAACATTTATAGCCTCGTCGTGCTCACGGCCGGCATCACCGGCCTGCCTTCCGGCGGCGGCCAGGCGTATGCTCAGGCGACGTCAGATATCTTCAATACCGAGTACGGCGTCAACCTCAGCGCCAACGGCCAGCGCTCGGAATCGAACAGCTTCCTGGTGGATGGAGGCAGCGCCAACGGCAGTCCGCGCGGGAGCGTCACCAACCTCACTCCCATGGCCGACTCGATCCAGGAACTGCGCGTCTCGATCAACAACTTTTCGGCCGAGTACGGACGCAACTCCTCGTCGGGGGCGACTACAATGCTGATGGGTACGATTATGACTTCCCCAACACCCCCGCGTTTGGCAAATTCAAGAAGGGGACCAAACAGGAGTTTCTGACGGGCATCTTTAAAGGCGTCCGATTTTCCGGCGCCGCCCCTGGGCCAGGAGGGGGATGATGGTTGCAATAGTTACATCGGCCCAGGTTACATCGACTGCGACTTCAACATCGTCAAGGACACCACTATCCCGTGGTTCTGGCATGACGCTGGTGCAAAGCTTCAGTTCCGGGCTGAGGCCTTCAACCTGTTCAACAACGTGAACCTGCAAACCCCGGACGGGACGATGAGCGACGGCACCTTCGGGATGAGTACAACCGTCTATCCCGCAAGAAACATTCAGTTCGGCTTGAAGATCATATTCTGATTCAGACCGAACCCTTGTCTTCAACCGTTGCAATCCCAGCACCCGGGTGGTCCGGGTGCTGGGGTTCTTTCTTTAGGCTTCATGGGCCTTACCAGCTCTCGCCTATCATCTAGTGTAGTGCGTCATGCTTAGCTTTACGTATTTGCAGCTTTGACCTGTCATGATCACGATTGTGGATAAGGGGCAAATCCCCGTAACTCCGTGGTATATTCCCAGTCGAACGTCGCGTGACGATGGGTGACTAAATGTCAAGAACTGTTAGATGCACTACACTAGGAGGGTTGCCATGGGAAAGGGAACAGTTCTGTCTCGGCGGGGATTTCTGAAAGGAGCGGGGGCATTGGCCGTGGCCTCCACGGGAGGCATAATGCGCACGCGCGCCCAGACCGCGCCAGCGGCTCCGGAGAAGCTCTCCCTGTTTGGTTACTCCGACGTGAAGCTCACGGGCGGTCCGCTTAAGGGACAGTTTGACCGCATCCACGCAGCCTATCTGGCGCTCGATGAAGATCGCCTCCTCAAGGTTTACCGTCTACGCGCGGGACTGCCCGCGCCCGGGCAGGACATGGGCGGGTGGTACGACCCCGCCGACGCTTTTGGACCGGGTCATACCTTTGGACAATACGTTTCCGGGCTCTCCCGGTTCGCTAAAGCCACCGGTGACGCCGCCACGCAGCAGAAAGTAAAAAGACTGGTGGAAGGCTTTGCCGCCACCATCGATCCGGATGGTTATTCCTACGCCAGCGGGCGGGCCTCGACCGCCTTCCCCGCTTACATCCTTGACAAGCACCTCATTGGTTGCCTCGACGCCCATCAGTTTGCCGGCGTGCCCTCCGCGTTGGAGACAGCTCAGAAGATTATTAAAGGCGCCGTGCGCTACTTGCCGCCCAGGGCCCTCGAGCGTGACGAGGACCCCAGGCAGTCGCCCTACGATGAATCCTACACGCTGCCCGAGAACCTCCTTTACGCCTACGAGCTTACCGGCGATCGCGAACTGCTGGCCCTGGCCAAGCAGTTCCTCTTTGATCGCAGATACTTCGAGCCTCTGGCGCGAGGGGAAAACGTTCTGCCCGGACTGCACGCTTACAGCCACGTGAACGCGCTGAGCTCTGCGGCGCGTGCCTACTTGCGCCTGGGGAACCCCCTGCACCTCCAGGCGATCCAGAACGCCTGGGACATGCTGGAAAAAACCCAGCAATTCGCCTCGGGTGGATGGGGACCCGACGAAGCGTTCGTCGCACCTAACAAGGGATTGCTTGGCGAAAGCCTGAAGACCAGCCACGCGCATTTTGAGACCCCCTGCGGCGCCTACGCCCATTTCAAACTGGCTCGCTACCTTCTTCGTTTCACCGCCGATGCGCGCTATGGCGACGGACTCGAACGTGGGCTCTACAACACGATCCTGGGCGCCAAGGACCCGAAGGGAGATGGTCATTTCTTCTATTACTCGGATTACCACGCCTCGGCGCAGAAAGGCTATCACCCCGACAAATGGACTTGCTGTTCGGGTACACTTCCGCAGGTGGTCACCGATTACCTCATCAGCAGCTATTTCAGGAGCGACGAGGGGATCTATGTGAACCTGTTCGTCCCCTCCGAGGTGGTGTGGCAGTACCAAGGCATGCCTGCAAAACTGATTCAGGTGACGAACTTCCCGGAGTCCGAACTCACGGAGTTGCGGCTCGAACTTCCGTCGGCGGCAGAATTCACCCTCAACGTGCGCATTCCCGGATGGCTGGGAGCGCCCGCGGAAATTCGCGTCAACGATGCCCCTGCCTCTACCGACGCCAAGCCACGGACCTTTGCGGCCATTCGGCGGAGATGGAAGAACAACGATACCGTGCAGATCAAGTTGCCCCTGGCGTTTTCGACGGCTTCTATCGACGACCAGCACCGCGATATAGTCGCCCTGATGAGAGGGCCGGTCATGCTCGTGGCGCTCGACCCCAAGCTCGAAGTTCCGCAGAAGATTCTCGGCTCTCTCGATTCACTCAAGCCCACCGGCCAGGCCCCAGGGTCCTATGAGTTGCCGGCGCCCAACGCGAAATTGCGGTTTGTGCCTTTCTATTCCGTCGGGGATGAAACGTATACGACCTACTTTACGCGGGTCTAATGAGCCGATGCGAAACACATACGGAGATCGGTTCACACGAAGCAGCATCGCCGCCCGCGACAGGCTTTGTCCAGGGCCTCGGCCTGTTTGACTGCGTGATGATCGTGGCCGGCGCCATGATCGGATCGGGCATCTTCATCGTCCCGCGCGCCTGAACCGGGCGAGGGTTCCGGGCTGGTCACTTCTCGCGCAGGGAGTTTGGGCTGCGGCTCTGGTTCTGCCCAGAACCTTCGATCCCACGACCGCCAAGTACGGCAACGTCTACGGCAACTTGCTGGACTACGTTATTTCCGCGGCGCTGATCTTTTACGTCCTGACGATCGCCGGTCTTTTCCGGCTGCGAGCCACGCGGCCAGAAGCAGGCCGGCCCTACAAAGTGCCGGGTTACCCGCTGGTCCCGGCCGCACACATCCTGGGCGCTACGTTTGTAGTTCTTTGCCTGTTCATTTACCGCCCCTATACGACCTGGTCGGGACTGCTGATCGTGGCCTGCGGGTTGCCGGTTTACAGGCTGCGGCTGCTGTGGACTGGGGGAAAGGGCGACTAACTAAGGTGCCGAAGGACATGCAGCGGCGACTTCACGTCGCCATGCGGGTGTTGAGAAAAGGGGATATATTACGAGGTGAAATCAAGGCTGTATCATCTTGCTTTGGAGGGAGAAACCCATGACAAATCTTAATCGACCCACGAGAAGGCAGTTTGTTTCTACAGCAGCAGCGGCGGCAGCGGGTGCTGCCCTCTTGCCCAATCGGATTTTGGCGAGTCCCGCGCAGGTCTCTGCCGCGATGACGCCGGGAATGAGAAAGAGGCCAGCCGGCAAGCAGAAAACCTCAGGGAAAGTCGAGCCCTTCCCCTTGGCCCAAGTCCGCTTGCGAAAGGGCGTGTTTCAAGATGCCATGGAAGCGGACCGGCGCTATCTCCACCTGCTCCCCTCAGACCGGCTTCTCCACAACTTTCGTGTGAATGCCGGAATTCCCTCCTCGGCTGAGCCCCTGGGAGGATGGGAAAAACCGGACTGCGAATTGCGCGGTCATTTCACGGGAGGCCACTATTTGTCCGCCTGTGCCTTGATGTATGCCAGCACGGGGGATACCGATTTGAAGGACAAGGGTAATGCGCTGGTGGGCGAATTGGCGAAGTGCCAAAAGGCCCATCAGAACGGCTACCTCAGTGCCTTCCCGGAAGAATTCTTCGACCGGTTACGCGAAGGCCAGAGGGTCTGGGCTCCCTTCTACACCTACCACAAGATCATGGCAGGCCTCCTGGACATGTACATCCATTGCGGAAACGATCAGGCGCTCGCGGTGGCGGAAGGCATGGCGGCGTGGGTCTGGCACTGGCAGGAAAGCATTAGTGACGAGCACATGCAGCGGATTCTGCAAACGGAATTTGGCGGCATGAACGAAGTGCTTGGGAACCTCTCTGCCGTGACCGGCCAGCAGCAATACCTGGCGCTGGCGGCACGTTTCGAGAAGACGATGTTCCTTGACCCCCTCGCCGAGCATCGCGACGAGTTGAAGGGAATCCACGCCAATACTCATATCCCACAAGTCATCGGCGCCGCCCGCCGCTACGAGCTCACCGGCGAAGGTCGCTATCACGACATTACCTCCTATTTCCTGCAGGAGGTCACCAGCGAAAGGATCTATTGCACGGGAGGCACCAGCAATGACGAGTTCTGGCGCACGCCGCCCGGGAAGCTGGCGACGGAGCTGAGCATGGTCACCGAAGAATGCTGCTGTGGCTATAACATGCTCAAGCTGGCACGCCACGTCTTCGGCTGGACAGCCGACCCGCGCCTGATGGACTATTACGAGCGCACGCTCTTCAACAGCCGGCTGGGAACCCAGAACCTGCAAGACAGCGGAATGAGCTACTTCCTCCCACTGGGGTCAGGGTACTGGAAGTACTTTAATACGACTTATGACTCTTTCTGGTGTTGCACCGGGACCGGTGTCGAAGAGTTTGCCAAGACCGCCGACTCAATTTACTTCCACGATGACCACAGCATCTTCGTGAATCTGTTCATTGCCTCGGAGGTAAACTGGGCGGAAAAGGGCTTCCGCCTTGAGCAGCAAACCCAGTTTCCCGAGGAAGAAGGCACTACCTTGGTGGTTCACGCGGATAAACCCTCCGAGCTTGCCCTCAATATCAGAATCCCCTACTGGGCCACCCGCGGGGGCACGGTCAAGCTGAACGGAACGAGCCTTGACACGTTCGCAAGCCCCTCGAGCTACTTGACGCTGAACCGCACTTGGAAAGAAGGTGATCGGGTGGAGGTCAGCCTGCCCATGAGCCTCCGCATCGAGACCCTGCCTGATGACCACACTCTTCAGGCCGCGATGTATGGACCGCTGGTGCTGGCCGGGCGGCTGGGAAGCGAGGGTCTCAACAAATCAATGTTCTATCCGGGATACGACACCGCCCCCACGGGCGACCCGATTCCTGTTCCCGCCATCGCCACCAGCCCGAATGATCCGGTGGGTTGGCTGAAACCGGTAGCCGGCGAACCGCTGACCTTCCAAACCGTCGAGCAGGCGCAAAAACTCACGTTGATCCCGCTCTATAAGCTGTTTGGCGAAAGGTACGCAGTGTACTGGAAGACGACTTCGGCTGCGGTTTGAAGACCCAGCCTGACTTTCCCGCCCTGTCCGTGGGATCGCCGAGCGAGAATTCCCGGCGAGGCGCAAACCTGTTCCCTGCGAGGGACTGGTTCCCGCTACGAGGTTCAACCAGACCCGGATTTGACCCCGGCGCACCGCACAGCTAACAGCGATGTGGTGAAAACACTCTTGGGAAAGAGCTAAGCGGTACCAAGTGGTACTTTTTCGAGTTTCGTTTTTTTGGCTAAGCCTTTTACTTAGTTGGCTCCTCGGCCAGGACTCGAACCTGGAACCCTTCGGTTAACAGCCGAATGCTCTACCATTGAGCTACCGAGGAGTATGCCCGCATTGACATCGGCATAATCAAACTTTACGTTTATAGCACAGAGGGAAAAAGCTCGTCAACTGCGGCGCCAAAATCTCTCCCCTGAGGGACCGTCGAAATGCCCGCCGGAATCCAGGAAGCATTCTCAGCCGGAAACCAGATATCCTTGCTCCGCAGGCATCAAGTCAAGAAGTTGCGGGCAAGAACCCGTGTTGCCGCAGGCATTCACGTACGGGGGTGCCGCCGCATTGAGGATGGAACTCATTACCGGGGTCGTGAAGCAAAGGCACAGGACCCGGAGAGCAGTCCTGCGCTGGTTGTGAGGAAATGTTCCAACCCGGGAGCAACCGTAATTGTAAGGGCTCGTCCTATCGGAGGCTACTTGTCAAGTCAAATCATGGGCCGAAAAAAGCGCCCCCGCAACTGAACCGCGGGGCTTGGTGGGAAGGTCAGGAGTAGCGCGGGCTGGAGTATCGGTTGGTGTATCGGCAGAGGCCCGCACGGTTGGGAGAGCCGCAGCGCCCGGCGAGCGGGCGCTGCGCTGCTTGCGGTTGAAGGTCCCGATTATGGACCGACCGTCAGAGTAAAAGTTCTCTCCACAAACTGCCCTGGCGCGGAGCCGTCCGTAACGCGAATCGTAAATGGCCCGCACGTCCCCTGATTGGTGGGGGTGCCGGAAATCAGTCCACTGGAAGCCAAAGAGAGGTTCTGGCAGGCACCAGTCCCGCCTGCTCCGAGGAGGACTGGAGCGGCCGTAGTCTCGGTGAAGGTCCGCGGCACGGCCCCTCCTTGGGCGACCACATAGTACGAATACGACCCAGCAGCTATGCTGGCGGCGGGCAACGCGAAGGGGGAGGCCCCCACATATCCGCCGGTGGTGAAGTGGATCGTGGGATTGGGCGTGAGATCAAGATTTTGCGGACACGATCCCGTGTTGCCGCAGGCATTCACGTACGGGGGTGCCGCGGCATTGCCGATGGAACTCATTACCGGGGTCGTGGCCGTGCTCCAGTCCGTAGTGACCGTGGCACTGATCAGCACATTGCCGGCAGAGGCGTCAAGAGATGCGCTGTCAAGCGCGTTGGAACCCGCCCCGGAGTTGTACTCGTACGCGAGGATGGTGTCCGAGTCCTGGCAGTTCACAAAGAGTCGCGTGCCAAACGTAGCATTGGTGCTGAGCTTGGCCTTGATGTCGGTGGGCGTCGTGCAGCCATTCTCGGCGATGGTTGCGGACGCGTCGGTGGTGCTGTCCACGGATTGGGGCAAGGCTATACTCTGAATAAACGGTATGCCGCTGCTTGTCCCGGAAATATCCCACACGGTTATGGTGTCATTGGTCTGAGGATTGTTGGCGGTGTCAAGGCAGGCGACAAACATGCGATTGCCTTCCGGCGAAACGGCCAGAGCCGTCGGTTTCGCAGCGACCGGCGTATAGACCAAGCCACTGGCGGAGCAGACACTGGTGGTGGGAAGGGTGGCTACACCGGCAGTAGGCGGGATATACGTGACGAAAGCAGGGGCGGCGCCGGTGGTCGTCACCGTCAGGTAGTAGAAGGTGCCGCTCTTTGAAGCGGTGACGGACGCTACAGAGGCGCCGTTAGGATCAACCGTCACCGCCCCTCCGGACGAGCCGAAGGTATTGAAGGTAGTCGGTGTCTGACCGGTGAAAGCACTGTAGTAGCCCGCTGTGGTCGTTGCATTCACGGTGGATGGCGCCGTTAAGCTCAGCGCGGCGAAGGAGTTGCAGAATGAGGGGAGTGCTGCGCAAGGCGTCCCAAACGGCAGGTAACCAAGGGATAAGAACCCGTGCGCAGCATCGGTGCTCACCGCGAAACTGTTCGGGCCATAGCCTGCATCCGCGAGAGTGAGGGCGTTGCCGCTGGCAAGCTTGCTGGGGGAGGCGGGAAGCAGCCCGGGATCTTCGGCGTCAGGAAGCGGCTCGATAGTAGCCGCGGCATGGTTGTTCACCGTGGGATCGACGACATAAGCGTCGTACCGGATGAACGAACCCAGGTTCGAGCAGTTTGCGGCGCAGGTATTGGGATTGGGCGTGAGGTACTGCTGCGGCTCGATATCCATCGAGGTAGGATTGAACGTGCCGCCATTGGAAACCGTAGTGGAAAGGATATGAGACCCCGAGCCCGTCGGGTCAATCACGGCTACCTGCTGCGAGCCTTGTTCGGTAACGTACACCCAATTCCCCTCCGGGGTCACGCGCGGAGTGACGGGATTCCCGCCCGCGTCCAGGGCCAAGTTGTAAGGCGTCGTGAACGCATTGGTATCAAAACCAAAGAGCGTGTCGCCCTTCTCACCCGCATTGGAGGCGAAGGTGGCAGCAAATCCATTCGCGGCGAAGACCTTGGGCTCGGTTGCGGCAGTCGTCAACGCGAGAGGTGGGGGGCAGGTGGCGACCCACGAACAAGCGGGCGTGGTCGCATTGCCCTCATCCGAAAGCGAGATTGTCGTGGAAGCTCCACCGGCGGTCGTGGGCGTGCCCCGATAGTAGCCACGGATGTTCCCGGATGGATCGTCAGTGATGGCAGGGCTGGGAGTAACAAAGCTCACTCCCTCAATCCCACCGCTCGGAGTGCACACGCCGTTCGAGATCGTCCCTGCACACCACAAATAGGGGGAGCCCAGACCCATCCGGTTGGAATCGAGAATGGCGGAATACGGTTCACCCACCGTGGCATTCTCGAGGAAGGTGTTGGTAATGGTGAGTTCCGGATTGGCGGTAACGGGATTGGTGCTCGTAAAGATGCTGTTGGGATCGGTAGTCGTCGTCGCCGCCGGAGTCGTCGCATTAGCGACGTCTGTGGCGGTGACGCTGGGTGTAAACCCGCTCGTGAGGTCGGTAGCTGAGCAGGTCAGCGAGGGACTACTGGGGTTGCAGGTGAAACCCACCCCCGTAAGGCTGGCGTCGTTGGAGAACGTATATCCGCCGACGGCGCCGAGGCCGTTGGTGGCGGTAAAGGTAGGCGGCACGCAAGCTGCCCCACCCGTGCAACCGTTCCCCGATCCGTAGGGACGCCCAAGGACACCCACCGGCCAGGCAGTGCCTGTCGTGTAAGGCGCGCCGCCGATCGTAAGCGCCAGGGTGATGTTAGGGTTCACCACCAAATTCTGGGTCACCGGTACGTTTCCTGAGGGCACGGCAGCATTGGCGGTGTCGGTCACCGTAACCGACGGAGTGAAGGTTGCCGGCGTAGGCGTAACACTTGTTGCCACCGCCGGACTCGCGGTGCAAGTGTAGACGGTCGCAGCCGCGCCCACCGCCGGGCAGCTGAAGCCCGTGGGAAAATCACCCGCGCCGTTCGTATTGGAATCGGTAATGGCGCTGAACGAGTACCCGCCCGAGCTGTTGGGCAGGCCCGATCCCGCCGTAACGGTGTACGTGATCGGGACACAATTCCCCAGACCACCCGAACAAGCTCCGATGCCCGTGCCGTTAGTGCCGTAACTGCGGTTCACAACCGCCGGCGGGAAGGCGCCTGAAACAAGGGGACTGGGAGTTACCGCCAAGGCCGCGTTGATCGGCAAAGTTGTGCCCCTGGTCCCGGCGGTCCCGCCACCCAGGCTGCTCGCCGGCGTGCTGGGGTTACCGGGGTCGTCCAATTCCGCCGTAAAAGAATAGGTTTGTACCGTCGCATTAGAAGCAATCGTGCCGGTGCCGGTGGAAAGGCTCTCACTCGCAGCGCCCTTGGTAGTGGATGATGCGCCACAACTCGTGCCAATTCCCACCAAGCCGCTGGGCATGCCAGTGCCTGCGCTGTTCACGCACCATTCATACGCTGCCGCGCCCAAGGTTGAACCAGTTGCCCCCAAGCCGCCCGTACCTGCGTACGTAGGTGCGGCGCCGGCCAAAGCACCAACCGCGTAACTCCGGCCCTGCACGCCCGGCAGCAAGGTGGGGGGATTACTGGGTGTGGAATTGCCGGTCTGGGTCAACCCCACCCCCAAGGCGGCGTCGACGATCAAGCTATCGGTCTGCGTACTCCCCGCATCGGTGGTGGTGGTGGCGGCAGGCGTAGCCCAGTTGGCGACGTCAACCGCCGTGACCACCGGATGGGTCGGGCCGGCCGTCTGCATGGTGGTGGTGCCTGTCGAAGGCGTGGCACACGTCAGCGTCAGCGTGGCGCCTGTGGGTGTGCAAGCGAGGGGACTCGGGAAGCTAGCGTTGGTGAACGTATATTCTCCCACCGCCCCCAGACCGCCCGCCGCGGTATAAATCATGGCGGCGCAAGCTCCTCCGGTCCCGGTGCATCCGCTGCCGGCGCCACCCAAGCCGTAAGGGCGGCCAACGACGGCGTCAGGCCAATTGGGCCCATTATTCGTCGTCAGGGTGATGGTAGGGTTAACCAGCAAACCCGTAGTCGCCGTCGCGCTCCCATTCGGCACGGCCGGGTTGGCGGTATCGGTCACCGTCAAGCTTAAAGCATAGGGATTGGTCGACGACGAGTACGCCACCGTACTCGCGGAACACGTGTAAGGGTTGGTGGTGGTTGACGAGCACGTGAAACCTGAACTTGACGAGAAGGGTCCGGGGGACGCCGGGAAAACGTATCCTCCCAAGCCGTAGCTCGCCGTGTACGTGGGTTCACCCGCGTTCGCATTGATCACCCCGTAGCTGCGGCCCACGACGGCCGGCAACAGGGCCGCCGGGTTCGTGGCCGAAGTCGTAGCGGAAGTGGCCTGGGTCAAATTTATCGCCAAGGGGGCATTAATGAGCAAACTCGTCCCGCGCGTTGCCTCCGTGCCGCTCGAGTTGCTGCTCGGCGCGCTGGCGTTCCCGGTGTCGTCCAATTCCACGGTGGGGGAGAACGTTTGGGAGGCCGCCGGGAGGATGGTCGCCGTGATATCGCTAGACGTGAGAGTCTCGCTGTTGACCGCTGTCTGCGCGAAAGTGGAGCAGGGCGCGCTCGATGCTTCCACGGTAATTCCCGTCAGGCCCGCAGGCACAGACGCGGCGCCTGAGTCCACGCACCATTCATAATCCGCTACCGCTCTTGCTCCCAAACCGCCCGTAGCCGTGTATGTGGGCGCGGCGGCGGCCAGAGCACCAACCGCGTAACTGCGGCCAGAAACACCAGGAATCAGGTTGGTGGGATTCGTCGCCGTCGGCGTGTCACCGGTTTGGGTCAGCGTTGCGAGGAGCGGCGCATCAACCCACAAGGTATCCGTACGCGTGCTCGCCGGATCAGTGGTCGTGTTGGCGGCAGGCGTCGCGGCGTTGGGGGTATCGGTAACCGTAGCGCTCGGGCTGTATGATTGCGAAGTGGCCCCCGCGGCGGAGGGTGCGGCGGCTATATCCGCAGCGCTGCACTGATAGGTTGTGCTGACCACCGAGCAGGACATGCCGGTAATCGCCAAAATACTGGCGGGCGTGGTCGGCCAGTGGTAACCACCCAGCCCGCCGGTGGCGGAATAAACCGCGGGGGCGCAAGCGCCTGTGCCTCCCGTGCAACCGGTCACCGAGGGTCCACCTGCGGGTGAGCCGTAGGCTCGGCCATTGACGGCGTCAGGCCAATTCGTACCCAGACTCTGCGCAAGTTGGATCTGGGGATTGACGGTAATGGAACTGCTCACCACGTTGGCCGGGTCCGGCGTCGTGCCCGACGCAAACCCGTTGGGTACGGCGGCATTGCCCCCGTCATCCAAGCGGACGGTAAAGTTGGACTGGGTGGCGCTGGTAGGTGCGGGGGAAAGGAGGGTTATGGGATTCGCCGCCAGAGTCGCCGTGTTCTCGACGACCGGCGACGCGCAGGTGGAAGAGTTATTCAAATTCGTTCCGGTATTGAGGAATCCAGTTGGCAAGGCCCCGGCGCTGAGGCACCACTGATAGTTCCCCCCCAAACCTCCGGAAATTGCACCCAATCCACCGGCGGCGGTAAAGGTCGGAGTTCCGCCGCCCACTCCATAGGTGCGGTTGTAGACTCCGGGCAGCAAGGCGCCGCCGGAAGCAATGGTTGTGCCATTCTGCATCAACGTCGCCACCAAAGGAGGCTGCACGGTCAAAGTCGTGGTGCTCCCTGTAAAGGTCCCGCTCGGCGTGGTCAAGTTTCCAGTGTCATTCAACTGCACGGTAAAAGGATAAGGGGTGGTGCTGGCTACCGTGGCAAGGTCGTTGGTAGCCTGAAGGGTTTCCGAGGGCGATTGCACTTGCGCGGTGCTGCACGCCACATTCAAATTGTTGCCCGTACTGTTGAAGGTTGCCGGCAGCGCGCCGGTGCTCAGGCACCACTGGTAATAGCTATTTCCCACGGTGCCGACCGTGGTTTCGTTCGCCCCCAATCCTCCGGCGGGGGTATAGGTCGGTGCGGCGTAGCCCGAATTGATCACCCCGTAAGACCGTCCGCTAACCGCGTCAAGCAAGTTGGCGGGATTGGTCGTAGTGGGGTTTCCCGCCTGCGCCAGCGAAAAAGTGAGTGGCGCGTCCACCTTCAAGGTATGACTGGAATGTCCCAGCGTGTCCGTCATGGTAGAACCGGTCGGCGTGGCCGTGTTCCCCACATCGCCTACCGTTACGACAAAGGGAAATGGCCCGGGAGAGCCCGAGACCGCCGTCCCGCCGCTGCTGCACACCATGGTGGCGGCTGTCGCCGAAACCTGGGGATAAGTCACTCCGGTCGCGGGTCCGCACTGGACGGGGGCGGGCAAGGTGGAAGCCGCCGGAGGCGTAAAGGTCAAGCCTTGGGTGGTCAGCAATCCGCCCGTGGCGGTGAAGACCAGGGAGGTCTCGCCTCCCGCCGGTCCGGCGGTGCCGTATGGCCCCACCGCGCCGTAAGTTCGACCGTTCACGGCATCGGGCACTTCCGCCGAGGTTCCTGCCCCCGTGGGCGTGAAACTGTAGTTGTCGAAATTGGCGGGGAGGCTGAAGGCTATCGCCGGGTTGACCGTCAGGGAAAGCGGCGTGGGAATGGTAATGGTATTCGCCGGAACGACGGTCTGCCCTAAATAGACAATCGGATTGTCCGTGACCCTGACCGTAACCGCGTAAGCGCCCGCCGCTCCCACTCCTGTGCTACTCAGCGCGCACTGGCTTTGCTGGGTTGGATTGACCGCGACGGTAAATCCCGGATTGGAAGACGCTCCCGCCTTGGTCATCGACAAAACGCAAGCGCTAATCGGCCCGTTCCCATTGGTGGATGCACCCACGCTGGGCGGGGCCGTTGCCGCTAGATTCGTTGTAGCCGCTTGGACGCAGGCGCCTCCCGTTCCCGTGCAACCCGTGCCAGTACCGTAGGGCCTTCCCTGCACCGCATCCATCAACGACGCTTGGGTTATGGAAAACTCGGGGCGGACGATGAGCGTATAAGGGAGTTGGTCGGTCTTGGGAGGCGAGCTGGTATCGGTCGCCTGCACGACCACCGAGTAAGTGCCCGCCGCGCCCGTCACCGCCCCGCTCGGGGTGTACAGATCGCAAGTATTCGCTGGGGATCCGACCTCCCAGGCTAATCCCGCAGGGAGTGCCCCTGACACAACGGCACAGCTACTGAGAACTCCGCTTCCACCCGTCGTGCTTAAGACGAGGTAATAAGACCGTCCCGTAATAGCATCCGGAAACTGTGCTGTGACGATCGAAAGAGTACCGCCCCCTGCCGGTTGTAACTTAGAGGGGAGGGACGTAGACGTCACCCCGCATCCGGTCAATAAACTGACACCCATAATACCTATAATGAGAACTATCCGGTCGGAGGTTTTGCTCACAGCAGGACTCTCCTCTCTCCCAAGTAAGCGGCGAGTGATCTTGTGCCGTTCCGACTTTTTGCGACTAATCCGCGTAAGCCCGATGGCAAGCCGATACTGTGCAACACAAAAGCGGAATACATAGCCTCAATAAGTTGGACCGACACTGGTCTCTAACAACGTTGGGCTGGAACCAGTTCGAATGTGATCCCATCCTGATCGAGTCAATCGTGTCATCCCCTGCTGGCAGGTCAGTTCCTTAAGGCCTAGGCACAGTTCCAGTCTGCTCCCACGACCTGCCCATCGCAACTGCGCAATCCTAAACGGAGTGGCACTTGCCAAGAGACCGCCCTCTCCCAATCTGAGACGGTACTAGTTTTTGCAACTTCAGTAAGTATTGCGTGCGCTACCCGTGTCTCATATAGCGCGTGTGAGGGGGGTTTGTCAAGTCCTAGTCGTAACTTAAAATTATTCGCGCTAAACTCAGACAGGCGCTGCCTGTTAATCCCCGTCGAAGATTTAACCCCTCGATTCGCCTAAAATTGTCCTCACTCCGGACCATGAGGGAAGGAGGAGGATCAGGGAAAACCTCACGGGCGAGGGGAACCGGACACCCGAAGGCGGGCGAAATTCGGGCCGGTCGGCAACGTCGCTCCCCAGGGAAAGCTTGACCAGCATCTCGGTCCACCCGCAGGGGTGGCGCCGAGTCTCCCCACGGGGCTGTTGGTCACTCCAAAAACGTCCCCTCGGGATCCGCACTTTACAAGGAGATATCACCCGTGCATCTCCACATGAGAGATCTCCAGGGGGTTAATTCGCTCTGGAAGTGTGAATCTGCCGAGGTAAGAGAAACAGCCCTTACCGATTGTCCGCCCCTCGTTGCTCCATTGGCCAGTGGATTCCTCGGCGATGGGGGAAAACGAAAAGGCCATTCACAATGTCCGCTTGACAAAACCCTCGCCCTTTGCTAAACACCTATTGGTTTTAAGGTAGTTCCACTCGCACCAACAACAAAGGCGGAATGGACCGCAGCGACTTGTCATGGAGAGCCCTTCACCATCCAGGCCCCGTTCAGGTCTCTCTAAAAGGAGAAAACCGATGTTCTCCCTCAGTTCGCCATCGCGATTTTGGCTCATGCTTGCATTGGTTATTGCCAGCTTCGGCGCGCTGGCAAAAGGTCAAACCATCAGCGGCACGATCGTCGGAACGGTTCTTGACCAGCAAGGCGGCATTCTTGCGGGGGTTGGCGTTACCGCGACCAATGGGGAAACAGCGCTCACTTACCAGGGTGTTACCGACACTATCCGCGGTATGTTCGTCATCCCGGAGGTCCCTCCCGGTCTCTACCGGGTGCGCGCGCAGTTCAGTGGATTCCAAACGCAAGAGCATGATTCGGTGCGGGTAGACGTCAATCGTGTGACCGAGGAAGACTTCTCCCTAAAAATCTTCGCCTCTACCACGGTGGTGGTTGTCCAATCGGATGCCCCCATGACCGACATCAACATGCCCACGCAAGGCAAGAATTTTAACCAGACGCAGATTCGTGAGCTGCCCATCCTGTCGCGCGACGTCAACAACCTCGCCTTGCTGGCGCCGGGGGTGGAGAGCGTTCGAACCTTCAGCTTTGCCAGCACGCTCGTGCCCTTTGCGGCCAGTGGCTCCTGGGGCCGCTATAACAATTT
>Ga0326728_10015907_pt1 | contig 15503 bp, 13 predicted proteins | sample MB3enrmetagenome_FD_207602 | JGI IMG/M metagenome (GOLD analysis project Ga0326728, IMG submission 207602) | Lab enriched peat soil microbial communities from McLean, Ithaca, NY, United States - MB31MN | ecosystem: Environmental > Terrestrial > Soil > Wetlands > Peat | place: USA: New York...
GTGATAGCCTACGACCTTACACAATCGCTCTACATACTTACCAACGGTGTGAACGCGTTTACGGAGCGGCTCGTAAAAGGAATCAGGGCGAATGAAGAACGATGCCGATCGTTACTTGAGAAGAGCCCCGGCATAGCATTGGCGCTGAATCCTTTCATTGGGTACGAGAAAGCTGCCGAAATCGCTAAAGAAGCTCTCTCGCGCAGCGTTCCATTGCGTCAAGTGGTATTAGAAGAAGGGCTTTTGTCTGAGAAGGAGTTGGACGAGATCCTTGATCCTTACGCGATGACTACGGCTGGAGTTCATGGAAAAGAAAGGAAAAAGAGTACGTAAGGCGCGCTCAGCCCAAAGCCTCGAAGAGCGCGCTCACGTCCCGGTTGAAGAGGTCTTGCTTCACCAATGGAACTTCTTTGTAGGACGGCATTCTATCGCCGATCATGTCCTCGAACGTTGGTTCTTGGATCCTGTAGAAGATGCCGATCGGCACTTTCTCACCCCATTCAAATGATCTCACCAGCGCTTGTGCCTTCTTCTGGGTTACCTCGTTTGAGTCGTTCGGGTCTTTGACGGTCCCATCGTAGCCCGTCTCCTCGAGTTTGTAGAGCCTGGGTGCTTTTGTTTGTAGGTCGGCGCCGGCGTACCATTCCTTAGTGTTGATGTCATTATAGGTGGGGCAGGTTTGCAGTACGTCTACGAGTGCGCTGCCTTTGTGAACGATTGCTGCTTTCAGTACCTCCTTCAAATGCCGGACATCAAGTGCGTAGCTGCGAGCCACGAACGTGTAACCTGAGCTAATTGCGGTTGCGAGAGGGTTCGTCCCCTCGATGATGGATGCGGCTGGCATCGATTTGGTTCGCATTCCTTTCGGTAGAGTCGGGGAGGCCTGGCCTTTGGTAAGTCCATAGACTTGGTTGTCGTGCACGACATACGTGAAGTCTAAGTTTCGTCGCCCAGTGTGTACGAAGTGCCCGACGCCGATTCCGTAACCATCACCGTCTCCTCCCACAGCGACGACGGTGAGCGCTGTGTTTGCGAGTTTGGCACCTGTGGCTACTGGGAGGGATCGGCCATGAAGCGTGTGGAAGCCATAGGTGTTAACGAAATGCGGCGTTTTGCCCGAACATCCTATTCCGGAGAATACGGCCACCTGGTGGGGTTCAAGTTTGAGTTCAAAGAGGGCCATCTGGATTGCATTGAGTATTCCAAAATCTCCGCATCCGGGGCACCAGTCGTTGTGCACTTTCGTTCGGAAATCTTTCAATTCAAGCATGGGCCATCACGACCTCCTTCACACCATTCCTGATTACTTCCTTCACTCCTTCGTATACCTCGTTTTGTGAAAACGCTCTTCCATTGTATTTCAATACCTTGCCATCCATGGCGATGCCGGTGCATTCGCGAATAATTGCCCCCAGTTGGCCAGTATAGTTGCCCTCTACGAGTACCTTTCTTTTTGCATTTGATAGGTACTTTGTGACGAGGTCAGTAGGGAATGGGCTCATGTAGCGTACTTGTAGGAAGTTGCACCTCACTGCGTCCGCCTCAAGATCTTGCATAGCGTCTAGGACGGCGCCTTTTGTTGAGCCCCATCCGACAAGTGTCACATCGGCTTCTTTGGGCCCGAAGAAGTTGACTTTCTTCTCGTTTGGAATCAGCTCCGCTGCGAGTTGAAGCTTGTGCATACGTTTCTGCATCATCTTTATGCGGTTTTCAGAGTTCTCCGTGATGCCGCCTAACTCGTCATGCTCGTCCCCCGTGGTGTGGAAAATGCCGCCTTTCGTTCCTGGAAAGGTACGTGGTGAAATGCCGAGGGGAGTAAACGCGTATCGTTTGAAGAGCTCGTTCCCTTGGAGCTCAGCTTCAGTCACAATTTGCCCTCGGTCCACCTTAAGGTCCTGGGCTTCGGGAATTGTTACCGTTCGATAGCTTGAGGCAAGGTACTTGTCCGCGATGACGACTACTGGCATTTGGAATTTCTCGGCGTGGTTGAAGGCATCGAAGGTGTCGTAGAAGCACTCGACAGCGTCACCCGGGGCAATGGCCATTCGTGGAAATTCGCCATGGCCTGCGTGTAGTACGAATTGTAGGTCTCCCTGCTCTGTCCTTGTCGGGAGGCCTGTTGAAGGTCCGCATCGTTGGTATAAGATTACGACAGGCCCGGGGGCCTCAGTATGCCCTGCCCAACCTAGTCCTTCGGCCATGAGTGAGAATCCTGGCCCCGAGGTTGAGGTAGACGCGCGGACACCAGCATGAGCTGCACCAGTCGCCATCAGGACTGCGGAGATCTCGTCTTCTGTTTGAACGACAACCATGTTGTAGTCTTTTTGATGGTTCTCCAGGTATTCGCTCTCGTCGGTCGCGGGTGTAATGGGGTAGTATGTTTGAAAGGCGCATCCAGCCCTGAATTTGGCTATGCCGACTGCCTGCACTCCCCTCATTACGATCCGTTTCTCTTTTGTTGGCACGGTGTGAAGCTTGTACGCGAAACCGTCTGCGAATTTGCTTTTCACGTAGTCGTAACCGTGTTTTGCTGCGTTCACGTTGAGGTCACCTAGAGCTGCTTTCCTTCCGACAAACCCTTCCTTGATGGCTGATGCGACTACGTTGAAGTCATAATCAGTCAACGCGACTGACGCCCCGAAGGCTACAGTGTTCGTCATAACCTGATACTTGCTCAGCTCATGTTCGTGGCCCGATTCCTTCAGTGCACTAATGAGGACATCGAGGTACGGAATCGGGTACAGGTTTGCGTCTGGCCGACCGATATCCTCCGGCTTAAGCTTGAGGGCAGCGTCGTAGATTATGCCGCCGCCGGGGCTGACTTCATTCCTGTGCCCACTGTGCGTAGGGAACGCCTTGTGTATGTCCCCGAATAGAGTCTCCTTGTCCAGGGCGACCAGTAGGTCAATCCAGTCAACGTGGGATTGGACATCCCTTTCTGAAGCACGTACCCTGTAGAAACTGTGTTCTCCCTTGATGTTTGAGTGATATTCAATATTCGCGAAGACGTGTAGCCCTCCGCGGGCGCATGCTTTCGCGAACGTTTCGGCTACGGAATTAATACCTCCACCCTGCGGTCCACCTATGACCCAGGTTAGGTTGTTCTCTTCAGGCAGTGTACATTCCTTCCTTGCGCTTTGCAGCTTTCTCCCCGCTATTAGGTTTGCGAGGCGTAAAACTCCTGCCTCGAACTCTTTCGTTCAGTCCATTCGTTTGGAACCATCACGACATACACGCGGACGCGTTATTCACCCATTGTTTGTAGGCAGATCTCTCGGTGCGAGCGTGGCCCGTCGAGCTCTACGAGGAAAATACTCTGCCAGGTACCACGGATCATCTCCCTCTTTACGATCGGAAAGCTCTTCGAGTGGCCGAGGAACGCTGCAGCTAGGTGGGCGTCGGCGTTATCATCTATCGCGTTATGGGCGTAGCGAGATGATTGTGGAAATAGATCGTCAATTTTGGCCAATATGTCGTTCATGAGGCCGGATTCATGCTCATTTGCGATGATCGCAGCTGTAGCATGCGGGACGCTTATCGTGCATGTTCCCTCCTTGACTGGCCCATCGTGGACGAAACGAACGACTTCGGCTGTGATGTCGATTAGTTGTCGTCTTTGAGAGGACTTCAGCGTAAGAATTCTAGTAAAAACAACCATTCTGTTGCACCTCATCGTGAGTGCAACAGGAAATAGGAAAAGGGATAGAAAAAGAGAGAGCGTAGGGATTGAAGTTAGACTCTTGCTTCACTGGTTGGGATTGGCGGGAGCTCGGGGAAGCGCTCCTTCATCTTTTGTTCAGCTACGAAGTTGGCTTCTTGAAGTATCTTTTGAGATTCCTCGCTTGAGGCGGACATGTCGAATGTGTTCTCAGTCGTTTCGCCCACCTCTGTCGCTAAGCCCTCAAGTGTTTCGTTGACCTCGGATAGTTCCATAGATACTTCGGGCATTACACCTTCAAGCTGTGACTTGAGTACCCTTACGACTTTGGCGACCGGGATCATTGTGTAAGCTATTTGGCCGAATTCATTTACTGTCTCTAATCTCAATGTGACTTGTTCCAGTGCCAGTTCGCTGTGTAGCACGACTTTGGCCATTTTTCTAAGCTCGGCACATTCGTTGGCGTACATCGAAGCAAGTTCGTTATTCTTGCCTTGAACTGCTAGCACACATTTGCCGTATAGTGCTTGGTCTCGCTGTTGCATATGGTATGAGGTTCTTTCGAGCTTGCGTTCTTGGAGTTTGAGTTTGAATAGGCATTCGCTTATGCGCCTTCGCATGGGAGTTGGGTGAATAGCTTCCTTGATTCTCTTCCCAAGTGGCGTCCTTTCCTTGAACATTCCATTTATCCCCCCTTTACAATGATTCGTTCCTGTCGATGTGCTGTTCTGTTCTCTCGTGTTCACTGGCTAGAATCTTCAAAAAGTTCCCCAACCTTCCTTCCTCGAAGGTGCGTATGATGGAACCCGTGTACTCGATCTTTATGTCGAGTGATCTCAGTTTTGTCATCAGCTTATCGATCTCGGTCTTGTTCTTGCCGATGAGGAAGACCAGCCCCTCCGGCTCTCCGAGAGAGCTTACGACTTTTACTGTCTGTGGAATTGCTGCGATTTTCTCGATGATGTCATCACGTTCAATGTCTCGTGGGAAACTTGCGCCGACGAGAATTTGTTCGGCGAGTCCAAGTTTTTCCAAGTCCAAGTAAGCAGTGTAATCCTTGATTATTCCATTCCTTTCGAGCTTATTCACTCTGTAGGCGACAACGTTTGGGTGAAGGCTTAGTTTTCGGCCGATCTCTGCGAAGGAGGATTTCGAGTTGTCGACGAGTTCGGCCAGGATCTTGTAATCGGTTGAGTCTATCATTCAATCAACTCTCAAAGTGCTTTGTATGTTTCAAACCACTTATCGTAAAGGCCGAGCATTTGGGGGGAGACGCTGGGTTTGCGTTTTTTCAGTATCTCGTTGAAGTCATCCATTGTTATGCTGCGAGCTTGACCCTGAGACTTGATGTTGTTTTCCTCGAAGAATTCACGGACGACTCTGGTCTGTGCGCCCTGGAATATGTCGCGGAGGTCGCTTCCTGAGTAGCCTGCCGTCTTCTGAACTAGGACTTCATGATCCACGTCTCGTGCAAGCTTGAGATTCTTTGTACAAATATGGAACAGCTCCCGTCTGGCTTCTGGGCCAGGGAGTGGAACGTAGATGCGCTTCTGGAACCTGCGAATGAATGGTTCGTCTAGTGCCCAGGGTTTGTTGGTTGCTCCGACAATGTATACGTGGCTTGGGTTCTTTTTGTCGAGGATGTTGTCCATTTCTTTCAGGAATTGGTTGCGGGTTCGAACTTCTCCCCCAACCTCGTCTCCCCTGATTCCTACTAGTGAATCTATTTCGTCGATGAATATGATTACCGGATGACCTTCTGCGGTTGATCTATGGGCAGAAGCGAAGAGTTCGGCAACATTCTTCTCCGATTCCCCTAGCCACTTTGACATGATAGAAGGGGCGTCGACGCTGTAAAACACGGCATCGATCTCTGTGGCTATAGCGGCCGCGAGGAGTGTTTTGCCACAACCGGGCGGACCAAAGAATAGGATTCCCCTCGGCCAACCGAGAGGGAATAAGTCAGGCCGTTTTACTGGAAAGACGATTGACTCTTCGATAGCCTTCTTTGCATCATGCAGGTTGGCTATTTCATTCCATTTTATATCCGGTTTCTCGGTCAGTATTAGTTGCGCGAGTTTGGCCTGTTGTTTGAGGGTCGGCCGATCTCCTTCCTCCGGCTGAGGGGTTCCGTCTTTTAGTTCCTTGATTCTTCGTTTGCAGTTGTCAACTTGCTGCATGTAGAGGCGGTTCTGGGGGGCTTCTGGGTATAGGCTGCAGAGTTTCAGGAGTATTTCGGTTGTGCGCTGGTACCGTGAAATCGCATTCGTCCTAGCTCCTTGCCTGTCGAATTGAACAGCCTCGTTTGCGAATTTTGCCGCCATCTGTTCTAACTCTTGGGAGGCGGATACTTGCATTTCCAGTCACCGGGGGTCCTATTCTATGACGACCTTTCCCGTTTCCTGTAGTCTCTGTAATGCGATCTTCACTTCTTCAGGTGTTTTTCCAATATCCTGTGCACACAAATGGATGCTGACTTGGCCGGAGTGTTTCTTGGCGTAATCGTAGACTTGGTCATCCGTATCAGCCTCCATGTCAGTGAGAGTTGCCGCTTCTGGTATGGCGTCCAAGGGACTCGGTGGATGTGATTCTATTGAGGAGAGGTCTGGGAAATGGGATCGTACTTTCTCCTCCGCGATGAGTCCGGTTTCTTCGAGGATCTTTCTCGCCTCATCGTTCGAGGCTTCTACTGGCAGATCAGTCTCCGTGACTTCTCCAGCTTCGTCGGTCAGGTCGCCGAGTATGTTGTTGACTTCCTCGAGCTCATTGGCAACTTGTGGCACCGTGCCTGCAATCTTAGACTTCGTTTCCTTCACTATGCTCATGATGGGTGCCATTTGCAGCATAATGTCGCTGAACTCCTCGACTGTTTCGAGCCTGAGGATTACTCTTTCAAGTGCGAGTTGGCTTCCGAGGACGATCTTCGCGATTTTTCTTATCTCGGCGCACTCGTTCGCGAAAAGTCTGGCGTGTCCATCGTCGTTTGATGCCTGCGCGCCGACACATCGTTGGAAGAGTTCTGTATCACGTTGTCGAAGGCGGGCATACATGTGATCTAATTTGTCTTGTTGGACATGCAGCCTGTAGGAGGCGTGCATTATCCGTTCTTTCAGTGGGGTAGGGTGAAATTTGTCCTCGACTCTTCTGAAGATGAACGAGAAGGTGACCACATCCCTCGATGACGCTAAGTCGGTTCCCGCATCTTGATTACTACTACATCGGGAATGGGAATGGATGTCGGGACCGAGGGTTCAGTAACTGGTTTCGGAACTTCTAATGAATCGATGTTTTGAAGTGCTATGCGTGTATTGTCAACGTCTTTTCGTTCTTTTCTTGTAATCTCTAGCCCAGTTCGCACCGATTCGGTAACGGTCTGGTATGTTCTCTCGTCTATCTCAGATGCTGTGTAGAGCATTTTGTTGTTGGTCAAAGCAGATTGAAGGTCTCTTACTTGTTGGTCGAGTTTTGATTCGACTTCCTTGAGGGTTTCGACTAATCCGTCGCGTTTCGTTATGATTTCTTTCTGGATCTCTTCGTAGTTGTTGCGTAGTTGGTTGTATTCGGTTTGGTCAATGTCGCCGTCTTTGAATAGTAGGTCGATGGCTTGCCTTCGACGTTTAATGATGTCGTGTTCTTTTTCCAGACCCTCGGCCTCGACGCGCCACGCTTGTAGGAGTATAGGATGGCCGTCGATTATCTTAATTGCAGTGATCGGGTGTTCGGTAACGTCGCCGTCGCTGCGGGCTATTTGAATGGATTGCACCTCATCCTTCACATCGGCGGATAAGCCAACCAGTTTGCCAATTGGGCGGCCCATCAGGTCTTGTATGGTCTGCCCGAGATGCTTTCCAATCTCCTCTACCGTAAGAGTCAACACAGGAACTCTCCTAGTGTGAGATCCCCTGTTCGCTTGTTTTTTGCGAGGAAAAGCTGTTTGAGGGTAGTTCGGGGAACTTGTCTTTCATGTGTTGTTCTGCGATTGTGCCTGCTTCGCCCAAGATTCTCTGCGCTTCATCGCTCGATGCCCCAGCCTCGTATGTTGATCCGGTTACTTCCCCTGTATCATCCACGACGCTGCTAAGTACATCCCCGATTTGGCCTAGCTCGAATCCCACTTCCGGCATAACGCCCGAGATTTGATGCTTTATTGAATGCACAACGCTAGCCACTGGTGCCATCATCCTGGCCACGTCGCCAAATTCCTCGATTGTTTCGAGGCGCAGCGAGACTTGCTCTAATGCCATTTGGCATTGGAGTGTCACCTTTGCCATTTTGCGCACTTCCGCGCACTCGTTCGCGTACATCATTGCTCGCGCCGTGTCGTGTGAGAGCTGGGAGCTGACACATTTGTTGAAAATTTCTTTGTCGTGCTGCTGCATCCTTACGGATGCAGTTTCCAGCTTGTTTTGCTGTGTTTTCAGCCTATAGAGAGCAGATTGCACTTGCTCCTTCACAGAAAGTTTTCTGTGAAAATGCCCTTCAACCCTTGACATTACAGGTTCTCTTGACTCGGTATCCCAATCCTTGAGGAATCCATGATCCATCGATTCATTCTCCAATTTGTGCTTCCAACAATTCCTCGCGATTGTTCTGCGTACTTGAACGAATGCTATTCAAATTTCGTGAAAGAAAACTGTCAAGAATAGGTGAGTCATCGAAACTCGTTTTTCATAATCGTCGGTGTCGAACTCACCGGGAACGCTATTCTGATTCAGGGCAGAAAGGGAACAACTTCGGCCGTGCCGTTGAGGGATGACCCACGCGTTTGTTGATTGCCAAAAACTATTCGTGGAATCAACAAAATCCGCAGAAGGCGGCATCTAAGGAGATTTGAATCAAGAAAAAGAAGGGAGACCACGCAAGCGTTGCGGTGGGTGGTTACGGAGTCTTGTAGACCTTGATTTCGATAGTTGAAACGTTTCTTTGGTCTCCTGCTTCCCCAATGACTTGCGTGCCAATGCTGATTTCCTTGACTGCTAATTTGCCAGCGAAAAACCTGCGGCGTACAACTTCGACAACGTCGACGGCTGTGCTTATGGACCGCCCTCTCGCCTTGATCGTTAGCGTTTGCGCGCCTGACTGGAAGTGCATCATCACCGCAGTCGCGTAGGCCATGATCGGTTTTTTGCCAATCAAAATTGTGTCTGGCGGAATTGGCTCACGCTCTCGCGGTGCCGTTCTCGGTTGAGGAGCAGAAGCGCCCTCATCTTGTGCCATGGTTGTGTGTCACCTCCTAGTCGAACAGTGTTAGTTGACGAGATGCTGGGTTTACGAATGCCTTCCATTTTTAGGCGCAGTGTGCGTATTTGTTGATTTCGGTCGTAGGTCGTTTCTGAATACGGGAAACTCAGGAGGGGAAACCGTGGAGCAGGTTGAAGGGAAACATCACGCAGAAAGCGTACACCACGACCGCGAGATAGAACAGGACCACGTACTTCGGGAGCCGAGTATCTACAACCATGTACGCTATTCCCGCACAGATCGCCGGAACTGCCTGTAGGATGTAAAAGAGGTAGGTAACGCGCTGCCCGATAATCACTGCTGGGTAGAAGGGTAGGTAGGTCGCCGCGAACAACGCAACAACTAGAAGGCTTAGATCATCTCTTCTTTGGTAGTAATTGTAGGAGCAATAGAGCATAGCGGGGATTGTGAGGTACGAGATCGCCGGATTCATCTGGCCAGTGAAACTGACCGAAGCGTAACTGCTGGTAACGTTGCCGCTAGTGGTCGTGACGTTAACGTGTAGATACGGGATTGAAACCTGGTTAAGCAGCCACTGCCAAGGGCAGCTTATTATTCCGTTGGGACAGCTGGATGTGAGTGCTGTGGAATAACTCAAAATGTAACTGATGTGTGGCCAAGCCCAAGGGTATCCTACCCAGAAATGATCCATTACTGTAAGCAGAGCGAAGAAACTTACTGCGAAGATAACGGTGTATTTCTCAAACCATGAGAAGAATTGGGTCCAGTCTTTCTTGCCTGCTTTTTCGGTAGTGAACTTAACGAGGTGGACACCGACGATGAGTGCGAAGCCGGCTACGCCAGTGATCTTTGTAAGAGAGCTAAGAGACATACCAAGTGCGCTGAGATATGAGTGCCCTGAAAAGTACCAGTAGATGCCAAGCAACATGAACCCGAGGGCGAAGATGTCCAAAGTCGCTATGCGGCTATGGACGAAGGCTAGGTTGTCGAAGGAGAATAGGAATGTAGCGAGTAGGGGAAGGGCTTGGTAATTCGAGACTTTTTTCATTAGCAAATAGAAAACGAGGATGGAAATGGAGCCGAAGATAACGCTAGGTATTCGCCATCCGTACCCGTTGTTTCCTAAAAGCCAAGTGGAAAGCGTGATTAGCAGCTTCGCTAGGGGTGGGTGTTCGTGGTTCGGGTCTAATCCAATTGGAACGTTTTGGAAGGGGGGTTTACCATTTGCGCCAGTGCTCTGTGGGAGGCCTAGAATGACGCGGGCCACGTTCACATAGTACCACTCATCGAAGATCAGTGACCCGCTCGGCTTGTCAAGCCAGACCAATCGTAGGATTACGTCGACCACAAACAACCAGAGAAAAATGTGATCATACACATTGTGGAGACTTAGATCAATGCTGAAGTAATCCTTCGCTGAAGCCCAGTTGAATTTCGAGAACGTGGGACTGACCAATGGCTTACATCCTATCGCTTAAGGTGATTCCCAGTAACTCCATAGAGTTGTGGAGCACGACCTTAACCGCCCCCACAAGGGTTGCCCTCGCATTCTTAACATTCTCGTCGGCATGTATTACGTCGACTTTTTCGTAATATTCATGGAACTTTTCGGCCAGGGAGCTAGCGTATGAGGCTAACTCCTCCGGTTTAAGTTGGTCCGCTGCCTCCCGGAACACCTCTCCCATCTGGCCGACTTTGAAGATGAGTATGTGCTCCAATGGGTGTGTAAGAGATGCCCCATCGACTTTCGCGGTCATTTCTCCGGTCTTTCGGAGTATGCTGCCGGCCCTAGTGTAAGCATAGTTGATGAATGGAGCACTATTCTTCTCCAAGCTTAGAACTCTGTCCCACGTGAAGGTCAGGTTCTTTGTGCTGGTTAGGCTGAGCATTGCGAATTTGATTGCTCCCTCAGCGATATTGCGGATCACAGTATCAGTCTCTGATTTGCCGAACTCCTCCTTCCGTCCAGCCATAGTTTCGTTCACCTTCGACCTCGCCTGCTCGAGCACTTGGTCCAATGTTACGAAGTGGGCTCTGCGTTTCGACATTTTTGCTCCGGGCAGTTCGACGAGGCCGTAGGCGTAGTGGACCATGTTAAGAGCTGGGTTCTTTTCTCCCAGCGCATAGAGTGCGATGCGAATCTGGAGTTGTGGCAGATTCTGCTCGCTGGCTATAACGTTGATCACCCTGTCCGAATCCATGAACTTGGCCATTGAATAGGCAATGTCGCGTGTGGAGTAGAGTGTTGTTCCGTCGCTTCGAACAAGCGTTAGCTTCGGAACCTCATAGTTACGGGCCAGCTTGAACTGTTCCCGAAGCCCATAAGCTTCTACGATGGCATTGATGTCTAAGGCAAGAGACCCCTCCTCATGTTTCGTGAAAGGAAGCTGGGCCAAGCGCTTGAGCGCTGAATCGACAAGCCCGTCCCAGAGTAACTGGCTTTCCCAGTCCCACGTATCAAATACGATACCGATCTCGCTTAGAGACGCTTTCACTCCTTCCAGGCAGAGAGTCGCTACTCGCCGCACGAGATCCGCTACTTGCGGGTCATTCTGCTCATATTTCCGGCCAATCTCCTCTATGTCGCCCTCAGGATCGGCCTGTACCTGAATGGCGGCGACAACCTTTGCGAGGAGTTCTCTGTCCGTCGCTTCGAGTTCCGAGGCGATGGCCACCCACTCGTCGAGGTTGCGCTGGAGTTCCGCTTGTTTCTCCGCGTCCTGACCCGCTTGTATGAGCTTCAGTTTCTTCTTAGTCGCCTCGATCTGAACGGCGCAGTTTGTGCACGCGTAAAGCCGCCCGAACCAATGGTCCACCTTCCCTTCGGGCTGAGGGCGTCGTAGCAATTTGTAACCGTAGGCGAGGAGGCATACCTGCCTTCCTACGTCATCAACATAGAACCTCTTATTCACGGCGTGGCCACGAGCTGTCAATAGACGGGCCAATGAGTCGCCGAGTATTGAGTTGCGTACCGTTGCCATGGTGATTGGCCCAACTGGGTTAGCGCTCGTGTGCTCAACTGACACTCTCATTGGTTGAGCAGTTTTTTCGACCCCAAACGTCTCATTCTCACGAAGCGCTGATTCCAGAATCAACGGCCCCGCTAGCGGGTAGTTTAATCTGAAGTTGATGTAGCCCGCCACATCCTCAACAGATGCAATCAGCGAGCCTGATCTGATCGTTAGTGAGTTGCGAATTGTGTGGGCAACGTCCTTAGGCGATAGCCTCTTCTCTCTCGCTATCTCGTGTGCGATTGAGGATGCGAGCTCTCCAAATTCGAACGATGCAGCGACATCAAGGCGTTGCACCTTTCCTGCCGATTCAGGATACGTCTTCTCCAGCGCACCGGTCAACGCCGCTTTACATTCGTCCCTAAACTGCTGGAGTACATCCGCCAATGCGATCAGATATCCGCTGGGTTACTGTTTCAGCACCGTATGCGATTGTGCTTAAAACTGGTTCGCAGGAAACACACCCGAAGAAGGCACCGGATTGGATTCTCCACGCTTAATTCCATGTTAACGAGATAGCACCGCAAGGGCGGGTAGCCTAGCCAGGATAGGGCACAGGCCTCCGGAGCCTGAGGTCGGGGGTTCGAATCCCTCCCCGCCCGCCACACGTTCACTCACAACAAATCCCCGACACATGAATGACATTATTGGGTACGGGCTGTGGATGAGGAAAGAGGGTTACAGGGAATCAACCTGTTATTTCTCTGTCCGAGCGTTAAAGCGCCTAGACCGGCAAGTTAGCATCTTAGAGCCTGAGGCCGTCAAAAGACTCCTAGCTAACTCAGAGTGGAGTGAGGGTGGTAAGGAGCGGATAGCAGAGGACCTAGACCGGTTCTACCGGTACAAGAGTATTAACTGGGAGCGACCGAGATACGAAGCTGTTGACATTCTACCACATATTCCAACCTCCACAACCGTACAGGAACTAGTCAGCGGCTTGTCCGGCCCCGTCGGCACCTTCGCCATGCTACTATCTGAGACAGGTTGCAGGCCGTGTGAGGCTTGGTTAGCGGAATGGACCCACGCAGAACTAGACCGCAACGTGATAATTGTTCGGGCCGGAAAGAAGCCCAGAAGTCGAGAACTTAGAATCAGCAATCAGTTAGTCGGCCGATTGAATCGGCTTCCCCGATTAGGGAGGTACATTTTCCATGATGGCAGTAAGGACCCGATTAAAGGATTGAAGGATTTCACACGCGCGTACCAGAGACAGCGCAACAAGTTAGCCGTTAGACTCGCTAGCAAAGTAGCCAAGACGGTCAAGGAAGCGCGGGAGCTAGTCGAATCAGGTTTCGATTACGTTTGTGATATTGAAGGGTACAAAGTATTCAGAAAGCGAAAATAGGTTGAATGTGTTTAATCCTTACCACGTCGCTTTATTTTCGATATTATGTAGAGGATAATGAGAGTGAACATTGGTAATAGCAAGAATGCGGTCGCTATGGAAAATCTGGTCGTACTTTTCCACCATGCTTCTAGCTAGCATTATTGTATTTGGCATATGTTAACCAGTTGTCTTCTTCGGTGATGTTGACGCTAGCAGCTATCTACGAAGATTGCTTCGCTCCACATTCCTTGCAGAATTTGGACGCAGGATGCAAGTAATGATAAGTTAGTTTCTAGGAGTGGGAATAAAAAATGGGATTGGGAGTTGATGTCCTAAATGGTTATCAGCAGATGTCGGGGTTGATGTCTGAAATCTCTGAACTATGCGGTGTGAGGCCCATGGGGCAGCAGGAGTTGTCTGGTGTATTCCTGCCAGTAAAACAACAACCGCCATCTGGCGCATTGCTGTCTACGTAACAGCAATGGGTGTCTTGACCTTTCTGCCCCGGGGCACTGCAACCGTGTTGTGGTGGATCACCGCCGCTATGCGCACCGCACTGTGCGCCATCATAGTTGGGGCTGTTTGGGTTGCAACTTGAACCTTGAGCCGGCTGCATCGTAGGAGTAGCGTAAGAGAAACCGACAAGCGAAGTTAGCAACATTAACCCTAGGAGTATTGGTAGAATCGTTCCCACCGTTAATCTCCGGATTCGCCTAGCTCACGTGACGCATATCATCCCGTGTATGTCACAAAATACCTTACACAGTTGACCAGGCTGAGTAGCCAACAGCGTAATTTGACGGTGTGATACTAGCAGACTAAGACTCCACTTGCACCTGTCACTGACCCATAACCCAGCCGCAGCTCTGCGGATTATCTGGTTGTGTCGTTCACGGCAAGGAATTGTGAATTGACGTGAACTGTCCAGATTGTTCTACGATGCTAGAGTTGTACTCGCTCGAATACAAGTGGCATGCCGAAATAATGGAGCCGAGAGCATGGTACTATTGCAAAGGCTGCCATCAGTTGTGGGTGATGAAGGATAAGGAGCTAGTTAGACGCATTCCACTAGCGGAATCAACAATCCATGACCGAACAAGAGAACGTACTGGTCGAAGAAATGTCCTGCCCTTACTGCAACGGAACTGGGGGCACGTGGGAGTTCCAAATCGTCAAGCGGAACATGAACGATATCGGAAATGAGATTGGTGAGTTCGTCAAATGTAAGGGCTATCATGGGTTGGGAAAGATTCTGAACATTTGTAATGATGCATTTTGACCGACTTCATCCCATCAAGTAGGCCGGTCATTCAGTGCGAATACTGCCACAATCACGGCGGCGAATGGATTCAGACAACCGTGTTACACATGCCCGCATATGAGTTCAAACCGTGCCCGCACTGCCAGCAGTGGTTATCGAACCGAGGTCTAGAGGAACGCCTTAAACCACGGTCGGGCAGATTCTAATTAGAAGAGTTTCTTGCTCCTAGTGATTTTTGGCGCTGGCGCTTCTTACGATTCTATCCCTACTCTGGCGCATCCAGATTTTGCGTCCCGCCCGCTTCGGCCGCCCTTAGCGGATGAATTATTCGCAAACAAATTCGCCGGCATATTCCGCAACAGAAAATATCGGAGGCACTTGCCGCCAATTGTAACTCGTATGCTAACTGGAGAAGTTGAGCGGAAATTGGAAGAATTGCGACTTGAAGCGAAGAGCAATCCAGAGGTGCCTAAACAGTTGGCCGCAGTACAATATTATCTTCAAGACTTGATTAAGACCTGTCAAGTTGGGTGGAACGGTGACATTGAAAACTTCGGGGGATTGACGAACTATGGTAGTTTCATTGACGAGGTTGAGGGGTGGCGTCAAAGAGTAGGCGTTAAGGAAGTTTTCTGTGTAACTTTCAACTACGACACGCTACTTGAAGATTCGCTGGGTAGAGACCCTCGCATAGATTTGCGGATAAATCGAATGAGCGATTATGTCATGGGCATCTACAAGGTAATCAAACCTCACGGTTCAATCAACTGGTCCCACCACATATCCATGGTTCCAGGTCTCCATCCAAATTTAGCCATGCGAAATGAAGACGACTACATTCCGACTATTATTGACAACGCTGGGGAACTGCGCATCGATGATGCGATAGAACTTAAACATGTTTCAAGGGACCCACAATACCCAGCGTTAGCAATTCCCGTCGAAACCAAATCGGATTATGAGTGCCCGAAAGAACATATCGATAAGTTGTGGGAGTTCTTGCCGTCCGTGAAAATAGTCATCTCGGTGGGTTGGCGTGCTAGG
>Ga0326728_10015908_pt1 | contig 15502 bp, 15 predicted proteins | sample MB3enrmetagenome_FD_207602 | JGI IMG/M metagenome (GOLD analysis project Ga0326728, IMG submission 207602) | Lab enriched peat soil microbial communities from McLean, Ithaca, NY, United States - MB31MN | ecosystem: Environmental > Terrestrial > Soil > Wetlands > Peat | place: USA: New York...
ATTATCTTGTGGCGGCGCGGCTCATCCGGCAAAGATTGGGCGCGGGCATATTCTCCGGCCGCGGGTAATTATGCAAGCCGACTGCGGCAAGCCGTCAGCTCCCACAAGTCCCTTCGGGAAATCGCAGGCCCCAAAGAACAGGATGTGCGCCAGCCAGCGAAACGATGCCATTGGCGATCCAGCCACACAACAGCCGGTTTATGTTATTGTAGCCACATGAGACCCATTTCACTCCACTCAATCCGTGACGTTGCCGGTGCGGGCATGCTCGCCGTGCTCATGCTGGCTTTTGGCTCTTCTGTTGCGGGGGCCCAGGAAGAAAAGCCTGCACCTCCGCCGGCTGCTGCCGAGGCGAAGGACAAAGAGAAAGCCGCCGAAAAGGAGGCTCCGCTGCCGGCGCCCGCCCATGTGGCGCAGAGCATTCAACTCGAGGGCAAACCGCTCCACTACACGGTCACCGTGGGCGCGCTGCCGGTCAACGACAAAGGCAAGAAGATTGGCGAGGTGGTCTTGACCGCGTACACCCTCGAGGGCCAGGACCGGCCGGTCACCTTCGCGCTGAATGGCGGTCCGGGCGCGGCTTCCGTCTTTTTGAATTTCGGCGCCATCGGCCCCAAGCACCTCGAGTTCGGCGTGGAGGGAGACAGCCCGTCCGATCCGGCGAAGTTGAACGACAATCCCGGTACGTGGCTGGATTTCACCGACTTGGTATTCATCGACCCGATCGGCACCGGTTACAGCCGATCGCTGGTTGCGCCGGACGAGACCAAGAAGCAGTTTTACAACACCGAGTCCGACATCCATTACCTCTCGCGCATCATATATGACTGGCTGGTGGCGAACGGGCGTATGAGCTCGCGAAAATATCTGGTGGGAGAGAGCTACGGCGGCTATCGCGGCCCGCGGATCACCCATTACCTGCAAACGCAGCTCGGGGTGGCGATGAACGGGGTGGTCCTGGTCTCGCCGTACTTGAATCCGGAACTGGAGGGCAGCGGCGACGTCTCTCCCCTGCCGTGGATGCTGACGCTGGCATCGATTACCGCCGCGCATCTCGAGCGCGAGCACAAGCTGACGCCGGAAGCGATGGCGCCGGTCATTGCCTACACGCGCGGCGAGTATGCCTCCGACTTGCTGAAAGGCCGCTCCGACCCGCAGGCAACGCCGCGCATCGTGAAACATGTGACCGAGCTGACCGGCCTGGAAGAGGAGTTTGTGCGGCGGTCCGGCGGCCGGTTGGAGACCGAGGCCTATCTGCGCGAGGTCTTCCGCGAGAGCGGTAAGATTGGCAGCGTGTACGACTCGAACGTGACCGGGTTTGACCCGTACCCCTTCGCTCCGGAGCAGCGCGCCAACGATCCGATGCTGGAGAGCATCATTGCGCCGACCACTACGGCGATGGTGGATTTTGTGACGCGCATCGTCGGCTGGAAGGCGGATGGGCGCTACAACGCGCTGAGCTACGAGGTGGGATCCCAGTGGGATCACGACAGCCGCTCCCTGCGCCGGGGCGCGGTGCCCGATCTGCGGCAGGCGGTGGCGGCCGATCCCAAGTTGCGCGTCATCATTGCGCACGGCTGGAACGACCTCTCGTGCCCTTTCATGGGCTCACTGCTGACCGTGGACCAGATGCCGTTGATGGGCGATCCGACACGCGTCGCCGTGTACGAGTATCCCGGCGGCCACATGTTCTATAGCCGTCCGGGCAGCCAGGCTGCCTTGCGCAAAGACGTGCAGGCGATGCTCGCCAAACACTGAGTTGCTTCAGGAGAGCCCCGGGCGATGTGCGCCGGCGGACGGACCCTGTGGAGACATAAGACCGACATTAGCAATTTCGCTCAGATCCAGTCACGCAGCCATGCCGAAAGGAGAGGCTCCTTCCAATCTTGCGGTGTGGTGCCAGCTTGCGACTGCCTCCAAAAGAAAATGTGGCGCAAGGCTCTCAATCCAGCCTTGCGGCTTTTCCACCGCGACGCGGTTTTGGCGGCGCGGCCACGATGCTTGCGGAACGGTGTTTCCGGCGCGTCCTGAAGAAATGCGGATTATCCTGTGGCGGCGTGGCAAAAACCCGCGCTGCTGGAAGAGCCGCAGGGCCGAAGGGCGAGCCCTGCGCTGCATTTTCTTTCCGCGGCGCTCCTCCGGAGGGCAAACGCAGTTCGGCCCTACAGCGGTCCCCCAACCCCGAATCCCGAGCCCCCAACCGCTAGTCCCCTGCCCCCAGCCCCTGCTGTACCGGGCGGAGTGTGTTATCTTTAAGGATTCGCGAAAGGCCGGAATTACATGCCCACAGTTCGTGTCCGTTTCGCCCCCAGCCCCACTGGCTACGTCCATGTGGGAAATGCCCGGACGGCCCTTTTCAACTGGCTATTCGCGCGCCATCATGGCGGTGTTTTCGTGTTGCGCATTGAAGACACCGACGCGGAGCGTTCAAAGCCGGAATACGAACGGCAGTTGCTCGAGGACCTGCGCTGGTTCGGGCTCGACTGGGACGAAGGGCCTGACAAGGGCGGGCCGTTTGGACCCTACCGCCAGTCGGAGCGCCGCGAAATCTATGCCCAGTACGCGGAGAAGTTGATCGGGCAGGGCGACGCCTACTATTGCTTCTGCTCGGCGGAGCAACTGGAAGCCGAACGGCAGGAGGCGCTCAAGGCCGGCCGCCAGCCACGCTATTCCGGGCGCTGCCGGAAACTTACTGCTGAGGAGGCCTCGCGCCGCAAGGCTGCGGGTGAGCCCGCGGCGGTGCGTCTAAGAATTGTGGAAAGCAGTTTCTTTTGGAATGACCGCGTGCACGGCCCCACCACCATTTCCAGTGAGGTCATCGGCGATCCCATTCTGGTGCGCTCGGAGGGCCTGCCCGCCTACAATTACGCGGTGGTGATTGACGACCACCTGATGGCAATCACCCACGTGATCCGCGGCGACGATCACATTTCGAACACGCCGCGCCAGCTTGCCGTTTATCGCGCGCTGTGTTGGGAACCCCCGGAGTTCGCGCATCTCTCCACCATCCTGGGATCCGATCGCACGCGGCTTTCCAAGCGGCACGGGGCAACTTCCATGGAAAGTTTCCGGGAGATGGGGATTCTTCCCGAAGCGCTGCGCAATTACCTGGCGTTGCTGGGCTGGTCGCCCGCGGATGGAAAAACCGAAATCCTGAGCCCGCAGGAGTTGGTCAAACAATTCTCCCTCGACCACATCACCAAGAGCCCCGCCGTGTTCGATAATGACAAGCTCAACTGGTTGAACCGGCACTACATGAAAGAGTGCGCACCACGGCGCTTGGCCGAGCTGGCGGCGCCGTTCCTGCAAAGCGCCGGCCAATTAGGCCCACAACCCGGACCGGACGTTCTCACCTGGGTCGAACGTGTGCTCGACGCCGTGCTTAAGAACATTAGTTTACTCTCGCAACTTCCCGAGGCGGCGCGGATCATTTTCGAGTTTGACGCGCAGCGGGCCCTGGCCACGCCGGAATTTCAGGAGTTGCTCGCGAACCCCGCCGCCCTCGAAGTGCTGAAAGCGTTCATCCCGAAGGTCCAGGCAGAGAGCACGCTGACCTACGAGCGCTTCCGCGAAATCGCCAAGGCGGTGGAGAAGGAGACAGGAAAGAAGGGGAAAGATTTGTATCATCCCATTCGCATGGCAGTGACCGGCGCAGCTTCCGGACCGGAGCTGGAAAAGCTGATCCCCATTTACGAGGAAGGCTCGAAATTGCCACTTGCGCAGCATGTGAAAAGTGTGGCCGAGCGGCTGCGCGAGTTTGCCGAGTCAGCGAATCTGTGACGGGTGAACAGCGGCGGCGACCTTCAGGGTCGAGAGTCAAATGTCGCACTTCCCGGGGGGCCCCCGCCTGGATTTTATACACATTCTGCGGCGTAAACCGCCCCAGCACCGGGCGGAGATCCTCCCGAAGCGGGGGGGGAAGGCCGCTGCTGAGGCCGTTACCTAACCTGAATCTCGCGGGCATCGATTGGGTGATCGTAGGCGGGGAGTCCGGCGCATACATCCAGAGCAACGTATGCGCCACCCGCGGGTCGGCTTGGAGAGGGCTACGGCATCATGATGAAGCGAACTGAAATGTGCGAGGCAGGACGAAGCCACTGGCGTAAAGGTACCCGGCATGAGAAAATACCATAGCCAGGGCTACACTGGCAGGTTGTGGTTTTTGAATATTCCCGCAAATCAAAATTGCAATAAAAAGACTTAGGGGCCTCAGAGGCTTGTAAATCCAAAAGTCACCGGCTCTGGCCGTGGCCTCCGTACAATATCAACCCACTTGAGTCACTTCTGCGCTAACGAACCAACCATTGCCATTGCTTGGACTTATTGTGAGGATGACATTTGAAGCAGTGGCGATGAATGGTATGAGAAGATGCCCTTGTTGCATCGTCACTTGGCCTGTCATTGACGATACGCCAGGCTGCTGGCAAGTATACTCCCAATTTTGGGCACCGCCAGGACCAATAGCGACGTCGGCCAGGTACGTCTTTCCTACAGCCACCGCGAAACAGATTTCTAGCGAAGCCTGCAACGCAGAGTCCATTCCAATCACAGCGTTTCCTGGCGCGGTTGAGTATCTTCCAAACACGCTTAAATAGTTCTGTTGCCCCACGGTAGGAGCCGCAGGTGTGAGGGTAATTTGCGCCGGAGGCACGCTATTCACCGGCGCATAATGGTAACTTTGTCGCAATTTGTTTATGGCGTTCAGCTTGATATTTGCCGCGAGTGGCGGGATAGTGCGAGGAACAAAGGTGGGTGCCATATGCCTCATGCTCATCATTTCTGCTAACCTCCGGCTTTTATGATTTCCCTGGGACCGCCCAAGGCACATTGGCGAAATTTGCTATTTCTATATCCTGTAATCGACATCCGATGAAATATGCGCGAGTGTATCTGTTCCTACCCCCCTTGTCAAGCAGGTAGCGCGATGGTAGGCGCAATGTGCCTTCCTCCGCGGCTTGTAAGATCAAAACCTCGACCGGTCCATTGCCGTCCCGTGAGAAAGGGCCGCGGTGGAATCCTGCTCCGAGCAGGATACCTCCGCGCTGCTACAGCTAATTCTTTGAGTCCGCTGGGAAAACAAGACGAAAGATCGAAAACAACAGCCTGAACAGACAAATAACTGTCCGGTGTGTTCCGGCGCAAAATCAATTCTTTTGACTCGAATGTAATTTTAGCGACCCACAAAAAAGGCCGGATGGGGCAGCGTGACGGGCTGCCGCCCCATCCCATTTTCGTGGCCAGGACCGAACCGGGCCAACTGAGGATAACCAGATCTCACCTGAGTAAGAAGGTGGCCTGAGGGATAGAACCTATGGGCCTGCCGCAAGCGCCTTGTGGCATTCGTCGAGCGCTTGGTCCACGCGCACTATGGCCATATGGCGGTGCCCATGGAAGTCTGGGGCAGCCTCAAGCTCTCGCTTGGCTTCCTCCAGGTGACGGATGGCCGCATCAATCCGCGGATGATGCTGCGGGGCCGGACTGGCCGCGGCTGGGCCGGGAGTCGCCGCCGGCGCGCTAGCCCGCGGAGATCCAGGTTGCGCGTGAAAAACTACTGGCAATAAAGTAGCGGCCAGTAAGCCCACCCCTACCGCGCACGAGATTAGTATTCGTTTCATAGCTCCTCCCTGCAATGAGATTTTGCGTACACAGCAATTGTCGAATAAGCACGAATCCCTCAATGCAACTTAACAGTGGGGCAGATTTACGCACAGGCCAGAAACTTTTGTCAAGGATAATTGCGTAACTAAATACCCCTCCAAGACCGAAGATGCTCGCGGATATAGAGTTTTCACCGCGTCCCCGCCGCTGAGCTGGGTAGCGCGAGGTGGGCGTACTTTGGCCTCCTCCGCGGCACGTCATCCGGCCCCGTGTACGGAGCGGCTTTCCCATGGCCATCCAACGCCGGTGCTCTGACCGGTAGCGTCGTTTTCGGAGTGCGGGAGCTCGCTCCCGCCTTTTGCCGCCGGTGACTCGTCACCGGGGCGGAGGTTTGCCGCGACGAGTCGCGGCGAGCAAAAGCGGCGACGAGTCGCCGCACTCCGAAAGACAGGCCTTGCACCCGCGTCCCCAAGCGGTCATTTCCCCATGGAGTGCCGCCGGGGAGGGCCAAGTACGCCCACCTCCGCTACCTGCTCCTTGCCTCACCAGCACCCTCATTCGTACCGCAGCGTCAGCCGGGGATCGGCCTTGGTCGCCGGGCATAGAATCTGAAGGTGAAAAGTGGTAAGCCTCTGGGGTACAATAACGCTGGGAGACCTGCATGATAAGGGTGGAACAGGGGGTCGGTCTCGCAGAGCGCGCGAGCGTTCGGTACCCAAGGATTGAATTACTGTGAAATCCATAAATGTCGATGTGCCGGAAAAGGTCGCCGAGGAACTGGCGCGGCTGGTAGCAGCGGGATGGTTCCACGATGAGGGGGAGGCGGTTCGCGTTGCCCTCGTGGAATTCCTTGGTCACCGCACCGCGGAACTCCAGGAACGTTTTCAGCGCGAAGACATTGAATGGGCGCTGCGAGAGAAACAGAACACCCAGCAATGAAGCGCGTCGTGTGCGATACCGGCCCCTTGATCCACCTCGAAGAAGCCGGGGTTCGAGACCTGTTATCAGCCGCCGGCGATGTCCATATTCCCATCGCTGTCGATTTGGAAATGCGCAGCTATGAAGCTGCATGGAATTTGCACAGACCCGCCTGGTTGCATATCACCCAACTCGATTGTGGTCCGGCGGTGGAGGCACGGCGGGTTTACCCGGCCATTTTCGCGGCGGCTTTACGCCGCCATATGGCGAGGTAAACTCGCCGCTACACCTCCGTGCTCGTCATCTGGGCCCGTGTACGCAGCGGCTTACCCCTGGCCATCAAACGCCGGTGCTCTGACCGGTAGCGTCGTTTTCGGAGTGCGGGAGCTCGCTCCCGCTTTTTGCCGCCGGTGACTCGTCACCGGGGCGGAGGTTCGCCGCGACGAGTCGCGGCGAGCAAAAGCGGCGACGAGTCGCCGCACTCCGAAAGACAGGCCTTGCACCCCCGTCCCCAAGCGGTCATTTCCCGATCTGGTGCCGCGCAGGAGGGCCCCATACGCCCGCCTCCGTGCTCCAGCTCATCACCAATCGATTCGTTCGAGGCCCTTAACCACATCAAAGTGGCGGTCCCGGCTCAGGAGCGGCAGGGAATGCTGGCGGCAGAGTGCGGCAATCCAGAGGTCGTTAGCGGGAATCGGCTTGCCTGATCTTTTCAACTCCAAGCCAATGGTAGCGTAGTGCTGCGTAGTCTCGTCGTCGATATCGAGGACCGTCACTGTCCCTATCCACTCTCGCAGCCAGTTCTCGTACTCGCTTCGGCGCCGCGACTGCGCGATGCCCAGCCGATACTCCCCCAGGACAATCACCGGAACCGCCAAGCGCTCGGCCCTGGCAACCACTTCCAGGGCGGCGGGATCACGGTCGGCAGCGGCCGACAAGGCGTTCGTATCCAGGATCAACGCCACATCTCCGCATCGATTTTCTCGGAGTCCTCTTCGATCAGACGGTTGATGCGCTCCGTCTCCGCATGCAGATGCTTCAGTTTGCCCATGTGCTTTACCCAGGGCCTCTCGGGAGGGGTAGAGCCAGCCGCCAGCTTTTCCTTAACCGCTTGCGTCACAAATTCACGCAGCGGGACTCCGCGCTCGGCCGCCGCGGACTTCGCCCGGCGAAAAATGCGATCCGGAATTTCCAGTGTCGTCTTCATAGCAACAGTTTCCCATATTTATGGGACATGCGTCAACGGGGAACAAGCTGCAACGCTCGGACCTGGCGCCGGGCCTAAGCCCGGCATGCTCGAACGTAGCGCCGGGCTTTAGCCCGGCATGCCGCCCTAAAGGACGGCGCTACTACTGCCCCCGCGTGAGCGAAGCGCGTCCTGCGCTGCCGGCGCAAATTGCCTTCCGTTGGGGGCTGCCTGCCGTCCCCTCGGTCGATGCCCCCGCCCAACGACGAGCGCCGAGCTGGATGGCGAAGTGACCCCTCACCCGGCGGCGCATGGCTGCCACCCTCTCCCCTTGGAGAGGGAGGTTTAATCTCCTGCCTTCTCCCAGGGGAGAAGGTGCTGAGGTACGAAGCGGATGAGGGGTTCCGTGGATTGCCGCTCGTCATCTGTCCCCGCGTACGGAGCGGCTTGCGCCTGGCCATCCAACGCGGTCGCTCTGATCGGTGGCGTCGTTTTCGGAGTGCGGGAGCTCGCTCCCGCCTTTTGCCGCCGGTGACTCGTCACCGGTGTGGAGGTTTGCCGCGACGAGTCGCGGCGAGCAAAAGCGGCGCCGAGTCGCCGCACTCCGAAAGACCGGCCTTGCACCCGCGTCCCCAAGCGGTCATTTCCCGATCTAGTGCCGCCGCGGAGGGCCAAGTACGCCCACCTCTGCTACCTGCTTCACCATGCTTCGATTCTGATACCTTCGATGGCGCTGAAGTGCGCGTCGCGGGTTACCAGCGTGAGATCGTACTGTTGAGCGTGGGCGGCAATCCAAATGTAAGGAGAAAGCTACCAGGCATTCGCGTCGACTCTTTCGCAGCCTTCCTCGATCGCGCTCATCATCTGGCGAGCGTCTTCCGCAGTTATGGCTCCGGTGAGCGGCAACAGATCTTGGGCGGGAACTCCTTGCGGTTTTTGGCTGGCCAGCGACCTGACCACCTCCAGCACGAGTTGTTGTTGCGACGCCGGCAGCTCGTGCAGGCGTTCAACGATTTCTTGGGTTATCGAAGGGTCCATAGCGAGCTCTCCTCAGCCCAACCAAAGACTTCTCTCGGTTAGGTCCCCTGGGTTCGTCAGGAGCACCTGGGGGGATTATAAACTGCCTTTCGTCCTCGCGACAGGAATTCAATCCGCGTTTTGCCCTTCCGGTTGCCACTCGCTACTCATCACACGTCACTTCTCTTGGCCCGTCATCTGGCCCCGGGTGCGGAGCGGCTTTCCCATGGCCATCAAACGCGGGTGCTCTGATCGTTGGCGTGGTGGCACCCCGATGCATCGGGGTGCCACGCCACATGCCGCCCATGATAGGCCTTGCACCAACGTCCCCAAGCGGTCATTTCCCGATCTGGTGCCGCGGAGGAGGGCCAAGTACGCCCACCTCGGCTACCTGCTATGGGTCGCCTTGCTCGATCCGCAATATATCGCAGGGCTGCGCTCGCCCTGCGCCAGCCCGCCATCATGCCAAAAACGCAGAGTTTCACTCTGCGCCAGCGGGCCTTATAATATATCGATGGAACCCTCAATAATAAGTCGGCTGATTAGCGCCCGTTACTTGCTTAGTGCGTCCGGCCCACCCCTTAATCAGCACTCCGACAGCCGCAGAGTAGCTCACGCTGTATTGATAGCCCACGATGCGGCAGAACTCACCTTGGGTGCAACATCCGAATACCTGAAGACTGGGCTCTCAGATCGGGCGACCTTTCCTGAAATACTAGATGCAATAGACCGAAAACTCGCAAACGGACTTCCTGGTCGCGACTTCTTCAACCGACTTAATAAGGTTCGTGTGGGCTTCAAGCATCATGGCGAGCTACCCGATGCAGGTAGCTGGTACGGCGTGGTCGAGGACACGACGAACCGACTGGACGCACTTTGCGAAGCGAGTTTCGGTTTTCGTCTCGAAACCGCCGATAATGTGCAACTCATCGAAGATAAAAGGGCACGTGCATTGGTTGAAGATGCTAAAACCGAAATGGCGACTGGGCGGTTTAAGGAATCGCTAGAAAAGTTGGCCCTTGCCCTCCATCGAGCCGGTATTTCCTTTCCTCCGGCACTGTCGCTCGCCCCCGGCGAACCAGACCCTCAGCTAACACTGATGCTGACCGGGTACGGAATAGATCCATCGTCTTTCACGGTACTACAACAACTCTTGCCGCGAGTATTGTTCAAGGACGTTGAGTGGAAGCTCCGCAGGACTGGTCATCCGATGAATTGGAACCAGGACAATGTAAGTTTCTGCCTACGTACCGTCGTGGAAATTATCTTGCTACTTCAACATGCATCCCCCAGGCCACACCCATTAAATTTCTATGATGTATATCGAGATGTAGTGACCATCAATGCAGAAAACCCCGACGTTCGGGAGGGCGTTAGCTTCATGCTCGGGCTTGGCGATAATATCTCCGGCCCACCGACCACTCCTTTGAGTTGCTTCTTGCCTGGCGACAAGATATATGGGAAGGTTGTACCGTCGGTTGATCGGGACGGGGAAATTACAGATGAAGACTGGAATGTTTGCGATCTTGAGTGGATTAAAGTAGACCAACCGTCATGCGATAAACGCAAATTTAAAAACGGCGCATTCCTCACGGTGCGCCGCGAACACGTGATTATATCCTACGAGGAAGACCCGCATGGGGCGACGGGAATTTTGAAAGACATGACTCCGTCCGACGTAGAGAAATTTCGAGAGGCCCTTTACGACGTATAGCGCGCGATTTGCTTGACTCCAATGTAGCTCAAATCAGCAGCAGGGCCGGCTGGCGCAGAGCGCAGCTCTGCGATTCACGTCATCTAATCGCACCAGAATCCCAGGGCTGCGCTCGCCCTGCGCCAGCCTGCCGAGGTCGAAAGGGTATTGTCGGAGAACTTCCGCCACGATTCAATATTGTGAGGTTCAGTGGTAAGATGCGCTCACCCTGAGTCCGCAAGGAAACTCCAAGGGGGGGAATACCAGAGAATGCCACTGGAACGGTTATTGAAAAGGGGGTTCGAAATTCAGTGGGAATCGCATGCCGCGGCGATCTTTGAGAAGGACTTTCCGATCGCTTTACACGAGTTGGAACAGGTGCTTCTCGGCGTTCAAATTCCAATCACAGAGATCATCGGCTCGGGTGGTGGGGAGACCAAGGGAACGCAGAGGATGCGCGGAGCGCTTGCGGGGTTGGGTTGGCACAAGGGGAAGTTCGAAATCAAAAAGACCATCAATGGTGTAGAGCGTCAATCAATCTCGCACGAAATAGACCATGTCAGGGAGATCGGAGGAAAGAGCTTAGTTTTGGAAATCGAGTGGAACAACAAGGACCCGTTTTTCGACAGGGACTTGGAGAACTTTAAGAGACTGCACGCGGAAGGTGCGATCAGCGCCGGGGTTATAGTGACGCGCGGCCATTCCCTTCACAGTCAAATGCACGAGATGGTGCTCAGGTTCGCTCATCATAAGAGGATAGATTCGTTCGAGGATTGGAAACGCATTGGCTTAAATCCTACACCACGCCAGATAAAAGCGGTCACCAACCGTGTCGAGAGAAAAAAGAATCCCCTCGATTTTGCTACCGCTTGGTCGGACCTATTTGTCTCAGATAAATTTGGAGAAGCCACGACGCACTGGCGGAAGCTGATGGATCGGGTTAGCAGGGGAGTCGGTAATCCTTGCCCGCTTCTACTGATTGGACTGCCGTCCTCGATAGTGACAGAGTTAGTCCAAAAGTAAGCGGTTCTGCCGGTAACTGTGGACTGCCAATTGCACAGCGACAGATCGATCTGAAGAAGCGCCCACATAGGCTTTGTACGGAGGCGGTTCGTAGCTACCCAGCTCATCGCCCCACTGTGCCCACCCTTTTTTCAGACACCGCGCAAAAAGCTCTAAATATGGTCCTGGGCTGCAACGCTCAATGATCTCGTAAAGCTGATCGGGTTTCTTCGAATGTTCCTGCTTGCGAGTGACAATTACATTGACCTGGCTTCGGCCAGGCGCGAGCGTCCGAATCTTGCCCTTTATGCCGAACAAGACTAACTCTGTTACGTTACGGAAGTAGAACCCCACACCTCGACCGTCCGGTCCCCCATCCTTGCGCACCTTGTACCATACAACGTTGGTCTTGTAAGTGAATCCCCACGCCTTCATGATGCCAAGCGCCTCAGCCAAGAGCGCATTTGGGCACCACAGGTACAGGTGGCTCTTTTCGGCGGCAATCTTCCCCACTGGTAGGGCGGCAATTTCCTCAAACGACATCGTGGGGTATCGGTGAAGCCGTTTGTGCTCAGGGGCCATCTTACCCGTGCGGTTGGCGAATCGCCAAGGCGGGTCAATGAGGATGGTTCCGTACTTGCCGGGAAAGGCGTCTAAAAGGCTCTGCACTTTAAATCTCCCAAAATTATGGCGATCCCCTAGTGAAATTCGAGATTATTCTAAGGGGTTTGCTACGTCAAGAAAAAACGCAACCTATTGGGTTGAATCAACATAGCTCACACAACATCTAGGGTTTCAACACGTTCAATTCAATACTGCGGGGAATTTTCCCATCCGCCTTGAACTTTTTGAAAGTGTGCGTGGCCAGAATCACGATTGCATCATAGCCTTTCGCGAGTGCCACCTTCTTCATTCTTGCGTCAAGCGCCAACCGCATATTTAGGGTGCGGGGATGCCCATCAGGAATTCTAACGGTCTTTCCGAAAAGGACCCTATGGACGGAGAACTCGTCGCCCACAATCGGATTTTGAATCTTCACGCGATCGGGTGTATCTAGCGGACGGCCATAGAATTCGCATTCTGCAAAACTTGATGCGTAGAATTTTCCGCGCTTGGAATAAGCCTCCGGATCAAGGGGAGGGCAATGCCACCAAGCCTTTCTATTGATGTGCGCGATCATTCTCTGGACGAACTCTTTCTTGATCCGTTTCATCAACAACCCTCAGAGTGTCTATCGGCGGAAAATGGTATCGGCATGAACAAAAAATCTCAAGAGGGTCTTTCAAGTCAAAAGACCCCACTGCCCCGCGGGTGGCGCGGACATTGGGTTTGATGTTTGCGTCCCCAGCCTCGCGTTGCGACCCCTCGCCCCAAGTGTTCAAGAGCCGGGGTTAGGGGTTCGGGATTAGGGGTTAGGGCGGCACTCGGGACACGGGACACGGGATATGGGGCTCGGGATACGGGACACGGCGATTGGCGATTGATGATTGTCGATTGCCGATTGAGAACACAAAGAGCGCTCGGGGCGTTACGAAATCAAGGCCAGTCCTGCGCGGACCTTGAGGAGCAGGTCGCGCTACAATCTGCGACTACTTGGCCGTATTGTCGCCTACCGGTGCACGCGGCGTGCGCTGTCGTTTAAGATCGCCTGGTCACACGGCTGTAGCCGGCTTCCGGTAGGATTGGCGCGGGCGTTCTCGTTCCGGCCCTCTTCGAGCAGGCTCTGTAGCCTCATTTTCTTCTTGACAAAGCCTAGCCGTGTATCTATACTGGATTGGAAGCCGGCGCCTGTGGACGAAAAGACACTGCGGATGGCCAGCATGGATGAATCCGACCTGCGCCCGTCGTGGCGGCTTATTGACAACCCCAACAACAAAAAGTCGCAAACAGGGCGCTCGCCAGGAAAAAAGATGTTAATTTTTGACGAGCGAAGCCGGTATGTGTATGAAAACAAATAAAACTACGACAAAATGCCCGGAGAAATATCGGACATTTACGGCAAAGCGACACGGTTTTTGCAGAAAATTGCGGATTTTGAAGGACAATTTGCCGTGATTCTCCGTTTTCCTAGAGTTCTTAAGGCATAATACAGGGCGTGCCGGACGCCCCCTTGCGGGCAAGGACCCCCTCACCCGTCCGTCGGTCGCAAGGCTCGTCCCCTGACGGACTGACGCACACCCTGCAAGGGAGAGGGTTGTGATCTCTTGTGCAGGTATGGGTTCGAAGGGGAGCACAGCGGTTTTTAGGGGCAATTCGATGTCACATCGGGAAAGTGGAGAGCGCCAGGAGGTTGTTTACGGCATCCATTCGGTGCGGGAGGCGGTGCGCACGCGGCCGGTGGATTTTGTGATGATCACGCAGGGCTACCACAATCCTCGCGTGCAGGAGATTGTGGACGCCTGCCGCGCCGCGGGCATCTCCCTGCGCTTTTCCCCCCGCCCGGCGGTGGAGCGCACAGCCGGCACTGCCCAACATCAAAACGTGGTGGCAGTGTGCACGCCGAAGGCTTATGATGATATTTCTGACATCGTTGGCCAGGCCGAGCGTCCCCTGCTGGTGGCGTTGGATGGTGTGGAAGATCCGGCCAATCTGGGGGCGATCATCCGTACGGTCGTGGCGGCGGGCGCGCGCGGCGTCATCATCCCGGAGCGTCGCGCGGCGGGGCTCTCGCCGGCAGTGGCGCGGGCGGCGGCCGGGGCTTTGGAGCACACCAAGGTGGCGCGTGTCCCGAATCTGGTCCGAACCTTGGTGGACTTGAAAAGCCGCAACCTTTGGGTGTATGGATTTGAAGCGGAGGCCCCGAAATCTTACACCGAGCTTGATTATTCGCAAGGGTGCGTGCTGGTGCTGGGCGGCGAAGGGCGCGGCCTGCATCGGCTGGTGCGTGAGGCCTGTGATGAACGGGCGCACATCCCCCTGCGGGGGCCGGTGAGTTCTCTGAACGTGTCCGTGGCCGCCGGAGTAGTGCTGTACGAGGCGGTGCGGCAACGAGTTCGGGAAGAACGATAGGACGTCCGGCTTTCAACTTGGTCGTGGAAAACCAGGAATTCCGGATTGCAACCGCAGTTGAGGGGCGTTCATCCAATAGGAAGGGAAGTTTGGGAGGTCGTTCATGAGTTGGAAATGGCTGCGCTGCTTGGTTTGCCGGGCAGCGCCCCTCGCGATGCTGATGGCCCTCGCGGGCCAGTCACCGGCGCCGGTCGCCTGGGCGCAGGAAAGCGTTACGGCCAAGAGCTCTGCTGAGCAAGCTGCCCCGACGAAGGATTCCACCAATCAGACGCAGACGGATCAGACCCAGGAACCCTACCACCTGCCCCCCGTCACCGTTCAGATAGTGACGACCCCGGTGACAGTCTTCGACTCGGGCGGGCAATTCGTGTATGACCTCGAACAGAATGAGTTCAAAATTTACGACAATGGTGTACAACAGAACATCGCGTCTTTTGACTCCGAAATACGCCGGCTGTCATTAGTGATCATTGTCGAGACCAATGACTCGACCGAGCCCTTTCTGGATTCAGTCAAACCCTTGGGTTCAATGTTTTCCGAGATGGTCATGGGGCCGCAAGGGGAGGTGGCCGTGCTCACGTACAGTGACCGCGTGGACCTGGCCCTGGATTTTACCCCCAACGGCGACAAGCTGGATACGGTGCTGCGCGGGCTCCACGGGCGCGGCGGCGGGATGCATCTGGACGATGCGCTGGTGCGCGCTCTTTCCATGCTGAATAGCCGGCCGCCAGGGGATCGGAAGGTGGTCATTGCCTTTTCCGACGGATTCAACATCGGCAGCAAGATGAGCCGAGGCGAAATCGTTAAGGGGGCAATGAATTCCAATATAACGATCTATCACTTGGGCTTTAGCCCCCTGAAGGGTTTGTGGAAGAGACCCCCGAAGGATCCCGCTCCCGACTTGGTGAATGAGAGTGTAGCGCGGTCCATGCCTCCGAACTCGGCCCCCACCCCCACCAATGAGGACAACACCTGGGACACGGCGGACATTAATATTGTGGGGATTCTGCTGGGCCTGGGTGAAGAAGCGAAAAAGCCGCTTTTCAAGGATTCAATGATATATTTCGCGCGTTATTCGG
>Ga0326728_10015909_pt1 | contig 15502 bp, 12 predicted proteins | sample MB3enrmetagenome_FD_207602 | JGI IMG/M metagenome (GOLD analysis project Ga0326728, IMG submission 207602) | Lab enriched peat soil microbial communities from McLean, Ithaca, NY, United States - MB31MN | ecosystem: Environmental > Terrestrial > Soil > Wetlands > Peat | place: USA: New York...
CCGGCCTCGATGCGTTGATTCGGGAACTGGCCAAGGGTCTTGGCATCACGTTCGTGATGGTGACGCATGAATTGGCCAGTATTTATGCGGTGGCCAATCATGTCATCATGCTGGACCCAAAGGTCCGGGGCATTGTGGCGGAAGGGCCGCCGTCCCATCTGCGCGACCATGCGGCCCAATCCTGGGTGCGGAATTTCCTGAAAAGGGAGGCGGCGTGAGCGAGCAGGCCAATCATTTCAAAATTGGAGTGTTCGTGCTCGTCGGTCTTGGCCTTTTCGTCGGCGCGTTGTTTGCGCTGGGGATCGGAAGCAGTTTTGTCAAGGGGGACGTGTTCGAAACTTATATCGACGGGGGGGTTGAGAACCTGTCGGTGGGGGCGCTGGTCAAGTTGCGCGGAGTAACCATTGGGAAAGTCACTGCCATCAATTTCATTGACGAGGAGCAACCGCAGTATAAGGGACGGTCTGTTCTCATTCTTTTCAGGGTTCCCCGAAGCGCCGGCGTCATCACTTCAGGGGACAACGTCCAGCAAATGCTGGACGCGGAAATCGCCCGCGGTCTCCGGGCCACAGTGCAGGGGCAGGGTTTTCTCGGCCCCAGCCTCGTCTTGCTGGAATACGTGGATCCAAAACTCTACCCGATTGTGCCGGTGCCCTGGACTCCGAAACATTATTACATCCCCTCGGCTCCCAGCCAGTTCGCCCATGCCTTCTCCGCCCTGGAGAAAATTCTCCTGCACACGGAGGAGCTGGATTTGCCCGAATTGGTGGCCCGCACGCAAAAGCTGATCGACACGGCAAATCGCCTGGTCGAAAACATCAACCGGATCGATTTCGACCGGTTGGGCACCAACGCCAATTCGCTCGTCGTCGAATTCCGCGAGACCAATCGTGGTTTGCAGCGCACACTGGCGGACGCGCAGGACGCGATCAAAGGAGCCGACCTGCCCACCGTGAGCCGGGAGGCGCAGGTGCTGGAGGCGCGATTGTCAAGCGCGGCAATCGAACTGCGCCGCGTGCTGGCCAGTGTGGACACGGTCGAATTGAACGCCTCGCTGGCCAACATCAGGTCCGCCACCGAGGAGTTGACTCTGTTGCTCCATAACTTGGAGCAAAGGCCCTCCTCGGTATTGTTCAGCAAACCACCGAAGCCGGCGGACAGCGTTGAGGAACCACCCAGGAAATGACTCATGCCTAAAGAATATCCAAACAACCCAATGCCGGAGCCTGCGGCGCACATCCGCTTTTGCTCATTCATCCTTTTGGCGCTTGGCTCCGCGGCCCTGTGCGGTTGCGGTTCCGAACCGGCCTGGAAAAGCCAGAGTTTTGCCTTTGCCCTGCCGGCTGATCCTCCGGCCGCCGGATCGAAGACGAATGTTGTGGCGTTGCGACGCGTGACGGTTTCACCTCTTTTCCAAAGCCGTTCGTTTACTTACAGAACGGCGGAGAACACTTACGAACATGATCCTTACGCCGGGTTTTTTGTTCCGCCTGCGCGGGCGTTCGAGCTGCCCCTCTGCGCCTGGCTGCGTGTTGGCGGGGCGTTTGGCTGCGTCCTCGAGCCTGGGAGCGGCGTGAATCCTTCGCTGGTGGCGGAGGTTTCGGTCAACGAACTTTATGGCGATTTTCGAAAGACGGCCCAGCCGGCCGGGGCGCTGGAGATTCATTTTATACTTTACGAACTCAACGGGGGCGGGGCGGGGCGGGTTCTGATGGACAAAGTATGCGCCCGCCGCACCCCAATGGCCAGGGCGGCGCCCGCGGCTTTGGCGGCCGCCTGGGACGCGGACCTTCGCGCCATCATGGCAGAGATCAATTCGGAGTTGAAGCGGCTGCCCTTGAAGTAATCAAATCCGTTCCAATGACACTGCAACAAGTTGGCGCGCGGCCCTGTATCGTGCTCTGAGCCTTTGGTCGGTCACGACTTGGGAGACCGTTTCACCAATCACCGCGACCACCCCGAACAAAGGCAGCGCAAACACCAGTCCGGTGGCTCCGGCGACTGTGGCGCCGAGGAAGAGCATCAATACGCTTAGCAAAGGGTGAACGCGAAGTTTGCGGCCTATCGTAAGCGGCATAAAAACAAAATCGTCAACGATCCGGACACCCAGGAAGAGAACCAGGCAGGCATAAGCCGTCGAAGGCTGGTCGGGAAAGTCAGTGGCGGCCACCAAAACAACCATGATGCACCCGGCGATTGATCCGAGATAGGGAACCCAGGCCAGCACGGCGGCGGCCAATCCCAACGCGAGGGCGTGGGGAATTCCCACCACTGAAAGTCCGATTGCAAGACAGGAGCCCTCCAGAAACGTGAGCACAAGCAACCCTTGAAAGTAGTTTTGGAGGCTGGCGTCCAAATGGGAAAACAGAAGCAGCGCTTTTTCAAAGAATGCATTGGGCACGCTCTTGATGACGTATTTCTTCAGCCGCCCCAAGTCGGTCAACATGAAGTAGGTGATATAGGGAACGAGCAACAAGGACGGCAGCCACTCCAGCAACTGCAAGGTGATCGGCAAAAGATTCTTCTTGACGAACCCGTCGGTGAATTGCCGGACGTGCTGGTCATCAACTTGCGCGCTCAAATTCATTCTTTTGAACATCGGAACGGCCCGCTCCAGCGATCCGGTGGTCTTCCTGACCAGGTTCTGTCCGCCTGCCAGATACCGGCCAAAACTGCCTTGCCATGTCCCGGCCTTCGACAGGGAGAGGAGCGCGAGGATCAGAACGCCTGCCGCCACGATCATTTGAACCAGGCAGACGGCTTTCGCGGCAGTCTCACGACGCACCCCGTAAACCACCAGGGCGTCCACGACCGGACGGAGGCTGTAGTAAAGCAGCAGCGCCAGCAGGACGGGCAGGACGAGCCAGATCATTTTCTGGAATAAAAGGAGCAGCAGGCAGGTGCTTAAAATGACCACCAGCAGAGTGGCGGCGCCAGGCTGGGGGAAAGGCCTCATAACGTCGGAAGGTGTTTCTCGTGTTGCAGAAGTTGTCGCGCCCGCCGGCTGAGGATTCGGGCCAGTTCAATCAGCACCTTGACTCCGATACTCTTGTTTTTCATCAACAAGGTGGAAAACTCCGCTTGAAACAACGCAATGGTTACGGTGCGCTCCAGGGCAACAACAGTCGCGCTGCGCGGCCCTTCATCGAACAGAGCCAGCTCACCCACCGATTCGCCGGGGCCAATGTCCAGGAGCGCCGTCTTGAGCAACTCGTGGCCGGGGTCCGCCCGAAGCTTGCCGCTGACGACTATGAAGACTCCGTGTCCGGGGTCGCCCTCCTCGAAAACGATCTCATTTTTCTCGTAAACACGCTCATACAGGAGTTCATCCACCTCAAGAATCTCCTTGCGGGTAAGCTCGTGAAAGATCGGGATGTTTTTCAGCATCTCAACTTTCTGCGCGTTTGTATCAGCACTGAAGAATCTCATTTCCGAATGCTTCAAATGTTTCCGCCAATTTCCCCATCCCCTGATGTTGCGAATTAAATTCCGTCCCGATCGCGGCCCTGCGGGCGGAGTGCCAGCCAGATTGTGGAAATCAGGCCCGCGCCTTTGAGAATGAGTTGTAGCCAGGAACGTTTCGCGCCGGCGTCCGCGGGCTTGCCGCGCTGGAAGGCCGCCAGGGCCGCCACCAGCATCGCGACTGACGAGGCGATCGAACCGAAGGATTTGGCGCGGTGGGCGAGCGTGCGAACGTCCGCCTTCAGCGCCGCCATGTCTCCAGCCAGTTGGACGCGGTTGAGTTCGCTTTCCACAATCAAAAGTTGTTTGCGCGATTCGAGCGGGTTCATTCGAGGATTTTTTTCAAACATGCGCGGTCCTTTCGGAGTTGATCCAGTGAGGCGGAAAGGAACTCCCAGTCACGCAGCAGTCCAATGAGTCGCCAGTAAAGATAAATCCCGGCTGCCCCGTAGAGGCCCGTCAATGTCAGGAGGACGGCCGCGGGTGAGCAAGCCGGCAACAACACCACGATGGCAGCCGTGAGCGCAATGCCGGCGAGCAGACCAAATACGGCCACGCCGAGGGCCAAAAGGAAGGCGTGCAGGAGACGCTTCTGCTCCTCCTGCACCTCCACTGTCAACAGTTCGAGCCGGTTTTCCCCGATGGTCAACAGCCGCCACGCCAAATCTTTCGAGGTCGCGGCCAGTTGCCTGAAGCTGGCAGTGGATTCTTCCATGGCGCAATCAATCGCGGTTGTGGGAGCACCGCCGGGCGAGGAGATAACCGACGATCAACCCGACCCCGACGCCGATGGCGATGGCTTGATAAGGATGCTCATGCACGGCTTCGTCGGCAGCTTTTGCGCCTTCGACCGCTTTGTCGCGGACACGGCCCGCGATTTCCCTGGCGCGTTCCAGCGCGGCGGCAAGACGCTTGCGGGCTTCCCCGACTTTTTCTCCGGCCACGTCGGCGGTGGCGGTCATCAAGGCGCGCGCATCTTCGGCCAGCGCGCTCATTTCATTGCCAGTTGCTTGTGTTTGTTTGTTCATATTTTTTGTGCTTTCTGTTTGTTTGCGTTTTTCAGTGGCTCAGCCGGATTTGGGCATCTCAGTTTCTGCATGTCCCGATTCGACAGGTTGCCGTAAAATTTCAAGTGGCTGTGTGTCAAAATGTCAATGCTGTCACCGCAGTCTCTGACCCCGGATACTCGAAGACTTTCGTGGTGAACGCAAGGAAAATCGGCGGAAGAATAGCGCCGCCTTGAACCCTTGACACCGATGCGTTTTTGGCGTCTGATTCCGGGCATGAATTCTTTCCTTTTGATAATTGAATTGCCGAAACCACCCGCCAGCGAGCACAAACACAGGCAGGCTGAATGGTTGGACTTCCTGCAAAAATTGGAACTCCCCTCTTCAGAGGGTGACAAAAAAATTCAACGGATTGCCCCAAATGTGTGGCAGATCCCTTCGGGAAATGGGTTGACGTTTCTTTGCAAAACCGCGGCCCTGGCCAACCAGAAACAATATCCCTGCCGGGTTCTTGCTTTCGACGAGGAGCCGCAGTGGATTCTTGGACTTCTTGACGCCCCGGTGCCGCCCGTAGTGGCCTCCTAGAACCCCTTTTGGTTCAATGGATTGTGCAAGGGGAACAATGCTTCGTTCTGCAAGCGCCAGCGCCATAACCGGCATGGCGGCGGCTTTGCCATGCCCCGCGTCTGAGGTGGCGCGGGGTGTGGCGGCTGCACACGGATGCAGGGGGGACTCTCTGGATCAATGGCTTTGGCAATGATCCGGCCACCCATGAATCTTTGCTCCGCAGTTTCCGCTTTCTCCGTCCTGAGTTTTTCAGTCTTGATCCCGAATTGGTGCCGCGCGGAGCCGGTCGTCACGAAATTATTTCCCGCCAGCCGGTCCGCCGATGTCTGCGCCGACACGCCGTTGCGGCTGGCTTTCAACGAGCCGGTTGTTTTGGGAAGCAGGGGCAAAATCGCGGTTTATCGCGCCGCGAACAACAAGCTGGCGGACGCGTTTGATTTGAGCGACGCCGGGTTCACGAATAATTTCGGCGGCAAAACGCTGCGCTACGATCCGATCTGGATTGAGGGCGGCGTCGTGTCGGTTGCCTTGCATTCGCGCGCGCTGAGTCCCGGCGAAAGCTATTACGTCAACATTGAGCCGGGTGTTTTCAAAAGCGGGAGCGGCGATGAATTCGGCGGGTTCACCAACGACTCCGCCTGGAAGTTTTCCACGCGCGCCGCATTGTCGGGAGGCCGGACGAACCTGATTGTGGCCGCCGACGGCACGGGCGATTTCTGCACGCCGCAGGGCGCGGTTGATTATGTCCCGGACGACAACCAGTTGCCGGTCGAAATTTTTGTCCGCAAGGGCGTGTATGACGGGATGCTTTACATCGCGCCGGACAAAAGCCGCATCCATTTCATCGGCGAAGACCGCAAAGGCACAATCATCGCCGGGCGCAACAACGACCGGTTCAACTCCGGCCGCCTCGGGCGTTCATTGATGAGCGTGGACGCGAACGATTTTGTGCTGGAGAACATGACGCTGCGCAACACGACGCCTTATCGCGGCTCCCAAGCCGAAGCCTTGCGCGTCAGCGGCGACCGTTGTGTGTTGCGGAATGACGACTTCCACAGTTTTCAGGATACGCTGCTGTTGAGCGGGAGTGTCTATGCGACGAATTGTTATGTGGAAGGCGACGTGGATTTCATTTGGGGACAAGGCAGCGTATTCTTTGACCGGTGCGAAATCAAGGCGGTTCACAATGGTTATTACCTGCAGGCGCGCAATCCGGCGGAACGTCCCGGCTATGTTTTTTTCCAATGCAAATTGACTGCGGCGCCGGGAGTCGCAAGTTGCCTGCTGGCACGGATTGACGCTGACCGTTTTCCCTGCAGCCAGGCGGCGTTCATCCATTGCCAGATGGGCGCGCAAGTTCCGCCCGTCGGCTGGGAAGCCAGGGGCACGAATGTCAGTCATCTGCGCTTCGGAGAATTTCACAGCACCGACGCGCAGGGAAAACCCGTGAACGTGAGCCGGCGGCATCCGGCTTCGCGCCAGCTCACCGAAACCGAGGCGGTTGAATGGTCCGATCCGGCCAAAGTGTTGTCGTATCACCACCCTTGGAATCCCGGGAAGGATGGAAAATGACGAATTGGACATTTTGACGCTGCTTCATGGGGCGCGGCGCAGATTTTCCCAGCGCACGTTCCATTGGCCGTCCGACGGAAAACCGGGGGCGGAGTTGGCCGGGGCGCCGTCCCATCCGGCGGCCATCATCGCCACCGCGTAGAGGAGGCTGCCGTTGCCGGGAAGATAGACGCCCAAACCGGGCCGCTGATAATTGTGGCCGTTGAGCGCGTAATGGTTTTTCGGCGTGTCCAAAAAAAGGGCGTCCACCGCCCGCGCCGGATCGCCCAGACGCGCCGCGCACATCGCCAGCATGGGATAATCCCAGCCCCATGTGCGCGGCCAATCCCAATTCTCCCAAATCCAATCCAGGGTGCGGCGCATCGTCGGCGGGTCGATGCCGGCGCCGGGCAGCAGACCCAGGGCGGCGGTGACGGACGGATGGTCGCGCGTCCACTGCTTTTCCGAATAGGTTCCGGTGGCGGTTTCGGCGAAGAGATATTTGCCCTCTTCGAGCGCGGGCGCGGCCAGATGTTGCAAGACGCGGTCCCAGCCGGGGTCGCGCGGCAGGCCGAGGCGCGCGCGCCATTGCTGCGCGGTTTCCAAGCCCCAGCGCCAATACGTCAATTCGAAAGTGGGGTTGAGCGTGTGGTCCTTGGGAAAAATTTCCTGCGAACATTGCAGCACCGGGCCAAGGTCGCAGCGGTTTCCGTTGCCTTCCCACACGGGGTAGCTGGCCATGAATTGCGCCGTCCGGGCTACCATTTCGGCGTATTTTTCCAGCGTGGCGCGGTCCGGATGTTCGCGGAAGCAGAGTTCCGCGTAAAAAATGGGATGCGGCTCCTGCCAGATCAAAAAGGGGCCGACGGGCGAAGGCGATTCGCGGCCCGACGGATCGGTCATCTTGGGCCAGCGCGCGCCGGCATAACCCTGGCGCCGCGCGGTTTCCTGCGCGCGGCCAAGGATGGATTGGTAGTAGCCGAGGCTTTTTTCCAGCAGCGGCAGCCGGTCCCAAAGCGCGAAATGGGCGGCGTGCCAAAGGTGCATTTCCAGATGGAATTTCCCTGCCCAACTGTTGCAGGTCAGGCCGGTCTCCTGCGGCGGCAGGTTGCCGGAACATTGCAGGGCGGTCAGATATTGGGAAAGAACGATGCGGCGCTCCAATTCATTCCAGCGCGGGTCTTTGCTCCCGGAAAGATCCACCGCGCCGCCGGTGCTCCAGAAGTGTTGCCAATACCGGGCCGCCGCCCGGCGCGTGGCCTCGAAACCGGGCGGCGCGCCCGCCATCGAACCGGGGGAAAACGCGCAGACAAACTCGAGGGCGCCGGCGTCCGGGAGCGGCGTCAGGAGGAATTCGTGCCGGGCGGTTTGCGCCAGCCGTCCGTGCCTCCAACGGGCGGCGGCGTGATAGGAAGTGGCGTCGAGCCGGCGGTCGAACTGGCCGGCGTCCGGGCCGGCGGGCCGGAACCGCGTTTCATGCGCCTCCGGTTTCGTCCAGTCCGCGGTAACGGCGCCGCCCGTGCCATAAGGAAAGCGCAACGCGATCCGGACGCGCCCCTCCCGCAGCAGCGGCGAAACGACCCGCACCGCGATCGAATCGCGCTCCGGGTGGCAGACGGTCTGGACTTCAACCGGCTGGCCCTCGAGGAAAAACTTGCTCAGCAGGATTCCATTCCAAAGGTCCAGCTTTTGAGCGATGCCGGACAGGTCATTGGTCCGGGCGGACGCGCCGTCCGCCTTTGTCAGCACGAATCCGACCTGGCCGAGGTCGAGGCGGTGGGGATTTTCGCGCAGCCAGGCTGTTTCCGGCGTGAGAGGGCCGCCGGGAGCGTCGGCGTAAGGCACGTTGCGTCCAAACGCGTCAAATTCCTTGAAATGATAAGTTTCGATGCTCCAGCCCGCCGGATTGGGAAAGCTGTGCCAGCCCCATTGCGACAGGGTGGAAAGGGCAATGGTATTGGTGAAGGAGTCGGCGAAGGTTTGAAGGCCGGTGGCATCGGCCGTGAAGGCGAAATCCCCGTTGCCGACGGACATGGGATTCCAGCAATCGAACGCGCGCAGTTCCGGGTTATGGCGCGTCACCAGCGCATGGCGGTCAATGCGCGCAGCGCAAAGGCCATTCGCGGCGGCCAGCCACCCGCAGAGGAGCAAGAGGAGCGGGCGCGCTCCGGGCGCCATCCCCAGGGCGGTCAATGGCGATTTTGCGCTGGCTGACATGGCGCCATTAAAACCCAACGGATTCTCCAAGGCGATGCCGGATTGTGTGAGCCGCCCATCACTGCTCAAACCGGCCAGCCGCAAAAAGCCGGGCGGCGGCAAACTCTTGCCGCCGCCCGTCTTGAAAAACCGGATGTGTGTGTCAGACGCGTGTTTGAAGGCGACGCCGTGCCATCTGCAACAAAACCATTCCGCTGCCAAGCAATGCCAAGGTGCTCGGTTCGGGAACGTCGGTAGTAATAGTTATCTGGCTGATGTCCAGTATGGGCTGGTCACTGCTGCCAGAGTAGTACATCCCAATGCCCAATCCATCGTATGTGCTGGTTATCGGGGCCGCACCGGTCGTCCCGGTTTGGGTGAAGAGTTCACTGCCTCCGGTGCCGACTCCACTATAAAGGCTGTCGCTGATGGTCAGATCACCGGGAGTAACACTACCCAGTGTCAGCCGGTAATCCACCGTATACATGTTCCCAGTGGTCAGGGTCACACTTTGTGCCAAGTTGGCGCCAACCTGGCTGCCTGCGACGCTAGGGGGAACGGTCTTGGCGAAAGCGCCGGTAGTAGCGGTATTGGCCAGCAAATCCTGGGCAGAGGAAGTTCCCGAGTCGCTCCCGCCGGTCTGTTGCGGTCGCGACCAGATATAGGAATTTCCACTAGCCGCCGTGATGCGGCCAAAGTATCCCTGCCAATTCTGGGCGCCGCCTGTCTGGGCATTCGCTGCGTTTAAGAGAACCTGGCCGGTCGCTGGGGAGACTTGGCTGCCATTATACAAACCAGTGGCGAGCCAGGCAGAAGTGCTCCCAGTGAGCACATAGGCGGTATCCTGGAAAGTATAGGTAAGATCAATATAGTCACCCGTATTCTGCAGCGTGACTGGCGAGGTGGTAAACAACGCCTCGGCTTCGATCAATCCAGTGGTGGATGTTGGGAGGGTAAACTTCAGATCGCCGGACGCGATGCTTTCCGTTGAGGCCGACTTGGTTGTATCGAAATCGTAACTGGTCGAAGTCGAGGTCGGGGTGCCGGCCGCGTTTATCGTGCTGGTGCCGAAATTATCGCTGAAAAGTTGAGCCATTATGGCCTGCGGCGCGGCAAGCGCCAGCGTCATCAAAACACCGGTTTTTAAGAAGTTCTTCATAGTTTTTATGTTGTTTAGCTGTGTTTTACGGCTTTGCTTACTGTTGTCATATTCGCCTATTCCCGAAGCAGAAGCAATTAAATTCTTTAACCAAATTATGCCCAAGACATTGAAAATTGTGCATTGCCGTTCCATATTATTTTTTTCTGGATTCTTTAGAAGCATAATCCGTGCCTATTACTGATGCAAGGGGAGTCCCGCTTGATAGCGTTTCAACTCAATGTTGAGCTGCCCCGCCAAATCTTGCCGCCCCGCCGCCCGCGCCAGTTCAATGGCCTTTTGCGCGCTTTGCACGGCGTCGCCAAACCGCCCGGCCTCGGCGAAGGCGGCGGCGAGGGTGCGAAGATAGTTGGGGTTCTTTCCGCCGGTGAGCGCATTGGCCTTTTGGGCCAGTTCCACCGCCTTGCCGCCGTTGCGCAATGCCGCCTGCGGACAAGTGGCAAGCACCCAGGCCAGATTGTTCTGCGCTTCTGCGTAATCGGGCCGGATTTTCACTGCCATTTGAAAATGCGAGGTCGCTCCATCCGTCCGCCCCTGTCGCAAAAAGGCGAGGCCGAGGTTGTTGTGCGGTTCTGCGAAGTCCGGTTTGATTTGCAGCGCCTTTTGGTATTGCGCAATCGCTTCGTCCACTCTGCCCTTTTGCAGAAAAGCGTTGCCGAGGTTGTTGAGCGCATCCGCGTAGTCGGGCTTGATTTGCAGCGCCTGCTGGAATTGGGAGATCGCTTCGTCCACGCTTCCCTTTTGCAGAAGGGCGGTTCCGAGGTTGTAGTGTGTTTTTACGTGGCCGGGGTTGATTTGCAGCGCCTTTTGGTAATGGGCGATGGCTTCGTCCGCCCTTCCCTTTTGCAAAAGAACGTTGCCCAGGTTGTTTTGGGCTTTCGCGTAGTCGGGGTTGGTTTGCAGGGCCTTTTGGTAATCGGCGATGGCTTCGTCCACCCTTCCTTTTTGCACAAGAATGTTGCCCAGGTTGTTGCGGGCTTCCGCGTAGTCGGGCTTGATTTGCAGCGCGCTTTGAAAATGGATGGTCGCCTCGTCCACTCTTCCCTTTTCGAAAAGAGCGAGGCCAAGGTTGCCGCGGGCGACGTAATTGCCTGCGGTGCAGTCGAGCGTGTGGGTCCACAAGGTTTCGCTGCTTTTCCAATGCGTCGTCTGCTTCCAGGCGCAGACCATTAATGTGCCAATCACAGCAGCCATTAAACCACCCAGCACCGTCTGCCGATGTTTCCAACCCAAGCTCCAATCCCCCACCGCCCATGTCCCCGCCAGGACCAGCCCGATTCCCGGCAAATAGGTGTAGCGATCCGCATGGGCATAATACGATATTTGAACAAACCCAATCACCGGAACCAGCATGCCCAGATACCAGAGCCAGCCCGCCAGCAGGTACGGGCGTCTGTTCCGGCACGCCCACACACTTATGGAAATCGCCGCCAGCAGGGCGAAGGCCAGGGCAACATTCCACAAAGGCTGACCGTTCGGCGGATTGAGATAAGGGCTGGCCAATCCCGCCGGAAAAATCATTTGCCGCAGGTAAACGACATAAGAAACCAGGGCGTTTCCGACGCGTTCAAGCAAAGGGACCCGGTCGGAGTCAAGTATTTTTTCTGGCGCCAGGACCGTCATCACGCATGACCCAACCGAAAGCAGGAACAACGGAATCTTCTCCCTGACCAATCCCCAAAAAAGCGCCATCAGCCTCGCGGCGCCAGCCTTCCCGCCGCCTGCCCCGTCCAGGGTCACGCGATGGAGCGGCCACCAATCCAGCAACAGCAACACAAACGGCAAAGGCGCCAGCGTGCTCTTGCATAAAGGTCCCAAAGCATACGCCAGCGCCACCGCCGCGTAGCACCAGCGCGAAGGCCGGCGCGCGTAACGCCCATAAGCCCACAGCGTCAGCATGAAGAACACCCCGCTCAGCGCGTCCTTGCGTTCCGCAATCCAAGCCACCGATTCCACCCGCAGCGGATGAATCGCAAAGACCGCCGCCACGAATGCGCTGCGCCACAGGCTCCCCGTCATCTCTCTCAACGCCAGAAACAAAAGCACCGCTGCCAGCGCGTGCAGCGCCACGTTGGTCAGATGATGGCCGCCCGCCCACAGGCCGTAGGCCTGGCAGTCGGCCATGTGCGTCAGCCATGTCAACGGATGCCAGTGACCGATTCCTCCATAGGTCAACGCCCAGACGGCTCCCTTCAGGGTCAAACCCTTTGCCACCATCGGGTTCTCATAAACATACTCATCGTCATCGTAATTGACGAAGCCGAAACCCGCCGTCTGCCCGAAAACGGCAAAGGTGATCGCGGCCAGCACAAGGCAAACCGCCGGCACCCGCCAGCGTTGAACCCAGGCGTCCACGCGAGCCGCGATATGTGGCGGAAGTGGCTGGCTGATCATATTTGCGGGCCAGTGTCATAAGATTGCATCCCCAAGAAAAGACAAAAACGCTGGGAGCCGGAGCCGGAACCCGCCGCCCCAAAGGCGCCCTAAAAACTCGTCCAACCATTGACCCGTTTTCTGGAGACGTGCCAGTCAAAATACAGGCAGTTGCGCGCCGCCGGGCAGACAGCCGGGATGCGATTGTGATGGACATCCATATATGCCCGGCATGAACGTGCATCGAACGCGCGGCGCGGTTCACAGAACTCTTGCTGCCCCCATTCTTATCCTGACCGTTCCGGCGGACACGCGGCGGTTTCTCGCGCCTGCCTCAATCTGTCGGGCGGTTCATTACGGATAAACCATCCGGAAGAACAAGCCGGGAATGGGCGGAGTGATGGGTATGGTCATCATGTCGGTCGACGTGCTTCCAGGCACGTTCGTCCAATTGGGGATCGCGAGGTTGGTTTCCGACTGCAATGTCCAGCCGATGTGATCCGCGGGCCAGGAGAGCACCAAATTGGTTGCGGTGGGGCTGGTGGTGACGCTGAAGGTGATGTTGGTCGGATTGGTATTAACACTGCTAACCACGCTCAAAACGCCAGTGTTCGTATTGAAGCTCCAAGCCAGACCCGGGCCCGGCGAACCGGTGATGGATGAAAAGTTTCCGCTTTTCGTGGTGGCGTTGAAAATGGTGTAGGTGGCGCCGGCGCCGGGTGTGCCGGAGATATTGGTGGCGAAAAGAGTTCCACCGTAGCTGACCGTGCTGACGACCACCAAGTCACAGGTATTGGACGTCGCATTGACCTCAAACTTGTTTGTGCTGCCGGCTTGAAGGGTCAACGTGTTGTTGATGGTCAGCGTGCCGATGGCATCGCCCGGAGCCAGACCGCCGCCGGATAGAACTGTCACCGGGCCGCCAATCGTGCCAGTGCCGGAAAGGATTCCGCCCGATTGCACCGTGACGGCGTTTGTGGAGAGATGGCCATTGACTTTCAATGTACCGTTGGTGATGGTCGTCACTCCGGTATAGGTTTCGGTGTTATTCAGGGTCAAAACGCCGGGGCCGGTAAAGTTCAGGCTGCAGCCCAAATTATTGTCGCTGATCACGCCGGAGAGGATTGTCGAGCCGGTGTTGGTCACCGTGATATTCCGCGAAGTAAAATTAGTCGCGTTATCGTTGCCATTCAGGGTGTATGTCCCGGTAAATGTCAGATTGTTTGTGCCGCCGATGACCCAGGTCAAATTATTGGTTCCGGTGGGATATTGGATCGGATTGGCGATGGTTTGAGGGCCGCCGGAGGCCAACACTTGTCCGTTGCCAGTCGTGCCGGTGGTTGAGTCCGTCTCCAGGTAAAGAGGACCGGTGCCTATCGGGCCGGACGTAATATTGCCGATTGAAGAACTGCCCAAACCGAGCATTCCCGCGGGAATGTATGTGCCGCCGGAATATGTGTTCTGACCGTTGAGATAAGCGATGGCGGCGCCCTTTTGCATCAAGGCGCCGGTGCCGGAAATCACGCCGTTATAGGTCTGGCTGCCGGTGGCTTCATAAGGCGCGAAAAGGAGCAGACTGCTGTTCAGGTTCAGGTTGGCGTCATAGACGGTGTTGACGCCGTAGGCGCGGATGCGACTCTGCGTGGTGTTGGTTGAGTCGAGGTCGATGGTGAGGGTCTTGTTGGCGGTGCCGGACAGATCACCGAGAAAGACGGCGCCATAGCTACCAGGGATGTCAACCTGTATTACAAAGTCATCCGCGACAATAATGTCGCCATTGATGCCCACGCCCGCGCTGCCGGCGACGGTAATTTCCATCTCGCCGCCAGCCTTGGCCAGCGTTACCGGGCCGGTGCCAAGGCCGGCTAAGTTCTGGAGGTAAAGATAGGCTAGGGCGTTGCTGATAAGTGTCCCGCCGCTGTAGGTATTGGCATTGTCGAGCGTCAACTGCGTCACTGAGCCGCCAGCCGTGTAAAATAAACTGCCAGGGCCGGCGAAACTGCCGGAACCTGTGAAAGTGTAATTATAACTGCTAGTATCCACTGTCACGGAGGAGGCGCTCAGGTAAGAGCCGCTCAAGGTCACTATCCCTCCTTCGCCAATGTCATTGAACGTGACCGGGTCGCCAAAGTTAAAAACTTCGGGGGTGTCACTGCCGTTCACCCAGCTTACGGTGTTATCCACATCCCAAGTGGAACCAGTGGGCGCCCAGAACAGGCTGGTGGCCGATATCAAAGCCAGCGAGTTGGTGGCGGAATTGGTGCTGTAGTTGCCCTCGCCGGTAATGGTGACATAATACCCGCCTAACGCATCAGCAGATCCAGCCGGGGAAATGACAAGCATGCTGCTGGTTGCGCCTGAGATATTGCCCACATTGGTCAGGTTGGTGCCGTTCCGATGCCATTGATAATTCATATCATAGCCCCGGGCGATGACAGAGAAAGCGCAGGAGCCGCCCGTCACGACGCTGACCGGCGCCGGTTGCGAGGTAATGACGGGCGGACTGTTGGGAGGGGTTGCCTCCCCGGTAATGGTGATGGAGGACACGTCCATCCGAGGGTTATAACTACCAGATTTATTGTCGGCACCAAAGGCCAACCCGTCAAAGGCGGCGGCGTATAAGGTGGCTGAGGTAGTGGTGGCGGAAGTCGAGGTGACGATTGCGCCGCTGGTGCCGGCGCCGCTGAAGAGGGCGTTGCTGATAATCAAGTTGCCTGAACCCGCCGGGTCGAGAGTGATGTTGAGGTAAGCGGTATATGGAGAATTGGTGGAAAGAGTGAAAGATTCTGTTGTGCCTGCCGTAAACTTGGTGCCCGTTGGATTATCAAACGCAGCGGTGGTGCTGATGTTGTTGCCGACCAAATCTTGATTTTGGTCAGTTGCCCCTGCTCCATTTTGCATCGGCCGAGTGGCGATCAAGGAACCTGCCCCGTCAAAAATCGTCCCGATGTAACCTTCCCATAGCTGGCAGTAGCCCGAGGGATAAGTTGAAGCGCCCAAACCGGAGCTGTCCAGCCCTCCATTCGGAACCGGATAGTTGGTGCCGCTTGGGCCCGAGCCGGAATTATACAAACCAATCCAGACTGGCCCGGTACTGCCCTGAAAAAGAGAGTTCGAGGAGTTGGTGAAGACGACGGCGATGTCAACATAGTCGCCAGGAAGCGTCAGGACAACCGGGTTGATCGTG
>Ga0326728_10015911_pt1 | contig 15499 bp, 10 predicted proteins | sample MB3enrmetagenome_FD_207602 | JGI IMG/M metagenome (GOLD analysis project Ga0326728, IMG submission 207602) | Lab enriched peat soil microbial communities from McLean, Ithaca, NY, United States - MB31MN | ecosystem: Environmental > Terrestrial > Soil > Wetlands > Peat | place: USA: New York...
CGGTCAACCGGCAGGTAGGTGACGCGGTAAGGGCCTCCTGTGACCACCCCCGTCGCTAACGCTCCGGCCCCTCCTGAATCAGGAGGGGAGTTCGTAAAAGCTCCCCTCCTCAGTTGAGGAGGGGTGGCGCGCTGCGCCGGGGTGGTGCTGCCGGTTTCCTTTTCCAGCGCCATGCAGTAATTCAGGACCGAAGAGTGTTCCACCTGGGACGTGACGATATGCCGTTTGGTGGGGTTGGCCTTCAGCGCGGCGGCGATGGCGGCGTTGTTGCTCTCCGTCGCGCACGAGGTGAAGATCACATCCATCGGGTGCGCCCCAATCAACTCCGCCACCTGTTCGCGGGCGGTTTCGATCACCGACTTGAGTCTTGACCCAAATTTGTACGCGCTCGACGGATTGCCCCATTCCGTCGTGAGGTACGGCATCATCGCTTCCAGCACCTCCGGCAGAATGGGCGTCGTCGCGTTGTGGTCGAGGTAGATCATGAGGGCAGTCGACAGTCGTCAGCTCACAGTTTACAGTAAGAATCGCTGGTGGGTAAGAATCAAGAACGCCTTCTCTGTTAACTGACGACTGGACCCCGCGGAATCGCATTCCCATGGAGGAAGTGCGATACTACAAATGACTTGTGATGGCAGGTTGTTTGGCTGGGAGAATGCCCTGAGTGAATAATCAAATCGAACAAGCGCTCGAAATCTTGAAGTCCGGGAATCGCCAGGAGGCCGAGCGTGCGCTCGAAACCCTGCAAGGGGTCGTTTACGGGTTTGGAATGAAAGTTTGTGGAAGCCACGAGGATGCTCAAGACACTGCTCAGGAAACCCTCATCCGCCTCGCGCGACAACTCAGAGAGTTTCCGGACGCGCGCGCTCTGTCCGTATGGCTCTACAAAGTGGCCAAAACCCAGTGCTTGATGAGCCGTCGGAAGAGCAAGTTCGCCCCTGCGCAAATGCTCTCGCTGGATGCCTTGATGCCCAAGGATTCCGTCCTATCACCTGCGGGGACGAAAGCCTGGCAGATTACGCCGGAAGAGATTGTCCTTAATCAGGAATTGCGAGGCAGGCTGGAAGAAGCCATCCTGGCGCTCCCCAAGCATTACCGTCTGGTCTTGATCCTTCGCGACATGGAACAACTCGATACCCGGGAAGTAGCGGAGGTGATGGGGATTTCGGAGGAAACCACGAAGATGCGACTTCACCGGGCGCGCGTCTTTGTTCGCAATGCACTCGCGGGTTACCTTGAGCATCCCAAACGCGAGGAAGGTAAAGGCCATGCCTGACCGGCGCTGCAAACACCTCTTCGCGATGCTCTCGGATTACCTGAACGTCGAGCTTCCTGCCAAGAACTGCCGCGAGCTGGAGCGTCACCTGCAAAGTTGTGAGCCCTGCATCGCGTACCTCGACAGCCTAAAGAAGACGGTGGAAGCGTGCCGCCGCTATCAGGTGCGCAAGATTCCTGCTCCCTCAAAAAAAGTCCGGGATGCTCTGCGCTTGGCTCTTCGGTGAGCTTAATCCCTGTCCGTCCCCTAAGGCTTGTCCGCAGCCTTGAGGGGTCTGGATGGGCGCGTTTCCAGCACCAACAAAGAGTAGACTCGCACTGGGGGCACTTTCATTTCCGCCGGGACTCCGGGAGGAATGGAAAGTTGAACGGCCTGCGCCGAGTCAGGCGAGAGCAAGCTGATTCTCGCGTATTTGTTTTGCGACACAACCTTGATTTCACCGGAAGGATTGAGTGCGTAATTCAGGAAATGAATCATTACGCGGCCGGTTGCCGGCTGTTGCACGATGTTGTAGAGGACATCCGCGGGGGCTTCCACCTGGATTTGTCCCGGCCCGGCGGCGTCGCGCAGGCTCTTGGACAAATTATCGAGCGGTGGAATCTGCGCGGAATAGGTGCATTCTCCCTTGCCGGTTTGCTTCCCGAACCACTCGGGCTGCGCGCGCTTTTGCCGCGTCTCGTCGAGCGTCGCCGCGTCACCTGCGGCAATTATTCTGCCGCCACTGGTCACGTAGGTTTCAAGAGCCGATAGCGCGCGCTGCCGCACGGTCCGCGCGGTGAGAAGCGCCACAACCTTGTAAGGGGCGAGTTTTTCCGCCGTCAGGTCGCTCTCGTAAATGACGTCGAACAGCACGCGGCGCGCTGCCAGTCCGTCGAGGAGGGACACGCTTTCGCTGCGATCGTCCAACACCACCGCAACAGGCGCCAGGGATTTCGTTCCCGCGTAATATTGCTCATGCTCCGCAAAGAATCGGTTGTAGGTTCCGATGGCGCGCCAGATGGTCATCGCCTTCGGGTCGTTCTGAAACAGGACGCGAGCGAAACCTCCTTCGACGAACACCTCCATGCCGACGCCAAAGCTCATGGCCTCGGCCAACGCCAGTTGTTCCCGCAGCGCCGGCATGGGATTGGTTTCGCGGACGCCAACTTCGCGCCCACCATCCTCAACCAGCATCGGCTTCCAACCCTGGGACAAGGCGTTGAAAATACGGAAGAGGCCCACGTTGGTCACCAGCCGCCCGTTGCCAACGGAGACAAGAGCCGCGGCGTCCAGCCTCCCTCGCCGGCCCTGGAGGTGCGCTTCATCATAGACGCCGGGTTCCGCGCCATCCTCGGTCGTCATGCAGTTGATAAGACGATTGAGGACGTAATTGTTCTGATGGAAATTCCCCATCATCATGAAGTCCTTCTTGCGCGCAGCGCCGTAACGGTAGATATCCTGATAGAGGTCCACCAGGTGGCCGCCGAAGTTATTGTCGTACATCAGTGCGTCGGCCCCGGCATCGATGGCCAGGTCCACGCGCTTTTTCAAATAATCGCGCCACTGAGGGTTGCCCAAATCCGCCATGTAACGAGTAACGCGGCCCATTTTTGAGTAATCGCCCGAGCCGTAAGGAACGGGCTTGCCATCGGCGTCCTTTTGAATCCAGTCGCGTGACTCCGGAACTTGCTCGAACATGTCTTCCCAGAAGATGTTGGCAACCGATTCATACGCGATCACGTGGATTCCCTGGCGATGGCACTCGGCAATGTAGCGGCGCAGTTGTTCCCGGTGGTTTTGCTCCGTGGGAATGGAGAAGCCGTTGCTGAAGGTGACCCACGCCACGTTGATTCCTCCGTCGCGAAGCAGGTGAATGGTTTGCGGGTCGTACCAGTTCGACATGGTATAGACATTGTCGGGAATGGGCGGATTGAATCCCGGCCAACCGGAGAGCATGGCTTTGGCGGCCTCGATGCGGCCTCCATCCCAGCGCGCAATGCGAATCGTGCCCGGTTTGGCCCAAGCGGGGAGAGACTCGGGGCCGGGCCCCTGCGGCCACTCCGCCGGATACTCGGAGGCCACCTGCCGCGGCATTCCCCTCTCGCTGCCTACTTGCCCCCGGAGGTTGGTTGAAACCAGGAGCACTAAGAAAAGGATAAGAAGTTTTGTCGGCTTCATTGGTTCGTCTCCCCTCTCTCGAATTCTGGGATGTCGCGATGCACCGGCGATTTTACATCAACCCTGTCCAAGTTGCCCTGCGGGCGGAGACCAACGGTCCCGCTGTCATGCTAGCCCTTCGCTGTCATTCTGAGGCGAAGCGCAGGATCTCGCTCTGCCGCTCAGGGTAAACCGACCCGCGGCATTTTGCTGGAGTCGGGGAACAGAGTAAACTACAGGGGTTCTCCGCCCAAGATGCGGGTTCAGAATGACAGCACCAAAGGAAAGTCATCAGTATTCAGCCGTCAGTAAGTAGTCCCGCCTGGCGTGGATTTTATTGAAAACTGACGACTGTTTTGGGAAGCAAACAGGGGGTACGAACCATGAGTCTGACGAGACGTCGATTTCTGCAAACTTCCACCTTGGCGAGCGCGGGGATTGCGGCTTCCCCCCTCCTCACGCCGGGCGACGCCGCTGCTGCGCCGCCAGAGGAGCAGATTGTTACCGCCCCCGCCGGCGAGTGGATGGCCAACACGCCCGCGAGCTCGTATCGGGCCTACCGTTCGAAGCCCGCGAAAACTGCGGATGCTACAACCTGCGTCCAGATCGACTTGGGCGAAAGCCGGCTGATTGATTTCGTCAAGGTTTACCCGGCCAACGAAAAAGGCTATCCCGGCCGTGATGAGCATTACGCGGGCGAGGGTTTCCCGGTCCGCTTCAGGATCGAAAGCTCGGGCGAACCCGAGTTTCATAACCCCGCCCTCATCGTGGACCACACCGATGCGGACTATGCCAACCCGAGGGGCCTTATCCAACAATATGCGGCGCAAGGCGTCCCGGGCCGTTACGTGCGCCTGACGGCTACGCGCCTGATGAATGTCGCAGGGGGTGGATTCACCGGCGTCGCCGGTGGCTACTACCTGGCTCTGGGAAAGATGGACGTGTACTCCGGGGGGAAGGAAATCGCCGCGCTATGCCCCGTCACGGTGGACTCGACTTACGGAAATGACCACGACGCTGCCCAGGTGACGCGGCCCGCGCGCCCGGGCGGAGAAACCACCTTCGTGGACCATTCCGAGAACGTCACCGCCGCGAGCACCTGGAACCCTCCGGTCCACAAGGCCCGCGTGCCGCTCACCGGAGTAACACTGGACGGCGGCGTTTTCCAGACGGCCATGGAAGATAATATTCTTTATCTATTGAACTCCTATTCGGTTGATGACCTCCTGCGCCAGTTCCGCGAGCGAGTGGGCATGGCCAAGCCTCCGGTCCAGCCCACGCACGACGTCCAGTTTTGGGAGGAAGACCTTGCCGGTTCGAACGCTGGCCGCTTCCTCATGGCGGCGGGGAACACTCTGCGCTGGATCAATCACCCGGAACTCCGCCGGCGTCTCGATGCCGTCGTGGAAGGCATTGCACAATGCCGCCAGCCCAACGGTTACATCATGGCCTATCCCGAGAACACGATTTTTTTCTCGGAACGAGGCGCGTACACGCGTGCCTGGTTGGTGCACGGCCTCATCGAGGCAGGTTACGCGGGAAACCCCAAGGCGTTTGAGTTGCTGCGCGGCTACTCTGACTGGTTTAACCAGTGTTCTTACTTGCCGCACTTGCTGCGTTTCGCCGTCCAGGGCGGCCAGGGGATGATCGCCAACACGCGCATGTACTTTACCCCCGTGGGCAAGCCTGCGGACATCCAGGTGATTCAGCGATATTTCCAGGAGAACTACTGGATGGATCAACTGGCGGCGCGCGAAGACCGCGCCGTCTGGCAATACCCTTACGATCGGCCCCATTGCTATTTGCTGACGAACCTGGAAGCTTACATGGACCTCTATCGCGCCACGGGCGATCCTCGCTACCTCCACGCGGTGGAAGGCGCCTGGCAGCTTTATCACGACAAGTGGGAGAATCCCGGCGGTTCCATCTCCATCATCGAGTTTGTTGTTTCTCCACCCCAGTCCTATATGCTGGAGGCCAAGCTGGAAGAGTTGTGCGGAAATTCCTTTTGGGCCTTTCTGAGCCAGCGCTTCCATCTGCTGGATCCGGAAAACGAGAAGTACGTTACGGAAATTGAGAAGTCCATCTACAACGTGGCGCTGGCTAATCAGGCGGGCTCGCAGGGTTTTCGTTACCACGCCTTGCTGGTGCACTGCAAGGAGAAGCCTACGCAGGTGAACACTTGCTGCGAAGGGCAAGGAACACGGCTGATCGGTTCGCTGCCGGAGCATATTTACTCGATTGCGTCTGACGGCTTGTACGTCAATCTCTTTGAACCTTCAACGATCCAATGGACGGTGGACGGTGAGCCCCTGCGCTTGCGGATGGCGACGCGATTCCCGTTTGACCCCGAGGTTCATTTGCAGATCTCAGCAGCCCGGCCGACGCAGGCGAAAATCCGCGTCCGTGTGCCTTCCTGGAGCTGGGGGTTGACATTGTACGTCAATGGCATGCGGGGGGACACGGGCGAACCTGGAAGCTACTTGACGCTTGACCGCACTTGGTCAGAGGGTGACACCATCCGCTTCAGGCTCGCAGCGGGACTCAAGGTAGTGCAATATACGGGAGTGGATCAAATCCCTAATAACGCGCGCTACGCGGTGAGCTTTGGCCCGATCCTGCTGGCTGCGGTAGGCGCACCCGAAATCAGGTTACGCATCGAGAACTTAAAACAACCACAAGATCTTGAAAATTATTTGCAACCGAAACCCGGCCAGCCACTTCACTATCTGGTCGTAAACAATCCGGGCATCGAATTCATGCCTTACTGGCAGGTGGACAAGGAGCCGTTCAATTGTTTTCCTGCCGTTGCGTTGCACGCCTGATGACAGGAGCGAATTTGCTTTTGCGCACAGCAGTCTTCATTATCGTCGTGGAGATGTTCATGACATTGCCAATGGGTGGCGAGGGAATCCCTTCCACGCAGCCGGGCCGTGGAAATATGCCAGGCGCCGACTTGGTTTTGTTGCACGGAAAGATTTGGACGGGCAAACCAGCGGGTGCCAAAAACGCCGCCGCGGAGTTTGCCGAAGGAGTGGCGATCGCGAATGGCCACATCCTGGCGGTGGGAAGCGACGCGGAGATTCAGAGCTATGCCGGCCGGAATACCAAGATTGTTGACCTGAAAGGCCGCCTTGCCGTGCCGGGGCTAATTGACAGCCACGCGCATTTCATTGTCGGCGGCTTCCAGCTTCTCTCGGTCGACCTGAAAGACGCGCGCAGCGGGGAAGAATTCACGCGGCGCATCGGTGAGAAGGCAAGGACGCTCGCCCCTGGCCGCTGGCTGTTGGGGGGAGATTGGGACGAGCAAGCGTGGGCCTCAGCCAAGCTGCCTTCACGGGGGATGATCGACGCCGTCACGGAAAACCATCCCGTCTTTCTCAGCCGCTACGACGGGCACGCGGCGCTGGCGAATTCGCTGGCCCTCAAGCTGGCAGGAGTGACGCGGGCGACGCCGGACCCCATAGGCGGCGTCATCGTTCGCGACGCGGCCACGGGCGAGCCCACTGGAATTTTCAAGGACGCTGCGCAGGGCTTGATCGCCAAGGCCATTCCCTCACCCACGGAAGCTGAGATGACGCAAGCTTTGCGCGCGGCGCTGGCGGAAGCCGCGCGAGTAGGTCTGACCTCGGTCCACTCCATCACTGTGGATGCGGATTCGTGGAATGGGAGTTTCACTGGTGAAATCCAACTCTTGCGCCGCGCCGAGCTGGAAGGCTGGCTCACCTGCCGCATGTACGAAATCATTCCCATCACGCGCTGGGAAAAGCTGCGCGACGCGGGCCTCGAGCGCAACATGGGCGACGATTTCATCAAGCTGGGAGCGGTAAAAGGGTTCGCGGACGGCTCGCTAGGCTCGGCGACCGCATGGATGTATGAGCCTTTCGCTGACGACCCGACCAATCGTGGCATCCCCCTTCCGTTGATGAGCCCGCCCTCGAAGATGGAAGCCCTCGCAAGGGGGGCCGACCAAGCGCAAATCCAAATCTGCATTCACGCCATCGGCGATCGCGCCATCGCGGAAATCCTCGACATGTACGCCCGCCTAGGTGACGGCAACTCGGCCACGCATCGCTTTCGCATCGAGCATGCCCAACACATGCGCCCGCAGGACTTTGAGCGTTTCAGCAAGCTGGGCATCGTCGCCAGCATGCAGCCGTATCACGCCATCGACGACGGCCGCTGGGCCGAAAAGCGCCTGGGGCACGACCGAGCGCGCTGGAGTTACGCGTGGCGCTCCATGCTGGATGCCGGGGCGCCCGTGGCCTTCGGCTCCGACTGGCCCGTAGCGCCGCTGAGCCCCATTCTGGGGATTTACGCGGCGGTCACGCGCGCGACACTGGACGGCAAACACCCGGACGGATGGTTCCCCGAGCAGCGACTCACCGTGGCGGAAGCTTTGAGCGCCTATACGCAGGGTTCCGCCAACGCGGCCTTCCAGGAAAACGAGAAAGGGAGCATCACGCCGGGAAAACTCGGCGACGTCGTGGTGCTCTCTGACGACCTCTTCACCATCCCCCCCGCCAAGATCAAGGACGCCCACGTGGTCATGACCATCGTGGGCGGCAAAGTTGTTTACCAGGTCGATTAGCGCAAGGACTTGACGCGGCGCTGACGCCGGGAGATACTGTGTCCGTCCTAGCGATGCGCCGCAGCGGCGGCGAGTTCCTATCAATTACAGGAGGAAAGAGCTGCGAGGCCGGCCAGGCCGAAAGCTTTCTATTCTCAGCGTGAGTAGAAGGGGCGAGTGTGGAATTTTTCCTTTCGCCTCCCGAAGTTATGACCGATCATCGCCGAGTCAGTATTGGCCTTACGGCCCCACATACCCTGTCGAAACGGAGGTAACACACGTGCACAAGTTTAATCTGCGACCTCTTGGCGTCTTGTTAGTGGCGCTGGCGCTCATCACTGCTTGCTCGAAGAAACCGGAGGGCCCACCGCCCCCGGAGATACCGCCAGACGGCATCGCGGGCATACCGGAGCCAGTGGAACGTGACACCAGTGTGTCGCCGGTGGACAACCCGATTGCCGGCGCGGTCAAAGAGGTAAAGGCCAAGGTCCTTGATAAAGCAGCGGATGACGCGACCAAGGGCTTGATCCACATAAAGGTCCTCGACCTCGATGGGCCCGTCGATGTCAGCGATAACACGCGCTTGGAGGTCTGGAAGCCAGGATCTGATGTCGAAGAACAAAAGGCGGAAATGAGCGATTGGGCTTCCCATGAGCCTGCTGTCACCCCGGGGACCTGGGACATCCGTCTTATTTACAGTGAAAGTGACGTCTGCAAGGGTGAAGGGTGGATTCGGAATGTAAGCGTGGTGGCAGGAAAGCTCTGGAAGGCAGAAGTCATCTTTGGGGTGCCCATGCAGTGGGTCCGCATCTTCGGCACGCTCGACAAAAAGGACGTCGCCGACAATATGCATGTGGAAGTCTTCAAGTCGGGCGTTGACCAGCAAGAGTTCCAGCCCATTACCAATTTCTGGAGCACCAATAAGGTGCCATTACTGGCCGGAAACTACGATCTGCGTGTCACCTACGACAAAGATAATGTAAAGGCCAAAGGGGCGCTCACAAACTTTGTCGTCGGCGGCAATCATGGCGACCAAAAGAAGACCATCGTGCTCACCAAGCAGTAACGACATGTATCTGCGCGCTTCCGGAAGGCTGTAGCGCCGAGCTCGGGCTTCCGGAACTCTCGCAGCTCTCCGGAGGAACTCCAGCACGTTTTATGAGCAGTTCAACCAGGGCTGTTGTTGAGATGCATGGCGAGGTGTGTCTTATTCAGCCAGTTTGTGCAAAGGAACGGCGAAGCCGGGGAGCAACGGGGTCGTCAGAGAATCGGAGGGTTGGAGGGTTGTCACCCGCTCGAAACCTCGGATCTCGCGGCGATAGATTTCCGCGGTGCACTCTTCCGGGTCAATCATCCAATACTCCTGCACCCCATAACGCGCATAGAGCTTTAGCTTGGTGGTGCGATCAATTTCCGCCGTCGTTTCAGAAAGGACTTCCACCACGAGGTCGGGAGCTCCCTGGACGTTCTTTTCCGTGACCACCGAGGCGCGTTCCTTGGAAACATACAGAATATCCGGCTCAACGACATCGAAGAGAGAAAAGACCACGTCGAAGGGAGCGACGTAAACTTCACCACAGTCCCTTGTTTCTACAAAATTGCCCAGAACGCGCGAAAGTTCAGTTACTACTCTTTGGTGTGCCCTGCGAGGTGAAGGGGTCACGAACAGTTCTCCATCGATAATTTCGTATCGCCTGCCGTTGTTGGGCAGGAGGCAGTAATCGTCGTAGGTCAGGCGAGTGTCCACGGGCATGGCTGAATTATATCACTCCCTACGAGATTGGGTCCCACCCTGCTGCCAGCTGACCTCCTGTAAGACTGTTGCACAACCCAACCTCCGCGGGGGGCAAATTCCGCTGCTCTGGTCATTCATGTGCTGGTAACGTGTCCGGAAAGCTTCGTGGGTGTGTATATCCTCGCCGGCCATGAGGCCAAAAAGGAAATTTCGGGTAAACGCCGCCTTTGGCGCGGTCGGAATGTCACTTTGGATTGATCGCCCTCCCCTATGGATGGCGGAGCATCCCACACGCGCACGCTCCCTGCGCGGCCCAACCCTTTCTATGGAGAGAAAACCGTGAAAAAACTCGCATTCATACAAGTCCCGAGAACGTTTTTAGTGATGGCGGCCACGATATGCTTTTGCCAGCACGCTGGCGCCGCGTCCCAGGTGATCTGGCAAATTGGCAAGTTTGATCAGTCGTCTTCGGAATTCACCCTGCGCAGCGCGCCGGCGCCAAAGCCTGGCGTCGGTCGAGCGCCGAGCGACTTGCTTTACGTCATCGGCAAGAGTCGGGCGGAAACCGACTGGCCGGCTTTCCAGCCGGGTTCGTCAAACGGGAAGGCAGGCTACCGCCTCCATCCTTACGCCATACAATTCGATCTGCCGTCGAGCCCGCGAGGGTTGTACACGCTGAAGGTGGCATTGCTCGTAGAAACCCCTCGCGTGTCGCGCCTCGAGTTGGCGATCAATGGTCATCGCGCGCTGTACTTCCAGCATCCCGTGCTCGACTATTCGGGAGGCGATGTCAGCAGCGTCTTCCTGCCGAATTACTCCGCCGACACGATCACGGCCGAGTTCCCCGCAAATTTCCTGCGGCAGGGGACCAACGAGCTGGTGTTGACGGCGAATGACGATCCCACGGAGCGCGATGACGCCACGAACTCCGGGCTCTATTACGACGCCCTGGAACTCGATCAAGATGCGGAAGCGAAGTTCTCATCCACTGAACTTTCCGTCCAGACGCTGCCCACGATTTTCTATGCGCAGAAAGAAAGCGGACTGGCGGAGTTGGTGGATGTCTTTGTTCGTCACAATTTCCCTTCCCGGGGAGGGCAGGCCGTCTTGACGCTGGGAAAAACAAAATACAACGCTCAGCTCGCACCCGGTTGGGACTTTGGCGAGCAAATGGTGGAGTTTGCCGTGGCGGAATTCCCCGCCGGTTCGAAGGGCGAAGTGACCGTCAGCATGGGGGGCCACGCGCGACGCTTCCCCGTGACGTTGGATCCCGCCAAAAAGTGGAATTTCTTCCTCGTGCCGCACACTCATCTCGACGTGGGTTACACCGATTACCAAGCCAAGGTGGCGGAGGTTCAAAGCCGCAGCCTCGACGAAGCGATGCAAATGATTCACGACCACCCGGACTTCCGTTTCAGCCCGGACGGCTATTGGTGCGTGCGGCAGTTTCTGGCGGAGCGCAACGACGAACAGAAGCAGCTTCTTTTCCAAGCGGTGAAGGAGAAGAAGCTCTTTGTGCCGACCGTCGAGGCAAGTTTGCTCACGGGCTTCCCAGCGCTCGAAACGCTGATCCGGTCGCTTTATCCGGCTTTCGAGTTTAATCAGCAACACGGGGGCGACGCGGACTACGCCAACATCACGGACGTCCCCTCTTACTCATGGGCGTATGCCTCGGTGATGGCCGCGGCGGGCCTGAAATACTTCGCCGCCGGCAGCGACAACTATCGCGCGCCCGTTTTGCTGCAAGGCCGCCTGCATGAGAAAGCTCCGTTCTGGTGGGAAGGACCCGATGGTGGCCGGGTCCTGATGTGGTACTCCCGCCACTATCACCAAATGAAGAGTCTGTTCGGATTGCCCCCGACGATTGCGGGGGGGCGCGATTCCTTGCCACTCTACCTCCAGATTTATTCGCGGCCCGACTACAAGTCGGATGCCACCATCATCTACGGCACGCAGGTTGAGAACACCGATCTCTTCCCGCAACAAGCGACCCTAGTGGAGGAGTGGAACAAGATCTACGCTTATCCCCACCTGAAATACTCGGGCTTTGCCGAGGCGATCGGTTACATTGCCGGGCAATTCGGCGACTCCCTTCCGGTGGTGCGAGGCGACGGCGGCCCATACTGGGAAGACGGCATACCTTCCACGGCGCGCTCGGCAGCGCTCGAACGCGAAACAGAAATGCGCGCTCTGGGGGCGGAGAAGTTCTCCACTCTGAGCAGCTTTGTCAACCCACGCCTGCGGCCTGAGGCCGAATTGCTCAAGCAACTTTGGAATGACATGGTCCTTTATGACGAGCACACTTGGGGAGATAACCGCAGCGAGTCGAATCCGCAGTGCCAAGAGGCAGTGCGGCAATTGGCCATCAAAGAGGGCTTTGCCAGTGAAGCGAAGAAGCACGTTGACTACGTGCTCCAGCGGAGCTTGGCGGCGCTGGCGGACTATATCTCCGCTCCGAGCGGGTCGGTGTTGGTATTCAACCCCTTGAGTTGGCAGCGTTCCAGCCTGGTGGAGATGGACCTGGACAAGGGGCTCGAACTCGTGGATTTGGCGACAAACCAGGCCGTTCCGTACGAGGTTCTCTCCACAGGGCCGGCCTATCATCATGTCCGTTTCCTGGCGCAGGACGTGCCCTCGGTAGGTTACAAGGCGTACGCCATGAAGCCCGCCCAACAACCCAAGCCAACCCCGCAGGTGGCCACGGGGGGGACGTTTGAGAATCAGTACTATCGGGTGACTCTGGACGCCGAAAGCGGAGCGCTAAGAAGTATTTTCGATAAGGAACTGAATAAGGAGCTGGTCAACACCTCCAGTCCCTATCGCTTCGATCAATATCTCTACGTCACCGGAGCAGACCGGCTTCCAAACCGGGCGGTGCAATATAGTTCCGTCGCGCCCGTGCCTGAGTTCTCCATCCGTGGCGCGGACAGCGGGCGCTTGGTGTCCGTAACCCCTCAGCCCTTTGGCGTCGTGGCGCGCCTGGAAAGTCAAGGGGTAAACACACCCAAGATCGTGACCGAAGTGATTCTATTCAACAGCCAGAAGAAAATCGAATTCATTAACCGCGTCCACAAGACGGAGGTGTACACGAAGGAATCCGTTTACCTCGCCTTCCCCTTGGCCATGGAACATCCGCAATTCCGGTACGAGATTCAAAACGGCCTTGTCGACCCTAGCCGCGACCAACTGCCGGGCGCGGGAAAGGAGTGGTTCTCGGTGCAGCACTGGGTTGCGGCGGACGAAGGCGGAGTGTCAGTGGCGCTGGTTCCAGTGGATGCTTCCCTGGTCTGCTTGGGGGATATCTTTCGCGGCAGTTGGCCGACAGAGTTCGGCCAGCGCCCGGGAACGATTTTCTCCTACGTGATGAACAACTATTGGGACACCAACTACGCGGCGGGGCAAGGAGGGGATTTCACTTTTCGTTACGTGCTGACCAGTGGTGATCACTTGCCGTCTGCCCGCCTGAGCCACCTGGGGTGGGAAGAGATGACGCCCGCGGAAGTCGACCAGATTACCTCGCAGGATAAAGCCCTGGATTCCCCACGGCCTCTGGATGCGGCCCAAGGCAGCTTCGTACAGGTGGACCAACCCAACGTGGTTCTGGTGACTTGGAAAGTAGCCGAGGACGGCAGGGGAACGGTTCTGCGCTTTTTGGAAGTCGGCGGCCAAGCAAGCACGGTGGACGTGCAAACCCCACGTCTGGATGTGAAGTCAGCGTGGAGCAGTGACGCTCTGGAAAGAAAACAAGCCGCACTTGAAACCTCTGCGCACGGCTTCCACTTTTCCGTCAAACCGTTTCAAATCGTCACCGTGCGCCTGGAAGGAGAAGGCAACGTTCGTTGATTCGGTGACAAATGGAGAGCGAATAGTGAATAGTAAATAGTGAATGGTGAGGAGTGACGAGCAAGGAACTACGTTGCGACTTTGTATTTGACTGATTATCACTCTTCACTCGTCACTCTTTGCTCATTAATTTTCACTTTCACCATTCACCATTCACTATTTACTCTTCCCTGCTCACTGCTCAGTTGAACTCTGCCCTCAGCCAGTGTAAGATTCCAACCGTTGAAGGGTGGCTGGCGGCAAGGATGGCTTGAATCGAGCGGCAGCGCCCCATCGACTCTGCTATGTGGTGGGAGAAAAAAACTCGGCCGGTGGCGGAACCTTCCAGCATCCGCCCAGAAGAGGCCCCGCCGGCGCCTCCGGAAGTGGAAACCTTTATGAGCGAACCGAAACCGAAGTCGACAAGTCCATCCGCGGCAGGAAGCCCGCACACCCTTTTGGGCCGCACGGTGGTGGCGCAAGGGCAGTTATCCGCAGGCGAGGATCTGCTGATCGAAGGGCAATTCGAAGGAAACATCAGTCTCGATGACCATTGCTTGACCGTGGGTACGGAAGGGCATGTCAAAGCGGAAATCCGTGCCCGGCAAGTGGTGATCCTGGGATCGGTAACCGGCAACGTTGCGGCTCGCGAAAAGATTGAGATTCGGCGCACCGGGCACGTGGTGGGTGATCTCATTGCCGCAACCGTGGCGATTGAAGAGGGCGCTTACTTTAAAGGGAGTATTGACATCGCGCGCGACGAAGGGTCAGGGGTCCCGAGCGATGTTGCGGCCCCCAGCACCTTAAGGAACAACGCCTGACCTGGATTTCTCACCACGGGTCTGGAAGGGTACAAGCGACCACAACCGGTTTTCCCCTTCGTCACCGCAGCCCCACAAGGGTGCCCGAGGCGTGCAGCTCGAGATGGCGTTAACCAAAAGCCAGGAAGAGATGGGCGGGACGGCTGCCGCCGCGGCGGCCACCAGCCGGGGTCTCCAATGGCTCTGGCAACATCTCTCGCATCTGCGCCATCCCCATTGTTTTGAGTGTGGCCCCATCTATCAATCAACTCTCGACGTCTTGCTCTTGCGAGGCGCCAAGCTCTACCTCTCGGACCTGATTTCTCCCGTCCAACAAGGCCATCCGGTTTTCTGGTCGCGCCAAGGTAAGACGCCGATTTTTCTGATTGATGATTTCCTGGCTCAGATTCCCGCTATCCCGCCGGAATCTCTTTCGGCGATTTGCTGCTGGGGTCTGCTGGACTTGCTCCCACGCGAGGCGCTGCCGCGGCTGGTTGAGCGTTTCCATTCTTACCTTCAGCCGGGTGGCGTGTTGTTCTCCATTCTGCGCGAACCGCACGTGGCGACGGGCGCTGAAACTCGCTGGTGGTTCGAAAGCCTTACGGTTCTCGGGTCGAGCGGCCCCAGCCAGAAGCCTTTTCCCTACCCCGCTCTAACTAACCGCGAAATGGAGCGGCTCTTCCCCGGCGGCAACGTCAAGACCTTCCTAACCCGCTCCGGCCGCCGCGAAGTGCTGGGAGTAAAGTGACCCTCTGCGCGGATGTGCTGCGGACCGCTTGTTTAGATCCGCGGCTTTCAGTTGCGTACAGGGGATTACAACCTCTGCAATGCAGTGAAATGCTTAGAGTCAGCGCTGACCACTTGAATCCGCACGAGCGCGCCGACCTAAGAATTCCCTGACTTTGCTCTCGATTACGCCTTTCCCGATATAGGAAGATAATTCTCTCAATCCTTCCTTGACGGTCGCAAGATCGCACTTATAGAGAAGCTTGTCCGAAGTTGATGAGGCATCAGTATCAGCTTTCCGAATTCCGACGCATCTTCCTTTTTGTTATAGGCAGGAGTTTTTCGCGAACTGCCTGGGGTGAGGGCAGTTATCGGTTTTCCCACTTGTGAGGTTCCTGACTACATGGCGGGAAGAGTAGCGCCGAGAGCCTGAA
>Ga0326728_10015912_pt1 | contig 15499 bp, 15 predicted proteins | sample MB3enrmetagenome_FD_207602 | JGI IMG/M metagenome (GOLD analysis project Ga0326728, IMG submission 207602) | Lab enriched peat soil microbial communities from McLean, Ithaca, NY, United States - MB31MN | ecosystem: Environmental > Terrestrial > Soil > Wetlands > Peat | place: USA: New York...
GCGTTCATCGATTTCGCCAAGGGAGCCTCGCTGTCGCAGCGGCTGCGAAGCGTCGTCTTCCTCAATTCGCCCGGCGGCAACGTCGTGGCTTCGATGGAGCTGGGAACGGCGTTTCGCCGACTGCGTTCGGCCGCCATCGTCGCCGGGTTCGCCTCGCAGGGCGACCATTCCGGACCGGTGGCGGGGCAGTGCCTGTCCGCCTGCGTCTATGCGCTGATGGGCGCGTTTCGCCGCGTCGTGCCGAGCGAGAGCCGCGTCGGGCTGCATCGCATGGCGATCCCTCAGCCCGCGGCGCCCGCGCGCGGCGGCGCGTCGGGCAGCGAAGGCTTGGCCGACCCCCATCTCGTCGCCGTGCTGGCCCGATACGCGGCGCGCATGGGCGTCGACCCGGCCCTGGTGTGGAGCGCCGAATCGCTTTCGCCCGGCGTGCTCCATATCCTCAGCGCGCAGGAGATCGCGCGCTGGCGTCTGGGCGCGGCGAGATTGTGAGGGTCCGGCGCCGCCGTCCAAGCCGGCTCGCGACCCCCGCGCGCGCTGCCTCGCCCTTGACTTGGTCAGCGCCGTGTCCTATCGGCTCGACGCCCGTGAAAAGGGGGAGTAGCTCAGTTGGTTAGAGCGCCGGCCTGTCACGCCGGAGGTCGCGGGTTCAAGTCCCGTCTCTCTCGCCATTTTTCCCGCTGATCGAAAGCGCCGCCGCGCGTTCGCGCCCTTGTCCCGTTCATTTTCGGCGACCATTTTTTGGGCGCGCGGGCCGCTCGCCTGACGCGGGTTTCGTCTTGCGCGGCTGGCGGCGCTGCGATACGCCTTCGCAAGTCCGCTGCGCGCCCGCGAGCGGGATCGCTGTTGGGTGCGCTGCGTCCACGCCCGGCGGCTCGCCGCCGATCGAAAAAGTCTAGCGGAGGCCGCGTGCCGAGTCTGATCGCCGACTACCTGCCGCTCGTCGTCTTCATTGCGCTCGCCATGCTGATCGGCGGCGCCTTGCTGATCGCGCCGTTCATTGTCGCCCACAAGAACCCGGACGCCGAAAAGCTCTCCGCTTACGAATGCGGCTTCAACCCGTTCGACGACGCGCGGATGAAGTTCGACGTGCGCTTCTATCTCGTGTCGCTGCTGTTCATCATCTTCGATCTCGAAGTGGCGTTTCTGTTTCCGTGGGCGGTCGCCTTCCATGACGTCGGCGCGTTCGGCTTCTGGTCGATGATGCTGTTCCTGGCGGTGCTGACCATCGGCTTCATCTACGAGTGGAGCAAGGGGGCGCTGGAATGGGATTGACCGCCAACCCCAACGTCGCTCCGGCGCCGCGCGCAATCCTCGATCCGTCGACCGGTAAGCCGGTCGGCCCCAACGATGCGTTTTTCGGCGAGCTGAACGATCGGCTCGCCGACAAGGGCTTCCTCGTCGCTTCGACCGATGAACTCATCCAATGGGCGCGCACCGGCTCGCTGATGTGGATGACCTTCGGCCTCGCCTGCTGCGCGGTCGAGATGATGCAGCTCGTCATGCCGCGCTATGACGTCGAGCGCTTCGGCTTCGCGCCGCGCGGCAGCCCGCGCCAGTCCGACGTGATGATCGTGGCGGGCACCCTGACCAACAAGATGGCCCCGGCGCTGCGCAAGGTCTACGACCAGATGGCCGAGCCGCGCTACGTCATCTCGATGGGCTCCTGCGCCAACGGCGGCGGCTACTACCATTATTCCTATTCGGTGGTGCGCGGCTGCGACCGCATCGTTCCCGTCGACATCTACGTTCCCGGTTGTCCGCCGACCGCGGAAGCGCTGCTCTACGGCATATTGATGCTGCAAAAGAAGATCAGGCGGACCGGGACGATCGAGAGATAGGCCTTCTCCCCCCGGGCGAACGCAACGCGTTCGTCCGGCGCGGGAGAAGGCGGGCGCCATAGGGCGTCGTTCGACGCCCGTCCGAGAGGACGGGCTTTGGCGCCGGATGAGGGTTTGTTTGTCGCGGGGAGCCCTCACCCCAACCCTCTCCCGCAAGCGGGAGAGGGGGCCGCACGCGACGCATCGGATGTCAAAGGGCCATGGACGAGGGTTTGAAATCCTACGGCGACCAGGCGATCGCGGCGCTGCCGGGCGTCGTCACGGCGGCGGCCTTCGCCTACGGCGAATTGACGCTGAGCGTCGAAGCGGCGCGCGTCGTCGAGGCGTTGACGCATCTCCGCGACGACCCGGAAGGGCGGTTCGTCTGCCTCATCGACATCAGCGGCGTCGACCGTCCCGAGCGCGAAAAGCGCTTCGACGTCGTCTATCACCTGCTTTCGCCGCAACTCAATCGGCGCGTTCGGGTGAAGATCGAGACCGACGAAGCGACGCCCGTCCCCTCGACGGTCGAGGTCTTTCCCGCCGCCAACTGGTTCGAGCGCGAGATTTACGACCTCTTCGGCGTGCTGTTCGAGGGCCACCCGGACCTCCGGCGCATCCTGACCGACTACGGCTTCGACGGCCACCCCTTGCGCAAGGACTTCCCGATGACCGGCTTCGTCGAGGTGCGCTACGACGACGAAGAGAAGCGCGTGCGCTACGAGCCGGTGCGGCTCAATCAGGAATTCCGCGAGTTCGATTTTCTCAGCCCCTGGGAAGGCGCGCCGCCGCCCGGCGACGAGAAGGCGGGGTAGGGGGAAATGGCGAATGGCGAATGGCGAGCAGCGAGTGGGGTGAGGCGTCGGGAGATGCGCGGATCAATTCGTATCGGGATTTGCGGGTGTGGCAGGAAGCCATGGCCTTAGCGTCGGCCTGCTACGTCTTGACCAAGGCGTTTCCTAGAGAAGAAATCTATGGGATGACCGCCCAAGTTCGGCGCGCCGCGTCCTCGATAGCCGCGAACGTCGCCGAAGGACACGGCAGAGAAAGCACAGGTTCGTTCATTCAGTTCCTGCGCGTCGCACAGGGGTCGTTGAAAGAGTTGGAGACGCACTTGTTATTGGCGGCGCAGGTCAATGTTGCCGAACCCGAAGCGGTCGAGCCGATTCTCGTTCGATGTGAATCGCTAGGCCGAATGCTGCGTCGCCTGATTCGATCATTGCAGGGAAGATCCGTTGGGCTCGACGAAGAGGCTGGGTCATGACAACGAGCCATTCGCCATTCGCCATTCGCCATTCGCGTAGCTCCGCGCGTTCGGCCCGGCATCGCAGAGCGCTCCCATGACCGAACAATCCCTCCGCAATTTCTCCGTCAACTTCGGGCCCCAGCATCCGGCCGCGCACGGCGTGCTGCGCCTGGTGCTGGAGCTCGATGGCGAAATCGTCGAGCGCGTCGATCCGCATATCGGTCTGCTGCATCGCGGCACCGAGAAGCTGATGGAGGCGCGCACCTATCTGCAGAACGTGCCCTATCTCGACCGGCTCGATTACGTCGCGCCGATGAACCAGGAGCACGCCTACGCGCTCGCCGTCGAGCGGCTGCTCGGCGTCGCGGTTCCGCGCCGCGCCCAGCTCATCCGCGTGCTCTATTGCGAGATCGGCCGCTTGCTGTCGCACATGCTCAACGTCACCACCCAGGCCAACGACGTCGGCGCGATGACGCCGCTGCTGTGGGGCTTCGAGGAACGCGAAAAGCTGATGGTCTTCTACGAGCGCGCCAGCGGCGCGCGCATGCACGCGGCCTACTTCCGCCCCGGCGGCGTGCACCAGGACATTTCGCCCAGGCTGATCGACGACATTCACGCCTTCTGCGATCCGTTCCTCAAAGTGTGCGACGACATCGAGGTTCTGCTGACGGGAAACCGCATCTTCAAGCAGCGCAACGTCGACATCGGCGTCGTCAAGCTCGCCGACGCCTGGGCCTGGGGCTTCTCCGGCGTGATGGCGCGCGGCTCGGGCGCGGCCTGGGACCTGCGCAAGGCGCAGCCCTACGAGTGCTACGAGGAAATGGATTTCGACATCCCCGTCGGCAAGAACGGCGACTGCTACGACCGCTATTGCATCCGCATGGAGGAGATGCGCCAGTCGATCAAGATCATCAAGCAGTGCTGCGACAAGCTGAACGCGGCGGGCGGCGAGGGGCCGGTTGCGACCGACGACGGCAAGATCGTTCCGCCGCGGCGGGGCGACATGAAGCGCTCGATGGAGGCGCTGATCCATCATTTCAAGCTCTACACCGAGGGCTATAAGGTTCCCGCCGGCGAGGTCTACGCGGCGGTCGAGGCGCCCAAGGGCGAGTTCGGCGTCTATCTCGTCTCCGATGGAACCAACAAGCCCTATCGCGTGAAGCTGCGCGCGCCGGGCTTCGCCCATCTTGCGGCGATGGACTTTCTGTGCCGCAAGCACATGCTGGCGGACGTCAGCGCGATCTTGGGATCGCTCGACATCGTGTTCGGCGAGGTCGACCGATGAACGTCGTCGAATCCCTAAAGCGCCACGCGCGCTTCCTCGCCGCCGGCTTGCTGTCGTTTCTGGCGATCTTGGCGGCGATGCGCTGGTCCGAGGGCGAGCCGCTGGCGCAGCCGTCGGCCGACGTCGGCCTGCTCATCGGATTCGTCTTCGTCGCCGCGTTTTTCGTCATCAACGACACGAGCGGCCAGGGCGGGAGCAAGGCGCGATGAACCTCGCTCGCCTCGCCCTCGCCTCGGCGCGCGCTCGCGCCACGATCAAGCGACTGGAGTTGCGCTGAATGTCTGTTCGCCGTCTCGCCGAAACCCAGCCCGAGAGCTTCGCGTTCACCCCGGAAAACCGCGCCTGGGCGGACAAAGAGATCGCCAAGTATCCCCCTGGCCGGCAGGCCTCGGCGATCCTTTCGCTGCTGTGGCGCGCGCAGGAGCAGAGCGGCGGATGGCTGCCCAGGCCGGCGATCGAGAAGGTCGCCGAAATCCTCGCCATGCCCAATATCCGCGCGCTCGAAGTCGCGACCTTCTACACCATGTTCAACCTGGAGCCGGTCGGGCGCTTTCACGTGCAGCTCTGCGGCACGACGCCGTGTCAGTTGCGCGGCGCCGAGGACATCAAGAAGGTCTGCAAGAAGCGCATCGGCGAGGAGAGGGAAGTCGCCGCCGACGGCGCCTTGTCCTGGGTCGAGGTCGAGTGCCTGGGCGCCTGCTGCAACGCGCCGGTCGTGCAGATCAACGACGACTATTACGAAGACCTGACGCCGGAGAATTTCGCCAAGCTCCTCGACGACCTCGTCGCGGGACGGCCGGTGAAGACGGGCTCGCAGCGTGGGCGCGCTTCCTCCGAGCCGGAGGGCGGGCCGCTGACGTCGCTGACGACGCTCTACGGCGTCGACGGCCGAAGCGGACCGGCGTCGGCGAAGGCGTGAATCGGGAAACGAGAGCGATGCTCGAGGACAAGGACCGCATCTTCACCAACCTCTATGGGCTGGGCGACCGCGGCCTGAAGGGCGCGCGCGCGCGCGGCAATTGGGACGGGACCAAGGCGATCATCGACAAGGGCCGCGATGGGATCGTCGCCGAGATGAAGGCCTCGGGCCTGCGCGGCCGCGGCGGGGCGGGCTTCCCGACGGGCTTGAAGTGGTCGTTCATGCCCAAGGTCGTCGACCCCAAGCGCCCGCATTATCTCGTCGTCAACGCCGACGAGTCGGAGCCGGGCACTTGCAAGGACCGCGAAATCCTGCGCAACGATCCGCACACCCTGGTCGAGGGTTGCCTCGTCGCCGGCTTCGCGATGGGCGCCAACGTCGCCTACGTCTACGTGCGCGGCGAATACATCCTCGAGCGCAAGCGCTTGCAGGCGGCGGTCGACGAAGCCTACGAGGCCAAGCTGATCGGCAAGGACAACGTCCATGGCTGGCCGTTCGATATCGTCGTCCATCACGGCGCCGGCGCCTATGTCTGCGGCGAAGAGACGGGGATGCTCGAATCGCTCGAGGGCAAGAAGGGCATGCCGCGGATGAAGCCGCCGTTCCCCGCCGCCATGGGGCTCTACGGCTGCCCGACCACGGTCAACAACGTCGAATCGATCGCCGTCGCGCCGACGATTCTGCGCCGCGGCGCGGCGTGGTTCTCGAGTTTCGGCGCGCCCAACAACGCCGGCACCAAGGTCTTCTGCATTTCCGGCCACGTCAACAAACCGTGCAACGTCGAAGAGGCGATGTCGATCCCGTTCCGCGAGCTGATCGACAAGCACGCCGGCGGCATGCGCGGCGGCTGGGACAATCTGCTCGCCGTCATCCCCGGGGGATCGTCGGTGCGCATGGTGCCCGCCGCGCAGATCATCGACACGCCGATGGATTTCGATTCGCTCGGCAAGCTCAAGTCCGGCCTCGGCACCGCGGCGGTGATCGTGATGGACAAGTCGACCGACCTCATCCGCGCGATCGCCCGGCTCGCCTACTTCTATAAGCACGAAAGCTGCGGCCAGTGCACGCCGTGCCGCGAGGGCGCGGGCTGGATGTGGCGGGTGATGACCCGCATGGCCGAAGGCAGGGCGGAGAAGCGCGAGATCGACATTCTGCTCGACGTGACGAAACAGGTCGAGGGCCACACCATCTGCGCGCTCGGCGACGCCGCGGCATGGCCGATCCAGGGCCTGATCGCCCATTTCCGCCCGGAGATCGAAAGGCGCATCGACCAATACGCGGCCAATCCGTCGGGCGAGCCTGCGCGCGCGGCGGCGGAGTAGGGGCGATGGCGGTTGATCTGGCCGAGGTTCGAGAGGTCCGAAATGCCTTGGGCGGTTTGGCTCGTTGCGATTCTTGTCGTTTCGATGTGGATTCCGGTCGTCGGCTACTGGGTCGCCTACTTCATCATGATCTTCACCTTCCTGGCGACCTATTCCCTGCCGGCGATCATCGGCGACATGTTCTCGGGCGGAAAGAACGAGATCAGCGGCCCGATTTGGATCGTGCGCACCGGAGGGCCCGTATCGACCGGTTGGGAATATCTCTGGGGGCTGTTCGGCTGGACGGGGGTGGTCTGGCTCGCGGCGGTCGCCATTCTCGGCGGGTGGATCGCGATCAGGACGCGCGCGGGGCGGCGCGCGCGCGGCCTAATGAATTTGCTGATCCTCGTCGTCGGTTGGCCGCTATGCTTTTGGCTGGCGATGTACGTGGTGTCGATGACCGCCTCGGGATGAAGGCGGCGGAATAGGGCGATGACGTTCGAGGCGAGCGAAATTCGAGAGGTCGACAATGCCCTGGGCTGTGTGGTTGGTCACGCTCCTTTTGATCGCGATGGTGATTCCGAGGTTTGCGGCCTCGGTCGCCGGCTATGTGCTGGTCTTCACCAATTTCGTCACGCAATCTCTGGAGAAGCTGGTCGCCGCGGCGCTGGCGGGGCGGATGAGCGAGCCGGCCGGATCGCCGCCGCTATGGCGGCGGTTCGGCTGGAGCGGCGTCGTCTGGCTGGCGACGATCGTCGTTCTCGCCGTCGGGATCGTGATCAGGCGCTACACCGGGCACTCCGGACGCGGGCTGGCGAATCTGCTCTTTCTCGTGGTCAGCTGGCCGGCCTGCTTCCAGCTGGCGAAGCGCGCGGCGCCGGGGGCGCCGCCACGATGAAGTCGGCGGGGTAGGGCGATGGCCAAGATCATCATCGACGGCAAAGAGCTCGACGTTCCCGCCGAATACACGCTGCTCCAGGCGTGCGAGGCGGCGGGGGCGGAGATTCCGCGCTTCTGCTTTCACGAGCGGCTGTCGGTCGCCGGCAATTGCCGCATGTGCCTGGTCGAGGTGAAGGGCGGGCCGCCCAAGCCGACGGCGTCGTGCGCAACCGCGGTCAAGGATCTGCGCCCCGGCCCCAAGGGCGAGCCGCCGGTCGTCGAGACCAATTCGCCGATGGCGCGCAAGGCGCGGCGCGGCGTGATGGAGTTCCTGCTCATCAACCATCCCTTGGACTGCCCGATCTGCGACCAGGGCGGCGAATGCGATCTGCAGGACCAGGCGATGGCCTACGGCGTCGACTCCTCGCGCTTTGCCGAGAACAAGCGCGCGGTGGAGGACAAATACGTCGGCGCGCTGGTCAAGACGTCGATGAACCGCTGCATCCAATGCACCCGCTGCGTCCGCTTCGCCACTGAGGTTGCGGGCGTCGCCGAACTCGGCGCGATCGGGCGCGGCGAGGACATGGAGATCACCACCTATCTCGAAGGCGCGCTCACTTCCGAATTGCAGGGCAACGTCGTCGATCTCTGCCCCGTCGGCGCGCTGACCTCCAAGCCGACCGCGTTCCACGCCCGGCCGTGGGAATACGTCAAGACCGAATCGATCGACGTGATGGACGCGCTGGGGTCGGCGATCCGCGTCGACTCGCGCGGGTCCGAAGTGGTGCGCATTTTGCCACGGGTCAATGAGGCGATCAACGAAGAGTGGATTTCCGACAAGACGCGCCACGTCGTCGACGGGTTGAAGACCCAGCGGCTCGATCGCCCCTATGTGCGCGTCGACGGCAAGCTCAAAGCCGCGACTTGGCCGCAAGCCTTTGCGGCGATCGCCGCCAAGGCCAAGACGACCGCGCCGGCGCGCATCGGCGCGCTCGCCGGCGATCTCGCCAGCGTCGAGGAGATGTTCGCGCTGAAAGCGCTGATGGCGAAGCTCGGCGTCGTCAACCTCGACTGCCGCCAGGACGGCTCGAAGCTCGATCCGAAGTTCGGCCGCGCCTCCTATCTCTTCAATTCCTCGATCGCCGGCGTCGACGAGGCCGACGCGATCATGATCGTCGGCTCGAACCCGCGCCGCGAGGCGCCGGTGCTCAACGCCCGCATTCGCAAGCGCTGGCTCAAGGGGGATTGCCTGATCGGCGTCGTCGGCGAAAAGGCCGATCTGACTTACAGCTACAATTACCTCGGCGCCGGCCCCGAATCGCTTGTCCCCTTCGCCGAGCATCCGCCGGCCCATAAGGCCAAGCCGATGTTCATTCTCGGCGCCGGCGCCTTCGCGCGGCCGGACGGCAGGGCGGTGCTGTCGCTCGCGGCCAAGGCGGCGCTGTCGCTCGGCGTCGTCAAGGACGGCTGGAACGGCTTCAATGTGCTGCACTCCGCCGCTTCGCGCGTCGGCGGCCTCGACCTCGGCTTCGCGCCCGGCAAGGGCGGGCTCGATGCGCCGGCGATGGCCAAAGCGGGCGGCGTCGACCTCCTCTTCAACCTCGGCGCCGACGAGATCGACATCGCGCCCGGCGCCTTGGTCGTCTACATCGGCACGCATGGCGACAAAGGCGCGCACCGCGCCGACGTCATCCTGCCCGGCGCCGCCTACACCGAAAAGACCGGCGTCTACGTCAACACCGAAGGGCGGCCGCAATTCGCCGAGCGCGCCGTGTTCCCGCCGGGCGAGGCGCGCGAGGACTGGGCGATCCTGCGCGCGCTGTCGGACGCGATCGGCGCGCGGCTGCCGTTCGATTCGCTCGGCGCGCTGCGCGCCGCGCTCGCCGCCGCCCATCCCGATCTCGTCGCGTTCGATCAAAGAGTGCGAGCCGACGCGGGCGCGTTGACAGCGCTCGCCGGCCTCGGCGGCGCGCTCGACCGCGCTCCGTTCGTCTCCAGCGTCGCCGACTTTTATTTCACCAACCCGATCGCGCGCGCCTCGCGGGTCATGGCCGAATGCTCGGCCCTGGCCAAGGGCGAGACGCGCCAGGCCGCGGAATAGGACCAGAGATGAGCAGCGTCTCTCCCACTCGCCCCGAGCCCTCCCACTGGCCCGTCGTCGTGGCGCTGGTCGCGCTGGCGGCCGTCGCCGCGCTGGTCGTCGCGGCGGTCGTCTGGTTCTTCGCCAGCGGCGCCGCGGCGGCGTTCGGCGCGTGGATGTACGCCTCGGCGCTGGGCGCCTTCGTGCGCTACGCGCTCGAAAGCCTGTTGCTGCTGGTCTGCGTCCTGCTCGCGACGGCGGCGCTCATCTACGCCGAGCGCAAGATCTGGGGCTCGATTCACCTCCGGCGCGGGCCGAACGTCGTCGGCCCGTGGGGCGTGCTGCAGCCCTTCGCCGATTTCTTCAAGTTCATCTTCAAGGAGCCGATCATTCCGGCGGGCGCCAACAAGGGCGTGTTCGTCATCGCGCCCCTGGTGTCGGTGACGCTCGCGCTCGCGGCCTGGGCGGTGATCCCCGTCGCCGACGGCTGGGTCATCGGCGACATCAACGTCGGCGTGCTCTACCTCTTCGCGGTGTCGTCGCTCGGCGTCTACGGCATCGTGATGGCGGGCTGGGCGTCGAACTCGAAGTACCCATTCCTGTCGGCGCTGCGCGCGGCGGCGCAGATGGTGTCCTACGAGGTCTCGATCGGGTTCGTCATCGTCACCGTGCTGCTCTGCGCCGGCTCGCTCAACCTGAGCGATATCGTGCGGGCGCAGGACACCCGCTTCGGGCTGTTCGGTTGGTACTGGCTGCCGCTGCTGCCGATGGCCGTCATCTTCTTCGTCTCGGCGCTCGCCGAGACCAACCGCCCGCCGTTCGATCTGGCCGAGGCGGAGTCGGAGTTGGTGGCGGGATACATGGTCGAATATTCGGCTTCGCTGTTCCTGCTGCAGTTCCTCACCGAACTGGTCGCGATTCTGGCGATGTCGTCGATCATGACGGTGCTGTTCTTCGGCGGCTGGCTGTCGCCGATTCCCTTCCCGCCTTTCACCTGGGTTCCCGGGGTGATCTGGTTCCTCCTCAAGGCGTGGACCGTCGTCTTCATGTTCTCGTTCGTGAAGGCGATCGTGCCGCGCTACCGCTACGACCAATTGATGCGTCTCGGCTGGAAAGTGTTCCTGCCGATCTCGCTGTTCATGGTGGCGGCGGTGGCGGGCGTGCTGGAGGCGACCGGCTGGGGAGCGCATAACTAAAGAGCCGCCGTCATGGCCGGGCTTGTCCCGGCCATCCGCGCGGTCGGATTGGAGACGATATTGGAACCTTGGGCAGCATTCGGATGACTGAAACAGCGCGACAACTTTACACCATGACCGTCGGCGACGCCGCGTGCGGACGATTGCTACGCAATCGCATTGGGATGGCCGGGACGAGCCCGGCCATGACGGAGAAGAGCGCGTGGCTCCAGGCTCGCCTTAAGCCCTTGGAGATTCGCTATGGCGCTTAAGCTCGATTCCGCCGCGCGCTCGCTCTTCTTGAGCGAGTTCCTGGCCGCGTTGGCGCTTTCGGTGCGCTACATGTTCAAGCCGAAGCTGACGCTGAACTATCCCCACGAGAAGTCGCCGCTCAGTCCGCGCTTTCGCGGCGAGCACGCGCTGCGCCGCTATCCCAACGGCGAGGAGCGCTGCATCGCCTGCAAGCTGTGCGAAGCGATCTGTCCGGCGCAGGCGATCACCATCGAAGCGGGCCCGCGCCGCAACGACGGCGCGCGCCGCACGACTCGCTACGACATCGACATGACCAAGTGCATCTACTGCGGCATGTGCCAGGAGGCCTGCCCGGTCGACGCTATCGTCGAGGGGCCGAATTTCGAGTTCGCGGTCGAGACCCGCGAAGAATTGTTCTACGACAAGGACCGGTTGCTGGATAACGGCGCGCGTTGGGAGCGCGAGATCGCGCGCAACCTCGCGGCGGACGCGAAATATAAGTGAGAACGCCCTTCCCCCCTTGCGGGGGAAGGAACAAGGACGGCAAGGAACAGGACCATGCAGGCCGACGCGATTTTCTTCTGGCTGTTCTCGGGGGCGCTGATCGTTTCGGCGCTGGTCGTGATCCTCGCCCGCAACCCCGTCCATTCGGTGCTGTTCCTGATTCTCGCCTTCGTCAACGCCGCCGGCCTGTTCCTGCTGATGGGGGCCGAATTCCTCGGCATGATCCTGATCGTCGTCTACGTCGGCGCCGTGGCGGTGCTGTTCCTTTTCGTCGTCATGATGCTCGACGTCGATTTCGCCGAAATGAAGCAGGGCTTCGTGCGCTACCTGCCGATCGGCGGCTTGATCGCCTTGGTCGTCGCCGCCGAACTCGTCTTCGCCATCGGCTATGAGTGGACGCGCTCGCCCGCCGCCGCCGCCGCGGCCGCGCCGTCGGGAACGCTGTCGAACACGGCGGCGCTCGGCCGCGTGCTCTACACCCAGTATTTCTACTTCTTCCAGGCGGCGGGAATGATCCTGCTGACCGCGATGGTCGGCGCGATCGTGCTGACGTTGCGCCATAAGAAAGGCGTCAGACGGCAGCGGGTCGCCGATCAAGTCGCGCGCAGCCCCGCCAGCGCGATCGAACTGCGCAAAGTCCCCTCGCGCGCCGGCCTCTGAAAGGTCCGCCCCCATGGTCATCGGCCTCGCCCATTATCTCACGCTGGCGGCGATCCTGTTCACGATCGGCGTCGCCGGCATCATTCTCAACCACAAGAACATCATCGTCATTCTGATGTCGGTCGAACTGATCCTGCTGGCGGTCAACATCAACCTGGCGGCGTTCTCGACCCACGCGGGCGACCTGACCGGCCAAGTGTTCGCGCTGTTCGTCCTGACGGTCGCGGCGGCCGAGTCGGCGATCGGCCTCGCCATTTTGGTCGCCTACTATCGCAATCGCGGCTCGATCGCGGTCGAAGACATCAACGCGCTGAAAGGCTGAGGACCGTCGATGGTGTATCAAACGATCGTCTTCGCGCCGCTCGTCGGCTTTCTGATCGCCGGGCTGTTCGGACCGTTGATCGGGGCGCGGGCCTGCGAGCTGGTGACGACCGGCCTTCTGGCGGTCAGCGCCGCGCTGGGATGGATCGTCTTTTTCTCGATCGCCGGCGGCCACGAAGAAATCGCGCCGGTCGAGGTCACCAACTGGCTGACCTCGGGCAAGCTCGCCGTCGGCTGGTCGTTGCGCATCGACACGTTGACGGCGGTGATGCTGGTCGTCGTCGGCAGCGTCTCGTTCCTGGTGCACGTCTACTCGATCGGCTACATGGCCGAGGACCCCGGCCGCCCGCGCTTCTTCGCCTTCCTGTCGATGTTCACCTTCGCCATGCTGATGCTGGTGACCGCCGACAATCTGGTGCAGTTGTTTTTCGGCTGGGAAGGCGTCGGCCTCGCCTCTTATCTCTTGATCGGCTTCTGGTACCAGCGCCCTTCCGCCAACGCCGCGGCGATTAAGGCCTTCATCGTCAACCGCGTCGGCGATTTCGGCTTCGCGCTCGGCATCTTTCTGATCTTCCGGCTGACCGGGTCGATCGGCTTCGAGCCGATCTTCGCCGCCGCGCCCGGCCTTGTCGGCAAGACCATCCCGATCTTCGGCGCCGACGTCGACGCGCTGACGCTGACCTGCCTGTTGCTGTTCATGGGCGCGATGGGCAAGTCGGCGCAGTTCCTGCTGCACACCTGGCTGCCCGACGCGATGGAGGGCCCGACGCCGGTCTCGGCGCTCATTCACGCGGCGACGATGGTCACCGCCGGCGTGTTCATGGTGGCGCGGCTCTCGCCTTTGTTCGACCTCGCGCCGACCGCGCTCGCCTTCGTCGCCATCGTCGGCGCGACGACCGCCTTTTTCGCCGCCACCGTCGGCCTGGTGCAGAACGACATCAAGCGCGTCATCGCCTACTCCACCTGCTCGCAGCTCGGCTACATGTTCGTCGGCCTCGGCGTCGGCGGCTATTCGCTCGGCATCTTCCATCTCTTCACCCACGCCTTCTTCAAGGCGCTGTTGTTCCTCGGCGCCGGCTCGGTCATCCAGGCGATGCATCACGAGCAGGACATGCGGGCGATGGGCGGCCTGCGCAAGGAGATCCCTTTCACCTTCTGGATGATGGCGATCGGCACGCTGGCGCTGACCGGCGTCGGCGTTCCCTTCACGTCGCTCGGCTTCGCCGGCTACGTCTCCAAGGACGCGATCATCGAGGCCGCCTACGCTTCGCACGGCGCCGCCTCCGGCTACGCCTTCTTCTGCGTGGTCGCCGCGGCGGGCCTGACCTCGTTCTATTCCTGGCGGCTGATGTTCATGACCTTCTTCGGCAAGCGCGGCGGTTGGGCCGCCCAGCCGGGCGCCGCCGCGCATGGCCATGACCAACCGCATGGCCACGGCGAGGCCCATCCCGCCCACGAATCGCCGATGGTGATGCTGGCGCCGCTCGCAGCGCTGGCTCTCGGCGCGACGCTCGCGGGCGTCGCCTTCCGTCCCTGGTTCATCGGCGCCGGCTTCGGGGATTTCTGGAAGCAAGCGCTCTTCATCGGCCGCGACAACACGATTCTCGAAGAGATGGAGAGCGTCCCCTGGCTGGTCTCGCTGTCGCCGACGCTGATGATGGCGGGCGGGTTCCTCGTCGCCCTCTACATGTACGTCGTCAACCGCGCGGCGCCCAAGGCGCTCGCCGACGCCGTTCCCGGGCTCTACCGCTTCCTGCTCAACAAGTGGTGGTTCGACGAACTCTACGATTTCTTGTTCGTCCGCCCGGCGTTTCGGCTCGGCCGCCTGTTGTGGAAGGGCGGCGACGGCTTCCTCATCGACGGCTTCGGCCCCGACGGCATATCGGCGCGCGTGCTCGACGCCGCCCGCGGCGCGGTGCGCTTGCAGACCGGCTACGTCTATCACTACGCCTTCGCGATGCTGATCGGCGTCGCGCTCTTCGCCACATATTATCTGTTCTGGGGGATCCGCTGATGTCCGGCTCTTGGATCCTCTCCGGTCTGCTGGTTCTGCCGCTGGCCGGCGCAGCGTGCATTCTTCTCCTGCGCGGCGAGGACGAAGCGAGCAAGAACAACGCGCGCTGGATCGCGCTGTGGACGACGCTGATCGCGTTCGGCCTCAGCCTGGTCGCCTGGGCGCGCTTCAACCCGGCGCTGTCGGGCTTCCAGCTCGTCGAGCAGCGCGACTGGTTCAGCCACGCCATTCTCTACAAGCTCGGCGTCGACGGCGTTTCGATGCCCTTCGTGCTGCTGACCGCCTTCCTGATGCCGATCTGCATCGCCGCCTCGTGGCGGCCAATCCAGAACCGCGTCAAGGAATACATGATCGCGTTCCTCGTCCTCGAGACGCTGATGATCGGCGTGTTCATCGCGCTGGACCTGGTGCTGTTCTACCTGTTCTTCGAGGGCGGCCTGATTCCGATGTTCCTCATCATCGGCGTCTGGGGCGGCAAGCGGCGCGTCTACGCGGCGTTCAAGTTCTTCCTCTACACGCTCACCGGCTCGCTGTTGATGCTGCTGGCGATCATGACGATGTATTGGACGGCGGGGACCACCGACATCACGGTCCTGCTGCAGACGCATTTCGCCGCCTCGATGCAGAAATGGCTGTGGCTGGGGTTCTTCGCCTCCTTCGCGGTGAAGCTGCCGATGTGGCCGGCGCACACCTGGCTGCCCGACGCGCACGTCGAAGCGCCGACCGCGGGGTCGGTGATCCTGGCGGCGATCCTCCTCAAGATGGGCGGCTACGGCTTCATCCGCTTCTCGCTGCCGATGTTCCCCGACGCAAGCCACGATTTCGCGCCGCTGATCTACGCGCTGTCGATCGTCGCCATCGTTTACACCTCGCTGGTCGCGCTGGTGCAGGAGGACATGAAGAAGCTGATCGCCTATTCCTCCGTCGCGCATATGGGTTTCGTCACCATGGGCCTGTTCGCCGCCAATACGCAGGGCGTGCAGGGCGCGGTCTATCAGATGATCAGCCACGGCCTGGTCTCGGGCGCGCTGTTCCTCTGCGTCGGC
>Ga0326728_10015913_pt1 | contig 15498 bp, 14 predicted proteins | sample MB3enrmetagenome_FD_207602 | JGI IMG/M metagenome (GOLD analysis project Ga0326728, IMG submission 207602) | Lab enriched peat soil microbial communities from McLean, Ithaca, NY, United States - MB31MN | ecosystem: Environmental > Terrestrial > Soil > Wetlands > Peat | place: USA: New York...
GTCTCTCCACGTACCTTTACGTCAACGAGCGGCTCAGTTCCCACATCCTGGATAAGATTCTGGGGGCGGGAATCCAGAACATCGAACTGTTTGCGGCGCGTCAGCACCTCGACTATACCGACCGCAACCACGTGCGGGATGTGGCCCAGTGGTTTCGCGACCATGAGGTGAAGCTGCATTCTCTCCACGCGCCGCTTTACGGAGATGCGGATTGGGGGCGGACGGGCGGCATCACCGTCTCCGTCGCTTACCTGGAGCGCCGCCTGCGCATCGAATCCATGGATGAAATCAAGCGCGCCCTCGACATGGCCGATTCCCTGCCCTTTCGCTACCTCATCGTGCACATGGGATTGCCGGACGAGGAATACGATCTGAACAAATTCGACGCGGTCATGACCTCGCTCGAGCACCTGAAGGTTTTTGCCAAGGATCGCGGCGTGCAGTTGCTGCTCGAAAATGTTCCCAACGAACTGGGGACGCCGGAGCGTTTGGTGGAGTTTCTTCAGTACACGCGCTTGAACGTGAAAATCTGCTTCGATACCGGCCACGCGCATATGAAGCAGGGCCTGCACCGGGCGTTCGAAACCCTGCGCGAGCACATCGCTTCCACGCACGTCCATGACAATCGCGCCGAAAAGGACGATCACCTGATGCCCTTCGACGGGGAGATTGATTGGACGGAGGCGGTTCGCGACCTGCGCCGCGGCGAGGGCCAGTTCCCCGTGCTCTTCGAAATTCGCGATTATGGGCCGGAGGTGAGCAGCCTTTCGCGCCTGGCCGAGGTCATGGAACGCATGGAAGCCATTCCCGAGGAGGACTAACCCTTGCCCCCAGTGGTTGAAATCCGACGAGTATCCGAATACGCCGGCCAGGAAGTAATCCTGCAAGGCTGGCTCTATAACCTGCGAGAGAGCGGCAAGCTGCTGTTTCCGCTCTTCCGCGACGGCACGGGAATTATCCAGGGCGTGGTGGTGAAGAGCGCCGTACCGCCGGAAGTTTTCGATTCGGTGCGCGGCCTGACACAAGAGTCTTCGCTGCGCGTCACCGGCAAGGTGCGGGCGGACAAGCGCGCCCCGGGCGGATTCGAAATGGACGTCGTGAATGTGGAAGTTCTACACCGCATTCCTGTCGAGTCGCCTTATCCCATCACCCCCAAAGACCACGGCATCGAATTCCTGATGGACCATCGGCACCTATGGCTGCGCTCCACGCGGCAGCGCGCCATCCTGGGGGTGCGGCACGAGATCATCAAGGCGGTGCGCGATTTCTTTGACGACCGCGGCTTCACCCTGGTGGATACTCCCATCTTCACGCCCGCCGCCTGTGAGGGCACTACCACGCTTTTCGAAGTTAACTACTTTGAGGAGAAGGCCTATCTCACCCAATCCGGCCAGCTTTATAACGAAGCCACCGCCATGGCCGTGGGCAAAACCTATTGCTTCGGCCCCACATTTCGCGCGGAGAAATCCAAAACCCGCCGCCACTTGACGGAATTCTGGATGGTCGAGCCGGAGGTCGCCTTCGCGCACCTGGAAGACGCCATGGCGCTGGGCGAAGAATTGGTGGCCTTCATTCTCGGACGCGTGCTGGAGAAACGGCGCCCGGAACTTCAGACCCTGGAGCGGAAAGTCGAGAACCTGGAAAAGATCAAGCTTCCCTTTCCACGCCTGAGCTACGACGAGGCCGTGAAGATTCTCCAGGGCAAGGGGAGTGAAATTCAGTGGGGCGGCGACTTCGGCGGCGCGGACGAAACGCTGCTCTCGGAAGGTTCCGAAAGGCCCCTGCTGGTGCATCGCTATCCCAGCCAGGTGAAGGCCTTCTACATGGCGCCCGACCCCGTGCGCCCGGAAGTGGCGCTGTGCGTCGACATGCTCGCTCCCGAGGGCTACGGAGAAATTATTGGCGGCGGCGAGCGCTTGGCCGACCTCGCGCTGCTCGAGCAACGCATTCAAGAGCACCAACTACCGCGTAAAGCTTTCGAGTGGTATCTCGATCTGCGGCGTTACGGCACCGTGCCGCATTCGGGCTTTGGCATGGGCATTGAGCGCGTTGTGGCATGGATTTGCGGGCTCGAACACGTGCGGGAGACCATTCCTTTCCCGCGCATGTTGTATCGTTTGACGCCTTGAGAGTCTGAGATTGAATCAGGGAAGTTCCAGTTGGTGACGGAGGGCAACATGTCGAAAATCAAAATCCTGGGTGTCCCGTTGGACCTCGGGCAGGAGCGGCGTGGCGTGGATATGGGACCGTCGGCCGTGCGCGCGGCGGGATTGAATCACGCCTTGGAGAGTTTGGGACACACGGTGGAAGACGGGGGCAACATCCACGTCCGGCTGCCGGAAGAACAACCATTCGGCAACCAAAGTGCTAAGTATTTGAAGGAAATCGCTGAAACTTCGCAAGAGGTGGCGCAACGCATCTGTCAGACTCTGGAGGCGGGTTACTTCCCCGTTTCGCTGGGGGGCGACCACTCACTGGCCATCGGCACGCAGGCTGGCGTTGCCAAGTTCTACCACGATCGCAACCAGGAGGTGGGTTGTCTTTGGATTGACGCCCACGGCGACATGAATACGCCGGAGACCAGCCCCAGCGGCAACGTGCACGGCATGCCTTTTGCCGCCAACCTGGGTCACGGTCCGGAAGCGCTGACAAAGATCTTCGGCTTTGCCCCCAAACTGCGGCCGGAGAGGTGCGCCTTGATCGGCGTTCGCGATCTGGATGTGCGCGAGCGGCAGGAGGTTCGCGCCTCCGGCGTCACCGTTTTCACCATGCGCGAGATCGACGAACTCGGCATGCGCATCGTGATGGAGCGCGCCATTACCCTTGCTTCGCGAGGGACCGCGGGGTTCGTAGTATCTTTCGACATGGATGTCGTCGATCCCGCGGAAGCGCCGGGTGTGGGCACCCCGGTGCGCGGGGGGATCACCTACCGCGAGGCGCACCTGGCCATGGAGATGGTCGCCGATAGCGGAAAAATGCTGGCCTTCGAGCTCGTCGAGATCAACCCCATCATTGACGTCATGAACAAAACCGCGATTCTGGGTGTGGGATTCGCCGCCTCCGCCCTGGGAAAGAAGATCTTGTGACCAGGAAGATCCGGGTCGGCATTTTGTTTGGCGGACGTTCAGGCGAACACGACGTTTCGCTCCAATCGGCGGCCTCGGTGATCAAGGCGCTCGACCCGGCGAAGTACGAAATCGTGCCCATTGGCATCACCCGGGAAGGACACTGGCGAGCCGGGACGAGCGCCGGGCAAACTCTGCTGCAGGTCCTGGAGGCAGGCGAACCCGTTACGCCTTCCGCGGACCCCACCGGGCCCAAACTTCTCCCGCTGGCTTCGCCGGGCCTTACCGCGAGCTCCATCCCCTCCCTCGATGTTGTTTTCCCTGTCCTTCACGGGACCTTCGGGGAAGATGGCACGGTGCAAGGGCTTTTGGAATTGGCTGACGTTCCTTACGTGGGGGCGGGAGTGCTTGCCTCCTCAGCCGGCATGGATAAGGACGTGATGAAGCGCCTGTTTCGCGACGCCGGCCTTCCCGTTGTTCCCTGGCAACTGATTCTCCGCGCGGATTGGGAAAGCCACCCCGGGGCCGTCCGCAGACGAATCGAAGGAGCATTGCGCTATCCATTATTTGTGAAGCCTGTGAACCTGGGCTCATCTGTGGGGATCAGCAAGGTTCACCACCACCGCGAGCTGGCGGCCGCACTGAATCTGGCTGCGCAGTATGACCGGAAGATTCTGGTCGAAAAGGGCATCGACGCGCGAGAGATCGAATGCTCCGTGCTGGGGAACGATCACGCCCGGGCGTCCGTGCCGGGGGAAGTGGTTCCTGTTAACGAGTTTTACGATTACGAGGCGAAGTATATCAAAGAAGGTTCGGCGCTTATCATTCCTGCGAAGCTCACGGCCCGGCAGACGAAGCGCGTACAGGACGTGGCCGTCCGCGCCTTCCAGGCCATCGACGGCGCCGGCATGGGGCGCGTGGACTTTCTCCTCGATCGCAAAACCGGAAGGGTCTACTTGAACGAAATCAACACCATTCCGGGCTTCACCTCCATCAGCATGTACCCCAAACTCTGGGAAGCGAGCGGCATCCCTTACTCTCAGCTCCTGGACCGCCTGATCGAATTGGCCCTGGAACGGTACCGGGAAAAATCCCGCACGCGATTTACCTACTCGCCAAAAACCGGCAACTGAACTCTCGCTCCTTTCCGCACCACCGTGCCTCTTGACACCGATCGAGAAACCATGGTATTTAACTATCTGGTTAGTTAAATGATGAAACGGGCCACTCCAAAAGGGATTTCAGCGCACGTAAAGCACCACGACAGCGCGGAGACACGGGCTGCCATCCTGAAGGCGGCCGGGCAGATTTACGCAGAGTACGGGCTGGCAGGGGCGCGGACCGACGCCATCGCCGCGGCCGCCGGCGTCAACAAAGCCCTGCTCTATTACTACTTCCAGAGCAAGGATGAGCTTTACCAGGCGGTGGTGGGCTCGCAGGTGCGGGAATTCCAGAAGCAAGCTCGTGAAATACTTGCGGCGCGCGGCCCGGCGGGGCCCGTGCTGTTGCGTTATGTGAGTTATCACTTTGACTTCATGGCGACACACCCACAGTACCCGCGCATCTTCCAGCGGATGATGATGGAAGGTGATCCTGCTTTAGAGCGGTTGATTCGCGAGCACTCACTTCCGCTCAAGAGGTTGTTAGTGGCGGTGCTGGCGCGGGGATTGAAAGCGGGAGAATTTCGGGACTTGGACAAGGCGCACACGATCGTTTCGATTGCCGGCTTGACGGCCCATTATTTCAACATCGCGCCCGCCTATCGGGTGATCACCGGCCAGGACCCTTACAGCAAAGCGAACCTGGCCCGGCGGAAAGCCGAGGTTCTGAAGTTCATCCGAAACGCCCTTTTTCGTGATCCGGAGGGTTCAGAATAATGCGACGCAAGATTATCTTACCTATTTTGATCGTACTCATTCTTGGTGGCGGAGTGGTTTATTACAAAGCTGTCACGCGGCCGGAGCCCCTTATCCTCACCGGCATCGTCACCACCAACGATGTGGTGGCAAGCTCGCAAATCCAAGGCCAGCTCGCGCAGGTGCTGGTCAAGGAAGGCGACATCGTGAAGACCGGACAGTTACTCGCGGTCATCCAGCCCCAGGAATTGCGCGCCGATGAGTCCTATTACCTCCACACCGAGCGGGGGACGGCTTCGCAGGTCACCGAAGCCGAAGCCGCCTTGAAATACCAGGAGGAGCAGACGCGCGACCAGATCAGGCAGGCCGAGGCGGGGTTGGCTTCGGCGCAGGCGCAGGAGAACGAAGCCAAAGCGGACCTGGAATTGGACCGTGTAAATTTTCAGCGCACCCAGGGCCTTTTCGACCAGAAGATTGATTCGCAGCAGGCGCTGGACCAGGCGCGCGCCACCTTTGAAGCACAGCAAGCGCACGTTGAGTCTCTCCAGAAGCAGGTGGACGTCCAACGCGCGGCGGTTGCCCTCGCCCGGTCGAACGTGGATCAGATCACGGTGCGGCGAAGCCAACTGCAAGCTATGGAGAGGCAGCAGGCAGCCGCCGGCGCGCAGACGTCAAAGGCGCAGGTTCGCCTGGATTATTCGGAAATCCGCGCTCCCATTCCCGGAGTCATTTCCGTGCTGGCCGCCCGTCAGGGTGAGGTGGTGAATATCAGCCAACCTATCGTTTCCATCGTCAATCCAGACGACCTTTGGGTGCGGGCTGATGTGCCGGAAACCTACGTTGATCGCGTCCGTCTGGGCGACCGCATGCAAGTGCGTTTTCCCGACGGGATGGAGCGCATGGGAACAGTTTTCTATCGCGGGGTCGATGCTGACTATGCCACCCAGCGCGATGTGAGCCAAAGCAAGCGGGACATCAAAACTTTCGAACTACGGTTGCGCGTGGACAACAGCGACCGCCGGATGTGGCCCGGCCTGACCGCTTTCGTCACCTTGCCCCTGCAAGACGTTCTCTAAGCCCCCTTCGGGCGTCGGGATTTTAGCCATGGAACAGTTGCCGATAGAACCGAAAACGGTCGTCGCGGTGGAAGTGGAAAAGCTGTGCAAGTGCTTCGGCAGCTTCTGCGCCGTCAATGAGATTAGCTTTTCCGTGGGTTACGGAGAAGTGTTCGGCTTGCTCGGTCCGAACGGCGCGGGCAAATCCACCCTGATCCGCGTGCTCACCACGCTTCTGCCCCCCACCTCCGGGGTGGCGCGCATTCTCGGGTTCGACGTTGTCCATCATGCCGACCAAGTCCGCCAATGCATCGGGGTCATTCCCCAGGCCATGACGTCCGACCTGGATTTGAGCGCGATGGAGAACATGCAGATCTATGCGAAGCTCTACAGCGTTCCCCGCGAGCGCCGCATCAAGGTGGCCAACGAACTCCTGGAAGCCGTCGATTTGCTTCCCTGGGCGGATAAACCGGTGAAGAACTTCTCCGGGGGCATGCGGCGGCGTTTGGAAATTGCCCGCGGGCTGGTGCACGAGCCGCGCATCTTCTTTCTCGACGAACCCACCACGGGTCTCGATCCAGCCTCCCGCGTGGGCGTGTGGGAAATGCTCATGCGGCTTAAGAAGGAACGGGAATTGACGATCCTTCTGACCACCCACTATATGGATGAGGCTGACAAGCTTTGCGACCGCATCGCCATTGTCGACCACGGGAAGCTGATGGCGCTGGATTCGCCGCTCAAGCTGAAGGCTTCCATCCCCGGCAACAACATCCTGGAAGTCGGTTTTTCGCGCATCCCGGAGGGATGGCTCGCCACCGTGCAAAACCTTCCGGACGTGCAAGACGTAAAGTCTGAGGATCATGTGTTCCGCATCGGGTCCGACAACGGTCCGAAGACCACCGTGGCGTTGTTGGAGGCGGCCCGGAGCGCGCAAATTGAGGTGACCTCGCTTTCCGTGCAAAGCACCTCGCTCGACGATGTGTTCATGCATTACACCGGCCGGCAGTTGCGTGATTCCTTGCAGGATGCGCCCGGCTACGATCCCACGGTTTTCTATCAGCGTGGGCAGAGGTAAGAGAATATGGGTCGAATCCTGGCACTCGTCGAACGCGATCTGCGCAAGTTTATTCGCAGCCCCACGCTCATCCTGGTGTCGATGGTCATGCCGATCGTGCAATTGGTCATCCTGGGATACGCCTTTGGCGGGAAAATCCGGGACCTGCGCGTCGCGGTGGTGAATCAGGACCATGGCATGCCCACCGTCAAGCTGCGGGAAATGTGCGGGGCCATCGCCGCCAACGCGCGGACCTTTGAAACGGTTGATTACAACGATCTCCAAACGGCCTTGCGGGACTTGCGCGATGGGCGGGTCAACGGCGTCCTGAATTTCCCGCCGGATTACTCACGCCGGGTTCTAGCCAAGGATGCGCCGCAGGTGGCGCTCATTGAAGACAACACGGACAACTTCGCGGTCGATGCGCTGGAGGGCGGGTTCAGCGATATTGTGAACACCTTCAATCAGGGTGAAGCCCCACGCGTCCCCAGCGGGGTCACACTCTCGGTGGTGGAAATCTATCCCTACGTTCCCTATATCCAATATCTCCTGTCGGGCTCGATCGTCATGGCGATCTTCGTTTCCGCCATGATCGGTGGAGGTATTATCTATATTGATGATAAGGCGCGCGGGCTCCACGAAGGTTACCTCGTCACGCCGATTACCAAACTTGAACTGATCATGGGTTTCAACCTCTCCGGAGCGGCCAAGGCGGTTTTGGCCGGGATCGTCCTGACCACGGTGGGGTCCGTCATCGCCGGAATACCCAATCCGCTGGAACCCATCCGCCTGGTAAAGCTTCTGCTGGTCATCGCCTTGACCTCCCTGGCCCTGATCAGCATGATGTTCTTCCTGATGGTCCGCGTGAATGACCCCCTGGTGCCGCGCGCCACTTTCGGTGTGCTCAACACCCTGCTGTACTTCCCCAGCGGCGCCGTCTATCCCATCTACGGATTTCCGCACTGGATGCGCGTCATTTCCACGGTGGATCCCTTCACCTATGCCGTGCATGCGTTCAAAGCGCTGCTGCTCAAGAACACGGGATTCATGGCCATTGCCGGGGACCTGACTTTCCTGGCGTTGTTTACCGTGGGGATGGTGATTGCGGAAACCCTTCTTTTCAAGCGCTCCCTTTAACTGACCCCCTTGGCAATCCGCCCCCGCATCTAACATAATGTGGGTGCCCGGGAGTATACATACACTCCTGGTTCCCGGGAGGAACCGGCCATGACTTTGCTTGATGCCACACCGCCCCCACCGCCCCGAAATATAGGGCGCTACATTCTGGTTGCCCTGGTCGTTATTGCCGTTGGCGGGGCAGGCTACTTCATCCTTCGCAATTTTCCTGAGGAACGCGCCCTCTCGCGCTTTCTCACGACGCTGGAGGAGGGCAACTACCGTGAAGCCTATCGGATCTGGCAGCCCAGCCCCACTTATACTTATGCGGATTTCATACACGACTGGGGCGAGCACGGCGACTACGGGAAGATTCGGACCTTTAAAATTCTGGGGTCGCGATCCAAAGGCAAACAGACCGTCGTCGTCACGGTAACCATCAACGATGAGGAGCCTCCGCGCGACCTTGTGGTTGATCGCAAAACCAAAGGGCTTGCCTACTGCCCCCCAGATTTCTGAACTGCCGGAGTGCAAATGCACACGGCGGACCTTCGCGCCAATGCCCGCGAGTTAAGCCTTCCCGAAAGCCCTCCACACATATCCCGGGAGGGGATGCATCAAGAGGTTTGTGCCAGAACCTCTACGACTGCGTCCTTTACTTGATCGAAAGCCACGGAAAGAATGCACTCCGGCCGGGCAAATTGATAACAACGATCGCCGGGGCAAGGGTTGCAGTCGAAAGGGTTCTGCACCACACGCGCTGTGGGGTCGGAACCTTGCCGCGGCCAGGGCCCCCAGATGGGCGAACTGGAAGATCCGAAGATAACCACCAGGGGCCGGGCCAGCGCTGCGGCCATGTGGGCTGGGCCGCTGTCATTTCCCACGAACAACCGCGCCCCGGCGAGGGCGGCGGCAAATTGCGCCAGGCTCATGCCCTCGAGTCGCCGCACCGGCACACCCGAGGCTTCCTCTACGGCGTCGAGCACCGGCGCCTCTCCCGGTCCGCAGGAATAAAGGGGGACGACGCCGGCTTGGCGTTCCAGGTATTCACCCACCCGCGCGAATCCTTCCGGCGCCCATTCCTTGGTTTTGTACGCAGCGGGAGGATGGACGATGGCGTAAGGCTGTCCCGCGGCGATGCCCAGGCTCGCGCGTTTGGAATCCCACCACGCGATTTGCCCCGCCCCGGAGAAAATTTGGGCGCGCGGGATTTCCTTGCGCGGTAATCCCAGATAGAAAAACGCCGCCGCCTGATGTTCCGCCGTGTGCAGAGACGGCTTATTCAAAATGGTCCGGGCGTCGGGAACCAGGATGTTGTAAAGGCTTGCGCCGCGATAGTGGGCAAAGCCCACGCGCCAAGGGGCGGCGCTCCAGCGCGCAAAAAGGCGGCTGGTGGGACCGCCGTGCAGGTTCACGCAGAGAGAAAATCCGCGGAGGCGCAGGCCTCGAATGACCGCCAGTCGCGAGAGCAGTTTGCGCACGCCGGACCCTTCCCCGGGAATGAGAATTTCTTCCACCGCCGGGTTCCCCTGCAAGAGCTCGCGAAAGCGGGATTCCACCATCACGGAGATGCGCAGGTCAGGCCGCCACTCTTTGAGCAGCCGCAGCGTCGGGGTCAGCAGAATGATGTCGCCGATGGACCGGAGGCGAAGAATGAGGATGCGCGCCCCGGCCGGGAGATCGGGAAGAAGGGAAGCCGCGTTCATAGGATGTTAGCTTGCGTCACTCCGCCTCAACCTTGGCGTCTTCGATGATCATGTCGGGGATATCGTCTTTGATGGGATAGACGCGCCGGCATTGGGCGCACTTCAGGCCTTGTCCGTCCGGCGTGAGCTGAACGGGCAACTTGCACGCCGGACAAACCAGAATGTCGAGCAGTTCTTGCGATACAGCCATGCGGAACCTCCATCAGTTGTCAGTGGTCGTTGCCGGTTTTCAGTAAAACCTCTTTCCTGAAGCCCATCACCGCCCACTATTCACCGTTCACGGAAGCACTCTCCCAAGGCGCAATTTCCGCCTGCAAAACGCAGGTCACATTGCGCCAGGAGGGGGGATCAATTTTCCAGACCGCGAGAATCGACGAGCCCTGGTACACGCGCTCAAACCCCAGCTCGGACTGCGAAATGGTTTCAATCGGCACGATCCACCAGCAAGCTTGCGGCCGGGTCTCGAGTGTGATCTTGACGCGTTGCCACTCGTCCACCAGCGTCAGTTTGGCAGAACCGATTTCGCCGCGAAATTCCAGCGGGCGGTGAATATCCTTCGCCAGGAAATACCGATCGTGGGCGTCGGGAGCAAGGAGGTTCAGGACCAACTCCAGCCCCAACGCCATCCCCGTAGGGCAGGAGCGGTCGGTGTTCAGCGTGGAGCGGCATTCAATCTGCCAGGTCGAACCTGACACCTTGGAAGTCATGGTCTTGAGCGCATCGACCTGCATCACACAATCGTTCGAGTGGACCTCGGCGCTGCTGCGGAAGGCAATCGCCGCCGAGGGGGCCTTGATGAGCGTGGCCTGCCAAGGGCCTCGTGCCAGGGCCTCATTCTCCTCCAAGCGGAGCAAATCAAAGTCCTCCCAGTTCTTGGCGCTGGGGAAAACATAGGTGCGGAAAGCATGCCGCGCATAGCGGTCATAGCGCAGCAGGGCATCCAGGTGCGATTCTTTGCTGAGCACCTGATCGTGAATGGAAGCGGGGCCTTCGCGCGGCGCTTGCTTGGAAGAAACCTGTTTGCGCACGAGCTCGTGGTAGGGTTCGGGGCGCCGCATGAGAGAATTCACCAGCTCGACGTTCGAAGGCTGGAAGCGCAGGCTGGAAGCCGTGGCGCCATCCGCGGGGTGCAGCGTCATGCCGGAGATGCTCTGACGGATCAGTATTTCCTCCTGCCCATCGAGGTTAAAATCCGAAATTACGATTTCGGGTTTGGTGGTGGCGCTCCGGCCCTCGACGCAATCCAGTTGAAATTCCGCCTGGATCAAGTGGCGTAGAATCGCGCTGCGCAGGTGTGGCGCATAGAGCCCGCCGAATACCCCGTGCCAGTAAGGGTCATTGCACTGGGCAGCAAGCAGGTGCGACTGCGCTTCCGCCAGCAACGCCGCTTTTTCCGTCCCGCTTTCCACGGCGCCGCTTAGCTTTTGCAAGCGATGGCTCACCCCCAGCACCTGTTTCTGAATATGGTTGGATTCCGCGTACTTGGTGAGGAAGTTGCGCCACAACCCTCCGCGCAGAAAGCGCAGGAATCGTTCGCCATTCGGCATGTGCGCGCTCTCTTCCAAGCAGGCTTTGAATTCCGTCGACGCCGTGGGCGGAAGAGACCATTCCATCATCTCCGCGTAAGAAGCCGTGGGCAGATAAATGCGCCCCACCGGTGGGTGTGAACGGAGATAGTCTGCGACGGTGGTTGTCTCCAACCAATCCTCGGAGCCCTCCAGGGCCTGAAGAAAGCGCTCCAGCCAGCCGTTTTTGAAAACATGATCGTAAGTACCGGGCCAGACGCCAAACTTTTCGCAGTCATCGCCCATGGCGAAAAGAGCGTCTTGCTGATTGATCCCTTCCCGCAGAATGCGCAACGTTTCCGCCGGCTCCTGGAAGGGGATGGTGTAGCGAAGGGCTTTCAAGCTGGGCACCAGGCGCAGAGGCAGGCCGTCCTCTTCGGTAACGTAACTGCCGCGCAATTGCCAGGGCTGAAGGCCGGCGGCGAGGAAGTGCGTATCGTCCAGAACGACGTATTCGACACCGGCTTTGGCCAGCGGACCGGGAAGTGTGGGCTCCCAAACCCGCTCGGCAATCCACGCCCCGCGCGGAGGTGAGCCGAATTGTTCGCCAATGTAATCCCCCAGCTTGCGGAGCTGCGCGATTTTATCGGCATCAGAAATAACCGGGAGAATGGGCTCGTAATAGCCCCCGCCCACCAGTTCAATCTGGCCGCGCTTCGCGAGTTCACGAAGCTGCTGGAAGTATTCCGGGTGGCGCTTTTCCAGCCATTCCAACAGGATTCCGGAAAAGTGCAGGCTCAAACGGATGCGCGGATGCTCGTGCAGCGCGCGCACAAATGGCGCATAAGATTTCTGGTAGGCATCTTCGATGACGTGATCGAAGTTTCCCACCGGCTGGTGCGAATGGATGACAAGAGCGAGGGAGACTTTATTCAATTTTGCAGCCCCTCCGGGCGGTTGAGAGTAATTCGGAAAAGCCTAGGATAGAATGGAACCTCGAGTATTGCCAGTAACAAATATTCCATCGCTGTGATTTAAGATCTAATCTGCACCCCCCGGAGGGGAGGCGCGGACCCACCCGCGTCAAGACGTGGTAAGATTTGCGGGGCAAGAAAGTCATGCGCCTAAGCGACCCGACCGACCGGCGCAGGAGGAAACATGCTTGACCCCAAGGCCTTGCTGACATACTGCCAATCGGAATTGGACGCGCTGCTGCATTGCTTGCGGCAAGCGGTGGAAATCGAATCACCCAGTCAAAACAAAGCGGCGATTGACCGCATGGCAAACTTCTTTGCCCAAGAGTTCAGCAAGCGGGGCGCAAAGGTTCAAACCCTGACCCACGCCACGGCGGGTTCGGCCGTGCTGGCGGAGTTCTGGGGAGGGGCGCGCCGCATGAAACCCATCCTGCTGCTGGGCCACTTGGACACCGTATGGGAAATCGGCGCCTTGGTGGAGATGCCGTTTCAAGTGCGGAAGGGGCGCGCCTACGGGCCGGGAATTTACGACATGAAATCCGGCATCGTCTGCGGCCTGTGGGCCGTGCAGGCTTTCGCCGCCTTGAAAATGACTCCTCCTGGCCCCGTGCGATTCTTCTTGAATGCCGACGAAGAGGTGTCAAGCATCGCATTTCGCGAAGAACTGCTGGCAGAGGCCCTCGGCGCCCGCGCCGTGCTGGTGCTGGAGCCCGCTGCGGCCCAGGGAGCCCTTAAAACCTCCCGCAAAGGAGTGGGGGAGTTTCAAATCACGGTGCGCGGCCGGTCGGCGCATGCGGGAATCAACCCCTCGGCAGGCGTCAATGCGATTTCCGAGCTGGCCCGGCAGATCCTGCGCATCGAAAAGCTGGCCCGCCCCCAGCGGGGGCTGACCGTTAACGTGGATGTTATCCAGGGCGGCACACGCGTAAACGTCATCCCGGAACTCGCGACGGCGCGCGTGGACGTGCGCGTACCCACCGCGCTCGACCGCGAGAAGATTGAAAAGCAAATGCGAGCTCTCGCGCCCCTTCATCACGAGGCCAAACTGGAAATAACCGGCGGGGTCAACCGTCCTCCGATGGAACGGAAGATGGCCATCGCGCTCTTCCACAAGGCACATGAATTGGGACTGCAGATGGGACTGGACTTGAAGGAAGCGGGAACGGGAGGGGGCTCCGACGGTAACTTCACTGCGGCACTGGGAATCCCCACCCTCGACGGCCTGGGCGGAACCGGCGACGGAGCCCACGCCCGCCACGAGCACGTCATCGTCTCCGAATTGCCCCAGCGCGCGGCCCTGCTGGCGGCCTTGATGGCAACGATCTAGCCAGAAAACGCAACCAACGCCCTTCCTCTTGACCGAATACTATCGCTTATTCCTCAAAATGGTTCCTGACACTATTCCGCCCTGACACTATTCCGCCCTACTGCCCACCTCTTTTTCCGTTGCGCTGGATGCTTTTATCGACCACGTCAATCAGCGCGTTGAGCTTGTCCTCGGTCTGATAGCTGAGTTCCCGGATTGCCTCGACCTGGCGGTCCGCTTCGATTTGCGAGCGCCGGATTTCGTTGCGGAATCTCAAGCTGGCAGAAGCGAGCTGCCCCACGACACGTTCAATCCGGTCCAAGCGCTTCTCGGCCTTCAGGAAGCGTTGGTCGGCCTTCGCGAAGTTGGCTTCAAACGTCGCTTGCTGTTTGAGAATGAATTCCATCGTTCTTTCGGTATTCATTGGTTTTCCATGGCCCCTCGATGCGCCAATCGTCAGGCCCTGCTTCGTCTTGGGCACGCGGCTTATTCTTCTTCCGCGCCCCTATCATGCGAAAGCTGGACTGGTTTTGTCAAGAACGGGGATGGGGACACCTCGTTTCCTGTTTTTTTGCGCGGGCGACGGGGACAGATGTCTCTCCCCGTCCCCCTGGATGCCCAGATCCTGTGCAGGACGGCACATGGGGCCGATAAAGGTGTCCCGGAACGATTCGCGGATTTTGGCCATCATGCGATTAAAAGCCCATTCGCAGGGGGAAAATGGTTCCTGGAGGGGAAAAATGGTTCCTGGAACCATTTCCCTGGTGGAACCATTTCCCTGGAACCATTTCCCTCATTTCCTTGGAACCATTTCCCTCTTTTCAGTTCTCCGAAGGCCTTTCTAGATGGTCAACGACGAGAATCTGTACCGGCGCCTTTGTTGATTTCAGTTTGAGCCCAAGTTGCTCTGGGAGCGCTGCAAAGATGGAAGGTCCAGCGATTTCCTGTGAGGGCGGACTCACTTGCTTACCTTCTGTCGGTCCCCCGGACATGGGATTGGGGCCTTCCTCTGGCGTCCACTGCAGCGTGAAATCATAGGTGCCGGCGAGGCCGGTCTTATCCACAACCGGGCGGCCTACCAGTGGTGTCAACAAGAGACTCGCCAGGTTCCCCATGGAAACCCCCTGCGCTGTAATCTCGCCGTGGTTCACCCATCGCATAATGCCTTTTGAAAACATAGGGTCGGGAGTCTTTCCCTCCTTGATTTTGGGGCCATTGTTGGAGACAACCAGTTCGTAGATTGGCAGTGTCTTTGCTTCCTTATGGACCGCCAGTTTGAACCGGTCCGCCAAAAGCGTCTGAAGCATGCTGCTTAGCCTGTCCTTATAGTCCTCCCAGTTAGAGTCGTGAAGCTTGTGCAGTTCATCAGCATCAGAGCCTAGCACCTTCGCATTGACGTCGTATCGATCAGATCTGGCCCATTCCGGTAGTCCCGATACGTGATCCATCTCAAATGAATTGAGATGGTACGCATTTCCAATGAGTCCCAGCACCGTAAAGTTCGTCCCTCGCATTCCATCGGCCATAGCCTGAACCTTCGGGTAGCCGCTCTTGGATTGGCCCAGCTTTATCGTAGCAACCTCGAAGTGAGGCCTCCTGCCATCCGGGTTCCCGGCCGGGGACGTAGCACCGCTTTGCGTGACGCGTGCCTGACCAGGCATACTCAGCATTACAACAACGGCGATCTGCGATGTAATCAACAACAATTTTCCGTCGAAATGCGATTCTCGGGCACCGTGCTCCATCATGGCTAGAGACCTCCTCGGCTCGAATGAGCGAAAACTGCAACTCGAAGTATTCTAAACCGCCGGACAATAGGGCGTTCGTTCCTGCGTCAACTCCTTTGGAAACAGCGGGGGAT
>Ga0326728_10015915_pt1 | contig 15497 bp, 15 predicted proteins | sample MB3enrmetagenome_FD_207602 | JGI IMG/M metagenome (GOLD analysis project Ga0326728, IMG submission 207602) | Lab enriched peat soil microbial communities from McLean, Ithaca, NY, United States - MB31MN | ecosystem: Environmental > Terrestrial > Soil > Wetlands > Peat | place: USA: New York...
GACATCCGCTCCGTCGTCGAAACCGCGCGACGACGCGCCATCCGCGCCCTCGAAGCTATCCGACTTACCTTGGCCGGAAAGCCTCTCCCCATCGCCGCATGACCGAAGCGACGTGAGTAATTACCTGGTGGCGGGTCATCGGCGTGTCAATTTCGCGCCCCGGCGCGGGGCGACGCAGCGCGGCGACGAGTTGGTTCAGGTCGAACGGAAAGAAGGCTGACGAATGGCGGCGACGCCGCCAAAGGTCCAAGGCGGCGACCGCACAATGGCGCTCACGCATGGCCGCTGAACACTCCCAGCAAGTCGAACAGGCGATCGCCAAGGTGAAGTCGCTGCGCGACGGAGACCTCGGCGTCGTCGACGCCGTCGCCTGCGGAGATCAGGCTGTTCCCTCCCTGCGCGCGATGCTGTTCGAGCGGGAGCGCAGCGGCCTCTACCAGGCGCGCCGCCGCGCGGTCGAGGCGTTGGCCGCGCTCGGCGCGCATCACGTCTTGACTGAATTCTTGGAGGGCGAGCGCGCGATCGCCGATCCGGTCGAGCGCGTGGGCGAAGACGTCGTCGTCGACGCCGCGGCTCTGGCGTTGGCGAATTTGGGCGGCCCGCACGCATTCGACCTGCTGCTCCGGCTAGCGCGTCGTCGCTCGACGCCCGGCGTCATCAGCGCGCTGGGCGCCTTTCGCGACGTCGAGGCGATCCCGGCGTTAATCGAAGCGCTGAAGGAGGACGCAAGCCGCCCCGCAGCCAAGGCGGCGTTGCGCAAGCTCGGCCTGGCGACGCACCCGGCGCTGTTGCGCGCCGTCGGCGCGACGCCGCCGCCAGGCGAGCGCGAAAGCGAATCGAACGCGCGACGGCGACGCTGCGCGCTGAGACTCCTGACGGAGATCGACGGCTCGCGCGCCGTCTGGCGCGATCTGCGACCCTTCGCGCGCGACGAGGATGCGACGGTGGCGGCGCTCGCCTGCGCAATCGGTCTCTCGCGCGCGCCGGCCGCCGAGCGGCTGGGCGTCGCCAGGCGGTTGATCGAGCTGCTCGCCAAGGACGATAGCCTATTGCGCGACGAGATCGAGCGCTGCTTGGTCGCTCGGTTCGGCAGCGCGCGGGACGCGATCGCGCAGCGCCTGGCCGAAATCCCGCAGCCGGGAGAAGACGGCGTCGAGCGAATGCGCGTCGAAGCGAGCCTGCGCCGCGTCGTCGCGCAAGCCCAATCGTCGCCAAAGGCGCGGCCAAGACGTTTGCGAAATCCGGTCGACCCGATCGAGCCTCGCCGTCGATGAAGCAATGGACCGCCGCCTCGAGGGCGAACTCGGTCGAGCTCGGATCAACCCGAGGTTGAATCGCGCCGGCCGGTCCGCGCCGGCTCGGTCTCCCGCGCCGCCGACCTGGTCAGCCCACGTCTTCGCGATGCCGCTTGATCCATCCGAGCACGTCGCTCGACCTGCCGGAGACGAGCTTCAGCCACTTCGGGCTGTGCATGCTGGAGCCTCCGGCCGATCGCCAGAACTCGGTGACGATGAATAGTTCCCAGCGACCGCCCGTCCCGCCTTTCGAGCGCAAGTTGAGGATGTCGAGATCGAAACTATAGCCGGGGGCGCTGTGGCTGTGGCGCTCCCGCCGGCAGTCGACGCCGCGCGCGCTCCACTCGTGCTGCCCCAGGCGGCCTTTGGAGGCGTCGACGAGAAGTTCGAGTTGCTGGATCACCAGGGCGCGAGACAGCCTGAGCATGACGCGGGAATCCGAAGCGATCTAGTCCGTCGCCGGCGCCGGAGCGGCTTCGCCGCCGTTGCGCCTTCCTGACCATCGGAGAGCGAGCTTACGCCGATTCGCCGGCGGCCCGTCAATTCGCGGCGGCGCGGCGCCGAGGTCCGGGCCGGCGTCGTTGTTGACAAGGCGCCCGGAAACATCGATTGTTTCGCGCGGCAGGCGATGGAGTTCGCCTTTAAGCGCCCGACGGCTGATGACTCCTCCGAACGTCGTTTCACGACAAGGAGGTGCGCCGTTGCTTCCTTTCTACGAGAGCGCAGCGACAAGCGTAGAGGACCGGCCGGACGACAGCCGTCCGGCGCCGCGGACGGCGGTATTCCGCAGCGTCCTGAACCCCGCGTCTGAGGACGAGGAGGAGGCGACCGAGCCGCCGGCTTGCTTCGCCGACCTGAATCTCGATCAGATCGTCGCCTCAGTCGTCGCCAGCAAGAAAGAATACAACCTGGCGCCGTTCTTCAATCGGCCGGCGAAGACGCTCGCCGCCGTCGCATATCGCCAAGACGTGATGCGGGACCTGGAGGACGACGCCCGCCTCGACGCGGTCAACGAGTTCGCGGCCTCGATCCGGTCGGCGTGGGGATGCGTCGCCCAGGCCGGCAAGCTTTACTATGCGCACCAGAAGGAGGCTTGGCTGCTCTACGCGGCCGTCGCTTACCGGCAAGCGGTCGCGCGCCTGCTGGCGCGATTGCGAGAGTCGAGGCCGAGTTCGGCCGGCCTGGTCGGCTTTCTCGGGTTTCTTGACGATTACGTCGCCTCGCCGGCGTTCCGGCGGCTGTCCGAGGACGTCGCGACGGTCACGGCGAAGCTCGCCTCCGTCCGTTACAACCTGGTGATCGGCGCCGGCTTCGTCACCGTCTCCGCCTGCGGCGACGAGCCCGATTACGGCGCAGAGATCCAAGCCGACTTCGAGAAGTTCAAGCAGGGCGCCGCCGCCGACCACGATTTCAAATTCAGCGACTACGTGCAGATGAACCATATCGAGGCGGGGATCCTTGCGCGCGTCGCGCTGCTCCACCCCGACGCGTTCGCTGAGCTCGACGCCTTCGCCGCGCGACACGCCAGCTTCTTCGATCCGACGATCGATCGGTTCGACCGCGAGATCCAGTTCTATGTCGCCTATATCGCGCATATGCGCCGCATCGCCGCCGTCGGCGTCCGGTTCTGCTATCCGAGCGTTTCCTCGACGAGCAAAACCATACGCGCGACGGAATGTTACGATTTGGCGTTGGCGCGACGGTTGCTCGACAGCCGCCTGCCGATCGTGACCAACGATCTTCACCTCGACGGTCGAGAACGGATTCTCGTCGTTTCCGGACCGAACCAGGGCGGCAAGACGACATTTGCGCGCATGTTCGGCCAACTGCACTACCTCGCGGCGCTCGGCTGTCCGGTCCCCGCGGCGACCGCCAATCTCTATCTGTTCGATCGCCTGTTAACCCATTTCGAACGCGAGGAGGACATTCGCAACCTGCGCGGCAAATTGCACGACGACCTCTCTCGGTTGCGCGACAGCTTGTCCCAGGCGACCTCGGACAGCATCATCATCCTCAACGAAGTCTTCAATTCGACGAGCCTGAAGGACGCGGTCTTCCTCTGCACAAGGGTGCTGACCAGGATCGTCGAGCTCGACGCGATTTGCGTGTGCGTCACCTTCATTGACGAGCTCGCGGCGCTCAGCGCGACGACGGTCAGCATGGCGAGCAACGTCAGGCCGGACAACCTCGCCGAGCGCACGTTCAAGATCACGCGACGGCCGCCCGACGGATTGGCCTACGCGATCTCGATCGCCGAGAAGCATCGGCTCACCTACTCGCAATTGCGGGATCGGCTCGCGTCATGAAGGCCTTCCTCATGCACCGCGATCGCGATTTCGACCTCACGGCCGCCTCGCCGGCCAACGAAGCCGCGCTGTGCAAGGACCTCGAGCTCGACACGCTGGTCGTGGCGATGGCGAACGGCGACCAACTCGTCTTCGACGTCGTCAAGAAGGCGGTGCTGACCGGCGCCGCCAACGACCTCGCGACGATCGCCCATCGCCAGGACGCCTTGAGAGACTGCCTCAACGATCCGCAGACCGTGCTACGGTTGTACGGCCTCGCCGGAGAGGCGTTTAGCCGGCAGAAGAAGGTGTGGCGCTGGCTGCGCGAGAATCCCTCCGGCACGCTCGACGTCGCCGTCTCGCTGATGACGATCTTCGTCGACGTGTTGAAGCGCGTGCGGGCTTTGACCGACCGCAACGCCGCGCATTTCAAGTCGGAGGCTTTTTCGACTCTGTTCGCGACGCTGGCGCGCGAGCTCAGCGACGACTACTTCGCCGTCGTCGACGCGCACTTGAGGCGCCTGAGGTTCCGCGACGGCGTTCTGGTCAGCGCGGCGCTGGGAACCGGGCTCAAAGGGGCGAGCTACATCCTGCGCCGTCCCGTCAAGCGCCGGCGAGACTGGCTCGCCCGACTTTTCCAGCGCCGTTCGCGCTACACCCTCCACTTGGCGCCGCGCGACGAGGCCGGCGCGCGAGCCATGGCCGAGCTGCGCGACCGCGGGGTCGGCCTCGCCGCGGACGCCCTCGCCAAGAGCGCCGATCATGTCCTGAGCTTCTTTCACATGCTGCAAACCGAGCTCGCCTTCTACGTCGGCTGCCTCAATCTGCACGATCGGTTGCTCGCGCTGGGCGCGCCCATCGCTTTTCCCTCGGCGATCGCGAACGGCCCGCCCCGCTTCTCGTGCGAGGAGCTCTACGACGTCTGCCTCGCGCTGAGCATGAATCGGCGACCGGTCGGCAACGACGTCGCCGCCGACGGCAAGGTCCTGATCGTCGTGACCGGCGCCAATCAGGGCGGCAAGACCACGTTCTTGCGAAGCGTCGGGCTGGCGCAGCTGGCGACGCAGTGCGGCATGTTCGCCCCGGCGGCGCGCCTTCAGGCCAATCTCGTCGGCGGGGTCTTCACCCATTTCAAGCGCGAGGAGGACGCGACGATGAAGAGCGGCAAGTTCGACGAGGAGCTCAGCCGCATGAGCGACATCGTCGACGCCCTCGCCCCCCGGTCGCTGATCCTATTCAACGAATCGTTCGCCGCCACCAACGAGCGGGAAGGGTCGGAAATCGCGCGGCAGATCGTCTCGGCCTTGCTGGAGCGCGCGCACAAGATCGTGTTCGTCAGCCACCAGTTCGCCTTCGCCCACGGCTTCTTCGAAAGGAACTCCGCCTTGGCGCTTTTCCTGCGGGCCGATCGGCTCGAAGACGGCCGCCGGACGTTCAAGCTGATCGAGAGGGAGCCCCTGGAGACGAGCTTCGGCGAGGACGTTTACCGCGAGGTGTTTGGACGGAAAGAGGACGCCAAGACGTCGCCGACCCTAGCGCGAAGCGCCTCAGCCTAAAGGCGGCTCGCCGCGCAAGGCGCCGCGCCGGCGGGCCGAGCCCTTCCGTTGATCTCGCTCATAAACGCCTCGGTAGTCTATGATAGCAAGCGAACCGTCAAACCCCAGGGGAGACACGTATGGAAAAGATCGCGTCTATTCAAGCGCTTGAAATCCTCGACTCGCGCGGCAACCCGACGGTGAGGGTGCGGGTCGGCCTCGACGACGGGACGGTGGGCGTCGCCTCGGTGCCGTCGGGCGCCTCGACCGGCGAGAACGAGGCGGTCGAGCTGCGCGACGGCGACAAGTCGCGCTACGGCGGCAAGGGCGTGCGCAAGGCGGTCGCCAACGTGGTCGACAAGATCGCGCCGGCGCTGATCGGCTGCGATGCGCGCCGCCAGGCGGCGATCGACGCCAAGATGATCGAGCTCGACGGCACGCCGAACAAGGGCGCGCTCGGCGCGAACGCCATCCTCGGCGTGTCGATGGCGGTCGCGCGCGCGGCGGCCGAATCGGCCAAGCTGCCGCTCTACGCCTATCTCGGCGGCCCCGGCGCGACGCGCCTGCCGACCCCGATGATGAACATCATCAACGGCGGCAAGCACGCCGAGAACTCGGTCGACTTCCAGGAATTCATGGCGATGCCGATCGGCGCGCCGACCTTCGCCGAAGCTTTGCGCTACGGCGCCGAGACTTTCCATGCGCTCGCCAAGATCCTCAAGTCGAAGGGCTACGCGACCTCGGTGGGCGACGAGGGCGGCTTCGCCCCCAACCTCAAGAGCAACGAGGAAGCCTGCGAGGTGATCGTGCAGGCGATCGAAGCGGCCGGCTACAAGCCGGGCAAGGACGTCGCCATCGCCCTCGACCCCGCGGCGAGCTCGTTCTACTCGAAGGGCGGCTACGACCTCGCCAAGTCGAAGAGCGGCCGCAAGACCAGCGACGAGATGGTCGCGCTCTACGGCAAATGGATCGACGCCTATCCGATCGTGTCGATCGAGGACGGCCTCGACGAGAACGACTGGGCGGGCTTCGCGCACCAGACCAAGGCGCAGGGCGGCCGCATCCAGATCGTCGGCGACGATATCTTCGTCACCAACCCGAAGTTCATCGCGCGCGGCGTCAAGGAGAAGACCGCCAACGCGGCGCTGATCAAGCTGAACCAGATCGGCACGGTGAGCGAGACGATGCAGGCGATCGCGCTGTGCCGCAAGGCCGGCTGGGGCTACGTCGTCTCCCACCGTTCGGGCGAGACGGAGGACGCCTTCCTCGCCGACTTCACGGTGGCGATGGGCGGCGGCCAGATCAAGACCGGCTCGGCGAGCCGCAGCGAGCGCATCGCCAAGTACAACCGCCTGCTTGAGATCGAAATCGAGCTCGGCAAGGCCGCGGCGTTCGGCAACCCGTTCGCCTGAACGGACGCTTCAACCCTCCCCTCTCCCCTTGCGCGAGAGGGGTCGGGGGCGAGGGGTTCGCGCGAGCGCGCTGTCAGGGAGACGCGCCCGGCGGCGCGACCCCTCGTCCGGCCGCGCTTGGCGCGGCCGCCTTCTCCTGCGAGGGGAGAAGCGAAGAGCCGGCGACGCCTCAGATCACGTACGACTTCAGCGGCGCGAAGCCGTTGAAGCCGACCGAGGCGTAGGTCGCCGTATAGGCGCCGGTCCCCTCGATCAGCACCTTCGCGCCGATCTCCAGGCTGACCGGCAGCGGATACGGCTCTTTTTCGTAGAGCACGTCGACCGAATCGCAGGTCGGCCCGGCGATCACGCAAGGGCCGAGCGGGTCGTCGTCGTGCTCGGTGCGGATCGGGTAGCGGATCATCTCGTCCATCGTCTCGGCGAGGCCGTTGAACTTGCCGATGTCGAGATAGACCCAGCGGCGCGGATCGTCGGCCGACTTGCGCGAGATGAGCACGACTTCGGCCTCGATGACGCCGGCGTTGCCGACCATGCCGCGGCCGGGCTCGATGATCGTCTCCGGGATGCGGTTGCCGAAATGTTTGCGCAGCGCGCGGAAGATCGTCTGGCCGTAGGCGCGCACGCCCGGCACCGGCTTGAGGTAGCGCGCGGGAAAGCCGCCGCCGAGGTTGAGCATGGCGAGCTGGATGCCGCGCTCCGCCAGCTCGCGGAAGATCGCGGCGGAGGCTTTCAGTGCGCCGTCCCAGACGCGCGGGTTGGGCTGCTGCGAGCCGACGTGGAACGACAGGCCGTGGGCGACGAGCCCGAGGCGATGGGCGCGCTCGAGCACCTCAACCGCCATCTCCGGCGCGCAGCCGAACTTGCGCGACAGCGGCCATTCGGCGCCGGCGCACTCGCACAGGATGCGGCAGAAGACTTTCGAACCCGGGGCGGCGCGGGCGATCTTCTCCGCCTCCGCCTCGCTGTCGACCGCGAACAGGCGCACGCCGAGCGCGTAGGCGCGCGCGACGTCGCGCTCCTTCTTGATGGTGTTGCCGAAGCTGATGCGGTCGGGCGTCGCGCCGGCGGCGAGGACCATCTCGATCTCGACGATCGAGGCGGCGTCGAAGCACGAGCCGAGACCCGCCAGCAGGTCGAGGATCTCGGGCGCCGGGTTGGCCTTGACGGCGTAGAACACCCGCGTGTCGGGCAGCGCCCTGGCGAAGGCGAGGTAGTTGTCGCGGACGATTTCGAGGTCGACGACCAGGCGCGGCCCGTCGTCGCGGTTGCGGGCGAGGAACTCGCGGATCCGATTGGTCATAAGCGGCATCCTCCGAGGCGCGGCTTTAAGACCGCGCCCAGCGAAACGAGGGATCGGAGGCGATGCGTCGCGCGGCCCGCGCGTTGGAGACGCGAACCGCCGTCGTTGACCCGCCGCCGCGACCGCTCGCGGCCCGGCGCTTAAGCGGCGGAGAGCCGCACGGCCGACCCGCAAGGGTCAGATGCTGCGCCGTGGCCGCGTTTTCGCTGCGGGAGAGCCCCGTCAGCCAAATCCACGACCATCGTTTGGAGGGGAAAGTCCCTTCCGCACGCCCGGCAAGATAGACAAGCCTCTTCGGTGCGCCGGCCTTTGGAGAGCCGGCAGTGACGAAAAAGCCCGGTCCGTCGTTGCTTCAAGCCGCGTCCCCCGTTGGAGCGGGGTGCGCCGGTTCGCCTCCGGCTGCCGGTCTTTCGCGGGCGGTTGACTGGCCTCTTGTCCAGATCCCCGCCGACCGACACGCGACCACAGGCACGTGCGTATTGGGCGAACTTTTATTTGGTCGAGTCGACAAAAATTGCAAGCGTTTTTTGGGCCGCCAGAGCGATTTTTCCGTGTTGTCGCAAAAACTTCGTCAACGCGGCGCGCCGCCGGCGACGCGCCCGGCGAACGACGCCCGCGGCGCATCCGTCGCCGCGCCAATAGATCGTCAAGCGAAAGTTGATCTCAGTTCATCGCAACCAATTCCTCTGCCGCTCCTCGATTCGAGCCAGGAAACGACAAGGGCGATCGAACGCCTGTCTTCAAGAGTTGAGCGGAGAAACCGCCTGCGAGAAAGTACAAAACGTTTTTTAGAAACATTCTAAATGCATTCGTCTGCCTTGTCGGCGTGATTTTTCTTCGCTATGGAGCCGAACAGCGACAGCGGGCCTTGACCCCGCCGGTCAGCGAGGACGGGATGAGCGGCAAGCGCCCCGCGCGCGGCCTTCACGCGCGCGGAGAGAATTGGCGTCGGCGGGCGAAAGCGCCGCTAAGCCGTCCGCGGGGCGGCCGGACGCCGTCGCGACCAAGCCGCCGAATCGCTTGCGCCAGCGCCGCCGAACGCGCCGCGATCGTCTTCCTGCTTGCCGAATCGCCAATGCGATCGAACCCGCCGCCGGCGCCCGCGCGCGCCGCGCGGCGCTCAACCAAAGGAGCGCGCCCATGACCCCGACGTTTCGACTTTCCGCCATCGCCCTCCTCGCCGCGCTCGCCTTTCCCGCCGCGACCGCGGCGCTGGCGGACGACGCCGCGCGCGTCGCGCTCTCGATCAAAGACCACAAGTTCGATCCCGCCGAGCCGACCGCGCCCGCCGGCAAGCCGATCGTCATTGCGCTCACCAACCTCGACCCGACGCCGGCCGAATTCGAGAGCAAGCCGCTGCGGGTCGAGAAGGTCGTCCCCGGCGGCGGGGCGATCGCCGTCAACGTGCGCGCGCTGCCGCCCGGCCGTTACCGCTTCTTCGACGACTACCACGAGGCGACCACGTTCGGCTTCCTCGTCGTGCGGTGAAGGAGAGGAGCGGGCGATGCTCGGCGCGTTGATTATCGTCTTCCGCGAGGCGATCGAAGCCGGAATCATCGTCGGAGTTGTGCTGGCGGCGACGAAGGGCGCGCCGGGCAGCCGGCCGACGGCGGCGATCGGCGTCGCCGCCGGCGTCCTCGGCGCGAGCCTCGTCGCCGCCTTCGCCGGCGCGCTGGCCAACGCGCTGGAGGGGGTCGGCCAGGAGCTGTTCAACGCCGCCATCCTCAGCCTGGCGGTCGTCATGCTCGCCTGGCACAACGTGTGGATGGCGCGCCACGGCCGCGCGCTCGCCGCCGACGCGCGCCGGCTCGGCGAGGAGGTCCGCAGCGGCGCGCGACCGCTGTTCGCGCTCGGCGTCGTCGTCGCGGTGGCGGTGATGCGCGAAGGCTCGGAGGTGGCGCTGTTCCTCTACGGCCTCGTCGCCGCCGGCGGGACGACCGCGGGCGAGCTTCTTCTCGGCTCGGCGCTCGGCCTGGCCGCGGGCGTGCTCATCAGCGCCGCGACCTATTTCGGCCTGACGGCGATTCCGGCCCGCCGGCTGTTCGGCGTCACCAGCGCGCTGATATCCTTCCTCGCCGCCGGGCTCGCCTGCCAGGCCGCCAATTTTCTTCAGCAGGCCGGCGTCGCGCCCTGGCTCGCCGACACCGCCTGGGACACTTCGTCGATCCTCTCCGACACGAGCCTGATCGGCCGCGTCCTGCACACGCTCGTCGGCTACGCCGACCAGCCCTCCCAGCTGCAGGCGCTCGTCTACGCCGCGACGCTGGCGGCGATCTTCGCGCTGTCGAGGACCTTCGCCCCCCGCGCGGCCGCGCCGCGTCCGGCCGCGGCGGGCGAAATGTCGTGATTAGGCGACGCGCCCCGCCCGCAATTCGAGCCGGCGGCGGCGGACCCGGCGTCGACGGCGAGGTCCGTCATGTCTGAAGGGGCGGCGTCGATCGCAGTCACGGCCCTGTGACGCGCGCAGGCTAGCTTGCGCGCCGCTTGCTGCTGCGGCATGCTTCGCCGCCCGCCCTCTCCTTGGGAGACATCCATGGTCCGTCTTCGCCTGCTCGCCCTCGCCGCGAGTCTCGCCGTCCTCGCCCCGCTCGCCGTCGCGGTCGCGCCGTCGCCGGCGCTCGCCCAGAGCGAGCCGGCGGCCGCGCCCGTCGAGCCGATCAAGCAGATGGCGCTGACCGCCGCCCAGATCGAGGCCTATATCGCCGCCGCGGCCGAGATCGAGCCGATCCTGGCGAAGGCCCCGCCGAGCCCCTCGGCCGAGCCCGATCCAAAGGTGGTCGCGCAGATCGAGGCCATCGCCAAGAAATACAAATTCGCCTCCTACGCGGAGTACGACGACGTCGGCGCCAACATCGGCATCGTGACGGACGGGATCGACCCGCAGACGAAGAAATACGTCGGCGCCGACGTCCTGCTGAAGAAGGAGATCGCCGAGGTCGAGGCCGACGCGAAGATGCCGGCGGAGGACAAGAAGGAGACGCTCGCGGAGATGAACGAGGCGCTGAAGGCGGTCGAGCCCGTCAAGTTCCCCGCCAACATCGACCTCATCGTCCAGTACTACGACAAGATCGCCGCCGCCTTCGGCGATCAGCCGGCCAAGTAGCCCTCGCTCATCGGCCGGCGAGCGCCGCCGTCACGCGCGCGATCGCGTCGGCGCGCGCGGTTGCGTCGGTTCCGCTGTGCGCCGCGCCGCCGCCGCTCGCCGTATAGGCGAGCCCTTGCGTGACGTGGACCGGCAGGCCGGGGTGGTCGAAGTCGTGATAGGCGCCGGGATAGGTCACGATCTCGACCGGATCGCCCTGCGCCTTCGCTTCGGCGATCAGCGCGGCGCAGGGCTCGGCGGGCGTCCAATCGTCCGCTTCGCCGATCAGCAGCAGCAGCGGCAGGCGAGAGCGCCAGCCGCCCTTCTCCAGGAGCGCGCGGCAGCCCGGGTAGAAGGCGACGGCGCGCGCGAAATCGACGCCCGCGGGCGCGCGGCGCGGTTCGACCGCATAGAGCGTCGTCGAGCCGCCGTTCGACCAGCCGACCAGCGCGATCGCGCCCGCTTCGACGTCGGGCCGCGCCGCGAGGAATCTCAGCGCCGCTTCGGCGTCTTCGACGCGCTCGCGGCTCGCTCGGACCTCGCGCTCCTTGACCTTGCATTGCGGCCCGAGGCCGCGCGAGGCGAAGCTGTCGGGGAACAGCGCCACGAGGCCCGCCGCCGCCCAGCGCTCGCCCCAATCGCCGTGGCGCGCGCTCGGCCGCCCGTCGCGGCCGGCGAGCCCGGCGCAGCCGTGCATCGCGACCACCGCGCGATGCGGGCCGGGCGTCGTCGGCTCGTAGAGCCAGCCCGTCAGCGTCAGCCCGCCGCGACCGGGAAAGCTGACCTGCCGCGGCTCGGCGGCGGCCGCGCCAGCGCCGAGCAGCGCCGCGGCGGCGAAGGCGGCCGACAGGCGTCGCCTCATCGCCAGGCCTCGCCCTGCGCCGCGACCGCGCGCTGGATGGCGCGGATCTGCGCGTTGAAATCGTCGGCCGGCGCCGCGAAGACGCCTTCGATCGCCGCCGAGCCGACGGTGAAGCCCGCCGCGCCGCTCGCCGCGACCGCGGCGATGCGGCTTTCTCTGTCGATCGAGCCGGCGACGATCACCGGGCTGGCGACCGCGCCGATGACCGCGCGCATCAGCGCCGGGACGTCGCCCGACCAGCGATAGGCGAGCAGGTCGAGCCCGGCGACGCCGTCGACCTCGGCGATCGCCCGCGCGCTGTCGGCGATCTCCGTGAGCGCGCCTTCGAGCACGCTGGGGTGGCCGACGACGCGGCCGGGGAACGGCGCGTAGCGGACGCCGGCGCTTCTTGCGATCGGCGCGACCTCGCGCGCGCGCACGCCGCCGAGCAGCCAGTCGACGCCGAGGTCGGCCGCCGCCGCCGCGGAGGCGAGCTCGGCGTCGCGGTCGAGCGACACCACCTCGAAGAACGCGCTGGCCCCGCCGGCGCGGATCGCCGCCGCGAGCTCCTTCAGCGCGGCGCGCGGCAGGCCGACGTCCTTGAAGCCGACGTTGGCGACGCCGAGCGCGAGCGCCGCGTCGATCAGCGCGCGCGCCTCGGGCACGGTGCGGTCGGCCCGCGTCGCCATGAAGACGAAGCCTATCGACGGCGCCATGGCGGTCTCACTTCATCAGCGGTCCCCACGACGGGTCGCTGGCGTAGTCCGGCGTCGGCACCTCGAACTCGGCGTGGCCGAAGACGTCGGCCATGTAGATCTTCGGGCCCGACTCGCCGCCGGGCTCGCGGAAGAACATGACGTACAGCCCGTTGGGGGCGAAGGTCGGGCCTTCGTTGTGGTACCCCCCTTGGGTGATGATGCGCTCGCCCGAGCCGTCCGGCTTCATCACGCCGATGGAGAACAGATCGCCGTTTTGGCGGGTGAAGGCGACGAGGTCGCCCTTCGGCGACCACGCCGGCGTCGAATAGCGGCCGTCGCCGAACGAGATCCGGTTCGCCGCGCCGCCGTCCGCGCTCATCACGTAGATCTGCTGGGCGCCGCCGCGGTCGGACTCGAAGACGATCTGGCTTCCGTCGGGCGAATAGCAGGGCGAGGTGTCAATGGCGGCGTCGTTGGTCAGCCGCGTCGTCTGCCGGCTGGCGAGATCCATGGCGTAGAGATTGGCCGCCGAGCCGTCCCACAACGACATCGCCACCTGCCGCCCGTCGGGCGAGAAGCGCGGCGCGAAGGTCATGCCGGGGAAGCTGCCGAGCGGCGAGCGTTGGCCGGTCTCGAGGTCGAGCAGCGTCACCCTCGGGTCGGAATCGCGAAACGACATGTAGGCGACCTCTTGCGCCGAAGGCGAGAAGCGCGGCGTCACCACCAGCTGCTCGCCGCTGGTCAGGTAGCGGACGTTCGCGCCGTCCATGTCCATCACCGCCAGCCGCTTGCGGCGCTTCTCCTTCGAGCCGGTCTCGTCGACGAAGACGACGCGCGAATCGAAGAAGCCGGTCTCGCCGGTGACGCGCGAGAACACCGCGTCGGCGATAAGATGGCCGACGCGGCGGGCGTTGGCGGCGTCGGTCGCGTACTGCTCGCCGGCGACCTGGGCGCCGGAGGCGACGTCCCACAGGCGGAACTGCGCGGAGACGCGGCCGCCCCCCGAGGCGCGCCCGGTCAGCACGAACTGCGCGTTGACCGTCTTCCAGGCGTCCATATTGGGCCGCGCGTCGGGATTGGTCACACGCTCGGGAAAGACGGCGGGATTGACCGGCAGCAGAAATACCGAATGGGCGAGGTCGTTGAGCGTCACGTCGCCGATCCGCGTCGACCCGTCGTCGCCGAGGAACGGCGTCACAGCGATGTTCACCGGCGTGAAATTGGCGCCGGCGCGCACATAGACGTCGCCGGCGGCGCACGCCGAGCGCCAGGCGAGAGCGAGCGGCGCGCCCGCCGCGAGGGCGAGCGCGGAGCGGCGGGTGAAATGGAGAGGGAGGGTCATCGGCTGCGGTCTCATGGGTTGGCGGAAGTAGCGGATTTCACGCCGGCGGTCGATCGGTCGGCGGACGGCCCAGCGCGCGCGCTTGTCGGCCGCGTGACGGCGGCGGGCCGCCTCATCCGAGCGCGCTCTGCGGATCGAAATGCACGGTCTTCGTCCTCCATTGCTCGAAATACGGCGCGAATTCGGGCGGCACGCGCAACGGGTTGCACTTGAGCACGGCGCGCATCGCGCTTTCCGCGTGGGCGCGCCAGGCGGGATCGCTCGGCGGGTTCAAGAGCTCCGGCGTCCCGGCGAGCGTGCCGTCGGGATTGTACTCGACCCGCACCTGGGCGATGTAGCGCTCGCCTTCCGGCATGGTCGGCGGCGGCGTCCAGCAGTTGAGGTAAGCCTCCTGCAGCCAGGCGTCGAGCGCCGCCGATTGCGAAAGCGACATGCGCTGGGCGTTGTGGTCGGGCAGCCCGAGCGGCGTCGCCGCGCCGGTCGGGGTCGCGTCGGCCGCCTTGCTCTGGCCGATCAGCTTGGCGATCGCGCTGGGGTCGTAGGCCTTGCGCGGCTTCGGCGGCTCGTCGGCCTTCGCCTTCTCCAACAGCTTCGCCACCGCGTCGGGCTTGAACTTGTCCGGCGGCGGCTCTTTCGGCTTCGGCGGCGGCTGGGGCGTCTCCTCGGCGAGCGGGCTCGGCGGCGGGGGCGGCGTCGGCGCGGGCTTCGGCGGCGGGGGCGGCGTCGGCGCGGGCTTCGGCGGCGGCGTCGGCGTGGGCGGCGGCGGCGGGACGTCGGCCGTCTTCAGCTCCGGCGGCGGCTTAAGCGGCGTCGGAGCGGGCGGCGGCTCGACCGCGGCCTGGCGCGTCGTCGGCTCGGCGGGAGGCGTCTCGGCGAGCTTGGCGTCGCGCTCGCCCTTCATGATCTCGTTGAACTGCGCCTGGGTGACGGTGTCGACCGGGATGACCTCGGTCGCCCCATCGAACTGCGGCGCCGCGGCGAAGCCGAAGACCAGCGCGCCCAGCAGCGCCGCGTGCAGCGCGCCCGAAACGTAAAGCCCGGTCTTCGACGGCTGGTCGCTCACGCGAAGCCTCGTGTCACCGTTTGTCGGTTTCCGTGACCAGCGCGACCTTTTTGTAACCCGCCGCGGTCACCGCGCCCATGACCTCGGCGACCCGGCCGTAGGGCACCACCTTCGAGGCGCGCAGGTAGATGCGCTGCTCGGCGTCGCCCTTGTTGGCGAGCGCCTGCAGCTTGCCGACGAGGTCGGCGTCGGCGATCGGCTGGTCCATCAGGAACAATTGGCCCTGATCGTTGAGGGCGATGGCGATCGGCCGCTGCTCGACGTTGAGCGCATTGACCTTGGCCTGCGGCAGGTCGATGGGGACGCCGGCGGTCAGCAGCGGCGCGGCGACCATGAAGATGATCAGCAGCACCAGCATGACGTCGATGAACGGCGTCATGTTGATGTCGGCCATCGCGCCGTAGCGCGGCACGCCGCGCCGCCCGCGTCCGCCCTTGCGCCCGCCGCCGAGGACTGTCGCCGCCATTCGCGCGCCTTTCTCCTTTCCGCGCCGCCGCTCAGGCCGCCTTGTCGTTCGCCAGGTGGGTGTCGATCTGCCGCGAGAGGATGGAGGAGAATTCGTCGGCGAAGCTCTCCATGCGCGCCTGCGCGCGCGCCACGTCGCCCTGCAGCTTGTTGTAAGCGATCAGCGCGGGAATGGCGGC
>Ga0326728_10015916_pt1 | contig 15497 bp, 13 predicted proteins | sample MB3enrmetagenome_FD_207602 | JGI IMG/M metagenome (GOLD analysis project Ga0326728, IMG submission 207602) | Lab enriched peat soil microbial communities from McLean, Ithaca, NY, United States - MB31MN | ecosystem: Environmental > Terrestrial > Soil > Wetlands > Peat | place: USA: New York...
TGGACTCGATTGCGCGTCTCCAACGGGGCGCTGGAAGGCATGAACAACAAGATCAAGTTGGTGAGCCATCGCTCCTTCGGCTTCCGGACCGTGAAGAACTTCACCGCGGCCATCTATCATTGCTGCGTCCATCTGCCATTGCCGGAGGAATGCTGATCACACTTTTGGGAGACGAACCTGATTTATGGGCCATGGCCGACATTTTCTTCTACGAGACGGGCTACTCCATTTACACACTGCGGCAGGCCAGCCGGCGGTCATGGGGGATCGGGCAGAAGAAGAACGTCAACGTCAAATTCTTCTACTACGCCGGCACCATGCAGGGGGCGTGTTTGAGGCTTATGGGCAAGAAGCTGTTGGTTTCGCTGGCGATGGAAGGGAAATTTGCCAGTCACGGCCTGCAAGCGATCGACGAAGGTGATGACATCCTGATGGCGATGGCGCGGGAGTTGGTGACGGAGAAAGGTATCGGGGAGAGCGCCGACCTTGTTTGGAGGCAACTGCAAAGGCAGCAGGCGGAAGTATTCGGAGTTCGGGCTGTGGAGACATCACCATCGGAAATGGAAGCAGGACCTCCGGAGAGGGATGCGCCAGAAGTCATCATTCCACCGGTAGCGCCGATCCCGGCGGTGGTGACGCAACTCCTGATGTTTGGTATGTCGCACGAGGCGGTACAGCGGCGCAAGGCTTCACATAGGCCATCGAGTCCCGTTACAGCATCGGATCAGCTCGGATTGTTCCCGACCTGAGAGTGGGGCAAGCTGTGGCCGGAGGGGTCTCCTTACTAAAATGCTATCGTGCAGCTTCGCTAGCGGTTCTGACTGGCGCAAATGAGAGGGACGTCGCTCAGCCTTGTTCACTACACCTCTCAGGGGAAGTAAGCGTCCAGCCTTTCTACTTGGGCTGTTTCACCTGCGGTCAGGCGGCCACGCGACAGACATGATCCTTTCCAGGAAGCCGACTTTTCATTCCTGATCTGATAGCGACCGCAATAGATCGAGTGGAATTCATTGATAGGGTATGGGCTTCGCTGCAGTCAGCTGGGCGGCGGCACATTTCCGTATGCGAGCTGCATGACCGGGCGGGTCATATCCACGTGCGCCGCGCAGAACTGCCCTAGTTGTGAGCGAAGATAATACTGTTGAGTTCCTACCGCCTAGGGTCCAACGAGGCGCTCATCTGGCTGAACCTAATCGCTTATGGCTAGGGGAGCCTGTGGCGCCGACTGGCGCTACCGGAGAGGATCTATAACTGGTCGCCAGCGAGTTCGCCGCAGCGGCTCATGAAGACGGGCCGCCATTTGGACAAACCTGCACCCTACTAAGATAATCTCACGGGCCATCTGTTTGGAAGCATGGTACGGTGGACCGAAGCTCTGCTACCGGTTCCAGCGGCGTAGAACCTCGTGCTGGCGGGCAAGCATCCGGCAATGAGAACGAGATGGAGGGGGAGGGGCGTCTGAGAAATCTCTTGAAATGAAAAGATTCCGGGCCTTTGCGTACCCTGAGCAGGCGGATTTGGCCCTTTTCTGGACTGCCGAATTCGCTCGGGATGGTGAGGATGAAAAGGCGGCTTCAGCGGAAGCGGTCAGGCGTATAATGCAACGGTGCCGCGAAGCCATCTCGCAAGGCCCATCGGCTCTTTGGCCTCATGAATCCGTCGGCTCCGAGGACATTCGATGAGACTGACCGCGAACAATCTTGAGGAACGAGCCCGCTGGCTTATTGCTATTCGCTGGATTGCTTGCCTGGGCGTCCTGGTCGTTATTTGGGCCCTGTCCAGCATGTCGAGCCTGATATCCGACCCGCGCCCGCTCTTCGCGGTGGCGATCGCGATGGTCGCCTACAATCTCCTCTTCGAAACGATCTACAGGGGACGCAAGCGGGTTCGTGAAGCCAGACGAAATGGCAGACTCCTTATCGTTCTTCAGATCAATCTTGATTTAATCTCCTTGACTCTCCTTCTCTACTTTGCAGGACTGCCACTGAATCCGTTTATACTCTATTACGTCTTTCATATCATCATCGCCAGCATCCTTCTTCCCGGATGGGTTCCGTACTCCCTTGCCCTGCTGGCGACATGCCTCGTGGGTTCAATTCTCTTTCTGCAAGAGTACCGTTTGATTCCGGTGCATCCGTTGGCCTTTTCCTGGCTCGTCATTCAGCATGGCCATGGGACCTTTGGCGTCTACTCCCTCTATACCTGGGGAGTTATGATAGCCTTGGCGAGTACGCTCGGAATCACGGTTTACTTCACAACCACGATCTCTCGGTACCTAGAAAAGGTGCACACACAAATCCGGCAGCAGCAGAAGATGCTCGGCATCGGCCAGCTCGTTGCCGGCTTCGCCCATCAGGTCAGCAATCCTCTGGACGGTCTCCAAAATGGACTGCGTCAGATTGGTCAAGGGATCCGGGGTAATCCTTCGCTCGAAGCAACCTTGCCGAAAATGATGGCTGCCTTGGAAAGGATCGAGAAAGTGGCGCGGAGATTGCAGGAGTTTGCCCGCCCACAGGGACTCGAACTTCAGGAATGCGACCTCCTTGGCACAGTGGAGGCAACGATTCAACTCTTTGGGAAAACCCTGAGCGAAAGGAGAGTAACCCTAGAGAAAGATCTAATGCAGGTGCCTCCTGCCTGGGGCGATCCATATTCAGTGGAGGAGATCATCTTCAACCTCTGCAAGAACGCCCTGGATGCATTACCGTTAGGCGGCCAACTCTTGCTGAGAACGTTTAGCGTAGAACGCCCCGAGGTCAGTCCAGACGGTTGTGTCGCTGTCGAGGTAAAGGATAGCGGTGAAGGGATTCCTCCAGACAGGCTCGAGAGGGTTTTTGAACCGTTCTTTACCACCAAGTCTCAGAGTGGCGGGACTGGACTCGGTCTCAGTCTTTGCCGCATGCTCCTCTCGGAAATGGGTGGTCAGATCGAAGTCGAAAGCACGCCTGGCAAGGGCTCGACATTCCGAGTCATCCTGGCCAAGGCTGGTGGAAGATCGAGATCGGAAGTGATAAGAATCACCGAACTGGCTGATGGAGGCCCAAAAGGATGAAAATCCTGGTCGTCGACGACGAGGAGATGAAGCGGCTGTCCCTGGGTCGGGACCTTGAGGCCTGGGGACACAAAGTCACTTTGTGTTCCGATGGTCTCCAAGCTTGGGAATGCCTCCAACGCTCCCTGGTCGATGTAGTCATCGCCGACCTGAAGATGCCGGGCATAGACGGGCTCGAGCTATTGAAGAAGATCAAGTCCGGTGTTAATGCGGGGTGCGAGGTCGTCATGATCACAGCGTACGGAAGTATCCCCGTCGCCGTGGAGGCCATGAAGCAAGGAGCTTTCGACTTCATCACAAAACCGTTTCCAAACGAACAGATACTTCCTATTCTCCAGCGCCTCGAACAGCTTCATGCCGAGCCGAGCCGGAAAGGCCACCCCACTTCAGAAGTAACCTTGATGGAAATCGAGAGTGTGCTAGTGGGCTGCTCCGCGTCGATGTGTCGGATCCGCGAGCTGGTCGAGATCTGCTCCCGTAGCAACTCAAACGTGCTTCTCACGGGAGAAACGGGAACAGGAAAGGATCTTGTTGCTTCGGTCATCCACAAACGGAGCAGCCGCCACAAGCATCCTTTTGTGAAAGTCTGCTGTGCCACGTTTCCCAGTGCATTAATCGCCAGCGAGCTTTACGGCCACGAAAGGGGCGCGTTTACCGGGGCCGATCGGACCCAGACCGGCAGATTCGATCTTGCCATGGGCGGTACCCTTTACTTCGATGATGTGGACGATATCCCACTGGATGAGCAGATCAAACTGCTTCGAGTCATCGAGGAAAGGGTTTTCGAACGCGTCGGCAGCACTGTCCCGATTAAAGCGGATGTGCGGATCGTCGCCTCTTCCAAAACCGATCTCCTCGAAAAGATCGCCGACAGGACGTTCCGCGAGGATCTTTATTACAGGCTTAACGTGATGCGAATCGACATCCCACCCTTAAGAGAACGGATGGAGGATCTCCCCCAACTGGTCAGCCACATTGTGCAGAAAATATCAGGAAACGAGCGATGGGTGATCGACGCCGAAGGGTTGGGGGTCCTCGCCTCGTACCACTGGCCTGGGAACGTCCGCGAGTTGCGAAATCTCCTCGAGCGCACTTATCTGACTGGAAAGGGAACTGTGACGGCAGAACAGCTTTTTCATCAGATCCGGCTCGGTAACGGCACACCGAAGGCGGACACTGTATTCAAACAGCGGGTTGATCGGTTTGAACGGGAACTCCTCCTGAGTGCGCTTAAAGCCGCCGGAGGAAACAAAACCGCCGCAGCCCGCATCCTGGGAATGAAGCCCTCTACCTTCCGCGACAAACTGGAAAGACTCGGACTGTAACCGTCAACCACTTCGCGAAACCCAGAGGTCAACTAAATCTCCTCCCCTGACGGCCCACGGATTTCCGTGATTTGTAACGAGATTCCGTGGATTGGAGACCATCGTCCAAAATCGTTCTAATAAGGCACAAACACATAACCACCTGATTCAAAAGAAGATCTCCGTCACTGTGTGGACCTCATCAAGCTGGCACCATTTGTGCTGGATATATTCCGGCAGCCAGACCGGCCTCAGTCCATTGCTATTCATGATCCGGCTGGCTTCAAGATGCGGGCAAGTGCTCGCCATCAGGCGAACTGGAGGGGCGGAATGAATGCTACCCAAGTGCGAGATCTGACCAAGGAATTCCTCCAGAATGTGCATGCCATCCCAAACGGTGAAAAGATCGACCAGTGCCTCCAATGCGGGACTTGCTCCGCCTCTTGTCCGGCCAGTGCCAGGATGAGATATTCCCCGCGGATAATTCTGGCGGCACTCCGCGCGGGAAAGCTGAACGAAGTCTTCGAATCCCCTACCGTGTGGTTCTGCGCTTCCTGCTATTCGTGCACAGTTCGTTGCCCGGCAGGTATCCCGTTTACGGAGGTCATGTACGAACTGAAGCGCCTGGGAATCAAAAAAGGACTCGTGGGCAAGAGAACAAGCGGGCGCTCTATGGCGGAGACCTTCGTAGATGGAGTTTACAAGCGCGGAAGGAGCAGTGATGCTGAGCTCATCTGTCGCTATATTCTGCGGACTCACCTCACCAGAGCTTTTTCCTTCGTCCCGTTGGGGTGGAAGTTGTTCCGCAAAGGACGGCTCTCATTGCGCACCCACAAGATCACGGGCATCGAAGGGCTTCATAGGATGATGAACGCAATGGGGAAAGGGGGTGCCCGATGAGCGTGACAACGCAGCCTGTTTATTCGTATTTCCCCGGTTGCTCTCTCCAGACGACCAATCGAGCCTACGACGTATCGAGCCGGAACGTCGCGCGAGTGCTGGGGCTGGAGATGGTGGAGCTCGAGGACTGGAACTGTTGCGGGGCAACGCCGTACATGGCGATCGATTCCAAACACTCGGTGTTACTTTCCGCCCGTAACCTCGCCATTTCCGAGAAGCAAAAACGGGATATCGTGACTGTCTGCAGCAGTTGTTTTCTCGTCCTTCAAAAAGCCAACCGTCAATTCCACGACGATTCCTCTTTGCGCGCTGAGATCCGCGAGGCATTGCAGGCGGGAGGAATGGTTTATCGAGGAGATGTAAAGGTCCGGCATCTACTGGATCTGATTGTCAACGACCTCGGCAAGGAGGCGATCGAACGTCATCTGGTCCGTCCGCTGGAAGGCCTGAAAGTCGCATGTTATTACGGTTGCCAACTCGTCCGCCCGTATGGCGAAGTTGATGATCCCGAATTCCCGGTCCTGTTGGAACGACTGATGGGGTGGATTGGTGCGACCCCGGTCGACTTCGGAATGGGGACGAAATGCTGCGGAGGAATGCTCATGACGACCCAGCCGGAGATTGGAGTCGACCTCTCTGGGAAGGTTCTCAAGCAGGCCTGCAAGGCTAAAGCAGACTGCATCTGCACGATTTGTCCTTTGTGCCAAATGAACCTCGAGGCCTATCAAGCCAAAATCTCCGCTCGGATCAGCGAGGATTGCCGGCTCCCAGTCCTTTACTTTACGCAAGTTCTAGGAGCGGCGCTGGGTCTGGAAGGAGATGATCTGGCGTTGGGAGACGCGTTGACTCCCGTCGAAATGGTTTTGGCCGGAAAGGGGCAGGGAGAACGGCATGCATAATCGGATTGGTGTCTACATCTGTCATTGCGGGACGAACATTGCTCAAACCGTCGATATCCAAGAACTTGCGCGATTCGCCAGCGGCTTGCAGGACGTCGCCGTCGTGCGAGAATACAAATACATGTGCTCCGAACCCGGCCAGGAGTTGATTAAAAAGGACATCAAAGAGGATGGCCTAACCCGTGTTGTAGTCTCCTCCTGCTCCCCACTTATGCACGAAGAAACGTTCCGGGGAGCGTGTGAGGATGCCGGGTTGAACCGCTTCCTCTTTCAGATGTCAAATATCCGTGAACAGTGCTCTTGGGTCCATCATGACCGGCAGAAAGCCACGGAGAAGGCGAAGCGCCTGATCGCCGCTGCGGTTCGCCGTGTTCACCATCACGTGCCTTTGGAAGCGCAGGAGCTCCCAGTCGATTCGAACGTAATGGTGGTTGGAGCAGGCATCGCCGGCATCGAAGCAGCCCTGCGCATCGCCGACTCCGGTAAGACAGTTTACCTGGTGGAAAGGCAGTCGTCGATCGGGGGCCACATGGCGATGTTCGATAAGACCTTTCCGACCTTGGACTGCGCGGCTTGCATCCTTACTCCGAAGATGGTTTCGGTTGCTCAACATCCGAACATCGAGCTCCTGACTCTCTCCGAGGTCGAGGATGTCTCCGGCTATGTCGGCAATTTCAAGGTGAAGGTAAAGGAACGAGCACGTTTTGTCACCGAAGACTGTACCGGCTGTGGCGAATGCGTGAAAGTCTGCCCTTGTTCGCACCCCAACGAGTTTGACTTGGGCATGAGCAAGCGCAAAGCAATCTTCCGTTCTTTCCCCCAGGCCGTCCCGAACACATTTGCCATTGAAAAACGGGGCGTGCCGATGTGCGAAGAGACTTGTCCTATCCATACCCGGACCCAGGGATATGTGAACCTGATCGCCGAAGGAGATTTCAGCGGTGCGCTGAAGGTAATCCGCGATGTGAACCCATTCCCCGCGAGCTTGGGACGGGTGTGCCATCATCCCTGCGAAGACCGCTGCCAGAGGGGTTACCATGATGAGCCGGTAGCGATCTGCGCTCTGAAACGATTCGTTGCCGATTGGGAGATCGATCAGGGGCTCGAGCCCCAACCAGTTCGCGCGCCGCTAAACGGAAAGAAGGTCGCGGTGATCGGTTCGGGACCGGCCGGCTTGACCGCCGCTTACGACCTGGCCCGCAAAGGTTACGGGGTTACGATTTTTGAGAAGTATGCGAAACCCGGGGGACTGATGCGCACAGGGATTCCGTCGTTCCGGTTACCTCGGCCTATCTTAGATCGGGAAATCAATATGATCGTGACCCATGGCATCGATCTGCGCCTCGACTCTCCTCTGGGCGAGGCTGGCCTCACGATCGAACGCCTCTTCGAGGACAACTACCAGGCCATCCTCCTGGCGCTGGGGACCACCAAGGGACGTGACTTGGGCATCATCGGCGAGCATTTACCCGGAGTCGTGAACTGTCTCGACTACTTGCGCGAGGCCAATCTCAACGATCATGTCGAGACAGGGCAGCGTGTAGCAGTAGTCGGTGGAGGCAACGCCGCGGTGGATGCAGCACGAAGCGCCCTGCGTCAAGGCGCTCAAAATGTGATGATCCTCTACCGGCGCACGCGCGAAGAAATGCCGGCAATCGGTGCGGAGATCGAAGCCGCCAAACGTGAAGGGGTCGAGATTCGTTTCTTGGTTAACCCTGTCGAAATGCATGCCGGACCTTCGGGACGTCTGGCCAGCATCAGGTGCCAAAAAATGCGACTCGGCGAACCGGACGAAGGAGGGCGAAGGCGACCCTTCCCCATCGAAGGAGAGTTTGTCGACTTCGAGGTTGACCAAGTCATCCTGGCGATCAGCCAGCTTCCCGACCTCGACTTCCTCGTCAAGGACAAGGACTTCGATTTGACCAAATGGGCAACTCTGAAGGCCGATTCCTACACCTGTGAGACCGGCAAAAAGGGAGTCTTCGCTTGCGGGGATGCGGTCACCGGCCCTAGCACGGTAGTGGAGGCCATAGCCTCGGGCCGACAAGCGGCAACGGCGGTGGATTTGTACCTTAAGGGGGAGGATCTCACGGTTCTACGGCGAGAAACACATCGCCCACACGAGTTGCCCCTCATGGACAATGTCCGAAAGCCCGGCCTGCCTCGCAAGAAACGCGCACGGCTCCCGCTGAACCAAGAGGCGGGGATTTCTTTCGATGAGGTCGAGATAACCTTCACTCCGGAGCAAGCGAAGGAAGAAGCCAGCCGTTGCCTGGTGTGTGGTGGGTGTTCCGACTGCCGCCGCTGCTCGGACGTTTGCGATCGCAAGGCGATTGATCATTTCATGGCTGATACGATTCACGAATTCAACGTGGGGGCAATCATCGTCGCCACCGGATTTGAAACGTACGATCTCAGGAAGCTCCCCCGTTACGGATACGGCCGATATGACAACGTGATCAGCGCCTTGGAGTTTGAGCGCCTTTGCCATGCCAGCGGTCCCACTGGTGGCAAGATCCTGACCAAGCAGGGGGAGGAGCCTGGGTCGGTGGCTATCTTGCATTGTATCGGAAGCCGTGACGAGAACCACCTCGAGCATTGCTCCCGCGTTTGCTGCATGTATTCGCTCAAGTTCGCACACCTCGTTAAGGAACATACCCAAGCGGAGGTATACAACTTCTACATCGACATTCGCGCTAACGGAAAAGGGTACGAGGAGTTCTACAAACGGGTGTTGCGGGAGGGAGTCCACTTCATCCGTGGCAAGGCCGCGGAGGTGACTAATGTGGCCGAAGATACGCTGCTGGGCGCCACCCGTCGCATTCCGGTGGACTTGGTCATCTTATCTCCGGGATTGAAACCTCATTCCGATGCACTGGAGGTCTCCCATACCTTCTCCATAGGATGCACGCAGGGAGGGTTCTTCCTCGAGAGACATCCGAAGCTGGCACCTGTGGACACAGCCACGGAAGGAATCTTCCTGGCAGGAACCTGCCAGAGTCCGAAAGACATTCCCGATTCGGTGGCCCAGGGAGGCGCTGCGGCAGCCGGTGCGCTCGCCTTGATCGACAAGGGCAAAGTAGTTCTAGAGCCTATCCGCGCCTGCATCGACGAAGAGCGTTGCGCCGGCTGCAAGCTCTGCATCGGGAATTGCCCATATGCCGCCATCGAATTCAATGAAGAGAAGAGGGTTTCGGAAGTGATTCGAGAGCTCTGCAAAGGCTGCGGAACGTGCGTAGCCGGTTGCCCATCCGGTGCAGCTCGCCAAGAGAACTTTGAGGATTCCCAGATTTTCGCGGAGATCGACGGCGCACTCGTCGCCGCCTGAGAAAGGACTGCCATGCTGACTGAGCCTTTCGAACCCAGGTTGATTGGATTCCTTTGCCGATGGTGTGCTTACACCGGGGCTGACCTGGCGGGAACCAGCCGCCTCCAATACCCATCGAATCTCACTGCGATCCGGGTGATGTGTTCCGGTCGGGTCGACCCGACCTTCATCCTCAAGGCGCTTGCCGAAGGGGCGGACGGAGTTCTGATTGCGGGTTGTCATCCGGGAGACTGCCATTATTCGGAAGGCAACTACCGGACCCAGCGTCGTTTCCCTCTCCTGACAGATCTGCTGGATCAGTTCGGGGTCGAGCGAGAAAGGGTCCGTCTTGAGTGGATCTCCGCTTCCGAAGGAGAGCGATTCGCGCAAGTGGTGCGAGAACTGACGGAAACGATTCGAACGCTGGGACCGCTCCATTGGAAGCAGCGCAGAGAAGCCCTGGCTCGAACGTAGGAGGAGCAATGTCGAAACCAAAGGTTGCCTTTTACTGGTGCGCTTCCTGCGGCGGATGCGAGGAGGCTGTTGTCGATCTGGGCGAGGCCATCCTCGACGTTGTCCAGGCAGTGGAGATCGTTCTCTGGCCGGTCGCGTTCGATTTCAAACTGGAGGATTTGCAGGCTTATAAGCCTGGTGAGATTGCGGTCTCGTTCCTCAATGGCGCCGTCCGCAGCTCCGAAAATGAGACATGGGTGAAACTGCTACGGGAGAAATCCCAGCTCATCGTAGCTTTCGGGGCGTGCGCTCATTTGGGAGGAATCCCAGGGTTGGCAAACTGCACCACACGTGACGAGATTTTCCAGAACAAGTATATCCGTTCTGCTACGGTGGCTAATCCGAAAAGTATTTTGCCTCAGACCGAGACGTGGGTGGACCAATTCAACCTCGAGCTCCCGGAAATGTGGAATACGGTGCGTTGCTTGGATCAGGTCATTGATGTGGATTACTACTTGCCCGGCTGCGCCCCGCCTCCTGATTCCATCGCCAAGGCAGTGCAGGCGATTCTGTCCGGGAACCTTCCTCCTAAAGGGTCCGTTCTCGCCCCTGAGAAGTCGGTCTGCGAATCCTGCCCCCGCAACGAGACAAAGCCTGAAACATTTACCATCGACTCTTTCAGGAGGCTTGCAACCGACACTCCTGACCCGGAGAAGTGCTTCCTAGTGGACGGCTTCGTTTGCATGGGGCCGGCCACTCGCGGAGGATGCGGAGAACGTTGCATCCGTGGCAACATGCCGTGTCGAGGGTGTTTCGGCCCAACCCCGGACGTGCTCGACCAGGGAGCCAAGTTCCTCGCGTCCCTCGGTTCGGTTTCTCGCGGAAAGACCGAGGAAGAAGCCCGCTCCTTCGCTGCCTCCCTTGTCGATCCCCTGGGCACACTCTACCGTTTCGGCCTGCCCTCTTCGCTCCTGCACCGGCGCACGGTAAATAAGGAGGTTTCATGATGACCCAGCGGATCACGATCAACCCGATCACAAGACTGGAGGGTCACGGAAAGATCGAGATCTTTTTGAATGCCGAGGGAGATGTCGAACGGGCATTTTTCCAAGTGCCAGAGCTGAGAGGTTTCGAAACGTTCTGTCTTGGGAGACCGGCTGAGGAGATGGCGAGAATCACCCCGCGAATCTGCGGTGTCTGCCCTACCGCCCATCACATGGCATCGGTTAAGGCCCTGGATGATTTATGGAATGTCGAACCACCTCCCACTGCCAAGAAGCTCCGTGAACTGGCATACAACAGCTTCATGTTTGAGGACCATCTTCTTCATTTCTATTTCCTCGGCGGCCCCGATTTCGTGGTTGGGCCTGAGGCTCCCAAGGCAGAACGGAACATCCTGGGTGTCATCGACAAGGTGGGTCTGGAGGTAGCCCGCAAGCTCATCCAGATCCGCAGGGACGTCCGTGCGATGCTGGAAGCAATGATGGGCAAAGTAATCCACCCCGTTTTCGGCCTTCCAGGTGGCGTTGCGAAGGGAATGACGAAAGACGAAAGAGCTGAATACCTCAAGATAGCGGAGCGCGCCGTGGAGTTCGCTCAGTTCTCGTTGCAGGTATTCGACAGGATCGTTCTTCGAAGCGACAAGCTTTCGGGCCTTATCTTCGATGAAGCCTACGTGCACAAGACTTACTACATGGGCCTGGTGGACAAAAAAAACCAGGTCAGCTTCTATGACGGGGACGTCCGTGTAGTCTATCCTAATGGGAAGGAGTTAGTGAAGTTCTCGCCGCGCGAGTATCGGGAGCACATCGCCGAGCACGTTGAGCCGTGGAGCTACGTCACCTTCCCCTATTTGAAGAGGGTCGGTTGGGCGGGGTTCGTGGATGGACCATCGAGCGGCATCTACCGGGTCGCGCCGTTGGCGCGCATGAACGTTTGCGAAGGGATGGCCACTCCGCTCGCGCAGGCGGAGCATGACCGGATGTACGAAACCCTCGGTGGCAAGCCAGCCCATCAGACTCTTGCTTTTCACTGGGCACGATTGGTGGAGGCTCTCCAAGCGGCGGAAAAGATGATGGAGCTTCTCAAGGATTCTGAGATCACAGGTCGTGAGATTCGTATTTGTCCTTCTGCGACTCCTGCGGAAGGCGTCGGAATCGTCGAAGCCCCCAGGGGGACTTTGATCCACCATTACTGGACCGATTCAAAGGGGCTTCTGACCAAAGTAAACCTGATCGTAGCTACCAATCACAATGCTGCTCCGATTGCCATGTCCGTGGAGAAGGCTGCCATGGGTTCGATCAGGCATGGGGAGGTAGATGAGGGTCTCCTCAACAAGGTAGAAATGGCATTTCGCGCCTATGACCCTTGCCACGCGTGCGCCACACATACTCTTCCGGGTGAAATGTCCTTGAGGGCGAGAGTTTATGATCACAGGGGACGATTGATTCGTCAACTCTGCAAGGATTGACCATGACCACCTCCGACAAACGAAACAGCGATTCCGGGCATGGTTCCACATGTCCTCAACAGGGGATGACGGAACAAGCTGGTCGGGTCCCTCAGCAGGGGGCCCGGGCCATTATTGTCGGCCTTGGCAATCCTCTCCTTACGGACGACGCAGTGGGGCCGCGGGTTGCGGGTCTTGTCCACGACATTCTCTCGTCCACGGATGTGGATTTTCGCGAACTGGCAGCGGGCGGCGTTGAATTAATGGAAACGGTCATAGGATACCAGAAGGCGGTGATCATCGATGCAATTCTCACGGATGAGGGCGCGCCCGGAACATGTTTTCGGTTGGATCTTGCGAGCGTCCGGCCCACCTTACACGCTGCCATGAGCCACGAGATTGGGCTGCTTGAAGGCCTAAACCTCGGTCGGTGCCTGGGACTGACGGTGCCGGAGTCGGTTCGGGTTTACGCCGTCAAAATTGTTGATCCCTACTCCTTCGGAACTAAAATGACCGACCTTGTAGAACGTGCACTCCCTAGTGTCGCCACCGAGATCGCTGCTGAAGTTCGATTTTTCTTGGACGGATAAAATAACACCTAATGCTGCCCTTGCGCCGCATGGGGTCTCATCGGCGGGCCGAACTGACCTCGGGTTTTTGCCAATAGGCTGGGACTATGGCGCGCGTCTCTTGTCAATCAGTGAGCCTCCGGGACGGCGACTGCGTTGCCATCGTCGGAGGTGGACCTGCCGGTTCCTTCTTCGCCATCCATCTTCTTCAGGAAGCCAAGCGTCGCAATCGGCGACTCGACGTGGTCATCATCGAGAAGCGTGGTCAGACGGACCAAGGTGCCGATAGCTTTCAGTGCCGGGGGTGCAACTTCTGCGCGGGCGGCATCTCACCGAGGTTGGATGCGGCACTTCAGGAGTATGGTCTGGTCGTTCCCGAGGAGGTCATTCAGTGCCACATCGAACACGTGTGGATACAAGGCCAATGGAAGAACTTCCGGCTTCGAGTTCCCAAAGGCATGCAGATGTACTCGGTATTCAGGGGCTCGTTACCCAGCCGGAGGAGCGGCAGGCCCGGCGGGTTCGATGCGTTCCTGCTCGGCGAGGCGGCCAAAAAAGGCGCGCGTGTCCTATATGGCAAAGTCGAGGCCATTGCCTATGCCGCGTCGGGGATGCCCCGCTTGATGCTGCGGAGCAAATCCGGAGAGCGGCTATCGCTCGAGGCCGGCTTTGTGGCCATCGCTACCGGAATCAATTCCCACGGCTGCCTCGATTATGCTGACGATGCTCTGATCACCTCGCTCAAGTGTTTGAATCCGGAGTTCGTTCCCGGCAAGTCCCGAAAGGCCTTCATCTTCGAGCTCGAGGTCGGCGAGGACTATCTTGCACGCCAAATGCACCGAGAAGTGTACTTCCTCGAGTACGCTTCGAAGCGCCTCGCCCTCGAGCATACTGCGCTCGTTCCCAAAGGCCGGTTCTTAACCGTCGCTATGATCGGCAAGTGTATTGACAGGGCCTCCTTGCCTGAAAACAGCCAGCAAATCGTGCGCGATTTTCTGACTCTGCCCCAGATTGAGCGCATCTTGCCAGGCCTCGCGGCGGCCCCCATCGCCTGTGCCTGTGCTCCCAGAATGACCGCGACCACCGCCGAGTCTCCCTTTGGCGATCGATTCGCCATCATCGGCGACGCGGTGGGGTCACGGTTGAACAAAGATGGCCTGTTCTCGGCCCACGTGACGGCGAACCGTCTGGCGCGGACTGTGCTCGACGACGGAGTCGACAGGAAGGCTCTCGCCCAGGGCTACGGGAAAGCTATCCGGTGGCTCGCCGCAGATAACCGTTTCGGACGCATAGTGTTTGGCGCGAGCCGGGTGGCATTCACTCGGCCGGTGCTCAGCCGCATCACCTACCAGGCATTTGCCACTGAGTGCAAGGAGCGAGACGAGCGCAGTCGGCCCTTGAGCGCGGTGTTGTGGAAGATCGCCAGCGGCACGGCCGATTACCGGGAAGTATTCAGGGAGATGTGCGGTTACGGCGTGTTGCGATCCGTCCTGGCGGGCGCGGCGGTCACACTGCGCAACGTGGCGGTCGAGGTGCTCTTGGGTCTGAAATGGGGGGAGTACGGACGGTACCCGACGGTGGTGCTGAAGGAGAGGCGAGAAGAGCTCAAGGAAGTCCTGGCCTCGAGCCTGGAAATGGAATTGGGTGAGTTGCCGGACTGCGAACGGATGTACACGATCAAGATCCGAGGATCCAAGGAAGAGATTATGACCGAGCTGGGCAAGTTCGGCCACCCCGAAGCCAAGTTCCTCAAGCTGCGCTTGGTGGAAGTTCGACAGATCCGGGGGGCACCGAATCAGGTCGGATCGGTGATTCAATATGGGATACCGCTTGTCGGGCTGGGTGCGGAGCTGCGGCTGACCAAAAGAGTCGGTTTCGAAACCTTGCTGTATCAGGTCGAAGAGCGGCTGGCGGACCACGGGAAACTCATCTTTAACCTCGCATCGACTAAGGACGGGAATAGCCGGCTCTCCATCTACACGGCATTCGACTACAAAAGGGGCGAAGGCTTCGCGAGTCGGGTTTTATGGAAGGTCATCAGGCTGCTGTTTCCAGAATTCGTGCACGACTTGGTATGGAACCATGCTCTGTGCAGCATCAAAGAGGAGGTCGAGCGGAGGCACGACTACACCCCCAGACCGTAGCCGCCCTGCCGGAGCCCCCCGCCCACGCTTGTACCCAACCTCTGGCTTGCCTTCACCAATGAATCCAGCGTCATCATTCAGAATGCCTTCCCGGTCATTCAGCGACGAAACGCATCCAATTACGAGACCCCCGATGCCATGCTGCCACTGATGCGCAATTAGAACATCGACCTTGTGTATTCCAACTGGATTGGGAACCAAAAACGCCCATCCACGCCGGAATCTAGCCCGACCTGTGGGCCAGTTTGTGGGCATCCGATGAATCACTCTCCTCGATAGATCTGGCAAGTTGCCCTCGGCTATCAATCCCACCACCTCGAAATGTGCCAAAGAATTCTCATGAATTCCTTTAAGAAGTGGCTTCAAGATCACCTTGGGTTGATCCGGCTTGTTTTTTTGCTGTTCCCGCTGCGATTACAA
>Ga0326728_10015918_pt1 | contig 15496 bp, 10 predicted proteins | sample MB3enrmetagenome_FD_207602 | JGI IMG/M metagenome (GOLD analysis project Ga0326728, IMG submission 207602) | Lab enriched peat soil microbial communities from McLean, Ithaca, NY, United States - MB31MN | ecosystem: Environmental > Terrestrial > Soil > Wetlands > Peat | place: USA: New York...
CATTCCTTTGGAACAACTGGCAAAGGTCCTCCGCCGCTGCCTTGGTGACCCCATAGATATTCTTGGGAATGGGCGTAACCTCCTCGGTCACCCACAAGGCCGGAGCGCCAGCGGGCGGGATGAGGGCATCGCCAAAAACGCTCGTTGTGCTGGTGTAGACAAACGACCGGACGCCCGCACCCACCGCCGCCTCCAGCAGGTTGAGCGTGCCGGTGATGTTGGTATCAATGAATTCCTGATTGCTATGGGTGGCCACATGAGGCTTGTGCAGCGTGGCGGCATGAAAAACCACCTCCACGCCGGTCATGCAACGCCTCACCAGGGAGCGGTCGGTGATCGAGCCGACATGAGTGGTAAAGGGGGAAGCAAGGATGTCAAGACCGACAACCTGGCGCTCCAAGTCCCGCAGGATGCGAACCAATCCCTCGCTGAGATGGCCGGAACTTCCTGTGACCAGAACCTTCATTGGAGTGCAATATTCTCCCGCTGCAGCGAGGTGGCCACGATAAGTGATTTATCACAGCTACCCGGTCAGCCCGAGCGAAATAAAGTGGTTCCCAAACGGAGAGTTGCCCGCCCACTGCGAACGAAAATCCGGAAATCTGTCCTTGATCCGTTCGATCATCAAACAGGTCTGCTCTTGGTCAATTTCAGGCAAGATGCAGACACTTCGATGCTTGACTACAGCGTACAATCCTCCGGGGTGACGAGCTGAGTCAGCTCCCCCCGTGTCTTCCTGGTATTCAAGCCACAGGATATCGGCTGCACACACACTCCGGATCGAACCGAGGTTGTCCCCAACTCTTCCTCGCGCTACAAACTCCTTTCTCGTGATCCGGAGTTCAAACCTTTCGGCCCGTTTGGCGCTCAAGAATGCAACCGACGCGCTCAGGCTCGCCAGAACGATCACTTCCCACCTTACGAGAAAGCGGGAACATACGAGGGCCACAAATGCGCCCATCACAGCACAGGACAATAGAGCTTCTAGGGATGACGGCTTGCGCTCTGTCCTAACTAGGAGCCCCTCACGCTGATCGGTTACCTTCAATTCTGTTGTCGTTACGAACAATCGAGAAAGCCATGGTAATCGCACTTGGCCCTCTAATCTGCCCGACCGGACTGCGGGGGTGGCACCAATACAAGGTCCAATTGGTCCCCGTATCCCGCGCCCCGAGTCCCGTGTCCCGGAGTTTTTTCACACCAGCAACTTGTATTTCTCTGCCTTGCGGTAAAGGGTACGCCGGTCGATGCCCAGGATTTCCGAGGTTTTCACCTTATTGCCGCCGGTGACCTTCAGGACGTGCGCCAGGTAGCGGCGCTCCACCTCTTCCATGGGGGGCAAATCCGCGTAGAAATCCTCCAGCCGTTTGATCTCGCCGGTTTCAGTGCGCACCTTGTCCGGCAGGTCATCAGGCACGATGACGCCCGTGCGATTAAGGGCCACCGCCGATTCCAGCGCGTTTTCAAGCTCCCGAACGTTGCCCGGCCAGGCGTAGCTCATCAGCAGGGATAGCGCCTGGGGCGAGATGGCCAGCGCGTGCTCGCGGTCGCGCCCCATTTTTTTCATGAAATGCTCGACAAGCAGGGGGATATCCTCCATGCGCTCGGCCAGAGGGGGGATGTCAATCTCAATGACGCGCAGGCGGTAATAAAGGTCCTGGCGGAATTTCCCTTCCTCCACGCATTCCGCCAGGTTGCGGTTGCTGGCGGCAATGATGCGCACATCCACTTTGATGACTTCATTGCTTCCGATGCGCCGCACCTCCTGTTCTTCCAGGGTGCGCAGCACTTTGACCTGAAGCGCCGGGCTCATCTCACTGACTTCATCCAGAAAGACCGTGCCCCCGCTCGCCTCCTCGAAGATTCCGCGCTTGTTTTCCGTGGCCCCGGTAAACGATCCGCGCACGTGCCCAAAAAGTTCGTTGGTCAGCAGGGTTTCGGTGAGGGCGCCGCAATTTACGGGATAAAAGCACTGCTCGGCGCGCGGGCCGTTGTAATGAATCGCCTTCGCCACCAATTCCTTGCCGGTCCCGCTGGCCCCGCAAATCAGCACGGTGGAGCGGGAGTCAGCCACCATGGCGATTTTCTTGTAAATCTCCAGCATCTTGGGGGAGTTGCCCACCAGGCTGGAGAGTTTTGCCTGGGTTCCCAGTTGCCGCTTCAGGCTGCGGTTCTCGCGCAACAGTTTGCGATTGCCGAGCGCCCGTTGCACCTGCAAAAGCACTTCGTCAATCTTGAAGGGCTTGGAGATGTAATCGAACGCGCCGGCCTTCACTGCTTCGATGGCGGTTTCCATCGACCCGAAGGCGGTAATCAGAATCACCTCCGACTCCGGCTGAATGGTTTTGTAGGCGCGCAGCACGTCCAGTCCATTCAGATTCGTCCCCAGGCGCATATCGCTGATGATGACATCAAAGAGTTCCCGCTGGCCGATATCCATGGCCTCTTCGGCGCTGCCTGAAGTATTGATGCGGTAGCCCTCTTCGCTCAGGAGTTCACGCAACAACTCGCGCGTGTCCTCATCGTCGTCGACCACCAGGATGTTTGCAGGTTTGTCAGTTTCCATATTCAAAGGGCCGCCACAAATGGTGAATAGTGAATAGTAAATAGTGAATGAAGGGCAGCAAGGAGGCATTCGCAATTTACTATTTACTATTCACTATTTACTCTTCAAGATCCGTTCGCCACCGCCACCGTGTTGGGGGAATCCACCTTCTCGCGGCAATCGAGCGGCAGGCGGATCGTAAAGGTGGTCCCGTGGCCCGGTTCGCTTTCCGCGCGGATAGTTCCTGCGTGCTGGCGAACAATCTGGTCACAGATGGCCAGCCCCAGCCCCGCGCCGGTCCCGATTTGCTTGGTCGTAAACATGGGATCGAAAACGTGCGCCAGGGTTTCACGCGCCATTCCCGTGCCCGTGTCCGCAATCACCAATTCCACCTCCGGAACCGTAGCGGGCGCGCGCAGAGTGATGCGCAACTCCCCGCCCCGCGGCATGGCGTCGGTGCTGTTGTTGATCAGGTTCAGGAAGACCTGGTGCAGGTAGCCGGAATCGCCGTAAACCTTCGGACAGTCTTTGGCCAGGCTCATCTGCACGCGGATTTTCCTCAACTCCAAGGCCGGCGACGACAGCAGGACGGAGTCTTCCAGCACGCGCCCCACATCCACCAGTTCCAGGCGCAGATCAAACTTGCGCGTCCAGGAAAGCAACTGGCGCACCGTGCGCACGATGTTCTCCACCTGCTTTTCGATCACCAGCAGGCGCCGGGCGGTGGCCTCATCATTGCTCTTGCGCCGCGCCAGCAACTGCACATGCCCGGAGATGGAGTTAAGGGGCGTTCCGATTTCGTGCGCCAGGCTGGCGGCAAGCTGACCCGCCACGGCCAGGCGCTCCGAGCGCGCCAGGGTTTTCTGGGTCTCGAAAAGCTCCTCGTTGATGCGGCGCAGTTCCTCATTGCGGCGCGCCACCTCGCCGGTGGCCTCCTCCACTTTGCGCCCCAGTTCCTTGCTGAAATTCTCGATGCGCCGCAGCATGCGATTGAGGTGCGCGGCCAGCAAACCAATCTCATCCCAGCTCTGGAGCCGCGCCCGCACATTGAGCTGTCCGCTTTCCGCCGACTGCATCACCCGGATCATCTCCTTCACCGGCCGCCGCACCGCGCGCAGGAAGAAGAAGTGAATGACCAGCACCACCACCACAAAGCTCGCCAGCATCAGCAGCAGGTTGCGCGTCACCAGGTCCCAGGTGACGGCGTTCAAGCTGGAGCGGGAAACGGTGAGAATCAGGCAGCCGATGGGCTGGCCTTGGGCGCTGATGGTGGTGCTGATGATCCACGACCGGCTATCCTCCGTTTCAATGCTCTCTTGATCTTCGTTCGGCCGCCAATACTCGTTGTAACTTTCCACTTTGGGGATGTTGTCGAGCTCCAAATGCTGGCCGCGGGGATTGGTGGTGGCGACAAGGTGATGCTGCGGCGCATGCACATATCCATCCGCCTGGATGATGCCCGGCGAATCGTGCTGTAATTGGCGGAGTTCCGGACCGAGAACGTCAGGCCGGGCCAGCGTGTCGGGAGCGGCGAGATGGTGAGCCGTCAGGCGCGCCTGGCTCAAAGCCTTGCGATAGAGTTCACTCTCCACGGGGTCGCGGGTCAGGAAGGTGGCAAGCAGCGTCGACACGCCGAGCACCACCATGACCGTGATGCCAAAGATGGCGATAATCTTGACCTGCAAACTCAGGCGCCCAAACATTCCATTCACCCCGAGCATACTCAAGCTACCATTGGTCATGCCGGAAGGCAACCCGCAGCAGCTTGGGCGAGCCCGGATTTCTCACGAGGTTTGCGAAGGGCGGGGCTTTAGGCCCGCCGCTGAAGGCCTTCTTAATTATCCCTGAGTTCGCCGCCCCGCACAGCTTGCGGCCGCAAGCTGCGCGGGGCGGCGAACGAGCCAAGGGCGGGACCCGCGATTTCGGCGGGGCTAAAGCCCCGCCCTTCCGACATCACCGTGCGTGCTGAGAAATCCCGGCTAGTGGCAGTTTGCTGTAGCGGCGCTCTCCGAGCGCTGCCCGGCGGTCAGAGACCGCCGCTACAAAACCCAGACTGCACCTCTACCCAGCATGGGAGGGATTTGAATCGGACTTCCAGTCACAGCGTGATAGGGCGAAGCTGAAACGGATCGGATCGTCGGGGAGGAACCCACGAAGGTGGTCTTAGGGACAAAAGTCCTCCGCCATAGTGGGACCCGAGTGATAGCCCGTGACAGTCTTCTATCCCATTTCCTTTCATACATTTATTGGGGTCGGGAAAAGCGGCGTCACGTAACCTGTTCTTTTTCTTTAATTTATTGGGGCGGTGAGGATTGGGGCGGGTTTATCGGTTTCTTAGGCTCCTAAAATGATGCTATCTACCTTATTTTTCATGAAGTAATCGGCATTTTTAGTTAACCAACTTGTTTTCATGAACTTATTGGGATAGGTAATTTTGTCGCTTTATTTTGCCTTTGTTTTCAATATTTTATTGGGAGCGACCTTCATTTTCGACGTTTTCAAATTTCTGTCGTTTCCCGCTCGATTTTGATCAAGAAACTGGACATTATATCCCTTCGGTGGCGCTGGCCCGTTGCCCGGCGAGAGCACTTCGGAGCGAATTTCCGGTGGGCGATTTCACGCGGCTCAAGTCCTCCGCTTGATGGGCTAGCACGTTGTCGCCCAAGGCTAGGGGAAAAGTGCAAAGCGTGTAGCCACGGTCAGTGCTTTCCTGACCGTGGGCTTTTCCCTTTGTCCGGGATAGAACGGTGATGGCTTGCGCGCAACCGTTTCCTTGTCCCCCTTTCATTAGCCCACGACATCAAAAGAAGAACCCACGGTCAGGAAAGCACTGACCCGGCGCACTGGCTACCCGCTCACCCTCCGGCGTCACCAGACTCATGTTACCAGCGTAGCGTGGAGCTCGGATGCAGAGCGGCTGGCGACGGGGAGCCGTGACAAAACCGCCAAGGTGTGGGAGACGGCGACAGGGCGGGAACTGCTCGCCCTCAAGGGCCACGAGGGTGATGTTCCCTTTTCGTAGTCTTCCCCTTCAGGCCGGTGCGGTGAACTATACAGAGCGACATAAATGATTGCGAATTCGGCTGTAGCGGCGGTCTCCGACCGCCGTCGTCGATCGGAGATCGACGCTACAATTTATGTCGCTCGGTATAGGAATCGGCCCGTATCGCGCATCCGCTTCGAATGATCCTACCCAAACCACTCGGCCTCCACCATCAGGCGTAGCCACTCCCGAAGGTCGGATTCAAAGGTTTGTTCGCAAAAACCAAGCTCGCGAAAGACGGTCGGGGGGTCCGGCGCGGTGCGCAGCCGGTCCGAGAGTCCACTCAAAGTATCATGGACGGACTCAAAGCGGGCGGCGTTGCGGGCGAATTCGTTGGCGGCGCGATGAATGCGGAATCCCGCCCCCATCACCGGGAGGGCGGCGGCGACCACGATCAGCAATCTGCCCCAGTTCTCCGATCCATGTCCGATATATACCGCCAGGTGGGCAAGAACGAAGGCAACGCTGCCGAAAAACAGAGCTGGCCCGACCACCCGGGTGTGGCGATCTCTCCCCTGGTCGCGCCGCACCGCCCCGGACAGATAAGCCATCTGGTAGTGGAGGCGCTTGCGGCGATAATAGTGAATCAGCGCCTCCAGGCTGCCGGTTGAAAGCAACCCATTCGCCGGGGGCGGCGGGTGGACTTCCGGTATGGTCCCCCGCGCCATCCAGCCCAGCAGGACAGGAAAAGTGGTAGCGGCAACAGCCTCCACCTGGTCGCAGAGGCGCTCCTTGCATTTCTGAACCTCCGCGCGGTCGGCACTCCAGAGACCCGGCTCCAGCAAGGAACGGAATTTCAACAATCGCAGGCTCTCCGCCTTGTAACGCTCCAGCAACCACTGTTCCTTCAGGAAGGTCCCCATGCCGAGCAATACAATCAGCATGGCCGAAAGGGCGGCGGCGCCCTCCAGCGCTGGCACAAACCATGGCCAGCTATGAGGAACCACGTAATCCGCGAGGCCGGAGAGTTGAATCGTGGCCAGCACCACGGCGGCTGAACCCAGGACGGCCACCGCCAGGGCGCGGTGCCGGTATTTTTCCTGGAATCGCATCGCCGTCCCATCGGCCGTTTGGTAGGTGGGCAGCAATTCCTCCTGACAGTGCTGGAGAATGCAGTGAAGCGGCTCGACAGAAGGCATGTCCTGCGAGTCGTCCATGTCGTCCTGGACGGGTTCCCGGCAGGGCATCGCGGCTGCGGCGGGGATGGGGCCCGGCGAACCTGCATTCTCTTGAACGCTCACGGCGTGTCCCTCCTTTTGGGCGGAGTTCCGTTCGAATTCTGGATTCCGCGCCGCGGCCGCTCCCTGAAAGCCATGGGCGCAGCCGGATGCGCCGACGGGGCCTACGACTTTTCGACTCGGTAACCCATGGCGATGATGGCCTTCAGGGTCTCCAGCGCAGCGCTCCGGTCATATTCTTTCTCCGATTCGGAAAGCTCCTCATAAGGCACCAGGGAAGGGTGCTCCTTCTTCGCGTCGTCGCGGCGCGGACCGAGGCGCCATCCCTCCGCAAGACGCTGGCGGGCCCAGATGTCGTGAGCGTTTCTCGCCAGCAACTCGGTCAATTGGAGTATGTCGCCGGAAAGTTTCACCCGCGAGGTATCGATGGGCCTCGGTTCGTAATCGTTAGGATTGTTTGCCACGTATTCTCCTTTGAAGAAAAGACCATTATCGGTCAAATGCAGCGTTTCGCGGTAAAATGTTGGCAGATTGCCTAGCCGGGAGGGCGCATGGAAAATCGTGAAATCGCCGCTGTCTTCGAAGAAATCTCCAATCTCATTAAAATTCTTCAGGACGACCCCAAGTGGAACTTCAAGGCCGTCGCCTATGACCGCGCCAAGCGCTCCATTGAGAGCCACCCCGAGCGCCTGGAAGACATCGCGCGCGACCCCAAGCGCAAACTCACGGACATTCCGGGCATCGGCGCCGACTTGGCTAAGAAAATCGCCGAAATCGTCGAGACCGGGCAGTCAAGCTATCACCAGGAGCAACTCGCCAAAGTGCCGCGCAGCCTGCTGGACATGCTGCAACTGCAAACCGTCGGGCCGCAAAAGGTGAAGCTGTTTTGGAAACAGGGGAACATTACGACCGTGGATGAACTGGAAGCCGCCGCCAAAGAAGGCCGCCTGCGCAGCCTGCCGGGAATGAGCGAGAAGTCGGAGGAGAACATCCTGAAGGCCATCGAGACCTTCCGCCGCGCGGCGGGCCGCTTCCGGCTGGACACCGCTTATGAAACCGCCAAGGTGCTCGCGGCCTGGTTGCGCGATTGCCCCTCCGTCGAGGAGGTTACGCCCGCCGGTTCGCTGCGCCGCGGGCGCGAAACGGTGGGAGACCTTGACCTGCTGGTGACCGGCCGCGACCCCGCCGGCATCGCCGATCACTTCGTCAAGTTTCCCGGCATCGCCGCGATTCTGGCCAAAGGCGGGGACAAAGTCAGCGTGAAGCTCAAGAACGACCTGCAAGTTGATGTGCGCCTGCTGGAGCGCTCCGCCTACGGCGCCGCCCTGCAATATTTTACCGGCTCGAAGGAACATAACGTGGCGCTGCGCGACCGCGCCAAACGCCGCGGGTGGAAGCTGAATGAATACGGTCTTTTCCACGGCGAGAAAGTCCTGGCCAGCCGCACGGAAGAAGAGATCTACGCCCAGCTTGGCCTCCCCTGGATTCCCCCTGAGTTGCGTGAAAACCTGGGCGAAATCGAGGCGGCGGACAAAGACGAACTGCCCAAGCTGGTCGAGCTGGGGGATATCCGCGGCGACCTGCAAATGCACACCACCGCCTCCGACGGGCACGCGAGCATCGAGGAGATGGCCGGCGCCGCAAAACAATTGGGCTACCAGTACATCCTCATCACCGACCACTCGAAGGCCGTGACTGTTGCCAACGGCCTAAGTGAGGAGCGCGCCGCCCAGCACATCGAGCGCATTCATGCCGCGCGCAAAAAGGTGAAAGGCATCGAGATCTGGGCGGGTTCGGAAGTGGACATCATGGGTGACGGCAGCCTGGATTATCCCGATGAGTTATTGAAGCAATTTGACATCGTGTTGGCCAGCGTCCATTCGCGCATGACCATGCCCGCAGAAGAAATGACCGCGCGCCTGCTGCGGGCTCTCGAAAACCCCTACGTGCGCATCCTTGGCCATCCCACCGGCCGCCAGATTCTGCGGCGCGACCCCTTCCTGTTTGACCTGGAAAAAGTCTTCGCCGCCGCCCAGCACTGCGGCGTCATTCTGGAGGTCAATGCCAGCCCCGAACGGCTCGATCTGTGCGACCGCCATGTGAAGCTGGCCCGCGATCGCGGCATGAAGGTCGTCATTTCCACCGACGCGCATGACCCTCAGCACTTCAAGCTCATGCGCTACGGCGTGATCACGGCGCGCCGCGGCTGGATGGAAAAGTCGGGGGTGCTCAATACGTTTCCACCGCAAAAACTTCTCTCCAGCTTGCGCCCGCTGCCGCGATAATCGGGAGATCGGGTGATCGGGTGATCGGGTGATCGGGAGAACAGAAAACCGCCCTGGGCGGCCATCGGCTTGCTTTTGGTTCGCCTGATTGGAAAATCCCGGCCGATATTCCAAGTCGGGCACGACCCAATCCTGTTAGTTATTTGCGTGAACTGTCATTAGCCTTACTTTATACTTTATGGGCATGGCTTCGCTTAACATCTCGATGCCCCAAGCCCTATACCTATGACATCTCTTCCCGCGGCAATTATCTTCGACATGGACGGCGTGCTGGTGGATAGCAGCCCCTTCCATCTTCGCAAGTGGACGGGTCTGTTGCGGGCGCACAGAATTGCCTTTGACGAACAAGAACTGCGCAGGATTGTTTTAGGGCCCGCCAACGAAGCGACTTTCCGCCACTTCCTGGGGACGGATCTTACCCGCGAGCAATTGGCCGAGCTCGGGGAAGAGCTGGACGGAAACTTCCGCCGGGAAATTGGACCCCATCCCCCCACGATCCAGGGGGTGCAGCGCTTTATCGCGGAATGCCATACGCAGGGCATCCCCATGGCGGTGGCTTCCGCCGCCATCGCCAGCAACGTCAAGTTCCTCATCGCGGCGCTGGGCGTGGAGGATTACTTCCGTGCCGTGCTTGCCGTTGACGCCACCACCCACCCCAAACCCCATCCGGAGATCTACCTGAAAACGGCCTCGATGCTGGGGGTTGACCCCGCTGCCTGCGCGGTCTTCGAGGATTCCCTTGTCGGCATCGAGGCTGCCAAGCGTGCCGGAATGAAATGTGTGGCCATTGCCTCCACCTTCAGCGCCGAAGATCTCCGCCGCGAGACACCGGCTGACCTGATTGTTCCCAACTTTGAGGGCATCTCACTTCAAACCCTTCGCCATCTCTTCAATGGGGATGGCAATCTCGGTGGCGGGCACGTCTCCGGCTGATCCGGCTTAAAACCGGGTGGGCGGAGCCTTACGCACAAATCGCGAAGAGGACTTTCACAGCGCCGTATCTTGAGGGAGAATGTCCGGCATGTGGGGAGGAATCCCAGGTGGGAGGCACGTCTCGGGATTCGTCGTGGGAGCCGTTGCCCTGGCGATGCTCCCGGCAATGTTATCGCTACCGGCGGTGGCGGCGGCACCCCAGCCCCAGGAGCAGGTGAACCAACCAAGCCCGGTGGGATTCCGTGTGGTGGTGGTGGACGAGAACAGCGCGGCGGTGCCTTCCGCACACATCACTCTGTCCCCCCCATCCGGCGCGCCCCTGCGTGGGGAAACCGATTACGCCGGCCGCAAAGATTTCTCCGGCCTTCAGCCGGGCGAGTACACACTGCACATCGAAAAGGAGGGTTTCTTCGCGGTCACCGAGGCGCAAATCCCCGTGGGCGAAACGGCCAGCGCGGAGGTGACGCTGAACCACGTTCGGGAATTTCCCGAGCATTTGGACGTGGTCTACTCGCCCCCAGCCATCGATCCCGCCAAAACCCAGGCCAGCGAGACGCTGACCAGCGAGCAGATCATTGACCTTCCCTACCAGGTAACCCGGGACATTCGCTATGCCCTGCCGATGCTGCCGGGAGTGCTTCAGGATTCCAGCGGGCAACTTCATGTGAACGGCTCGAGCACCCGGCAGGTGTACGACCAGATCGACGGATTCAACGTTTCCGACCCCGCCACGGGCGAGTTCTTCACGCGCATCAGCGTGGATGCCCTGCGCTCGGTGGACGTGGCCAGCAGCCGCTATTCCACCGAGTTTGGGAAGGCTTCGGGGGGCATCATCAGCTTGCGCACGGGCACCGGGGACGACCACTGGCGCCTGACGGCCACCGATTTCGTTCCCGGCATCGAGGACCGGCGGGGCATCAACGTGAATAGCTGGACGCCGCGCGCTCTCGCGTCAGGCCCCATCCGTGCGGGCAAGGCGTGGTTCATGGACGCGTTGGAGGGCGAGTACGACCTCGCGGTCTTTTCCGACCTCCCCGCCGGCGGGGACCGCAGCCATGTCTGGCGGGGGAGCAACTTTTCCAAAGCACAAATTAACCTCGCGCAGAATAACAATCTAACGGTAAGCTTCCTGGTTAACTCCCAGGTCTCCCCCAATGCCGGGCTGGACGCGCTCGACCCCATTTCCACCACCCAGCGGTATTCCACCAATGCCTATTTGTTCAATGTCAAGGACCAGCACCTTTTCCAGAACGGCATGCTGCTGGAGGGGGGTGTGGCCACCAGCAGTTTTTACACGCGGGTGGTGCCCCAAGGCACCGAGACTTACGTCGTTACCCCCAACGGCACGAGCGGCAATTACTACCTGACGAACCACGGCCAGGGCGACCGCACGGAGGCCATCAGCAACCTCTTCCTCCCACCCCTGCACGAGGCCGGAAAGCACGAATTCAAACTGGGTATTGATTTCGACCGCTTGGACGATTATCAGCAGTTCCAACGCCAACCCTACCTGGTGGAACGCGTCGGCGGCACGCTCTCGCGCCGCGTCACCTTTACCAACGCTCCGCCCTTCACGCGTTTTGACACGGAGGGCAGCGGTTATGCGCAGGACCGCTGGTCCGTGACCCCCAGGCTGCTGCTGGAACCCGGAGTGCGCCTGGACGCCGACACGATTGTGCGCGGCGTGGCAATTTCTCCGCGCCTCGCCTCCACCTTCCTGATGAAGCGGAATGGCGAAAGCAAGCTTTCCTGGGGCATCGGCATTTACCGCGACCCGAGCAACCTGGACATCCTCACGCGCTCGCTCACCGGCACGCGGACGGATTATTTCTATGACGCGAGTGGCCTCGACCTGCTCCAGCCACCCGTGCTCAGCACCTTCACCATCGACCCCAGCCAATTGCGCTTCTCTTATGTGACCAACGCGAGCGTGGCGTTCGAACAGAAACTGCCGCGGACTACCTACCTGCACGTCGAACTGATGGACCGGCGCGCCCACAATATCTGGACCTTCATCAATCCCGGCGCCTCCACTTTACCCGACGGCCCCTTCTCAGGACAGTTCACCCTCACCAACGACCGGCGCGACCACTACGACTCCGCTGCGGTGACCGTTCGCCACGTTTTTAAGCAGAACCACGTGGTGTTCGCTTCCTATACGCGATCGCGGGCGCTGACCAACGCGGATTTCGCCTACAACCTTGACAACGTGCTCTTCAGCCCGCAGGCGGGCGGACCCCTGGCGTGGGATACGCCCAATCGTTTCCTGTCCTGGGGCTTCCTCCCTCTCTTTCGCAAGTTTGATGCCGCTTACACCTTGGATTGGCGCAACGGCTTCCCCTTTACCCTGCAAAATGACTCGGAGGAGGTGGTGGGCGCGCCCGGTGCGCGGCGCTTTCCGACCTACTTCTCACTCGACCTCAGCGTGGAACGGCGCGTCACCATCTTTGGCTTCCAATGGGCGGTGCGGGCCGGCGTGAACAATGTCACCGACCGTGGCAATTATTCCAACGTGGACTCCAACATCAACTCGCCTCACTTCCTCACCTTTTTGAACGCCCAGGGGCACTCCCTCATCTTGCGCATCCGGCTGTTGGGAAGAAAGTGACCGGCACCGGGAAAGCGCTGCTGCAAGGCAATGGTGCGGGCGAAATAATAGACAAAACCGGGGGGCGCGTGTAGGATAGCGACCAGGCTTTAAACACATCAATTCAACTCGTAAAGGAGATTTTCGCCCATGCCCATTCTGGCGCTGACGTTTGCAACATCCGGCGGACCTGTTCCTGCCCTCGTCCCAGTAGTCATGGCTTTGATCGGGATCCTTTTGTTCATTTTTGGGTTTGTGAAGTACCGCCAGTATCGGGTCCTCGCTGATACCCCGCAGATTCCCATCCGCAGCGTCTCCATGGGATTGTCCCACGTGGCAGGGACGAGCACGGGCGGCCAGCCGCTGGTGAGTCCGCTCACCCAGGTTCCGTGTTATTACTTCGAAGTGCGCGTGGAGACCAGGGTAAAGAAGGATAATCAGGAGACATGGGAAGAAACCCATCGGGAGAAGGCGGAAGTTCCCTTCTACGTGCAGGACGATACCGGGTATGTTCTGGTCAATCCGGAAAGGGCGGAGTACAACGTGCCGCAAGCTTTCTTTGGTGAACTGCGGCCGCCCGCTCTGCTCTCTTTCGGCCAGGCCACCCGCAAGGTTGACCCCTCGCTGGGTGTTGCGCCTCCCACCGACGACCATTTGCGCGGCTATTTAAACGGCCAGTTCACCCAGATGCGGACGGCGGTGCAGGGCTCCAACATTCCCGGCGCCAAGGTATTGGACAAGGGGCTGGCGATTGCCCAGAAGATGCAAATGCTGGGGCTGTCGATCGGAGCGGATGGCATGAGCATGGATTTTGGAAACCGCCCATACCGTTTCACGGAATATATTCTGCCGGCCGGCCGCCTCACCCATGTGCTCGGCACCTGCACCGAAAACCCCAACCCCTCGAACGCAGACGACCGCAACCTCATCAAGAAGGGCGAAAACGAAAAGACCTATCTCATTTCCACCAAGACCGAAGAGAAGCTCGAGAGGAGCCTGAAACTCCAGGCCTTTTTCATGATCTTTATTGGGGGCTTGTTGATTGTAGGCGGGGCCGCAGTGGGGCTATTTACCGCCCATATGCTCTCACGATGATTTCTTAGGTCAGTGTGCGGGAACGATGGAGGCGCGGGTGAGAATCGAACTCACGCATAAAGGTTTTGCAGACCTCTCCCTTACCACTTGGGTACCGCGCCCTTAAGAACAGTGAAGAGTGACAAGTGATGAGTGGCTGGCACAGGGCCTGGAGCCGCTCGTTCCTGCTCGTCACTCGTCACTCTTCACTTGTCACTCAAATTCTTGGAGCGGGAGACGGGGGTCGAACCCGCGACATCGACCTTGGCAAGGTCGCACTCTACCACTGAGCTACTCCCGCTCGCCCGTGCCAAACCACCTACCAGCATAGCACAACCCGAATTATAAGAACCCATCCACTACGCTGTCAAGCCGCATGCAAAAGCCCTGAAATTTTTCCGTAAAACCTTTCAGCCCATCGTGCATCGAGATATTTCTTGGGGCTAAAAAACTATTTTCTTGAAGGAGGCCACGGGTTTCTCGCAGGGGGACCACCGGGGAAATCCCTGCTTCCCCATGTATTCGGCCACCCACGATTGGGGCGCCATCGAAAACCCGCGCTTTGAGACCCGCCAGCTTCAGGAGATGAAGAAGGAGGAATGCCAACCGCACTGCTTCTCAACCCTGAACCATAACCTGGCGTTTTGTTGCAACGACGAGCGCGCCGTGCGGTGGATTCTAAAGCAGGCCGTGCGTGGCTTCCAAGGCGTCACCGGCAGCTTCACTTAAATTCCCGGGGGACCCCGCGGGCGGCCTCTCAACCCGCTCCGGGGTCCCCGGTTTCCCCTCACGGTTCCTCCCACGGTTCCTCTTGACGCTGCCCCCTTCTCCCGGTACTCTGCCCCCGCAACTTCTGGTAGTGTCTCAGTGTGACGTAGATGCGGCGGAATTTATCCCGAGGCAATCGGGACGCCGCCATATGGCGAGGTAAACTCGCCGCTACCAATTCAAACTGAGACACCACCCAACTTCCTGGCGGGCCCACCACTCGTCAAGAGGCTGGAAGTCATCCGCACCTCGGGCAAGGAGGACTCTCCAATGATTTCCCGCGAAAGGATTCGCGCTGCAATGAGCCATCAGGAGACCGGCGAAGTTCCCATCGACCTGGCGGGCTACTTCGCTTCCGGAATGTCGGCGATTGCCTACCGAAACCTCAGAAAGTATCTGCATCTCGAGGAAAGGCCTATCCGCGTCTACGATCCCCACCAGGTTCTGGCGGTGATTGATGAAGATGTCTTGAATCGCTTCGGTGTGGACACGGCGCAGGCCGGACGCATCTTTGACCAGGATGATTTGTGCTGGAAGGACGGGGTGTTGCCTGACGGGACTCCCTGCCAGTACCCCGTTTGGGCTTCACCGGAAAAGCATGACGGTGTCTGGGTCTTACGCTCCGTGACAGGCAAGATCGTGGGGCACCGTCCTGACGGTGTGCTCAATTTCGAGCCCGTCAACTTCCCCTTTGCCGAGCACGATTCCCTGACCGTAAAAGACATCCGCGCCGCCATTGACAACTTTCAGTTCACCGGCGTCGCCGGACCCTATACCGCCACGCTGAACCTGCCCGACGGCTCCAGGAAATTTGGCGAGGCCATCCGCCGCCTTTACGATTCCACCGACCGCGCCATCATTCTGCCTTACGGCGGCCATCTGCTGGAACTGGGGCAATGGCTCTACCGCGCTGACAACTTCTACATGATGATGGCGGCCGAACCCGCGCGCACCCACGAGTTCCTCGACCGGGTGGTTGAAATTCACCTGGAGGAACTGGAAAAGCTCCTGAAATACGCCGGTCCCTATGTGGATGTGGTGGCCCTGAGTGAAGACCTGGGCGGCCAGCACGGTCCGTTGGTC
>Ga0326728_10015920_pt1 | contig 15495 bp, 12 predicted proteins | sample MB3enrmetagenome_FD_207602 | JGI IMG/M metagenome (GOLD analysis project Ga0326728, IMG submission 207602) | Lab enriched peat soil microbial communities from McLean, Ithaca, NY, United States - MB31MN | ecosystem: Environmental > Terrestrial > Soil > Wetlands > Peat | place: USA: New York...
ATTTTTCCGTTGTCAAGAGGGTCACCCGGCGAATACCCGCACGAAAATCCGCAGACTACGTCATGAAAGACATGGTAAAATACCTTTTAGCGAAAGGGAACGAGAATAACGTGGTCTGATTTTCATGCGGAGAATAACTACTTGTTAAGTGAATTGAGAGTTCGAAATCTCGGTATCATCGAAGATATCAGCTGGCAGTTAAGTGAAGGTTTAAACGTGATTACCGGGGAAACCGGCGCCGGCAAGTCGTTGCTAATCGATGCTCTGGAACTGTTATTGACCGGCAAAGGGGACAGCGAAGCCGTCCGCCAGGGGGCCGATGAAGCTCAAATCGAGGGGATTTTCCGGCTGAATCAGACGCCGGCGGCCCGTTTGGTGAAAGAATTATTGGCAGAAAAAGAACTGTACGAAGATGAAGATGCCGTGGTGATCAGTTGCCGGCTGCGGAAAAACGGCTCCGGCGTCAGCAGGATAAACGGCCACGCGGTGACAAAATCACTGCTCCATCAAATCGGGAGGCTGCTGGTAGATATTAACGGCCAAAATGAGCATTTTTCTTTGATGGACAGCAAATCCCAGCTGGAAATTCTAGATGCCTATGCCAGAACGAGCGGTTTGCGATATGAATTTGGCGCCAAAGCAGCGGAATTGCAAAAGAAAAAACAGGAACTGCGGCACCTGGAACAAAATGAAAAAGACAGGGCGCAGCGCGAAGAATTCCTGAAATACCAGCTAAATGAGTTGAACCAGGCGCAATTGCAGGACGGCGAAGAAGAGGAACTCGAACAAAAAAAGAAAATCCTGACTTCAATTGAAACACTTAAGAATTATTCCCTGGAAATATACGAAGCACTATATGAAGACGATGGTTCCATGAATTCAACCCCGGTCATTGACAAGTTGAGCGCGGCGCTCAAAATTTTGAAAAAACTGGTTGACCTGGACCCGGCGCTTCAGGAACAGTTGAGATTAGTGGAAGATGCGGTTTCCGCCCTGACCGAGGTTGCGCGGGATATTCAGTCTTACAACGAAAATCTGAGTTTCGACCAGGACAATCTGGAAAAAACCGAAGCACGGCTGGAGTTAATCCGTCAGTTAAAAAGAAAATACGGGGCAAATATTACCGAGATACTGGCCTATCAGAATAAAGCTTTGGCCGAACTGGACGGACTGACACACCACACCGAAAAAACGGAGCAACTGACAAAAGAAATTACCCTGCTGAATCAGGAAGCCGGACGCATCGGGCAGCAACTTTCAGCGGAGCGCCGCAATGGGGCTGCGCGGCTGCAAACCGCTGTTAAAAAAGAACTCGACGATTTAAACATGTCCCAGGTGCTGTTTGCCGTTGCCATCAAGCAAATTCCGGATGCCGCAGGGATTCCTTTCCCCGACGGCGCCTGTTATTCCTTCATGGAAACCGGCGCCGATACAGTGGAGTTCATGTCGGCTACAAACCCGGGCGAATCAATGAGACCGTTAATCAGTATTGCCTCCACCGGCGAAATGTCCCGGTTCACGCTGGCGCTGAAGAGCGCGCTGGCTTTAAGCGATACCGTGCCGGTGCTGATTTTTGACGAAATTGATATCGGCGTCGGCGGCAGAAGCGGCGAAATACTGGGGAAAAAATTGTGGGCTCTGGGACGGCAGCACCAGGTGATTTGCATCACCCACCTGTCTCAAATCGCGGTATTTGCCGATGCCCATTTCGGGGTCCGTAAGGAGCTTGCCGGCGACCGCACCTTAACCAGGCTGCACAACCTGGACGGTGATACCCGGATTAAAGAATTGACGGTGATGCTTTCCGGTCCGGAATATACTGTAACCTCAACCAAAAATGCGAAAGAATTCGTCCAAAAAGCGGATGCCTGGAAAAAATCCACACTGCAGCGGACTTAACAACGAAATTTCCCGGTATTGGTGTGCTGTGACTTAAGTTCCATGTGGGATAAATACTCTTTCTGCTATAATAATGTCACAAAAGGAAATAGCGCGAAAAACTGATAGGAGGCAATATGAAAGGGGATAAAAAAGTTATCGAAATCCTTAATTCTTTGTTGGGTCGTGAGCTCACCGTGGTCAGTCAGTATATGGTGCACGCTGAAATGTGTGATAACTGGGGCTACACTAAAATGCACGAAGCCATCCAGAAACGGGCCATCGTCGAAATGACCCATGCGGAAAAACTCATCGGACGCATTATCTTCCTCGAGGGCATTCCGGTTGTCAGCGAACTTGAGAAAATACACATCGGCAAAGACATCCCCCAGATGTTTGCCAACGACCACGAAGCCGAAATCGATGCCGTTAAACGGTACAACGAAGGGATTAAAATCTGCGGTGATGCTAAAGATTTTGCCACCCGTGAAGTCCTGGAACATATCCTCAATGACGAAGACGGCCATGTCGACAGCATCGAAGCAGTGCAGGACCAGATATCGCAAATGGGCATCCAGATATTCTTATCGAAGCAGACCAGTTAAAAGTTTTCGCCGCAGTATTAATTCAGGCTGCTTTTTGAGTGGGATCGGGAAATAAGATTTATTTCCTGATCCCCTTGTTTTTTCCTAAAGAATAAACGGCGGTTCGGCTGCCAGGGATAGAACCAGTTTTTCCGCGGTTTTGATTTGTTCCGAAGTGCCTTCGATATTCAACCAGATGCAGCCTTCGGCCCCACTGATGCCGCCAGCCGCCAGCATTTCCGCTTTTACCCCAGTTAAAAGCTGCAGGGCTTCAATTTCGGAGATTACTTCACCCGGTATCGGGAAAAAACGGTAACCGGTATTGCCGGGTGTATTTACTTTGTTTGCAATCTCATCAAAATCACCGGAAATGCGTTTTTCCAGCCCGACCGGGATTATCAGGCGAACCCGGCGCCCGATGACTGCCGTCAAAGCCACGGTAATGGTGCCGCCCTGCGGGTGCCCGATTAAAAGCGCCGCCCGTTTGTGGACAACATCTAGAGCATTAGCGCCTTTGATAATCACATCGCCTTCTTTTAAATCCGCCGCTGTCTCGTTGATTGTCTTGCCTTCCTGCCAGACTCCGTCCCGGATAACCACATCACCGGGAAATTCGTTCTCTCCGGCTAACCTGCCCGCCTCGGTAATTTTATAGTGCGGCGGGAGCGTGATACCGCGGAAAAAACGCCGGCGGGAAAATTTATCTTTTCGGCCGATTCCCGCCAGGATTTCTTCCGCCGCGTAACTGTTGGTCGTGCCAGCGATGATTACCACCGTCCCTTTTTGCAGTGCATTCACCACTGCCGGGTGCGCTGCCGTCGCTTTGCCGATTAACCGTTTCCCTGCTGCCACTGTCAGCATTATTTGTTTCATATCATTACCCCATCATTTTATGCTTAATTTTTACCCGGATTAGCTTGCATTATACCAGATTCAGGGCCTGTAATAATGACCTGAAATATATACTTGTTTTTTCCCATTGCTAAAATCAAAAGTCCGGATTATACTTTGAGGAAATATTCTTTAAAAACGGCCGGCGGAAATAACTGACAGGAGAATGAGATTACATGAAAAAGTCCACGGTGCTGCGCAGGTTACTGGAAAAACCGGGAGCGGTAATTATCCCGCCGGCGTACGATTGTCTATCGGCGCGGGTTGCCGAGTCGGCCGGATTCAAAGCCGTTTTAATGGCGGCCGGCCTCACCGGCGACGCCCAGCTGGGCATGCCGAACCTCGGCCTGGCCACGGCCAGCGAAATTATCAACTGTGCCAAATACATCGCACATTCGGTGAGTATCCCGCTCATCGTCGGTGTGGAAGACGGCTGGGGCGGTGCGTTGGCTTCCTACCGCACCGTGCAGGAAGTCATCCGGGCCGGCGCGGCCGGGTTGTACATCAACGACCAGAAACATCTCAAACTGGCGCGGGTGCCCCACAACCTGGTGGATGTGCTTCCCCGGGATGAATATCTGGGTAAAATGGGGGCGGTAGTGGAAGCCCGGAACAAAACTGATAAAGATTTTATCATCATCGCCCGGATTGATGCCGGCGCCACGATGGGCGATGCGGAAGTAATCGCGCGGGCCAAAGCCTGCTTTAAATTGGGGGTTGACGTGGTGCTGCCCCATGCCATCCCGCCCGAATCCAAATATCCGCGCAAGGATAAAGCCGGCCTGACGAAATTATATCAGGCCATCGGGGCACCCGGAGTAAAAATCTGGTGCAACGGCCTGAAAAACATCACCGTCCAGGATTGTACAGACATGGGCGCCAAATTGTCGGTGCCGGACGATTCTCCAACCATACTGGTGAAAAATTTACTGGCGGATGTTTACCGTGATATGTACGCGATGCTGTACGGCGCTGCTCAAAAGGAAAAATCCGGCAGCAGCAAGATAAAAATGCTGGGAGACAAGGAATTCTGGCAGGAAATCGAAAAGAAATACCAGCCTTAACCGCGGCCCGATAAGATTAAATTTAAGGAGAAAAACAAAAATGACCACACCGGCACCGGACGGATACAAAGTAATTGCGACCGTGAAGTCAGTCAAAGGGGTTTGTAAGGCCGGACACAAAACCGGAGATTCGTTTGAAGTCAGCTGCCGTAACACCGCCGGTATGTGCGGTTTTTTCTACCATGACATTTTCCCGACGATTCAGATGCTCCAGATGGGCGGCACCTATCCCTCCGGCAGAGAATCCATCGAAGTGGGTTGCCTCGACCGCCGCAACGAAGTGACCATCGAATTAAAACGGGTAAAATAATACCGATTCAGATTGGTTTGGTTTCGGAGCCAGGTTATACCAACTGTAGCACACCGGCATCGTTGTGTTCGTTTTTATTTTCTAAAAATCGGCTTTTCTGCTATGATTATCAGTAACAGCCTTTACCAGTGCCGCGAGTAGAGGCTTTTTTATAGTAAACGGCCGGCCGTATTATCCGCTGGAGGCAGTTTCCCCGATGACCTTTAAAAGCATTCTGTTCATCAAAACAGGTGAAGGCACCAACAAAATAAACACGGAAGTGCCGCCCTTTTTTGTGGATTTAAATCTCAACCAGATTATTGATGCCGTTACCGCCGAGCGGGACATCTACGACCTGCAACCGTTTTTCTACACACCCCTACAGAGTGAGGATGCCATCCTGTACCGCCATGAAATTATGCAGGAACTCACCAGCGATACTTTGATGGCCGCGATCAAAACGTTTGCGGGGAAAATGATATTGATACGCAAATATCTCGCCCTCTCCGAAAAGCTAATATATAAAAACTTTAAGGAAGGCTGGTTTTTAGAAGCGGCGGCCCTTTATTGCGAGACCGTTAACGACCTGGTAAACGATTTGTCCGCGCTGGAATTAAAATCACGCGGCTTACTATCTTTCCGCGAATACCTCACCGCTTATGCCAAATCGGATGGCTTTACTGCCCTTTCGGCCGATACGAAGAAACTCAGCGCCGACCTTTCCACCGTTAAATACAGTCTGCATATCAACGGCCTGACCGTTCGGGTCCGCAAATATGAAGGCGAAACGGATTTCAGCATCGAAGTGGCACAAACATTCGAAAAGTTCAAGCAAGGCACCGTAAAGGACTACCGGACTAAATTGCGTGAAGATTCGGACGTCAACGACGTCGAAGCGCGGATTGTCGATTTCGTGGCCAAACTTTATCCCGCCATTTTCGCTGCTTTAGACAATTATTTCGAGCAGCATACTAATTTCGTCGCTGAAACCATCAGCGTGTTTGACCGGGAAATCCAATTTTATGTTGCCTATCTGGAGTTCATCGCCAAATTCAAACCGGCCGGTTTGCAATTCTGCTACCCGCAAATTTCCGCCGTCAATAAAGAAATCTTCAGTAATAATGGATTTGATTTAGCCCTGGCGAATAAACTCATTTCCGAAGGTTCGGCTATCGTCTGTAACGGTTTTTCCCTAACAGGCAAGGAACGGATATTTGTCGTTTCCGGCCCCAACCAGGGAGGTAAAACTACCTTTGCGCGGATGTTCGGACAACTGCATTATCTGGGCGGACTAGGTTGTCCGGTCCCCGGCAGCGAAGCCCGACTTTATCTGTTCGACCGGCTTTTCACTCATTTTGAAAAAACGGAAGATATCAAAGACCTCCGGGGCAAATTACAGGACGACCTGATCAGAGTTTACGAAATCCTGAATCAGGCGACGCCGAAAAGTATCGTCATCATCAATGAAATCCTGACATCTACCACATTGCAGGACGCCATCTTTTTAAGTAAAAAAGTCATCGAGAAGATTATCGAACTGGATTTACTGTGTGTCTGGGTCACTTTCGTTGAAGAGCTCTCAACATACGGCGAGAAAACCGTCAGCATGGTCAGCATCATCAATCCGGAAAACCCGGCCAAGAGTACGTTCCGCGTTATCAGAAAACCGGCCGACGGGTTGTCTTACGCCATCGCCATCGCCGAAAAACATCACCTCACTTACAAATCGTTACAGGAGCGCATCAAATCATGAAGGTTTTTTTGATGTATAAAGACCGTGATTTTGACGTGCAGCAGCAGTTGCCGTGGAATGCGCCGGACCTGACGCAAGATTTGGAACTGGACACGCTGTTCAACGCCATGGCTCTCGGTGACGAATTTCTGCGGGAGGCCGTGCAAAAAGTTATCTTCGCCGGGATGAAAGACGACTGCGACTCGATACTCTTCCGCCAGAGCGTTTTAAAGGATTGTCTGAAAAACCCGGTGATTGTCCGGAATCTATATAAAATTGCCGAAGACGCCATGGAAACGAAGCAAAAGAACCATTGGGGCTGGCTGCTGGAGAACAGCAACCCGGCTTACGTCATGTCCGTTTCGGTGGGCGCGCTGCAGATGTTTGTCGGCAACCTGAAACAGCTGCGGGCAATGGCCGACGAACACGCCGATAAATTCGAGTCGGAAGGTTTTAAAACGCTCTTCGCGATGATTAAGAAAGAGCTCGATGCCCCGTATTTCACCCTTATCCAGAATCATCTCCGCAGGCTTGAATTCCACCACGGCATCCTGATTGGAGTTGAACTCGGCAGAGGCAATGAAGGCTCGAATTATATCCTGCGCAAACCTCTGGATAAAAAATTGAGTTTAGTGCAGCGTCTTTTTACGAAAAAATCACCCGTTTACACTTTCCGGATTGAAACGCGGGACGAAGGCGGCAGCAAAGCCCTGGAAGAATTGCGGAATAAAGGCATTAAATCCGCAGTTAATGCGGTGGCCCAATCCGCCGACCATATTGACAGTTTCTTCAGTATGCTCCGTTTTGAACTCGGTTTTTATGTCGGCTGCTTGAATTTACATGAACAGCTGGAGAAAATCGGCGAACCGGCATCTTTACCGCAACCGGCCGCGCTTACCGAACGGCAGCATGCTTTCCAGGGATTATACGATATCTGCCTGGCATTAACCGTCAAAGGTAAAGTGGTCAGCAACGATATCGACGCCGATAAAAAGAACCTGATATTAATCACCGGCGCCAACCAGGGAGGTAAATCTACTTTCTTGCGCAGCATCGGCCTGGCGCAAATGATGATGCAGTGCGGCATGTTTGTCGCCGCCGATAATTTCCGCGCTAATATTTGCGACGGTCTTTTTACCCACTTTAAACGTGAAGAAGACATCACGATGGAAAGCGGCAAGCTGGACGAAGAATTGAAAAGAACGAGTCAAATCGTCGACCGGTTATCGCTGAATTCCATCGTACTGTTCAATGAGTCTTTCGCCGCCACGAACGAACGGGAAGGTTCTGAAATCGCCAGACAGATAACCACCGGCCTGGTAGAAAAAGGCATAAAAGTGTTCTTTGTTACCCACCAGTATGAATTCGCACACGGTTTATGGGATAAAAAGTTGGGGAATGCCATTTTCCTGCGCGCTGACCGCCAGGCTGACGGCACCAGAACCTATAAATTAGCTGTCGGAGAACCCCTGCAAACGAGCTACGGCGAAGACTTATACAAACGGATATTTGTTACCGACAAATCCTGAAGACGCTAAACATTATTTTGTCTGTTTTCCGTCTCGATTTTATGAAACAGTTCGACATCGGCCTGGCTGTTGATATTAAAGAAAGACCGTGATTCCGGATCGAACTTGATAAATTCTGCCTGTTCCAGAAAGCGAATGCGCATTTCTTTCAAACATTCCGAAATGCTCAATTGCTCGTTCTCAAGCCGTTTTTTCATGACCGGCACACAAGTCAGTGAATAAACGCCATGCAAAGGTTCAATCTGACTATTCTGCCAGCGGGGAATAACCGCATCGAAGCCATGTAAAAGATTTACCATGTGCCCCAGTAATTCTGTATTCAGAAAAGGCATATCACAGGCCACCACAATATTGGCCACAGAATGTGAGGAAACGAGACCGGTGTAAATCCCACCGAGCGGCCCTTTCGCCGGATAAATATCGTTAACAACATCAACAAAGTTAAATTCTGAGAACTGACAGCTGTCTTCATTTGTCACCAGGATGATTTCATGGGTAACGGCTGACAGCCGCCGGATAACCCTTTCGACCAGAGTCATTCCGGCTATTTTTTCAATCGCCTTATTTCTGCCGAACCTGAGACTTTTTCCGCCGACTAAAATAATTCCGGTAACATCCATAAATTTTCCGCTCTTAGTCCTTAATACCGCTTAGCTCAAAGCAGGTCGATAATTATTTTACCCCTCATCACACCGGGTATACTTCATCAGCTCTTCAGCCGATTTGTGCTTGATGACCAGCTTGTCCCGGCCCACTGTGCCTTCCGGGATTTCGGTGACATCTGTGATTTTACTGTATACCGGCGGCAGCGGATCCCGCCGCATCATCAGCTCCAGCGCCCTTTCCGCATTGTAAGGTACAACCGGCTTTTTCACCCCGTGCGGCTTAAACACCACTGACGGTTTAGTCGTCTTGCTGTCCGGCAGGTCTTCCAGGTCTCTTAGCGTTCCATATCTTTGCTGCATGTCCGCCAGAGTCCCGAAATCCAGCGCCCTAGCCGAACAGGCCCCCACACAAATCGGCAAATCCCCCGCTTCCAAACGGTCGATGCACATGTCGCATTTCTGCGCTACGTCTCCGATGTTATCGCTCTCAAAAACCGGCGCCCCATAAGGGCATTCTTCATAACAGTTGCGGCAGCCGGTGCATTTATCGGCGTCAATCAATACCGCCCCGTATTTCGGCTCCTTGGTAATCGCAGCTACAGGACAGGCCTCGATGCAGACCGGGTTTTCGCAGTGGTAGCAGGGTATCCACTGGAAATGGATGCGCACGGTGGGGAAAGCCCCTTTTTCGTATTCATAGACCTTCAGGTACTTGAGCGGTCCTGCAGGCAGCTTGTGCCAGTTCTTGCAGGCCACAGTACAATCCCGGCAGCCGGTACACCGGCTCTGGTCGAAGAAAAAAGCGTATTGTGTCATTTTACACTCTCCCATTTTTCAATTTGTACCAGCGCCTTGCACGGCTGATGGTCGAGAATCGTCTCCGGCAGGTGCTCGTCGTAATGTGTCATCAGGTTGGGGGCGCCACGGGTATCAATCCCTTCCGGCATCAGGGCAGTTTTGGTTTTCCCCGGCGTATACCAGCCGCCATGAAAGATATTCACCGTCCCCGGGACAACTTTGGAAGTGACGTAGGCCGGCATAATGATTTCCGCCTGATCGTTATAAACCCGGACTAAATCGTTATCTTTGATTCCCCGGGATTTGGCCTCGGCGACGCTAATCCAGCAGGCATGGCGGTAGCAGTCCCGGTTGAGCAACGGCTGGTTGTCCAGCAGGGTATGAATACGGTACAGCCCGTGGGGGGACGACATCAACAGGGGATATTTATTAGAATCTTGACTGAAATATGTCGCTTTACCGCCCTTGACCATTTCCGCCATCGGCGGCAGATGTCCCCCGCCGTACCGTTTATTGGCATGGGTTTTCGTTTTAACATCTGAAGTTGACGCACTTTCCGCCACTTCTTTGGAGTAGAATTCTATTTTACCGGATTCGGTGCCTTTGAAGGGATTCTCTCCACGCAGTACGGCGTTCTTATAGGTGTAATAGGGGTCCTGCACTTCCCAGCGGAAGACCGGTTTTTTCTGGAATTCTTCCCAGGTCGGCGGATGCAAGGGGGCAATTTCTGCCCGCACCATCCATTTTTCATAGGCCTCGCGGTGCAGGTTATCAATCGCTTCGTCAAATTTATCATCCGGGACATCGGCCAGACGCGGACAACACTGGTCGGCGATGCCCAGTCGTTTTGCCAGCTGCACCCAGACCCATCCCCGCGCCCTGACTTCGCCCGGCGGGTCCACACATTTCTGTTTGAAGACAAAATAGTTGCCGTTCAGGTTAGTAGTTTCAAGACTGAACAAATCCGGGGAGCGCATCCCCCGGGGATGAAAATCCCGGCCTTCAAAAGCCCGGTGCATCTGGGGCAGGATGATATCCGCGTATTTCGCGGTGGGGTTATCCAGATGGTAAGAAAACACTACGCTGAAATCCAGCTTTTTAAAAGCTTTGATATTGGTGTTGACATCAGGATGCGTCATAATCGGATTGGATGTCTGTAAAATCAGCATCTTGATGTTCGGCGTCGGATTTCCCAGCGTGTTACCGATTATCCGGTTATATTCTTCAACACTAATTTCGCCGTTGTCCAGCTTTTCCCGCAGCACAATCGCCTCCGGCCATTTGAAATGGGCGAGCAAGGCCGGAGCCTGATATGTACCCGGCTTTTTCTGCCAGTCCACTACCGGCTTCGGTAATGACGGTTGGTGCTGCCCGAATTCACAGGACGTTTCGGCAGAGGCGGTCGCACCCGGGGTCAGCGTATTGCCGGTTAACGCCTGCAGGTACATCGCCGCCCGGATGCCGTTCTCGCCAAAAAATTGGCGCCCCAGCGACCAGGCCGTATTCAGATTGACCGGCTTGCTCCGGGCATAGAGCCGGGCAAATTCGGTAATTGTTTGCGCCGGCACGCCACAAATATTCTCGGCCCATTGCGGCGTTTTGTCAACGCCGTCATTCATGCCTGTAACATATTCTTTCCAGCACTGTACGCCGTCCGGGTCAACCCATTTTGCGATAAATGCTTTGTCGCACAGGTCTTCCTTAAACCAGACGTTAGCCATCGCAATCATCATCGCCACGTCGGTAGTCGGCCGGATGGGAATCCACTGGCAGGCCACTGTTTCGGCGGTCGGAGTGTAACGTGGCTCAATGGAAATTATCGGGATACCACGCTCGCGCGCTCGTAACATCGTATAGATAACATGGTTGCTCAAAGTCGTCCCGGGATTAAACCCCCAGAGCACAATGAGTTTGGATTTCAGTAAATTGCCCTCGTCCTGCCGGTCTTCATGGGCGTCTCTGCCCAGTACCCATCTTTCCGGTTCCGCTACGCCCTGACGGGAATGGTCACCCCAGTCCGCCACTCCTGCGCCGAACCAGGCGCTCAGCATGAAACCTTCCCCAAGGTCCCCGATTGAATACGGCCCGAATTTTTCTTTGTAGTATTGCAGTTTACCGGCGATAGTATCCAACGCTTCATCCCACGATATCCGCTGCCATTTACCATCACCTTTCTCGCCCACCCGTTTCATCGGGTAAATTACCCGATTCGGGGCATTCAGGTTGCGGATGTGGGCATATCCCTTGGTGCACGGCCGGGCCGCAATCATGCATTTATCAATCAGCTCGTCCGGCAGGTGCCCGTCCTCGCGTGCGATGCCGCGGTTAATCGTATCGTCCGGTTCCACGGCCCAGATTTTACCGTTCCGGATGTGCACTTTAATTACACAGTTACTGAAACAGTGTTCGCTACAGGTGGTATACCGGATAATTTCTCCGGTTGAACTTGCTATACTCATGACTTTCCTTCTTCCCCATGGTAGAGTTCAATTTGCACCAGCGCCTTACACGGCAGGTGGTCCATGATTGTCTCCGGCAGGTGCTCGTCATAGTGGATTAACAGGTTTGGCGCGCCCCTGGTGTCAATTCCCTCAGGCATCAAAGCGGTTTTTGTTTTATTCGGCGTATACCAGCCGCCGTGAAAAATATTGACGGTACCCGGCACCACTTTCGAAGTCACGTAGGCCGGCATAATGATTTCTGCCTGGTCGTCATAAACCCGCACCGGGTCGTTATCTTTGATTCCCCGAGCTTTAGCGTCGGCAACGCTCAGCCAAACCGCATGCCGGTAGCAGTCCCGGTTCAATATCGGCTGGTTATCCAGCAGCGAATGAATGCGGTAAAGGCTGTGCGGGGAAGACATTAACAGCGGATATTGTTTGATATCCTGACTGTAATATGTCGCCTTGCCTCCCATTACCATTTGAGCCATCGGCGGTAAATTCCCACCACCGTACCGTCCGTTAGCTACATGGGTTTTTACCGCGGCTGATTTGTTCTTTCCATCACTAGAACTCGCCGCCACTTCCTGCGAATAAAACTCAATTTTACCCGATTCCGTACCCTGGAAGGGGTTTTCGCCGCGTTCGATGGTGCTTTTATAGGTATAATTCGGTTCTTTAACTTCCCAGCGGAAGACCGGCTTCTTTTGAAACTCTTCCCAGCCCGGCGGGTTTAAAGGGATAATATCATCCCGCCGCAGCCACTGCTCATAGGCTTGCCGGTGCAATTCCTCGACCGTTTCGTCCCATTTGTCATCCGGAACATGCGCCAGCAACGGACTGTAATCGTCCGCAAACCCCAGTCTTTTAGCGATTTGCAACCATATCCAGCCCCGCGGTTTCACTTCGCCCGGCGGGTCCACGCATTTCTGTTTGTACATAAAACAATTGCCGTTCAGGTGCGTGACTTCCATGCTGAAAAAGTCTTTGGTGCGGTATATCGAATTTCTTATCGGCACATCTCTGCCCTCGAAAGCAGTGTGCATCTGCGGCAGAATGATATCGGCGTATCTGGCAGTGGGATTATCGGCATGGTACGAGAAAACCACGCTAAAATCCAGTTTCTTGAACGCTTTGATGTTGGTGTTGACGTCAGGATGGGTCATGATGGGATTGGACGTATGCACAATCACCATCTTGATGTTGGGTGGCGGGTTGCCGGGAAGGTTGCCGATAATATGGTTGTATTCCTCAACGCTCATCTCGCCGTTATCCAGTTTCTCCCGCAGGACTATTGCCTCCGGCCATTTGAAATGGGCCAGCAGCGCCGGCGACTGGTATTTCCCGGGCTTACGCTGCCAGTCAATTGTCGGCTTCACCAGAGACGGTTCATGTTGGCCGAATTCCCCGGCTGATTCGGCGGAGGCTGTGGCGCCCGCCGCCAGGGTATTACCGGTCAGTGCCTGCAAATACATTGCCGCCCGGATGCCGTTCTCACCGAAAAACTGCCGTCCTAATGACCAGGCGGTATTCAGGTTCACCGGCTTGCTGCGTGCATAGAGGCGGGCAAATTCCAAAATCGTTTCCGCCGGCACTCCGCAGATATGCTCTGCCCACTGCGGTGTTTTATCAATGTTGTCGCTTACGCCCAGGACATACTCTTGCCACTGCCGCAGACCTTCCGGTTCAACCCACTTGGCAATGAATTCTTTATCGCAAAGGTCTTCTTTAAACCAGACGTTGGCCATGGCAATCATCATCGCCACATCGGTGGTCGGCCGGATGGGTATCCACTGGCTGGCCACGGTTTCGGCGGTCGGGGTGTACCGCGGTTCAATCGAGATTATCGGGATGCCGCGTTCCCTGGCGCGCAGCAGCGTATACACTACATGGTTGCTCAAAGTAGTCGCCGGATTAAATCCCCAGAGCACGATGAGTTTGGATTTTAGTAAGTTGCCCTCATCCTGCCGGTCTTCGCCGCCTTTCCTGCCTAAAACCCACCTTTCCGGCTCATCGGCCCCCTGCTTGGAATGGGCTCCCCAGTCTGAAACCCCCGCCCCAAACCAGGGACTGAGCACAAAACTGTCATGACTGACGTCGCCGATCGAAAGCGGACCGTATGTTTCTTTGTAATACTTTAATTTATCCGCGATGGTGTCCAGCGCTTCGTCCCAGGATATCCGCTGCCATTTCCCTTCGCCCTTCTCCCCCACCCTTTTCAGCGGATACTTCACTCTGTGCGGGTCATAGAGGTTGCGGATATGCGCATATCCTTTGGTACAGGGACGCGTGGTAATCATAAACTTGTTGAGTAACTCATCGGAAAGGTATCCGTCTTCCCGCGCGATACCGCGGTTTACGGTATCATCCGGTTCTACCGCCCAAATCCGGCCGTCTCTGATATGCACTTTCAGGATGCACATATTAAAACAGTGTTCGGTACAGGTGGTGTACCTGATGACTTCGTTATTCTGCGACTCGCTGCGCGAACTTGTCGTGTTCATTCCCTCACACTTGTCCCACATCCGGCCGTAACATTAATCAGGATTTACCAGGGGCTTGTCAAAAGAAGTGACTCTATTCAGGGAAAATGGCCGCCGCATCAATCAATGGGCAAGTACAATTTGTGGCGTATGGGTGGGTTATCTTTATTATATTACGGATTGCGAGATTCCATCAATGAATATTGATAGATTATCAAGATTTGTTGATAATTATAACACAGCCTCAACCACTAAAAACTTTACTCCTGTTTGAAACGGTTCTCCATTTCTTTCAGAAAGTTTTCGACATCCGGGGAAAGTTGGGGCATTTCTTCCTTCTGTCTGGTAGCGGATTGCGCGTCATAATAAGCTTCCAGATGGGTGACAACATCTTTCAGCTTCCGGCTGCGATTAACCTCAACATCAATGTCTTTTATCTGCTGCCGCGCCCGGCGGAGTATTTCTTCGTCGAGCGGAATACCATAAAGGCTATGGATCACTTCCAAGAGCCGCACCTGCCCGGTGTAATCTTTTTCCAGTTGGGTATATTGCGGCAGGCGCACCATCAAGTTGACCGTTTCAATGCCCAGTCTCCCTGCTTCCTGTGTAATCAACGAACAGATAGTGGTCGGGCCTTCGTAGGAACTGGAACCCACACCTGCCCTTTTCAACGCTACCGCCGCGTTCTCTGCCGCAGAGCCCCCAGTCATAATCAGCGGGCGCGTGTGCGGCACCATATCGTACATACTGCCCAGCAAACAATACCGCCGGATGCCTAATGTCGTCAGCAGCCGTAGAACGGAGCTGATATACCGTTCGGCGAACATATTCGGTTCCAGCATGTTGATAAAAACAAAATCCTGTCCCTCCGCCTGCCTGGCAAATGTCACAATTGTGTTCGGGATGATAATTTCCCGATTGCCCTGCAGGTACCGCGCCATGGGGCGGTAGCGAGTGAAGTCAAAGAACATTCCCGGCTGGCTGATTTTCCCCAACTGTTCGACTGACATGACCGACTCCAGCCAGCTCATCGCCAGCGTGGCCGCATTGCCGGCATCGGTCCACGGCCTCAATACCACGATGGCATGGGGACTACGCAGCGCCGGTAAAGGCTCAACCAAGTCAAACATTCCTAACTTCATAGCTACATACTAGCAGAGTTCAGCAAACAGAGTAAAACAGTATTAATACCACGGGAGAT
>Ga0326728_10015921_pt1 | contig 15493 bp, 11 predicted proteins | sample MB3enrmetagenome_FD_207602 | JGI IMG/M metagenome (GOLD analysis project Ga0326728, IMG submission 207602) | Lab enriched peat soil microbial communities from McLean, Ithaca, NY, United States - MB31MN | ecosystem: Environmental > Terrestrial > Soil > Wetlands > Peat | place: USA: New York...
AGGCGATCAGGATCCCTTCGACGAGAGAGCTCGTGTGGTGCAGGAAACCCGCGACGAGGATCAGGAGCACGAGTACCGGCATCGTGAGAAAGATGTTGCAGAGCACGTTGAGAGCCTCGTCGACTAGGCCCCCCATGTAGCCGGAGATGAAGCCCAGGGTCATGCCGATCAGGGTCGCACCGCAACCGCCGAGGAGCCCGACGAGCAGGCTCTCCCTGAGCCCGGAGACGAACTCGGAGAAGACGTCCTGGCCGAAGTAATTCGTGCCGAACCAGAACAAGCCCGACGGGGGGCGGAACGGTATGTAGTAGTTGAGCATCGGGTGTTGGACGAATAGGGGGCCGAAGACCGCGAAGAGCACGAAGAGTACGACGATGCTCAAGCCGAGGAGCAGTTTCTTGTTGCGCACGGCGAAGTAGAGGAATTCGAAGCGCCTGGGCTTTGCCGATCCGGCACTGACGGACGCGGGCGGGTCCTCCTCCCATGCGACGAGCTCGTCCGGCCTGAGAACCGTCACGTCGGCCTCCTTGGCGCGCCGTTGTAGCTAGGCACCGCTGATACCGACGCGGGTGCGGGGGTCGACGATCACATAGGCGATGTCGATCAGGAAGTTGGCGATGAGAACGCCGGCGATGATGAACAAGAAGATGCCTTGCAATAGGAAATAGTCGTCGTTGCCGACGGCCTGGAAGACGAGATAGCCGAGACCGGGGTAGGCGAAGGTGACCTCGGTGACCACTGCTCCGCCCACGATCACGCCGAGCTGCAAGGCCAGGCCGGTCAACTGGGGCAGAACGGCGTTGCGGTAGGCGTACCTGCGCACGAGCCTGGTAGGCGCGCCGAGGGCCTCCAGGTAGTGGGTGTAGTCAGACTCGAGCTCGTAGATGATGAGGTTCCTCATCCCGATCGCCCAGCCGCCGAAGGCGACGAGGAACAAGGTGAGGAAGGGCAGGACCCAGTGTGTGATGAGGCTCCAGATGAAGGTCCATGTCCAGCTTGGGAGCAAGCCGTAGGAAAAGCCGCCCGAGATGGGGAAGAAGTGGCCGATCCCGCCCGCCGCCAGCAGGAAGGCGAGCAGGAGGGCAAGCCACGGGTAGGCAGTCGCCGTGAGCAGGTAGCCGACCGGGAGGACGGTGTTGTCGAGCAGCTTGCGGCGCGCCGCCATGGCGCCGACCCTGTTCCCCGCGAAGTACGCCAGCAGGGTGGCGGGGATGAGCAAGGCCAAGGTGAAGAGCACGTAGTCGGCGATGACAGATGTGACCGGCTTTGGGAACTGGTAGATGCTCACCCCCAGGTTCCCGTGAAACAGGGCCGTCCAGAAGGTCAGGTACTGCTTCCACCACGGCCGGTTGAATCCGAAGGCGTTCATGTACAGCTTGTACGTCGCGTTGTAGGTTCCCGGCTCCAGGTTCATCTTCGACAGCAGAACCGAGATCGGGTTCCCGGAGACGAGCCTCGGCAGGATCCAGTCGATCGTGGCCGCGACAAAGAAGGTGAGAACGTAGATGATGATCTTTCTCACCAGGTACCGCCGCATGGCTCTCCCCGTGAATCTACTGCCCGTCGCGACCGGCCACCCCGCCCCTGCTTTTCGCAGGAGACGAGGTGGCCGGTTTCACGACAGGCTAGCTGGTGACTTCTGCTTCTACTTGGTCGTTGTTGGCTCTACCTGAGCCAGCGCGAGGACAGTGGTCATGGCGCCTATCCAGCCGTGCCACATTTGAGGGGTGTATTGGTCATTCGGACTGGTCGAGGTCGGGAAGTCGTGCCAGTACTTGGTGCTGAACTGCGCCCACGCCCCGTTGTACCAGAGGGGGATCTCCGGCAGGTTCTGCAGGAAGATCGTCTCGAGCTGGGTGTAGACGGCCTGGATGGCTGCTGTGTCCGTCGGCACGATCGAGCCGATCTTCTGGACGAGCGCCCAGGCTGCTGGGTCGTTGAAACGCTCCCAGTTGAGCTGCGCAGACTGCTGCTTCAAGATCGGCAGCGCGAACACACGGTTGAAGTACGACCAGGGAGTGGCGTCGACCGTGGCATTGTTGTCGAGCGCCAGGTCGTAGGTTCCGTCGGTCAGGTTCGCGTTGCGCGCCGGATCCTGGGGGAAGTACGCCACTGCGTTGATGCCGACGGCCTTCAGCTCTTGGACGATGAGGTCAGTGGCTGAGTTCCAGTCCGTCCAGCCGTCCGGGTCCTGGATCGTGACGGGCGTGCCCTTGTAGCCGGACTTCGCCAAGAACGCCTTCGCCTTCGCCGGGTTGTAGCCGAACTCGAGCGCCTTCACGCTGGCGGGGATGTAGGGGTCGAGGTTCGGCAGCAGTCCGGTCGGGTTCGCCGGGCTCACGCCGTTGTCGTAGATCACCGACGCGAGCTGGCTCGGGTTGATGGCGTAGGCCAGTGCCTTGCGGAAGTTCAGGTTGCTCATCGGGAACTTGGTTGTGTTGGGCTCGAGCCAGACGGTGTTGGCCGACAGCATGTACGGCGCCGTCGGGTAGTAGGTCAAGAGGCCGTCGCCGCCGGTTCCGTTGAGCACTCCGGTGGACGCCGGTGAGCTGACAAGGGACCCGATGCCCGCGACGAAGTTGTTGCACCAGTCGATGCCGCCCGAAAGCAGCAGGCCGAGCGCGACAGGGTTCGGGATGTTCACGAGGTCAACGAGGTACTTGAAGTGGAACTTCAAGCCGAGGTCCTTGGTCGCCCACCAGTTGGGGTTGTCGGTGTACACGACCTCCTGGTCGTTGGCGGCGTAGAGCAGCATCGGGCCGGAGCCGATCGGGTGGGCGTTGGCGCCGGTCACCTGCTCGGTCGGGGTCAACTTCGACCAGACCGCCTTGTTGATGATCGGGCTGTTCCAGAGGAAGCTCTGCCACTGCGTGTACTCCGGGCTGGAGAAGGTTACCACTGCCGTCTGGGCATTGGTGCACGAGACGCCGCTCAGGTTCGGGCCTATGGTGCCGGCATACGGCACAGCCGAGTTCGTCTTGGCAAGCATGATCGTGTAGGCCACGTCGGCGCAGGTCAACGCTTTCCCGTTGCTCCAGGTGAGACCGTTGCGCAACACGATCGTGTACGTGCTCGGGGTTGTCCACGTACCGCTCCTCGCCAACCACGGTAAGTACGAGTTCGTCACCGGGTTGTACAGGAACAATGTCTCGTAGAGCAGCCCCGTTGTCCCGGTCGCGAACCCGCCCGCGTCAAAGTTCATCGGGTTCCAAGTGGTCGGTGCGCCGTATGATATGCCGCTCGTGTAGAGAGTCTCGTTGCGGGGCAGAGAGGTGATCGAGACCCTCGGGGCTACCTGCCTCGCGTGATTCATCGTTGCGCTGGAGGCGCCGATTGTGAGCAATGGCGCGATCAGCGCGGCCGCCACGAAGGCGGTCACGAGCCCGGTTGCCATCTTTCTCTTGTGGATTGACATGATTCCAGTTATCTCCTGTCTTGAGTGCTCGCAGCCACGCTGCTGCGCGCTGTGATGACGTGGTGCCGCCCCCGCCTGGCCGTTCGAGTCCCGACCGGCCCTGCACGGGCTGTCTCAGAATCCGCCCTCCTTCTCCTCCTCTTCTCTCGTGTTCTTCCCTGAATCCCCTGCCAGTCCGGGTCGCCCGGCCGGCCGGGCTGTGCTGGAGCCCTCGCAACGCACCGCCGAGACGCCGAACGGCTCGAGCGTCGACCACGCACCCTTGGGTGGCAGCCCCAGCGAGCCGGTCACGATGGGCTCGAGGGCGACGGTGTCGCCCGAGCAATTGACGAAGACGGCGATCTCACCGGTCCCGACGCGAATGCCGCCCACGAGCACGCGGGGGTCGTCCACGCGCACCGGCCTTGCGACGCCGGCCGCCGAGGCCAGGGCGGAGTACAACCGCCAGCAGTCCTCCGGGTTCGCCGAAGCTCGACGGGCGGCCATGTGCTCGATCGGGTAGGTGCAGAGCACGGTCGAGCCGGCGCCGATGGAGTGCCGCAGCAGCGCCGGGCGCCCGGCGCCGTCGACGGCGAGCACCTTGGCGTCTGTCGTTTCCACGGGCAGGTAGGAGCGGGCGCTCGGACTCCCGGCGACCCTGAAGGAGAGCACCGCGCCGGGGGCGAGCTCGCCCAGGTCCTCGAGGAGCTCGAAGGTGACCACGTCCTCGGCGATAGGGTCCACGAGGCCGTAACGCAGCAGGTGGCGCACCCCGAAGAGCTCCTCGAGCCGGGAGATCCACGGACCCCGCTGCCCGTCCGTGCTCCCTGCGAAGTACGAAACGTAGACGGTGGCACCGCCCTCCGCCAGGGCGAAGAGGCGCTCCGAGCCCAGTCCCGTGATGAACTTGGCGCTCGGGAGCAGATAGAGGCTGGCGCCCGCCGGCAGCCCGTCGCGCTCTCGCAGCAGCGAGACGGGCAGGTCCGCCTCCCTCGCCGCCACGTAGCACTGCAACAGGTTGTCGCGGATGTCGTCGCGGAATTCCTGGACGGTGAAGGGGAGCACCCGCTCGAAGTGCTCGGGCACGACGATGGCGGCGTCGCCGGCGACCGTCTCCCACCCGTCGGGGGCGAGCTCGGCGAGGGAGTCAGCGAAGCGTTTCACCTCGAGAAGCTGGGGCTTCGGTCTGCCCTCGGCGTCGGTGAGCCCGAAATGGACCTCGTGGGGGTGGTGGCGGTAGGGATCCTCGTCGCGCAGGTCGTCGTAGTCGCAGTTGTTCCAAGCGATCCATCCCCGACAACCCGCGAGCAGGGTCGTGTAGAGGACCTGGCGGTAGTAGTCGGCGGCGTTGTCTCCCGAGGCGAAATCGGAGCTCACGCCGAACTCCTCGAGGACGACGGGCTTGGCGAAAGAGCCCGAGAGCTCGCAGGCGAACGCCGCCGTGAGGCTCTGGCGGACCCGGTCGTCGCCCATCTGGTAGACGTGCGGGCCGATGTAGTCCAAGATCGGCGCTAGAGCGCGCAACGAGTAGCCATTGTCGCGCCCCGACACCTCGACCCCCCACGCCCCGTCTCCGAGCGAGACCGGCTGTGTCGCACCCGATGACCGTATGGCCTGGACGAGGAGGCGCGCCCACGCGGTTACCTCGTCGGTAGTGCCGCTGCCCCCGTACAGGGGCATCTCGTTCGTGACGACCCAGCCGACGATCGCCGGGTGGGCACCGAAGCGCCGGGCGATCTCGGCCGTGAACCAGGCCTGTTGCGACACGAGCCACACGTCGCGGTACAGGTCCCGTCCCGTCCGCCAGGCAGGGTCCCAGTTCTGGCCGGACATGTGGCCGACGATGAAAGTGGGGAGCGTCCCGAGACCCGCCTCGGAGTGCGCTTCAAGGAAGTCGCTGAACCGATCAAGCACGGACGGGTCGAGGTGCTCGGGCTCCGGCACGAAGTCAGGCCAGAAGCAGAAAGAGCGGGTGGCGTTGCAGCCGTGGGCGGCAAGCACGGCCAATTCCTGGCGCACAACTTCTGCGTCGTAACGACTCCACATGCGCGGACCGCCAACACGCGACCAGAAATTGGCCCCAATTAAGGGGCGTCCCTGGACAAGCTGCGACACTGCTTCTCCCAGCTTCTCATGCCCGCGCGAGCCAGCTACACGGTCGTTCGACCGAGGGCTCACTCGGCGTCGCGCCGTAAACTCATTGTAACGAAGTCAACTACTTTCTCGGTTAAGTGTCAAGCCTTTCCCGGTTAAGCACGGCCACTCGAGGCTCTGCGCTGACGGCGAGCGGCGGGAGCAGGCTTGCGGGCGGCTTCGCGAGGGGGGCGGGCAGTGGTCCCGCGCGGGATGAGCTGGCCGCAGATCTCGCCCGTCCGTGTGATGACTCCCTCGTCGATGAGCAACAGGAGCGCACTCGCCGCGTGAATCCCCATGGCGGCGTTGTCCCTCGTCACTGCCGTGAGCGGCGGGTGGACGGCCTGGGTGTACAGCGAGTCGTCCCAACCGACGAGGGAGACATCCAGTGGGACAGAGAGGCCCATCTCGTGCGCGACCCCGAGGCCTGCGACGGCGAGAACGTCATTGTCGTAGACGATCGCCGTGGGAGGCCGAGGGTCGGAGAGAAGCTGGCGAGTCACCTGGGCCCCGCTCTCGGCCGAGTAGTCGGTCGTGACAACCTGTGGCGAGAGGGATAGCTCCGCCATGGTCGCGAGGAACGACTCCGTCCGCACCTCGGTGTGGAGGAACTCCGGGACACCTGCAACCCGCGCGATCCGCCTGTGGCCGAGACGGGCAAGGTACCGCACGACATCGACGACGGCCCCAGCGTCGTCGCTCCAGATCGCCGAGAGACTGCCCGTACCCTCGGGGCCGCCGATGACGACGGCCGGGAGCCCGAGCTTCTCAAGCTGCTCGACCCTGGGGTCGACAACCCGGAGATCGACGACGAGCACACCGTCGACACGGTGCTCTGCCCACCAGCGGCGATGAACCGCCATCTCAGCTTCGACGTCGTCGACGACCTGGATTGTGAGGCCGACCGAGCGAGAGGACAACTCCGACTCGATCCCGGCCAGGAGCTGCATGAAGAACGGCTCGAACGCGAGCGTGCGCGCCGGACGTGCGAGCACCAGCCCGCACGCGCCAGCGTGCGCAGCCGAGAGGGCCCGGGCCGCACTGTTCGGATACCACCCGAGGTCCTCGGAGATCTCGAGAATGCGACGGCGGGTCACCTCCGAAATCCCTGGCCTGCCGTTGAGGGCATACGATACGGCGCCTTTTGAGACCCCAGCCCGAAGCGCTATGTCGGCTATCGTCACCCGGCGACGCGGGTTAGTCTCGAAAGGCACGGTGTCCACCCGTCAGCCGCCCTGTCAGATCAGGCGACAGTTACGAACCGTATCAGGCTCGTCACTCGGACGTGAAGGATGCTTCGGCTAAACTATACTGCTTCATCAGGTTGTAGGTGAACGTTGGCCGGCGTCATGGGAGTCCCGTCGCTGAAATCCACCTTTGGGCGGACCACGAACGTGATCGACCTGCCACTGGCGTCCCAGGTATAGCTGGTCGCCAGGAAGTCGTACGGTGCCAACCGGAGCTGGACCGGGGTCCCCACCGAGATTGTCGCCGAGATTACTTCGACCTGCCTCGCCACCTGAGCGCCTTCGCTGCGGCCCCGGCCGGTGGGATGCAAACAGTCCCCTCGACCGCGAACAGGTCCCTCAGCCACCGCAGGTGCGCTCAGCCTCGCTCCAAAGTCGCCTCGACCTTGACGGTCGATCCCGCCGGAACCGGGCGCACGAGGTTGCCCTCGACGCTCGTGCCGTCGACGAGAAGCCGCCGGACTCGACCCGTCGCGCCCTCTTCTTGGTGGACGACGATCTCATAGGTTGCCCCCCGCCAACGGCGACGGGCGGTGAAGCCCCGCCAGGACGAAGGCAGCACCGGATCGATGCGAAGCCCGTCCAGCTCCGGGCGCACCCCGAGGATCCACTGCGAGATGGCCGTGAGGTGCCACGACGCGGAACCGGTCAGCCACGAGTTCCTGGCCTCACCGCAGGTCGGGGCATCAGGGCCGGCGATCGTCTGCGCGTAGACGTAGGGCTCACACCTGTGCACGTCGCTGATCGGGGCGCGCGCCGAAGGGTTGGTCCGCTTGTAGTAGTCGAAGGCGGCTTGCCCGTTCCCGAGGATCGTCTCGGCGATCATGATCCAGGGATTGACGTGACAAAAGACGCTGCCGTTCTCCTTGTACCCGGGCGGGTAGGACGTGATCTCTCCGAGCTCGATGTGGTAGCGGGTGTAGGGAGGCTGGACGAGCACGACCCCGTGCTCGGTCGCGAGTCGATCCCGCACGCTCTCGAGGGCACCTGCGGCCTTGCCGTCGGAGATGCCGACTCCCGCCATGACGCACATGCCTTGTGGCTCGGCGAAGATCTGCCCCTCCTCGTTTGAACGCGAGCCGACCGGCACCCCGAAGAAGTCGTAGGCGCGAAGGAACCACTCGCCATCCCAGCCGTGTTCCTCGATGGCAGCCACCATCTGGTCGGCCTCCGCCTCGAGGGATGAGGCCATGTCGGACTCCCCGCGCAGCCGGACGATTCCAGCGAGCTCTTTGCAGGCGAGCACGAACTGCGGGGCGATGAAGAGCGACTCCGCCACACCTCCCTCACGGTTCTGAGTGGTCTGGAAGGATTCGCCGGAGGTCTCCGAGAAGCAGTTCAAATTGAGACAGTCGTTCCAGTCCGCGTGACCTATGAGCGGCAGGCCGTGCGGTCCCAACCGGTCGAGGGTGTAACGGACACAACGTTCGAGGTGCTCGGAGAGCGGCGTCTCGGTTCCCGGACAGTTGTCGTAAGGGATGAGCTCGTCGAGCAGCGTGAGATCCCCTGTCTCCTTCAAATAGGCGCTGGCCGCGAGGACGAGCCAGAGGGGATCGTCGTTGAAGCCTGATCCGATCTCGTTGTTGCCGCGCTTTGTGAGCGGCTGGTACTGGTGGTACGCGCCGCCGGAGGGGAGCTGGGTGGCCGCGAGGTCGAGGATCCGCTGGCGCGCCCTGGCCGGGACCATGGCGACACTGCCGAACAGGTCCTGGCTCGAGTCGCGAAATCCCATGCCCCTGCCGATGCCGGACTCGAAGAAGGACACCGACCGGCTCAGGTTGAACGTCGCCATGCACTGGTAGGGGTTCCAAGTGTTCACCATCCGGTTGGTGTCTGCATCGGGTGTCTCCACCTGGAGGACGGAAAGCAGCTCCTCCCAGGTCTTGCTCAACGCGACGAAGGCCTTCTCCACCTGTTCTGCGCGCAACCAGCGTTCGATCACCGGCCTGACCGGCGCCTTGTTGATCGTCTGGGACCCTGATGGGTCGAACTTCGCCTCGGCCGGGTTCTCCGAGTAGCCGAGGACGAAGATGATGTCGCGTGTCTCCAAGGGGGCGAGCAAGAGCCGGACGTGGTGGGACCCGATCGGCGCCCAGCCGTACGCGATCGAGTCGAAGGACTGGCCCCGTTCGACCGCCAGCGGCGAGTCCCAGCCCCGGCCCGAGCCGAGGAAGACGTCGCGCTGGGTGTCGAAACCGGCCAGCGGCTCGGAACATGCGAAATAGGCGAAGTGGTCCCTGCGTTCCCGGTACTCGCTCTTGTGGTAGATGACGCCGTCGACCACCTCGACCTCGCCAACGGAATAGTTCCGCTGGAAGTTGGTGGCATCGTCCATGGCGTCCCAGAGGCAGAACTCGACCGAGGAGAACAGCGACAGGTCAGCTCTCTCGCCGCGACCGTTGCGTACACGGAGCCGCCAGACCTCGAGTGACTCGCCGAGAGGGACGAAACAGAGCATTTCGGCGCGCACGCCGCGGCGCTCAGAGGAGATGGACGTGTAGGAGAGACCGTGACGGCACTCGTAGCCATCGAGGGAGCTCCGCGTCGGCTGCCACGATGGCGACCAGTAGTCGCCGTCGAGATCGTCGCGCAGGTAAAGGTAACGGCCGCCGAGGTCCAAGGGCGCGTTGTTGTGCCGGTACCGGGTCAGCCGGCGCAGGCGGGCGTCGCGGTAGAACGAGCAGCCGCCCGCCGTGTTGGAGATGATGCCGAAGTGGTCCTCGGTCCCGAGGTAGTTCAACCAGGGAAGAGGGGTATCTGGCCGCGTAATCACGTACTCCCGGCGGTCGTCGTCGAAGTGTCCGTACTGCACGCTGTCTCCTCCGCGAACCGGGCCCAGTCCGGTTGGCGAGCCCAGTATCGCGAACCGGTTCAGGACTGCACCATACCTGGGCACAGCCCGCTCGGCGAGCCCATCGTCGCGAATCGGTTCAGTTACACGTCAACACCCTTTGGTCGACCCAAGTCGCCCGCAACTTATGTGCCGACCTCGAAGACGCGGGACGGCCGGTGCGGTTCCTCGTCCGCGACCGCGACACCAAGTTCACCGCGACCTTCGACAACATCTTCGCCTCGATCGGCGCCGAGACGATCCTCACCTCGGTGCGCTCTCCAAGAGCGAATGCGTTCGCCGAACGCTGGGTGCGCACCGTCCGCGAAGATTGCCTCGATCACGTACTCGTGTTCTCCAGGCGTCACCTCGAGATGATTCTTGGCGAGTACGTCGCGCGCGACAACCAAGGCCGCCCGCATCGAGGTCGCGACCTCACGCCGCCGCGCCCGACACGAGCGGCCAGCAGCGCCGGCACGGTCCGCCGCCGCGACCTCAATCGGCGGGCTCATCCACGAGTACGAGCTGGCTGCCTGATCATTCCCCTCTCACGAGTCCTCGGTTGTGACCCAGCCAGCCCCGACGCGCCTCAGCTCGGATGAGACCAAGGCTCATGGCCAAGATGCATGCCGGCAGGGCACCGCCAAAGACGGTCGCCCCTCGATCACGGTCGAAGAGGGTAGTTGATGCAGCTCACATCGGCAGCGAGTGCTCCTTGGCGAAGTCGACCAGATCGGAAACGTAACCAAAGGCCATCGCCGTCACCGTATCGGCGGCACCGTAATAGATCGCCAGGCGGCCGGTAGCCCCATCGCAGAGCATGGCACAGGGGAACACGACGTTCTGCACGTCACCCACGCACTCGTAGGTAGCTTGAGGGGAAAGGATGTAGGGGGCGGAGCGCGCTATCACCCGCCAAGGCTCTCCCGGGTCCAACAAGGCCACCCCCGCGCCGTAAACATACCCGTTGCAGGAGGTCAATACGCCGTGGTATATCAGTAGCCAACCTTCGGAAGTCTCGATCGGGACTGGGCCGCCGCCCACCTTCGTCGACTGCCACGAATTGGCGACCGGACTCATCACATGGCGATGCCGTCCCCAAAAGCACAGGTCCGGGCTCTCGCTGTAGAAGATATCACCAAATGGGGTGTGTCCATTGTCGGACGGTCGGGACAGCATGGCAAAGCGCCCATGTATCTTGCGCGGGAAAAGCACCCCGTTACGGTTGAAGGGGAGGTAAGCATTCTCGACCTGGCGGAAGACTTGAAAGTCATCGGTCCAAGCCATGCCAATAGTGGGACCGTGGTACCAGTTGCACCAGGTCAAGTAGTAGCGATCGTCTATGCAAACGAGGCGCGGGTCATAACCGTAGACGAAATTCCCGATCTCTGGGTCGTCACAGGTGAACTCCAGCGGGTCGGCCGCGATCTCCCATTTGAGACCGTCGTCGGAAAAGCCCGCGTGCAGTTCCATCCGCCTCGTCCAGTCGTCGCAGCGGAACACTCCGGCAAAGCGTCCCTCAAAAGGAACAACAGCACTGTTGAAGATGCTGTTGGACTTCGGGATCAGATTCCTCTGTATCACGGGATTCTGGGAAAACCGCCAGATCGGCCCTGTTGCTCCGACTGGACGATCTTCCCAGGGGATGTTCGCCAACTCCTGTTGCCCGAATACCTTGATAGCGCTCATTGTTCTCCAGCTTTGGGGGTCGAAACTCGTCTTAGTCGTTCCAGACCATGTACTAGGCACCTTAGTTCATCGACACACTGTCGAACCTCCAGCTCCCTCACGGCTTTAGACCGGCCAGCCGTACACATAGGTTCCCCGGAATCGCTGAGGCCTGGGTGCCCACCTGCCTGGGTGTCGAGGGTCGTTGGCCGGTAGCGTACAGGAGCAGTTTCGGATCCGGCTGCCCACTTGCATTGATCCCCGCTAGGCATTCGAAAGAGACGGATCCATTGACCCCGTAGTCGGGCTTGATCTTCTGATCGACATGAATACTCTGTCTTCCCACTCGTTCGAATACCAGAAGAACGGCGTGCGCAAGTTGGCGAAGCCTTTGGGGAAGAACACTGACAGCCGATGGGGGCCCAACCGTGGGCGATCGAGTCGAAGAAGCGCCCCCGCTCGACGGCCGGCGGTGAGTCCCATCCCCTGTACGGGCCGAGGAAAGCCTTGTGCTGGGTGTCGTAACCGGCGGGCGGCTTGGAGCAGGCGAAGTAGGCGAAGTGGGCGCGGCGCTCCCTGTACTCGCTTCTGTCGCAAATGACGCCGTCGTCCACCTCGACCTCGCCCACCGAATAGTTCCGCTGGAAGTTCGTGGCATCGTCCTGCGCGTCCCAGAGGCAGAGCTCGACAGAGGAGAACACCGAGAAATTGGCATCCTCGTGGCGATCGTTGCGCAGGCGGAGCCGCCAGACCTCGAGCGACTCGCCTAGAGGGCCGAAACACGGCATCTCGGCACGGACGCCGTTTCTCTCCGCTGAGAGGCACGTATAGGAAAGGCCGTGACGGCACTCGTAGCTGTCGAGCCGGCTCCGGGTCGGTTGCCAGGACGGCGACCAGTAGTCGCCGTCGAGCTCGTCGCGCGGGCACAGGTAGCGCCGGCCGAGGTCGAGGGGGACGTTGTTGTGCCGATAACGCGTCAACCTGCGCCGGCGTGCGTCACGGTGGAGCGAGCAGCCGCCTGCGGTGTTGGAGATGATGCCGAAGTACACCTCGGTCCCGAGGTAGTTCATCCAGGGAAGCGGCGTGTCTGGCCGGGTGACTACATACTCCCGCCGATCGTCGTCGAAGTGTCCGGACTGCACGCTCTCTCTCCCATGCCAACCTGGTACGCCGAACCGGTTAAGTAAGTCCCAGTATTGCCACACGCGCACCTCAGCGCCAGAAGGAACCTCTCGAAATGCAGACGTCGTCGGGGAGCCGCTCAGGATCCCCAACTGAGTTGGGACGCTGCGACGACTTGAGCGGTCTCGGAACGGCAGCCGGCCAGCCCGAGAACCTCACCGGGCCTTTGGTGGGTGACCGACGACACCGCTCTTGCGGGGCCGTCAACTCAGCATCGACGCGGTGATTGTCGCCGAGCGAATCCATTTCGCTCCGAGGAGAGCGTTTCCCTCCGAGGCCGCCCATAGGCCTCCCTCAACGTCGCGCGCGACACCCCAGGCGGCGATCCGTTCCGCGGGCAGATCGAGCCGCTCCGCGAGCCGACGGATGCGCGACAGGACGACGCGCGCCGCGTCGGGCAGTCGGAAGGGCCAGTCGAGTTGGGCGACCAGCGACCACGGGTCGTAGGCCGGGTCGCCGACCATGGGCTTTGGGTCGATCGCGAGGAATGGGGTCCGACGCGCGGCGAGCAAGTTGCCAGGATTGAAGTCACCGTGCACCACAACCTGCCGATCCGCAGAGCGAGGGAGCAGGTGGAGCAGCTCGATGCCCTGGGTGAGGATGCCGGGGTCGGTTCCGAGCGCACGCAGCGCAACTCCATGCCGCTCGACGCGGCGCTCCGCCCCCTGCGCCCACTCGTCGCAGACTTGCGCCAACGCGTCGAAGCGCGGGCCGTTGTCGGGCGGGACTCCTTTGCTCCATAAAGCATTCAACAGTTCGGCGCCGATCGCCAACCCGCGCTCGTTAGGCAGTCCGGCGTCGCTCAACGGCGTGCCGGGGTCGCAACGCTCGAGCAGCATCGTCCAGGTGTCGCGGTCCTCGGCGAGCAGCCGGACCGCGCCGGCGCCGTCCCACCAACGCAGCGCCAAGGCCTCGGTTGCCGCTTCGGCATGTGGCCAGCTGACCTTGAGCACGGCGGCACCGCTCACGCCGCGTACTGGTGCCACCCAGCCACACACACCCCCTTCGTACGGCGCCCCGGCGATCTCGATGCTCCAACGTCGGCACGCCTCCTCGATGAGGCCGGGCAGCCGATCGAGCCAGGCCAGGCCTTCGATCGATGTCTCTCGTGCCTTCCGAAGGTATTCATGGATAACGACCGGCTCGCTCACGAGCCGAGGCTAGAAGATGTCGTGCAGGTGTGAGTGATCTCCTCCCGGGGGGCCATCTGGTGGACTCCTCATTTGCGCGCAGGACGCCGTGATTGTGACGCGCCAGAACGCTCAGCCGGTCGCCCGCACGACCGGGTTCGCAAAGCCCCGCAAGCCACCCACCTCCTGGACGCCAACTCACTACTCCGGGAATCGCGCAGCTACGCATCGCTTCTCTCACGAGAACAGCGACGCACCCGCTCGAAGATGAGACTCTTGGCCAGATCTCTCTCCGAAGCAGCTCCGGGTCTCGAACGATTCAACGTTGGCCTTGTTCCGCTCAGCCAGTTCACCCTTGGGCGCCTCGATGGCAGCTCCATGCTGTCCCCTGATCTCGGCAGAGGACGGATGGGACTGATGCGGCATGTCGACTTCGGGCCTGTACCTTGTCCGCGGAATGTCCGCGAGACGTCGCAAAACGACACGAACTACCACGATGTAGTGAGTGGAGTTATCGCAGCTCAAGTGGCATTTCGGCAGTTACAGCCAGGCTCCGCATCACCTTGCCAAGGTGAGGGTCGCGGGTTCGAATCCCGTCGTCCGCTCCAAGAAACCCGCGCGTTCCTGGCTGGACTCAGCGATACAGGCGAAGCTCGATTCCAGGAAGACCAGAAAAGGCCTTTCGATCAGCTGTGAGAACCGTCCGCTGAGAAGCCAAGGCAGTGGCTGCGATCACGAGATCATGAGCACCCCTTGCCCGGCCCTGCCGCCGGACAAAGACTAGGAGTTGCGCGTGGGCATCGGCGACCTCTAGGTCGTAGTCGATCACAGGAACATTGGCGAGAACGTCGTCAAGAAACTTCTGCCGGCTCATCCTCGCCTTGCCTCGGCACAGCTCGACACCGACGCGAAGCTCCGCGACAGTGATCGTTGCTATTGCCACGTCATCGTTGTCGTCGATCACGTCATCGAGCTCGTCGCCGACGCGCTCCGCGTCGATGAGGAACGTTGTGTCCAGCAGCAGCCGCGTCAGCTTCTTTCCTCCACGGTTATCAGCTCGCGGACTGCCGTCAGGTCGGCACGCCACTCCGAGTCAACGCCGTGCCGGCGAAGCACCGTCTTTACGTCGGAGCCTCGCCCACTGAGGACAGGTTCGAGCAAAGCCACCGCTTTGCCTCTGCGAACGATAGTGATTCGCTCGCCGCGGTGCTCCACGGCATCGAGGAGGTCTGCGAAGTTGCGCGCGGCATCCGTTGCGCTGATCTCAGTCACCAGATCAGATTATCAGATTAACGTCAACAGAACCTAAGTAGGTCTCGGGGGACGACTTCTTCGACTGGCCGCACGTGGTCCATATGTCCACTATGCCGAACACCATGTCCCATTCGCTGGCATGGCGACTAGTGGGGCTGCACGTGCGGTCCCACCTGTCTCCCCGTAGTAACGCGTGTTACTACCGGGCGGATTCGGCAGCACTTCCTGGACGACGAAACGGACGGAGCCCATCTAGGCGGACCGAGCAATACTGGATGCACGGATTCCAACACCTTGCCAAGGTGAGGGTCGCGGGTTCGAATCCCGTCGTCCGCTCAAAGTGGAAGCCCTGGTAAAGCGCCATTTTCAGAGGGCGCCTTTTCATGTCGAGGGGCGTTTGGAACCCAGCCAGCCGGTGTCTGACCTGGCGATCGGCTTCTTGTTGAGTCATCTGGTCTCCGTAGATTCTGGAGACCCAAAGTGTCAAGTAAGTTCGTTAATTTTGGTGCACGAAGCGCTTTCTACGACGTTGGTCTACGACCCTCTGGAGCGCCTAGGTCCGCAGCTGGCGAAGAGTCGCTTCCGGTCGCCTTCTCGCGCCCAATGCCGTAGGAGGTCCGTCTTGGCGGAGCGATTTGCCCACTAGGAGAAGACC
>Ga0326728_10015922_pt1 | contig 15493 bp, 10 predicted proteins | sample MB3enrmetagenome_FD_207602 | JGI IMG/M metagenome (GOLD analysis project Ga0326728, IMG submission 207602) | Lab enriched peat soil microbial communities from McLean, Ithaca, NY, United States - MB31MN | ecosystem: Environmental > Terrestrial > Soil > Wetlands > Peat | place: USA: New York...
CCCTTATTGCAGCCGGATCTGCTGCTCCAACGCGATAAAGCATGCGCTGGAGCTCAAGGAGGCCAAATCCGACCTTGACGTGGTGATCCTCTTCAGGGACGTGATGACGTACGGTTTCCTGGAGAAATACTACCTGAAGGCGCGGAAGGCCGGGGTACGGTTCCTGCGCTACGAGAAAGAGCGCCCTCCCGTTGTCGCCGGGAGGAACGGCAGACTGACCCTTACCTGCTACGACCCCTCGATCATGGAAGAGTTGGCCTTCGATACCGATCTTCTGGTGTTGAGCGCTGCCACAATCGCCCGGGACAACGAGGAACTAGGGAACTTCCTCAAGGCCCCAAGGACTCAGGAGGGCTTCTTCCTGGAGGCCCACATGAAGCTGCGGCCCGTCGATTTTGCGTCCGACGGGATGTACCTGTGCGGTCTTGCCCATTCGCCCAAAAACATACGGGAGACCATCACCCAGGCAGAGGCTGCCGTAGCCAAGGCCTGTGCCATATTGTCCAAAGACCGGATACTTGTCGGCGGCGTCGTTGCGGAGGTGCAGGCTGATAAATGTGCTGCCTGCCTCACCTGCGTCCGTGCATGCCCCTACAGCGTGCCTGTTATCAACGCGAAGGGAGAGGCGGAGATCGATATCAGCAAGTGCAAGGGGTGCGGGAGCTGCGCAGCCGAATGTCCCGCGAAGGCCATAGACCTGATGCACTACCGGGATATCCAGATTATCGAGAAAACGGCCGCATTGTTTTCGGAGGGAGGGTGCGATGCAGTTTGAGCCTGAAATTGTCGCGTTTTGTTGCGAATATTGAGCGTACACCGCTGCGGACCTGGCAGGTTCGATGAGGCTCACGTATCCGGCAAATGTGAAGATCGTCAAGGTGCCGTGCACCGGCAGGATGGATATCATCCATATGCTCAAAGCCTTCGAGAACGGTGCTGACGGCGTTTTTGTGGCCGGCTGCCTGGAGGGGGAATGCCATTTCCTGAGAGGGAACCTGCGCGCCAAGAAACGTGTGGCGCAGGCGCAGGCACTTCTCAATGAGTGCGGCGTCGGGGGAGACCGGATAGCAATGTATAACCTTTCTTCCGCCCAGGGGCAGAGGTTTGCCGAGATCAGCCGCGAGATGACGGAGAAGGTGCGACAGCTTGGGCCCAATCCGGTGAAGAAGGGGAGAGCAGAAGCAGCGTGAAAAACAGGAACGGGGAAAAACTGAAGAGGGAGAGATCATGATAGTAGCGAACAGGAAACCCTTCGAAGAGATCGTCGAAATGGTGAAGCCGTACCGAAAGGTACTCCTCCTTGGTTGCAACGAGTGTGTAACCGTCTGTGCAACGGGAGGGTCGAAAGAAGTGGCGGTCTTGGCCTCGGAGTTGAGACTTTACCGGGAGAAGGAAGGGCAGCCCATCGAGATTACGGAGCACACCCTCGAACGGAACTGTGACCCCGAGTATGTTGAGAGCTTGAAGCCCATGGTTGGCAACTACGAGGTGGTGTTGTCGATGGCATGCGGCTGCGGCATCCAGTTCGTCGGCGAGCACTACCGGGAGATGCGCGTACTGCCGGCGGTCAACACGACCTTTGACGGGGTGGCCGAAGAGCAGGGGGTCTGGGCCGAGCGTTGTCTCGGCTGCGGAAACTGCATCCTCGACAAGACGCTGGGCGTATGCCCGGTCACTCGGTGCGCCAAGAGCCTTTTTAACGGGCCTTGCGGTGGTTCCACGGGGGGTAAGTGCGAGGTAAATAAGGACACCCCATGCGGCTGGCAGCTTATAGTCGACCGGTTGAAAGAGATGAATTTGATGGAAAAGTACATGGAGATCCAGCCGTTGAAAGATTGGTCAACAAGCCATGGCGGAGGACCGAGGAAAAGGGTGAGGGAGGATTTGAAGCTATGAGCGCGAGCAACCTTGAAAGAGTGCTGAAGAGCGGGAGTTTTGCCGTTACCGGCGAATGTGGGCCTCCTCGGGGCGCAGATGTGGAAGTGATACGAAAGAAAGGAGCGCACTTAAAGGGCTATGTCGACGGTGTGAATGTGACGGACAACCAGACGAGCGTTGTCCGGATGTCGAGCTTCGCCTCATCCCTTGTACTGAAAGAGATGGGTTTCGATCCCATCATGCAGATGGTCTGCAGGGACAGGAACAGGATCGCCATTCAGAGCGACGTGTTAGGGGCTGCGGCGCTTGGGATTAATAACCTCTTGTGCCTTTCCGGTGACCACCAGAAGTTCGGCGACCATCCCACGGCAAAGAACGTCTATGATATCGACTCGATGCAGCTCATCCAGACCCTCAAACGTTTGCGGGACGAGGGGAAATTTCTGGGCGGTGAAGAGGTGAAGGGCAGGCCGGACATGTTCATCGGTTGCGCCGAGAACCCCTTTGCGGACCCCTTTGAGATAAGGGCCATGAGACTGGCAAAGAAAGTGGCCGCCGGGGCCCAGTTTGTCCAGACGCAATGCATCTTCAATGTCGAAAAGTTCGAGAAGTGGATGGAGATGGTTCGCGACCTGGGAGTCCACGAAAAGATCTATATTCTTGCAGGCATCACACCCTGTAAGTCGATCGGCATGGCGCGTTACATGAAGACGTCCGTGCCCGGCATGGACGTGCCTGATGCGTTGATCGACCGTCTCAAAGGTGTCCCCAAGGAAAAGGTGTCCGAAGAGGGTATCAAGATCGCTGTAGAGACAATCCAGCGGGTGAGGGCGATAAAAGGTGTCGCCGGTATCCACCTTATGGCCATCGAGTGGGAAGAGAGGGTCCCGGAAATGGTCCAAGGGGCGGGCCTCTATCCGAGGCCACAGGTCAATTAAGGCCAATGATTGGTTGATCAGTTGAATAGTTGATCGGATAAGAACGTGTTCCCTCCATCGACAAAAGGTTGATGGAGGGGATTTTTGTTTCAAAGATCGAGTAAACCGAGGTTACTGTTCCGCTACCCAACTGTTCCGTTGTCACTTAATCGTGAATTCGTCCCGTATCTGCTGTATTCATTGACAAACAAAAGGCGGCAGCCTACAATTGAAAGAATCCAGGACGAAGAATGGGCGATATCAAAACGATGTTCGATCCCAAAAGCATTGCCCTCATAGGTGCCAGTGATAAGGAGCGCTCTGCAGGGAGGATCATCCTCGAAAACCTTTTACTTTCAAAAGAAAGAAACATTTTTCCGGTAAATCCTCAAAGAAAAAGGATATTTAATGTGGTCGACTGTTATCCGAGTATTTCGCAGGTACCCGGACCGGTGGATCTCGCAATCATCGCAACGCCTGCTCAGACAGCGCCTTCACTTATGGAAGAATGCGGCAAGGCGGGAGTGCAGGGGTTGATTATTGTTTCGCCAGGATTTAAAGAGGCAGGCACCGAGGGTGAGGAGCTTGAGGGGCGGGTGGTTGAGCTTCAAAAGCGCTACAAGATGAAACTCCTTGGCCCCAATTGCCTGGGGTTCATCAGGCCCCATCTCGACTTGAACACGACTCCCGTGGAGGTAAACCCTGCCAGGGGAAACATTGCCTTCATCTCGCAGAGTGGTGCCTTCGGGAGGGCATTGCTGCACTGGGGTATTAATGCTCATATGGGTTTTAGCATGTTTGTTTCTCTCGGATCAATGATCGACGTGGATTTCGGTGAGATGATCGATTTTCTCGGTTACGATCGCTATACAAGAAGCATTATGATCTACATGGAGGAAAGTATCGGCGATGTAAAAAAGTTCATGAGCGCTGCCCGTGGTTTTGCGCGTAATAAGCCGATCGTTGTGCTTCGGCCGCCCCGGCTCACCGAGGGCAGAACGCCTGCCCAGACCCATACGGGAGAGATGGCCATAAGCGACCGCGTGTATGACGCGGTACTGAAAAGGGTCGGTGTTGTGCGCGTGAAGGCCACAGCCGACCTGTTTAATACCGCCGGTGTCCTCTACTCGAAGCGCTTACCAAAAGGCCCGAGGTTGGTGATCATTACCAACGCGGTCGGGGTTGGCACCATGGCTACTCATACCCTCCTGGAACTCGGCGGCAGACTTGCGAGACTCTCTGCGGAGAATTTGGCAGCCCTGAGATCTATTATGCCCCCTTATTGGAAAGAAGGAAATCCCGTGGACGTTTTGAGAGACGCAGGTGTGGAACGCTACACAGAAGCCATTAAGATCTGTTTAGACGATCCGGATGTGGACGGGATATTGGTCATTTTTACCCCTCAGGACGCAGCCCAGCCTGATGAACTTGCCTCTGCCGTGGCACACATTGCGAACGACGCGTGGAAGCCGATTATTACCTCGTGGATGGGCGGGAGGGACGTGCAGGATGGAAGAGAGATCTTTCTGGAGAACAATATACCGATTTACGAGACGCCTGAAGAAGCGGTAAAGACGTATCTTTATATGTATAGCTATGAGCGGAATCTCGAACTTTTGTATGAGACACCTGCCGACCTTCCCGTGGACCAGGCGCCGCCAAAGAATAGTCTCAAGGCACTGATCAAGAAAGTGGCTGCCGCGGACAGGCTCCTTCTTACCGAGGAAGAAGCAGAAAGGTTCCTCAGCAACTATGGTATACCCATCAACAGGAGCTATCTGGTACAACACGTAGAACAAGCCGTAAACACGGCAAAAATGATCGGGTACCCGCTGGTGCTCAAGATTGCCTCACCGGATATCACTTACAAAAGCGATGTGGGGGGCGTTATCACAGGTATAAGTTTGGAGGAGGAACTCCGGGAAGAGTACGAAAAGCTTATAAAAAGGGTTGGGCAGAATTGCCCGGGCGCAAGGATAGCAGGTGTCACCGTTCAAAAGATGATGGAAAAAATAGATTACGAGATCATTTTGGGGGCGAAGAAAGACGAGGATTTTGGATCTGTCATCCTCTTCGGGATGGGAGGTATGGACGTTGAGATTTTCGGCGACTTTTCCGTCGGCCTGCCTCCCCTGAATCAGACGCTCAGTCGAAGGTTGATGGAGGAAACCAAGGTGTATCGACTGCTTCAGGGCCATCGAGGGAAGCCCCCGGCCGATCTCACGCAACTGGAACAGATCATTGTCAGCTTCTCGAACCTTATCGTAGATTTCCCTGAAATCCTTGAAGTGGACATCAACCCGATTGCCCTGTGTAATGGTAATGCCTGTGCACTGGATGCCAAAATTGTGATCGACAAGAATTGCCTTAACCAGAATGCTCCCTATCCGCACCTGGTGCTTACGCCGTATCCCACAAAGTATATTACGCACTGGAAACTTGCGGATGGCACCGACGTGCTTCTCCGGCCCATAAGACCGGAGGACGAACCGCTCGAACACGAAATGCTGATGAGCCTGTCAGAGGAGACGCTGCGCGAACGGTTCTTTCAGGTCATAAAGCACATCAGCCATGAGATGCACATACGGTTCTGCAACATAGATTACGACAGGGAAATGGCAATTGTGGCCGAGATCAGGCAAGGTGAGAAACGCAGGATCATTGGGATAGGAAGGCTCATCGTCGAGCCTGATGGGAAGAAAGGGGAGTTTGCCGTCGTAGTGCACGATGACTTTCATGGCAAGGGTCTCGGATACAAGCTCGTGGATATGATGATTGGAATAGCCCAGGAGAAAGGCCTGGAGGAGTTTTACGCCTTTGTGCAGTCCGACAACAGAAAAATGATCAGTGTATGCAGAAAGCTGGGATGTGGCATAGAGACCCTGCCGGATAGCCTGAGCGGGGTGAGCCTTCTCCTGAAATAGTCTTTGATGAAGCAGCAATTCTCCAGTATCGGGAAATGTCTGTACGTAGTTCTTTCGCCAATTCGCAATCAGGCGTCACTTATCGCGCGTTCTCTATGGCTGTCTTTTGACGCTCTTGCTCGCCGTTCACTGCCGTCACCTTTTCTTATGTTACCGGCAGAAGAACAGCGAACGTGGACCCATTACCCGGCGCACTTTCCACGTCTATAGTACCCCCGTGATCCTGTATGATGCCATAACAGACCGACAGGCCGAGCCCCACCCCTCTCACTTGTTCCTTTGTGGTGAAAAAAGCGTCAAAAATCTTTTCCCTGATTTCTTCACTCATCCCGATCCCTGTATCCCGGATAATGACCCTCAGGAGGTTATCCTCCATCTTTGTCGCCACGCTGAGCGCTCCCCCATGGGGCATCGCTTCCATCCCGTTCTTTATTATGTTGAGGAAAACCTGTCTCATCTGTCCCGGTGAGACCATGATTGCCGGGACAGTCTCGTCGAACGTGGTAACCAGCTTTATGTTTAACTCCCGCAACTGCTTTTCCATGAGCATCAGGATACCCTCCAGGAAGCTGTTGATACTGACCTCTTTTCGCGCCTCTTCCTCGGGCCTCGAAAATGTGAGCATGTTCTTCAGCATGATGGAGAGCCGGTCCACCTCTGAAAGCGACATATCGAGGAGCTTCCGCCTCCTGCTTGTTTCCGGTATTTCCGCCTTAAGCAACTCCAGAGTGTTCATGATGCCGTAGAGCGGGTTATTCACCTCGTGAGCGATCTGCGATGTGAGCCTCCCCATTGCCGCGAGCCTCTCTGCCTGGACCAACTGGTCCTGGGTCTCCCTGAGCTTTCTCTTCACCATGACCATCTCGCTTAGATCCTTGAATATGCCGATTTCTGCCAACTCCTCGCCCTTCTCGTCGAAAAGGATCGATGCCGAAAGACTGATATCGATCACCTCTCCGGCCCTGTTCTTGACATAGAGCTCGGTCGGGGGCAAAACTCCCCTTTTGCCAAATTTTTCGTCAAGCATCATCTCCCGTACCTTCCTGGCTAGCCCCCTCGGATAGAGATCCTTGATGTTCGCCCGCCCTATGAGCTCGTCGCTGCTGTAGCCGAGGAGCTGCTCTGCTGCCCTGTTATACATGATGATGTCGCCCTTTGAATCCGTCACGATAATGCCATCGGGAGATGCCTCTATGAGCCTATTGAGGAAGTGGTTTACTTCTCTCAGATCCTTTTCCATCTTTTTTCGCCCGGTGATGTCCATCATCATGCCCTGGTAGCCGATTACCTCGTTTCGTTCATTGGTGATAGTCTGTGATGTGAGGAGAATCGTTATGGTCTCACCGCTTTTCTTCTTGAAAGTGACTTCGTAGTCCTTTACATATCCTTCTTTTTCTATGATTCCTTGAAATTGTCTTCTATCTTCAGGATTTTCGTAGACATCCCTGGTGAGATCAAGCGCAAGGATTTGCTCCTTGTTTTCGTATCCGAGCATCTCCACCATTGCCTGATTACAGTCTCTAAACTTGCCTTCTTTGCTGCTTATGAAGACTCCATGTCTGATGCTTTCGAAGAGGCGCCTATATTTTTCTTCGGACAGCCGCACCTCGGTCTCCATCCGCTTCCGTACGGTAATGTCCCGCATGTAGATGTAGAGCTTCTGCTTTTCACTGACTTTCCCTACCGCTATGCAGACTTCGCAATCTTTCAGGTTCCCTGTCTTGTGGATCACGGGCATCTCGGTGCAGACCTTCCTGCTCTCATCGCCCCTGATCTCCTTCTCCATGTCAGCCAGGATGTTCAGCGACTCCTCCGAGAGGAACAACCCGATGCCGCCCCTGTACAGCTCTTCCTTGGAAAACCCCGTTATCGCCGAGGCTATGGTGTTCACATACTCGACCCTGCCTGTCCTTTCAGTGACGATGATCCCATCGTCTCCCATTTCGAGAATCTTCTCAAGCTTTTCACAGAGTTCTTCTAACGCCGGCCCTCTCGCCAATTCCTTTTTTTGTTGTAAGCGGCGCATGGCTCCTCCTCCTCGCACCTTTCTCAAAAATGATACCATATGAAAAAACTGTTCATCATCAAAAATTTTCACAAATGTCACTTGACAAATTAGGAAAAAACTATAATATTTATAATAATAGTAAAATCTATAAAATCATAATTGGGGTTTATTATGGAAATCATCACCATATCAGAGGCAAGTAAAGTCTGTGGAGTATCGCTCAAAACGCTCATAAACTGGATAGACGCGGGCCACATAAAGGCATACAGGACGCTGGGGGGTCATCGTCGGATACAAAGGGATGAGCTCTACCGGTTTATGGAGGAGCATCACATGCCCATACCAAAAGAAGAAAAGGCCGATATGCGCAAAAGAATACTGGTGGTGGATGATGACAAGATCATCGTGGAGAGTATAGTGCTGGCTCTCGAAGAAGATGAACACGGCTATGAAGTGATATCTGCAGGTGATGGATTCGAAGCAGGCTTGCAAGTGAGCCACTTTAAGCCGGATCTTCTCATCCTCGATATTATGATGCCGGACATCAACGGCTATGAGGTGTGCAAAAGAATCAAAGGCAATCCGGAATCCAGGCACATAAAGGTCATAGCTCTCTCAGCGTACCTGGACGAACACAATTTCAACAAAATGAAGGAGTTTGGAGCTGATGTATGTTTTTCCAAGCCTTTGCCGCTGCCGGATCTCAGAAAGGAAATTGCGAGATTGCTCGGGATCTAAAATAGGGGGCTATTATGTCTTTTATAGAATGTTTACAAAAAGACAGATTTGTGGTCACATCAGAGGTACAGGTATCAGTCGAAACCGATACGAGCGCCATGGTCAGCGCGCTGAACAAGATAAAGGGAAGAGTCGACGGGCTTATCGTTTCGGAGGTAGAAATCGAAGGCGTCGTCTGTGATTCCGTTAACGTGTGCAGCACGCTCAGGCTGAGTGGTTACGACCCCTTGTTCGAGACAACAACGAGGGAAAAGAACAGGATAGATCTCCAGAATCAGCTTATCAAAGCCTCTGACGTAGGAATCCAAAACCTCCTGACCTTCACCCGCGATTACCGGTTAACCGGTGACGGCTTGAACGAGCTGATGTTTTTCCACGTCGACTCGGCAAAGCTCTTCTCGGTCTTGGAATCCCTGAAAGAAGGCCATGATGTCAAAGGGAATCAGCTCAACAAAAGCGTAGAGTTTGCCGTCGGCGCAGGTGTCGATTCGTCATGGGGGAAAAGAGTGCCTGATCTCGAGCTAAGAGAGATGGAGGTCATGGTCCAGTTGGGGACCAAATACTTCATCACAACACCTGTCTTTGATCTGGACGACTTCTCCCAGTTCGCGGAGAGGGTAAGGCCGTTCGGCATTCCTATTATTGCTGAGGTAATCCTTATCAGGTCGGCGGGGATGGGTCATCTCCTCAACAAATATATCCGACCCAATCTCGTGCCGGGCAACATGATCCAACGGCTTCTCAAGGCCCCCGACAAGGAAAAGGCAAGCATCGAGATATTTACCGAGTTGATAAAGGGTCTCAGGAGCACGTGCCACGGCATACACATCGTCCCTTATGGGGCAGAAGATAAGATGTCTAAGTACCTGGACGCCGTAAAGCTATAGAAAGGAGGCTTGTCCCGTGTCTGAGATTAGCGGCGTACAGCCATCCGGTTCTCCTTCCGACTTCTCCTCTTTGACGGAGCTCGTCAACGTCCGGGACTGCTTCCAGTGTCAGAAGTGCTCGGCCGGATGCCCGGTGGCTTTTGCAATGGATTATAAGCCCAACCAGGTCATGCAGATGGTCTCTCTGGGCATGAAAGATAGGTTGTTGGTCTGTAAGACCATCTGGATTTGCGCCTCCTGCTACACATGCAGCACCCGCTGTCCCAATGAGATTGACGTTGCGGGGGTGATGGACTGGCTTCGCCAGACTGCGCTTAAGGAAAACGTCGCTGTGGCCGAAAAAGAGATCCCCTTTTTTCATGCTGCCTTTCTCGACTCCGTCCGCACCCATGGTCGGGTGCACGAACTTTCCATGATGGCCCGTTACAAAATGAAGACCCGCAGGTACTTTGACGATATAAAGCTCGGCTGGAAGATGTTCACAAGGGGGAAACTGAAAATCCTCCCGTCAAACATTAAACGAAAGAAAGAGGTTGCCGGCCTCTTCAGGAGTCCCGGACCATAAGAGAAGGAGGCGGCCATGAAGGCTTCCTACTATCCGGGCTGCGCCCTGCACGGGACGGCCTTAGAATACGACGAGTCAGCCAGAGCTGTCGCGAGGCTACTGGACGTCGAACTGGTCGAGCTTCCCGATTGGAATTGCTGCGGGGCCAGCTCAGCCCATGCCACCGATGAAGTCCTGGCCCTCAACCTGGCCGTCCGAAACCTGACCATTGCCGGAACTCAGGGAATGGACCTCATCGTTCCCTGCGCGGCTTGCTACAGCCGTCTCAAAGCGGCGGAGCGAAAGATCTCAGGGGACGGAGGAAGGGATAACAGTTTCCGGGTTCTCAATCCTCTGGAATTCCTCTTTCTCTCAGGCCTTTCCGTCAGGCTGCAGGAGCTTGTAAAACGGCCCCTCACGGGACTGAAGGTCGTCTGTTACTATGGCTGTCTGCTCGTCAGACCTCCGGATGTCACCGGAGCAAAGCAGTACGAGCATCCGGAGGAGATGGACCGGCTGATCCAGCTTATGGGGGCAGAGCCGATCCCCTGGTCGTACAAGACAGATTGCTGCGGCGGGAGTCTCGTCCTCACGAGAACCGATATCGTGATGCGTTTGACGGGTAAGCTTTTCGAAAAGGCGATCGAGGCCGGCGCAGAGGCCATAGTCGTTGCATGTCCGCTTTGCCAGTCGAACCTTGATTCCAGGCAGGAGGAGATTTCCCGGGAGTCAGGCAACCATTATGAACTGCCCATATTCTATTTCACCGAGCTGATCGGCCTGGCCATGGGCCACAGGGATGCGGATAAGTGGTTCAGGCGCCATTTCGTGGACCCGAGGAAGCTTCTCGCTTCAAAGGGTCTCGTCCGGGGCAGATCATATGAAAAAGATTGAGCAGCAAGGGGACAACGGGAAAGTCGGGGCCGTGCTGGTGGTGGGTGGCGGCGTAGGAGGGATGCAGGCCGCTTTAGACCTGGCCAACTCCGGCTTCAAGGTATACCTCACCGAAGAGGGCACGGCCATCGGCGGGCGGATGGCCCAGCTCGACAAGACGTTTCCCACGAACGACTGCGCTATGTGCATCATCAGTCCCAAACTGGTCGAAACCGGCCGTCACCTCAACATTGAGTTGATGACCGATACTGAAGTGGCCAAGGTGGAGGGGAAGGCCGGCGATTTCACCGTCACGCTTCGTCACAAACCGCGCTATATCGACGTGGCTAAGTGTACGGGATGCACTGAGTGCGCGCAGGTCTGTCCCGTGATCATTCCCAATCGGTTTGACGGGGGGATAGCAACGCAGCGGGCCGCCTACAAGCTTTACCCGCAGGCCGTCCCCAATGCGTACGCTATTGAAAAAAAGGGGATTGCTCCATGCCGTCACGCCTGCCCGTCGGGCCAGCGGGCGCAGGGGTACATCGCCCTTATCCGGGAAAACCGCTATGAGGATGCACTCCGTGTGATCAAGGAAGACAACCCATTTCCGGGCATCTGTGGGCGCATCTGTAATCATCGTTGTGAAAATGCCTGCAATAGGGCGCTTCTTGACCAGGCCCTCGATATCCGCGCACTCAAACGCTTTGTCACGGACATTGTCTATGCGAAGCCGCGTCGGCCGGTCCAGGCGATCACACCGACACAGACCACGCGTGTGGCTATTGTCGGCGCTGGGCCCTGCGGGTTGACAGCGGCGCAGGATCTGGTGCGGGTTGGTTATCCTGTTACTGTATTTGAGGCACTTCCGGTGGCCGGCGGGATGCTGCGGGTCGGCGTACCCGAGTATCGGCTGCCAAAGGAGATCATCGAGCGTGAGGTGGCTGACATTGTGGACCTGGGGGTGGACCTGCGACTCAACAGCCCGGTAACGAACCTCGACGATGTGTTCAAGCAGGGTTACGATGCGGTGCTGATCGCCGTGGGCGCGCACGAGGGGATCCGGCCGCCCATCCCCGGAGCGGATCTGGATGGGGTGCTTATCAATACCGTATTTCTACGCGACGTGAGACTGAACCGCCCGCCGGAACTGGGGGATCGTGTGGTCGTGATTGGCTCGGGGGACGTTGCTATGGACTGTGCCCGTACGGCTGTCCGGCTGGGTAAAGAGGTGCACGTCCATTACCGCCGGTCACTCAATGAGGCAACGGCTGACCCCCTTGAGATCGAGCACGCACAGGCTGAAGGCGTCACATTTCACTATCTTTCAAACCCCGTCGAGATTCTCGCCGACGGGAAAAACCGTGTGGCCGGGATTCGATTGGTCCGGATGGAGCTGGGCGAGCCGGATGAGAGCGGTCGGCGCCGGCCCATGCCGGTAGTAGGATCGGAGCACGTCATACCGTGTGATAACGTGATCTTTTCCGTGGGCCAGCGGGCCGGTCTTGGTTTTATTCCTGAGAGCGTCGGCGTCGGCCTGACCCGTGAGGCAACGATTGCCGTTAATCCGAATACCTTTGCAGCGACCCGTGCAGGCGTCTTTGCTGCGGGGGATGTGACGAAAGGAACGGCCTTCGTCATTGAAGCGGTTGACTCCGGTCATAAGGCAGCGGCCAGTATCCACAGGTACCTTCAGGGTGAGGACTTGGAACCCCCATTGAGACCGCAACTGCCCGTCATCACGTTAACAAAAGAGGAAATCAACGAACGAGTCGTCCATGGCGAGGTGCACGTGACGCCCAGGGTACGCATGCAGGCCCGCACCGTGGAGGAACGGAAACGCTCGTTCGATGAAGTTAACCTGGGCTTTACCGATGAGGAAGCTCAGGCTGAGGCGGCCCGATGTTTGGCATGCGGAGTATGTTCGGAGTGCCTGAGCTGCTACTACATTTGTGGCATGAAGGCGATTGACCATGACATGGTGGAGCGGCTGGAAGAGGTAAAAGTAGGCTCAATCATTCTGTCGCCCGGCTTTGAGGTCTACGACGCTGTCCTGTCACAAGAGTACGGCCTGGGGCTTTACCCCAACGTGCTGAATGCACTTCAGTTTGAACGCGTCCTTTCTGCATCCGGCCCGACCATGGGACATATCGAGCGCCCTTCCGACGGCAAAACGCCCAGGAAGATCGCTTTTCTCCAATGTGTAGGCAGCCGTGACAGCAAACACCCATACTGCTCGTCAGTCTGCTGCATGTACGCTACCAAGGAAGCAATCATTGCGAAAGAACACGAAAGGGAGATCGAGCCCACCATCTTCTTCATAGATATGCGGGCCTATGGGAAAGGATTCGATGCGTACTTTGAGCGGGCACGAGGCGAGCACGGCGTTCGTTACGTCCGCTGCATGATTTCCAGGGTGGTGGAAGACCCCCGGACGAAACACCTTCAGATTACTTACGTTGACGAGTCAGGGGAGATCACGGAAGAGACCTTCGACATGGTGGTCCTTTCGGTGGGCATGACACCTTCAAGGTCGGCCAGGGAACTGGCCAAAAAACTGAGCGTTGACCTCAATCCTTACGGATTTGCAAAGACCGACTCTTTCACGCCGCTCGCTACTTCAAGGTCGGGCATCTACGTCTGCGGTGCTTTTCAGGGACCGAAAGATATCCCCGAAACCGTCGCCCAGGCGAGCGGCGCTGCAGGAGCGGCGTCCGCGATGCTCTCCGAGGCCAGGGGAACCATGGTGGCCGTCAAGGAGTACCCGGAGCAGAGAGATGTGTCGGGAGAGGTACCGAGGATCGGTGTATTCGTCTGCCGCTGCGGGAGCAACATCGGCGGAGTCGTCGATGTTCCAGGTCTCAGGGAGTACGCGGCCTCTCTTCCGGATGTGGTCTATGCGGAAGAGAACCTCTACACCTGCTCTCAGGACACACAGGTAAAGATCAGGAAGGCTATCGAGGAGTACAGGCTCAACCGGGTGGTAGTAGCCTCATGCTCTCCCCGCACCCACGAGCCTCTATTTCAGGAGACTATCCGTGAGGCGGGTCTCAACCGCTACCTCTTCGAGATGGCCAACATCCGCGATCAATGCTCGTGGGTACATATGAGCCAGAAAGAGGATGCGACGTTAAAGGCCCGAGGGTTGCTCCGCATGTCCATCGCCAACGCGCGCCTCGTGCGTCCGCTGGAAAAACAGAGCAAAGGGGTCGTCAGGCGGGCCTTGGTCATTGGAGGAGGGTTATCCGGCATGACCGCGGCGACGGGCCTGGCGAAGCAGGGTTTCGAGGTCTTCCTGGTGGAAAAACAGGGAGAATTGGGTGGCAACCTGCGCCACCTCTACACGACGGTGGATGGCAAGGATGTTCGGAAATTCCTGCAGGAGCTGAGAGAGCAGGTACTGGACGATGCGCGCATCAAGGTGTTTCTCAATGCCGACATTACCAATTTTTCAGGCTATGTGGGTAACTTTAAGACTACCCTCACTGTCGGATCGGAAGCCGCCGCGTACGAACTGGAGCACGGCGTAACCATTGTGGCTACAGGCGGCGATGAACTGAAGCCCCGGGAATACCTTTACGGAGAAGACAGAAGAGTCTTGACCCAGCTCGAGTTGGAAAAAGGGCTGGCCACAGGTGGAATAAACACATCAGAGCTGAGAGAAGTGGTAATGGTTCAATGCGTGGGATCGCGCAACGAGGAGCGCCCTTACTGCAGCAGGGTCTGCTGCGCGGAGGCGGTAAAAAACGCCCTCTCGATAAAGGCACTCAACCCTAAAACACGCGTGATCATCCTCTATCGCGACATGCGTATGTACGGTTTCCTGGAAGAGCATTACGCCCGTGCACGCCATGCCGGGGTCCGTTTCGTCCGGTACGAAGAGACGCGCAAGCCGCAGGTATCAGCCGCCAATGGGGCCCTTGAACTGGCAGCGTACAACCCGGTTCTCCGGGAATCTGTCTCTTTCCACCCTGATCTTCTCGTTCTTTCCACTGCCACGGTGCCTGCCGATACAGTGCAACTCGCGGCCACGCTGAAAGTCCCCAGGACAACCGACGGCTTCTTTCTGGAAGCGCATATGAAGCTTAGGCCCGTCGACTTCGCCTCTGAGGGTATCTACCTTTGCGGGATGGCCCACTCTCCGAAGCTGATCGATGAGAGCCTTTCTCAGGCCTCTGCCGCGGTATCACGGGCATGTACCATCTTGAGCAGAGAGACGATCCAGGTGGGCGGGGTGGTCTCGGTCGTAGACCAGGAGAAGTGTGCTGCCTGCCTCTCATGCGTCCGGGTCTGCCCGTACAACGTACCCACAATTAATGCGGAAGGCGCTGCAGAGATCGAAGTTGCAAAATGTCAGGGATGTGGCCTCTGCGCATCTGAGTGTCCGGCCAAAGCAATCACCCTCCAGCACTTTACGGACGAGCAGATCATTGCCAGGTGCGAAGCCATTTCAGACGGCCGCTATTAGCCGATTGGGCTATGAGCCGAATCGGCCCGTCTGCCTGTGAAGACCGGAGTTCTCACGCGCCGTTTCTCTTGATGTTGGTTTTTACGCGGAAGGCGGAAGTTCAGCGGAGCGCGAGGTTGACCGTTGTCATCTCTTCGTCCACCACCTCGATGGTAAACCCCAGCTTTTTGCACAGGGCGAGCATTTGTTCGTTCTCCGTTAACACCTCGCCGTAAATACGCTCAAGCCCTTTCTCTTCCGCTATGCCGATGAGCAC
>Ga0326728_10015923_pt1 | contig 15491 bp, 14 predicted proteins | sample MB3enrmetagenome_FD_207602 | JGI IMG/M metagenome (GOLD analysis project Ga0326728, IMG submission 207602) | Lab enriched peat soil microbial communities from McLean, Ithaca, NY, United States - MB31MN | ecosystem: Environmental > Terrestrial > Soil > Wetlands > Peat | place: USA: New York...
TGGCCAGCCCCTCCGCAAGGGGCAACTCCGTTTCCTCCGGGCCGCGCCGGTGGCCCAGCCTGTAGAACTCGAACAGGTGCGAGTCGATGGAAGTCACGCCGGGGATGGACTCCAATAGCCGCAAGTAGGCGCGCCAGAACTGAATCACGCGGACGCCGCGGAAGCCGAGCGATATGTAGAAAAGCGAAAGCGCCAAGCCAAATAGAGACACAATCAGGCTGATGTTGCGGGCTGTCGTGGTGGCGGAAGTTGTGAACGCGAGAGCCGTGGCGAGAAACGCCTGCACGGTCGAGAAATTGTTCATGCGCGCATAGAGAATATGGTCCTCGTGGTACACCCGCTCGAGAACCTTGCCCCACGTCTGCTTCGGGTCGGGAAACTTCGGATCGTCGCTCATCACAACCTCAAACAGCGCCCCAGTCTGAACTGTCCCCGAAAGAAAATTGTACACTGCTATGCTACGCGCCCCGGTTTTTCAATGCAGGCGTGTCGCCTTCCAATGAACATGCAGCGCCGCGCAGGATTCAGAGAATGTCAGTTCGCGAAACTCACGCGAATCTCGTCGGCTATCTGCAACGCCTGCTCGATGCAGGTGCCGATGGCCGGGCCATTCAGGTAATTGCCCGCAAAATAGAGGCCCGGAAATTGCGCGCGCAGCTTTTCCAGGGCCGCGAGCCGCGCGGTGTGGCCCAGGTTGTACTGTGGCAACGCGCGCGGCCAGATCGTCACATGGGAGAAGACCGGCTCCTGGCGAATTCCGAGAAGCGGCGTAATCTCCTTGTGGATCATTTCCGCGAGAGCCGCTTCCGATTGCTGCAACGCGTCCGGATTCGTCGCGCCTCCCGCAAAGCTCGTCAGCAATGCTTCGCCCTCCGGCGCGCGCCCAGGAAACAGCGAAGAGTTCCACACCGTGCCGAGATCGTTCAATCCTGCAGACCGCGGCACCAGGAAACCGAATCCCTCCAGCGAGTGGCTCACATCTTTTTTGCGGTAGCCCAGCGAAACCACTGCCACGCTCGCATATTCGATGCCACCCAACTGCTTATCAAACTCCCCGTCCAATGGGCCCAGCAATTTCCCGGCAACGTTTGGCGGCACGGCCAGCACGAGGCGCTCTGTCTCCACGATTTCCTCGCCTTGCGGAGTCCGCACGGCAACGCGGAATCGTGGCGCCTGGGCATCGTGACCCGGATCGAGATGCTCTATTCCCGTAACTTCCGCGGCGCACTGCAAGCGCTCGCCCAGATTCAACGCAAGCGCCTTGATCAGCATTTCATTGCCTTCGCTAAACGTCTGCAACGTCGGCCGCTCGCGCGGAACTTTCGGTCCCTTCGGCCGTTTGGCCGCTCGCGCCTTGATCGCGGGGATTATGCCGCGAAGGATGCTCCCGGAAGCCTTCTCCGCCTCGTGCAAAATCGGAAACGCCGCGCGCAAGCTCAACTTTTCCGGGTCACCCGCGTAGATCCCGGAAACAAACGGGCCCACCAACTGGTCGAGCAGTCTCTCCGAAAATTTCCGCCGGATGAAATCCGCAACGGATTCGTCCGGCTCCGGGGCCACACTCTTGCCCAGGAGATCGCGCAGGATGGCCCGCTTCGTGCCGCCGCCGAGCAGCGGCGACGTCAGCAGCCCTAGCGGATTCATGGGAACCGCTTGCAGCGCCCCATTGATGAGCACGAATCGCGGAGCTTGGGGATCGGCTAGTAGGCGTTCATCTAGAAAATCGAGGTCGCTGCAAATCGCGGTGATAGCGCTATTCCCGCTGAAGCTTTGCGGGCCGCACTCGAGCAAGTAGCCATCCCGCTGCACTGACCGGATCATGCCGCCCGGCCGCGCGGCCGCCTCCACTAGCAGCGTGGAGACGTGCGCTTTCTGCAGCGCATATGCGGTAGCAAGACCGGAGATGCCTGCGCCAACCACAAGGGCCTGGACCTGCGTGGACATAAAGTTTGCCCCTCGGCAAAATGGCGGCCATCCCTCGCGATCGGAGCGGCCGCAAACGTCAGTCTGACAGAAGTCTTACAGCGTTTTCGAGAACAGCGGCCGGGACGCCAGTTGCTGCTTTTCCAGATACGGATCAAACACCATGGCCAAGTTGCGAATGAAGATGCGCCCCAGCCACGCGGTACGAATCTCCTTGTCGTTGATCACCACCAGGCCATCTTCCTGCGGCAACTTCAGGCGTTCCAGTTCGGGAGCGAAGTACTCGTCAAAATCAATTCCAAATTTTTGCGCAATCTCGTTTTTCACAATCACCGTGTGGCACAGCAGCCGGCTGATGACCTCGCGGCGCAGAATATCATCCTGCGACAGCCGGTAGCCGCGCATGGTGGCGATGCCGCGCTCGTTCACGGCCCGTTCCCACGAGGGAATGTCGCGGAAATTTTGCGCGTAGCAGTCCTGAATCCCGCTGATGGCGGTAATGCCCATGCCGTAAAGATCGGCGCCCGCCTTCGTGGTGTAGCCCTGAAAATTGCGGTGCAACGTGCGATTGCGCTGCGAAACCGCCAGCTCGTCGTTGTCCTTGGCGAAATGGTCCATGCCGATGTATAGGTATCCCGCTTCCACAAACGCCAGCAAGCCGCTGCGGAAAATCTCAAACTTCTTCATGCCTTCGGGCAGGTGCGCCACAAACGAGCCCTGCTGCTTTTTCAGCCACGGCACATGCGCGTAGCTGAACATGGCGATGCGGTCCGGCGAAAGGCCTACGATTTGTTCCACCGTGTGCTTGAAACTCTCGGCGGTCTGGTAAGGCAAACCGTAAATCAGGTCCACATTGATGCTTTCGAATCCCAGTTCGCGCGCGTTGGCGATGAGGTCGCGCGTCTCTTCGTACGGCTGAACGCGGTGCACCGCTTTCTGCACCTCGGGCTTGAAGTCCTGAATGCCCATGCTGAGCCGGTTGAAGCCCATTTTGCGCACTGTCTCCAGGTGCGCGCGCGTGGTCACGCGGGGATCCACCTCGATTCCGATCTCTGCATCTGACGCAAACGTGAAGCGCTCCCGCGTGTAGGTGAACAGGTCCTCGATCTGCTCCGGGGAAAGATACGTCGGCGTTCCGCCGCCCCAGTGAAACTGCACCACCTGGCGCTCGCGCGAAACGCTATGGCTGATGTGGCCGGTCTCTTTTTTCAAAATGTCCAGATACGGCGGCGCAACTCTCTTGTCCTTTTGGATGATGACGTTGCAGGCACAGAAAAGGCACAGGCTTTCGCAGAAGGGAATATGCATATACAGCGAAACGGGGCTGCGCTTTTTCTCGGCGGCGGCCAGCGCTGCTTCGTATTCCTTTGGCCCGAAGGAGTCGGTCCACACCGGCGCTGTGGGATAGCTGGTGTAGCGCGGCCCCGGCTTGTTGTACCGGTTCACGAACTCTTCGCCCACGGAGAGTTCATCGCGCATCTCGCGCAAATTTGGATGCATCAGTGTCACGGTGCCCCTCTCCTGTGCAACTATGAGCGCGACTTTCCGGCCGGCTGCGCCTGCGCAAAAGCCGCCTGTTGCCCGGTGTGGATGAACAACTGTGCGTGTTCGACGGGCGTGTGCGGCAGAATGCCATGCCCCAAATTAAGGATGTGGCCGTGCCCGCCAAGCTCAGCGGCGAGTTCCAGCGTGGCCTGCCGGATTTTCTCTGGTGGCGCAAAGAGCACCGCGGGATCGAGATTGCCTTGCACGGCCACGCGCGGCCCAGCCAGTTCTCGAACTCTTGCGAGCGGAATCCGCCAATCCACGCTCAAGACATTCGCGCCCGCCCGCAAAATCGCCGGGAACAGGTGGTGCGACGCTTTGGTGTAGTAAATCACCGGCACTGCCCCGCCCAGTCCGGCAATGATTTCTTGCACGGCCGGTAGCACGAATTCCGTGTAGTCCTGCAAATCCAGTTCGCCGCACCAGGTATCGAACAATTGCACCGCGGAAACCCCCGCGGCAATTTGGCCCTTCAGGTAAAGGATGGTCGCCTGGGCGATCTTGCGGAGCAGCTCCCGAAAAACCTTTGGCTCGCGGTAAAGAAATTCCTTCACCTTCGCGAAGCCTTCCTTCGTGCGCCCTTCTACCATGTAGCAAGCCAGCGTCCATGGCGAAGCAGCGAAGCCTAGCACCGGCACGTCCGGCCCGGCCTGCTTCACCGTGCGCCGCAGCGCCTCCATTAGGAACCCGGTCTCCACTTCCGGATCGAAAATGCGCAGCCCTTTGACGTCTGCGGCTGTGCGCACCGGTTCCGGCAGGTTCGGCCCGGCGTCGCCCAATTCCAACTGCAAGCCCATGGCCTCCGCGGGGATAAGAATGTCCGAGAAAATGATGATGGCGTCCACGCCGAGGCGGCGAAACGGTTGCAGGGAGACTTCCACGGCCAGATCCGGTGTCTTGCAGACCTCCAGAAACGAATGTTTCGCACGAATTTCGCGGTATTCCGGCAGGTAGCGCCCCGCCTGCCTCATCATCCACACCGGAAGGCGCGGCACAGGTTCGCAACGCGCGGCTCGTATGAAGAGTTCTTTCCGGGTCAGTGCGGGAGCCTGAGTGGTCATAGGGATATCCAATAAGAATAACAAATCTCCGCAAATCTTGCCTTCTAGGTGTGCGGTGGGTGGTGTCCTAATTTGCCTTTTTGGCCTTGCCCTAGTCTGTTTCCGTCCTTACTACACCCCAGCGAGTGATTGGAAGCGAGTAATAAACAACTGTCGGCTGAGTGGTATGGCGGATTTCTGTCGGTTGCCCGTTAATCGGCCAAGAGGCCATCCAGAGCTTAGTGTGGTGAAGTTCTTGACCGGAAGTCGTCTCGCTGTACGCGATGCAGATGGCAATCCACACGCGATGCACCTCGGTAATCTGGATAAATGGAACCATAATGCCAGCAGGCCACTCCAGCGTAGTGTATGGACTGTTCGGGAACAGCACTGCTCCCTCACTTTTGGCGTTCCCGTCGGCCAACCCGCAAGCATATTCCATCATTGTGCCCATCGTCGGGGGGGGCGGCAATCTGTTCGGTCATTGTTCCGTTCGCTCCCATTTCGACGTGAAAAGCTGGCGAATTGCCAACATTCTTGATTGGAAGCTCTATTGTAAAATCGACTTGCGCCCTTGCCTGTATCGGATTGTCGGGATAAACAAGGAACGTTGGCTGCTTAATTTCGATTTCTCCGTTGCCTACCCACGGGCGCGTCTGGGCCTCCATAGTTTTGCGCGCTACTGTCAACTGACCCTGAAAGATGCAAGCAGACCAGAAGGCTGCTACAGCTATCGCCAAAGTCAAAATCACCATGGCTATATCGGTTTTCTTGTGCTTTTCCCTTGGGGCATCCCAATAGTGGTGCAGCCAGTGGACAATGGCTTCCGTAACCTTCGACCAGGCGGATGGGCCATGTTGTTTCTTGGTTTCTGTTTGTGGTGTGGTGGCGGTCTGATTGGGTGGTGCGGCGTTCACATCTCGGACGACTCTTTGCGGGGGGCTAGCATTGTTGGAGGCTTGGTTATCGGATTCGGGGTTCTCCTTATGGCCTTCGGCCTTTGGCTCATCCATTGTCAGTTCCTAGTGGTTAATCCAGAATTAGGAGATACTGTACCACCAATCTCAGAATGGATACGGAGCACGATTCATGCCGCAATTTGAGGAAGGAAAATTCAAATTAGGACACTACCGTGCGGTGGTTCAGTCCCCGATTCTCCTTTCTGAACCGGGACCTGTCAGGCCAGGCCGGCATCACTTTTGACTTCATTATTTGCGTGGTGGAGGTCAATTCGGGGGAGCCGGGCTTGCCCCGCGCCGCTGGCCGGGCTGTGCGCCTAATGTTTTTCAGTTATTGTGCGCGATTTCTTGCCAGCTAAAATGGGCGGAACTTTTTGGGTGCGTGCTTCGAATTTCGATATCCACCAGGTCGATGAGAATTGCAACGTCGAGGAAATGCGGCAGCTCGTTTCCAGACAATGAGCTTGCGGTGAATGAAGCCCCAGGCAGCGCACCCTTGCACTACCTGGAATTTCAGCGACCTGGAGATTCCGTGAAAAACATGCTCGTTTCTATGTTGCTTCTGCTGGCCGCAAGGGCAATCGAGGCGCAAGAACCCGCACCGCAACCTATCCAAATCGGGAACGTCACCTTTTCCGGGAGCGTACGTGAAAGATACGAAGTCTGGAACTGGTTTGAGCCCGCGAGCGGCAATAACCTATACGGCTATTCGGGAACCGTCGTGCGATTTGGGTTTTCGCAAGAACACGAACAATATGACTGGAGCATCGAGTTTGAGGCGCCTATTCTGCTTGGCCTCCCGAACCACGCGGTCAATCCGGCTCCCTTGGGTCAATATGGCCTGGGCGGTTCCTACTACGCAGCGAACAACAACAGTCAGAACGCAGCTTTCATCTTCCCGAAGCAGGGATTTCTTCGCATCAAGGGAGAACACGAGAGCCTGCGAATGGGGCGCATGGAATTCACCGATGGCAGCGAGGTGACGCCGAAGGATGCGACACTTGCATCCCTGAAAGCGGACCGCATCAGCCAGCGCTTGATCGGAAACTTTGGTTTTTCCGATGTCATGCGAAGCCTTGACGGGTTGCAGTTTCTCTATGGCAACGGCCCATGGACTTTCACGGCTGTGAGCGCGATACCCACGCGCGGCGTCTTTCAAGTGGACGGGTGGGGATGGGTCAAGACGCCCGTCACTTATGTGGCACTCACGCGCCAGACGGATTTCGGAAAGTGTCACGCGGAATGGCGCGTTTTTGGAATCTATTACAACGATGACCGCCCGGTAGTAAAGACGGACAATCGTCCGGCCGCGGTTCGAGCCAGCGATCTCGGTGGCATCAACATCGGCACGTACGGTGGACACTTCATCCTGGCCGTGCCTACCGCCGCGGGAACGTTTGATCTACTCGGCTGGGGCGCCCTCCAAAATGGCAGTTGGGGAGAACTGACGCAGCGGGCTGGTGCGGGCGCGATCGAAATAGGTTGGCAACCTACATTCGCCAACCGGGTGCGCCCGTGGATTCGCGGCGGCTATTACTATTCCAGTGGCGATGGGAATCCCTCGGATGGCACGCATGGCACATTCTTCGCCATACTCCCTACGCCGCGCATCTATGCGCGCTTTCCATTTTTCAATTCCATGAACAACACGGACGCATTCGTCGAAGTGATGCTGCGGCCGGGCAAGGCGCTCACCATCCGGAGCGACGTGCACGGGCTCTGGCTGAGCAACAAGAACGATTTGTGGTACACGGGTGGTGGCGCGTTCCAGCCATGGACCTTCGGATTCAGTGGAAGGCCCTCCAATGGGGCCACTTCCCTCGCGACTCTGTATGACATCAGCGGCGATTATAAGTGGAAGCACGGCGTTTCGTTCGGCTTGTACTTCGGCTATGCCGTGGGCGGCGAAGTCATCAAGAAAATATATCCCGTCAACTCTAATGGCGCGCTCGGCTATACCGAACTGAACTACCGCTTCTAACATTCAGCGCCTGCCTGGTCATCCACGCGGGAAGACGCCACACAGGTTCGCAACGTGCGACTCGCAGGAAGAGTTGTTTCCGGGCCAGTGCGGGGGCCTGATTGGTCGTAGGGCTATCCACCAAAAACAACAGATCCCGGTAAAACCCGCCTTTGGAGAACGTGGGGGCTCAATTTCCCAGCATCTCTTTTGTCTCCTATTCAAATGCAGAGTGATCGTCCGTGAACTGACGAGTGAGTTTCTTGCGGTACGCCGAATCCCAGACGAGTTTCTTCACTTTGCCTTTGTAGACAATGAGTGCCCTTGTAGGGTCCTCTCCGGCATCGTCGGCGTGACCAGCTTCCCACTGTTCTTCCATGAGCAATGCGCCAAGAACGTGCTCCGCATGATGAGCGGAAGTCCCTGTGGCCACCATCTTGTCAAATGCCTCCCTGACCGCTGGATCTTCCGCGATCTGTCCTTTTACGGCCGCATGCACGGCAAGGTGGGCCAGGGGATTCACCATATCGCCATCCGCCGTGATCTCGTACTGTTCCCCTTCACGCAAGTCCACGAATTCCAGGGCGTTGTGAACGTGCTTCAGGTCCATGTGTTCCTGAATCGCCCGCGCATAGAGTTGGTCTTCGCGCGGGAGATCGGCCAACATACCGGCCTTGACTGCTTCGTAGATGAGCTTCTCGCGCTGGCCGACTAGTTTGCGAAGTTCCTTAAGTTTGGGATCGTCCATTTCCGCCATTCCTTTCTGCGAAACTATATGGGCGCGATTTTACCAGACTCAACCCCATCCGCTCCCACCATGCGGCTTAGAGGCGAGTGCGCTATACTCGAAATATCTCGTGAAACACGCCATGCAAGGAAGTTCGCGCTCCCGAATCGTTCCAGACCGGCGTGGACAAGGCCGATGAATCACACGTTCGTTATCTTGACCGTTCTGGCGTACCTGCTCAGTTGGGGCTTGTACGTCCGATTCCTCTACACCGGTAAGGAGCTCACCGGGCGCCTGGCTACCTTGCTGTTGTTCCTGGGTTTAGGCACGCATTACGTGGCCTTGCTGATGAGCGCCCGCGCCAGCCATACGGTCCCTTACCATGACCTCCAGGGAGCCATGTCGCTCTTCGGCTGGCTCCTCGCCGTCACCTACCTGTGCCTCGAGATTTACCATCGCCAGCGCACCGTCGGTGCATTCGTCATGCCCGTCATTCTTATTTTTTTCCTCATCGCCAACCTTATGCCTGCCCGGCCGCACGCTGCAGCGCCCGTCCATGGCGTCCTCTTTGCCCTTCATGTCACGTTGAGCATTCTTGCGTACGCCGCCTTCGCTTTATCTTGCGTCCTCAGCCTTATCTATCTGGGCGAGGAACGCCTGCTGCGAATTCGGCGACTCGGTGATGTGGTTTGGCGCTTGCCGCCCCTCGAACTGCTGGAGCGCATGAGCCACACCAGTGTTATGGTAGGCCTGATCACCATCCTCGTCGGGACGTTGCTCGGTTTTATCGCCGTGGATCGCAACGTCGCGGAGCACTACTCCTATTTCGACCCGAAATACATCTTTACGCTGTTCGTGCTTTTGCTGTACATCGTGTATTTTCGCCTGGCACGCACGGCGGCCTGGCGTGGGGCGCGAGCCTCCAAATTGTGCGTCTTCAACTTTGTTCTGGTGGTTGTGAACTTCTGGGTGGTGAATCTCTTCTTTTCCCAGCACCACCGGTATTTTTAGGAGCGCGCGGAACACGGCATGGAGATTGTCCTCGTCGGCCTGAACTTCCGTACAGCGCCTGTGGAGGTGCGGGAAAAGGTGTCTTTCTCCACCGAACAGGCGCAACGCGCCGCCGAAGAACTCCGTGCGCAGGGCATCCTGGAAGAAGCGCTGGTCCTTTCCACGTGCAACCGCAGCGAAGTTTACGGCGTCCATCCCACCGCGAAGCGCGCCTCGGCCGCCGCGCTTTCCAGCTTTCTTTGTAACTTTCACTCTGTCCAGCTCGATCTACTGAATCCCTCTCTCTATCACCACTACGATCACGACGCCGTCCGGCATCTGTTCCGCGTTTCCGCCGGTCTGGAATCGATGCTGCTTGGCGAAGCTGAAATCCTCGGTCAGGTTCGCGAAGCCTATCTGCGCGCCCACGCCGCGCACGCTACTGGCCCCGTCCTGAACCGCCTGTTTCAAGCCGCGCTCGAAATTGGCAAGCGCGTGCGCACGGAAACCGAACTCGGCTCGCGTCCCATGGGCGTCGCTTCCGCGGGCATGAAGCTCGCCGAGCGCATTTTTGGCAGGCTCAACGATCGCACCGCGCTGGTTCTCGGCGCAGGCACCATCAGCGAACAGGTCGTCTCGCAACTTCGCGACCGCAACATCGGCCGGCTCTTCCTGTCCAATCGCTCCCGCGAAAAAGCCGAGGAGTTTGCCAAGCAATACAAAGGGGAAGTGCTCGATTGGGGCAACTGGGACGCCACACTCAAGCTGCCCGACGTGATCGTTTCCGCCGTCGGCGTCCAGGAAGCTCTCCTCACGAAACCGCTGATCGAGCGCTCCATGGCCGCTCGCGGCAATCGCGCCCTCTTCCTCATGGACCTGGGCATGCCCCGCAATATCGATCCTGACGTCAGCGAACTCTACAATTGCTACCTCTACACCATGGAGAATCTCAGCGAAATCGTGCAGCAAAATCGCAGCGCGCGAGAGAATGAAGTTCCCAAGGCCGAAGCCCTGGTGGAAGAGCATGTCGCCAAGTTTATCTCCTGGCAGGCCAGCGTCGAGCTCATCGGCGTGCTCGATACCTTGCGCGGCAGCTTGAAAGAACGCCGCGCCGCCTTCCTTCATGAGAAACTTGCCGGCATGAACCACTTCAGCAACGAAGATCGCGAACACATTGGCGCGCTCATGGATGAGCTCGTGGAAAAACTGCTGATCGCCCCCGCCGAGCGCCTGCGCGCCGAAAAAGAGCTGCGCAAAAAGATTCAGAACGTCGAAGCCATCCGTGAACTCTATCTTTCCGACGGGGAGAAACCGTGAGGCCGCTCCGCATCGGCAGCAGAGGCAGCATCCTGGCGCGCTGGCAGGCGGAGTTTGTACGCAAGCAGCTCTTTCAAGTTGCGGGCGTCGAAGCCGAGATCATCATCATCAAAACCTCCGGCGATAAAATGCAGCAGGCGCCTCTCACGCAAATCGGCGGCAAGGGCATTTTCATCAAGGAACTCGAAGAAGCCCTGCTCGAGGAGACCGTGGACCTCGCCGTCCACAGCGTCAAGGACGTTCCCACTGAAACACCCGGGCGCCTGTTTTTCCCCGCAGTCTGCCGCCGCGATGACGTGCGCGATTGCCTCGTTTCCAGCAAAGGCGCGACGCTCGCCAATCTTAAGCAGGGCGCGCGTGTGGGCACCAGCAGCCTCCGCCGCCAGGCCCAATTGCGCCATCATCGCCCAGACCTGGATATTCGCGAACTCCGCGGCAACGTGGACACGCGCCTCCGCAAAGTCGAAAGCGGTGAATACGACGCCATCGTGCTTTCCAAAGCGGGTCTTGATCGCCTCGGCTGGAGCCAGAAAATCACGGAAGCCCTTTCTCCCGAAATTTCCTTGCCCGCGGTGGGGCAGGGTGCCATCGCAATCGAGTCCCGCGTGAGAGACACGGAAGCCGCGGACATTCTCGCCAAACTTGATGATGCCGAAACGCGCACCGCCGTCATCGCCGAACGCGCGCTGCTGGCCGCGCTGCATGGCGGTTGCCAGGTGCCCCTTGGCGCGTGGGCGCGCATGGAACGCGGCGAGCTTGTGATGGACGCCGTGGTCTGCTCTGTGGATGGCGTCCAGTATGTTCGCCAGCGTGCCACGGCTCCGCCGGATCAAGCCGCGCAACTCGGCGAGCACATGGCCAAGCTCCTCGCCGAAGGCGGCGCTCGCGGCATTCTTGAAGAGGTGCAACGCTCCCGTGGCTGAATCCTCCGCCAACGCTCTTTCAGGCAAGCGCGTCGCGATCACCCGCGCCGCGGAACAGAGCCAGGCTCTGCTCGCTGCTTTGCGGGAACGGGGCGCACAGCCGATTCTGCTGCCCATGGTTGCATTCGCTTTGCCTGACGATTTGCAGTCGCTGGACGATTCTCTTCGTCGCTTGGGCGAGTATCACTGGGTTTTCTTCACCAGCCAGAACGCTGTGCGCGCGCTTCAGGAGCGCTCCGAGCACCTCAAGGTGTCCCTGCGCGATGCCGTTGCGACCGCGCAAATCGCCGCTGTCGGCCCAGCCACTGCGGAAGCAGCGCGAGCCGCTGGCCTTGCTATCGCCTACGTCGCCAAGGAACACAACGGCGTCGCCCTCGCGCAGGAATTGCAGACCGAAGTTCAGGGCAAGCGCGTGCTCCTTCCACGCAGCGACCGTGCCAATCACGACCTGGTCGAAACCCTGCGACGCCTCGGCGCGCACGTCACGGAAATCGTCGCGTACAAAACCCTCCGGCCCGCTTCCGACGGCATGCATGATCTGGAAAACATCCTTCAGGATGTTCCCGATGCCGTCTTGTTCTTCAGTCCTTCCGCCGTGCACTATCTTCGCGAACTCCTCGGCCCGCAGGCATTTCTGAACTTGGCGGAAAAGAGCGCCTTCGCTGCGATCGGCCCTGTCACGGAGCGCTCCCTTCGCGAAGCGGGTGCGCAGCGCCTGATTGTTTCTTCCGACACTTCCGCCTCCGCCGTCCTCGAGTCCCTCGCAAATTTCTTCGTGAATTCCGGGCACAGCTTGCCCGCAGGAGCGAAACATCAATGAGCTTCCCCACGCATCGCCCACGGCGTCTTCGCCGCACCGAAGCCCTGCGCGGCCTGGTGCGCGAAACACGCCTCACCACCGCCGGCTTTATCTATCCCATGTTCGTCTGCCCCGGCACGAAAGTGCGCCAGGAAGTCGGCTCCATGCCGGGCATTCACCAGCAATCGGTGGATCAGATCGTCGAAGAATGTCGCGAGGTCGAGTCGCTAGGCATCCCTGCCGTCATTCTCTTTGGCTTGCCGGAGTCGAAAGACCCGCGCGGCGCCATTTCGTATTCCTCCGAGGGCGTCGTGCAAAAGGCCATCGAAGCCATCCGCAAAGCCAGTTTGCAACTCCTGGTTGTCACGGACGTCTGCCTCTGTGAATACACCGATCATGGCCACTGCGGCGTGATCGAGCGCGGCGAAATCGCCAATGATCCCACACTCGATATCCTCGCGCAGCAGGCGCTCTCTCATGCGCGCGCCGGTGCGGACATCGTGGCCCCTTCGGACATGATGGACGGGCGCGTCGCCGCCATCCGCAAAAAGCTCGACCAGCACAATTTTGAAAACATTTCCATCCTGGCGTATGCCGCCAAATACTGCTCCGGCTTCTACGGCCCTTTCCGCGAAGCTGCGCAATCCGCGCCGCAGTTCGGCGATCGCCGCAGCTATCAGATGGACCCCGCCAACGCGCGCGAAGCGTTGAAAGAGGTCACGATGGACATCGAGGAGGGCGCGGACATGGTCATGGTCAAGCCGGCGCTCCCTTATCTCGATATCGTGCGCAGAGTGCGGGATCGCTTTGATGTGCCCGTGGGCGCGTACAACGTCAGCGGCGAATACGCCATGGTAAAGGCGGCGGCGCGCAATGGCTGGATTGACGAAAAGCGCGTGGTCCTGGAAATTCTTACGGGCATTCAGCGGGCCGGTGCGGACATCATCCTCACCTACCACGCCAAGGACGTGGCTCGCTGGTTGAAATCCTGAACGCCAGGGTGCGCACATGAGTGCAACGCATAGCCGCTCCATACCTGATCGCCGACGCTCGAAGGAAATCTTTGAGAAGGCCGAGAAGGTCCTCGTCGGTGGCGTCAACAGCCCCGTCCGCGCCTTCCGTTCGGTTGGCGGCGAGCCGCTCATCATCGAAAAGGGAAGCGGCCAGTACCTTTATGATGCCGACGGCAACGCCCTGCTCGATTACGTCTGTTCCTGGGGCGCCATCCTTCTCGGCCACGCGCATCCGGCCGTCAGCGCGGCGATCGCCGATCAGGCGCAGCGTGGCACCAGCTTTGGCGTAACCACGGAACTGGAGATTGAACTCGCCACACTCATCTGCAAAGCCATGCCGTTTCTCGAGAAAGTCCGTTTCGTTTCCAGCGGCACCGAAGCCACGATGAGCGCCGTGCGCCTGGCCCGCGGCGTAACCAAACGCGATTTCATCGTCAAATTCGAGGGCTGCTATCACGGTCACGCCGATAGCTTCCTCTCCCAGGCCGGCTCCGGCTTGGCCACGCTCGGCATTGCCGAATGCCCGGGAGTTCCGCAAGCCCTGGCCGCGCTCACTCTCAACGCTCCCTACAACGACCTCGACGCCGTGGAACACCTCTTTGCCCAGCACAAAGATAAAATCGCTGCGGTCATCGTCGAACCCGTCGCCGCCAACATGGGCGTGGTCCTTCCCAAGGATGGCTTCCTGAAGGGACTCCGCGAAATCACGCGCAAGCACGGCGCGCTTCTAATCATGGACGAAGTCATCACCGGCTTCCGACTCCACAACGGTTCCGCCCAGCAGATCTTTGACGTGCAGGGTGACCTCACCACCATGGGCAAAATCATAGGTGGCGGCGTTCCTGTCGCAGCGTATGCTGGCCGCGCGGAACTCATGGATCACATCGCCCCGCTCGGCCCGGTCTACCAGGCGGGGACGCTGGCGGGCAATCCCCTGGCCATGCGCGCGGGTATCGCCACTCTAAAAGAGCTGAGCAGGCCCGGCCTCTACGAAAGCCTCAATGGCTTCGGCAAGAATCTCGCCGCCGGGTTACAAAAGGCCCTGAAAGACGCAGGCATTGCCGCGCAAGTGAACAACATCGGCTCCCTCTCCACGATTTTCTTCGCTTCGCAACCTGTGACCGATTACACCGGCGCCAAGCGCTCCGACACCAAACTCTACGCGCGCTTCTTCCGTGATATGCTGCAGCGCGGCATTTTTCTGGCGCCTTCGCAATTCGAAGCGGCTTTCGTCTCGGCTTCGCATACGTCCGAGGACATCGACCGGACGATTTCCGCTGCCGCGGATGCGTTGCAAGGGATTGCCGCTCAGCCGTCCGCATAAACCCAGCAAGAGGAGAAGGAAGCAATGCATGAAGTTCTGGAGGGTCCTGAGGGGCACGGCGGGCACGAGGATAACCCGTTTATCATCCCGGTCTCGGTCACGCTGTCGATCCTGGCCGTACTGGTCGCGATCGCCACACTCCTCGGCCATCGCGCCGCAAAGGAAGAGCTTCTGCTGCAGACTCAGGAAGCCGATCAGTGGGCCTTTTTCCAGGCCAAGAATAGCGGGCTCCACGTCATGCAGACCGGCGCGGACATGCTCGGCACCTTCACCACCGTGGACAAGGAGAAGGCCGAACAATTGCGCGAGAAGTATCTGAAGGAAGCGGAGCGCTACACCAAGGAGAAGGCCGAGGCCAAGGAGACAGCCGAAGAGCTTAAGAAAGAGAGAGCCGTGATCGCGCGGAGAGGCGACCGCTACGAATTCAGCGAAGTCCTGCTCGAAATCGCGCTCATTCTTACTTCATTCACTTTGATCACAAAGAAAAAGTTTTTCTGGTTTGCCGGCTCGTTTCTCGGCGGCGTCGGCATCGCCGTGGCCCTCAGCGGCTTCCTGCTCCACTGACGCCCATCGCACAAAGACCTCTGTTTGCTTTTCGGATACAGCCCTGTGGCTCAGGCCTGGGGGTTTTCGCTAATGCTGGCACAATGTGTCTGCATCGCAACTCCGTTCGCGGCAGGTTGGTTGCCACTGCTGAGAAAGGCCTCACCTGAAGGGGTGAGCTACAGCACCGCTCGACCCCATCTTGGCAAGTCGTGGGTCCGGCCTGTCCTTTCGGACAGTCATGTTTTGGCAACCTACTTCATCGTGAACGTTTACGGCTGAAAGAGTTTTGCTTAATCTTGTAAGAAGGCAGACTGCCTTTCTTGCGGATTATCGCTCGTTGTACCTAGGCCTACGGAGGCTTCTGGAACTCCCGCCGGGACGGGATGGCTCGCTCCGACCGGCTCGTGAAGCGGCTACTTCATGAC
>Ga0326728_10015925_pt1 | contig 15490 bp, 17 predicted proteins | sample MB3enrmetagenome_FD_207602 | JGI IMG/M metagenome (GOLD analysis project Ga0326728, IMG submission 207602) | Lab enriched peat soil microbial communities from McLean, Ithaca, NY, United States - MB31MN | ecosystem: Environmental > Terrestrial > Soil > Wetlands > Peat | place: USA: New York...
TGTCGATTACCACTAGGAAGGGAACGAACATGCTGCTCGCGATCCATCCCGGAGAACATTTGACCGAGGAATTGAAGGAACTCAACATGAGCGCCGCCTCGCTGGCACGCCAGCTGCAGGTCCCCACCAATCGCATCACCCAGATTCTGACCGGACGCCGGGACATCACGGCCGACACGGCGTTGCGCCTGGCGCATTTCTTCGGCACCAGTGCCGAATTCTGGACCAATCTGCAAGGCCTCTACGATCTGCGCGTCGCCCAGCAAGAAGCGGGAAAAACCATCAAGGCCCTTCCCACCCTCAAGCGCATGACCGCCGTCCACGTGTAGACCAGCTGCCGACCTGCCGGATGAAGCTCGCACGGGCCCGATCGCGTGTCGCCCAAGGTCCGCTCTCAAAAGTCGAGAGGGGAAAAGTCGCTCCGACTCTTGAAGTCCTTCTGGGTGTTGCGACCAAATTCGGGAAAAGTGTCGATTGGATTGTTAAAGGCGGCGGCAGTCTAGTGGGGCGGTCGAAGAGGATTTAATACAGAAGAGGATCTAGAAAAAGGACGGGTCCAAGTTCATGCAGCGCCTGGTTGCCAAGCAGAAGGCCAGGGTTAAAGACTCCTAAACGGTCAACATTCAGGAGACTCGTGTGTCATAGGGCGGGGACGATGTCTGTCTTTTTGAAGTCATCCCCTTTGAAAAGGAGAGGCTCGCCAGTGAGTTTGGCGAGCGCATAGGCGAAGCAGTCACCGAAATTCAGCCCTGCCACGTGGCGGCCCTTGCCGAAGTCGTGAAAGGCCTGGCGCGCGAGATGCGCCTGCTCGACAGTCACGGGTTCGATCACAATGCCAATGCGGCGAAACAGTGCGTCGCATTGCTGGGCGACCTCCATGCCGAATTGACTCTCGATGACAATCGAGAGTTCGATGAAATTCCCGGCGGATATACGGCAGCGCGGGGCGAGGCTGATGGCTTGGATATAGAGTTCGGCATCCGGTTCCTCCGCTAGGATGGCGACGAGCGGCGAAGAGTCGAGGATCATTTGGGAAGGCCGTGTTCGTCGTACAGGAGCTCAGCATGATCAAGATACGGACCTTTGATGTGGGCGGCTGCGCGCTTGGCAATCGCCCGGATGTCGGTGGCGAGCGTTTCGGGATTGCGCCTCTGGAGACGTTCATAGCGCTCCCGCAGAGCTTCTGTGACGGCGCGGGTCATCGTTTCGCCGGTGGCTTGGGCGATCGCCTGTGCGAGACGGTGGGCTTCCGGGTCCTTGACGTTGAGGCTCATGGTGTTTCTACCTATCTGTACCAATCTTCTACCTTTCTATCATAGCCGATCTCCCGACTCACCGCAAGGGCCGGACCACTTCAATCCGCGGCGTGAAGAAGATATTTAGTTCGCCATTTGTTCGCTATAATGGGAGTATGTGCAACCGGTGGACACACTCGCTATGTATTTGGCTTTTGCCTGCGCCTGGCTGCAACATCGTTGGCATTGGCTCTTGAGTGGAGCGGGATACCGAGCCATAAGTTTGTGCACCCCGGTTGCACAGTGACGCCAACCGAATCCCAAGCGGGCCGGGACGCCCATTTTAAATTGAGCAACTCCTGGGAGAAAGGCTACGTCGCCTAGGGACCAGGCACTCCCAAAGTTTCCTTGTCTGCACGTGAAATATGTGCTACACGTATTCTACGTGAAACTGGGAGGCAACCATGACGACTTCACGGAATGACGGGAAGCAGAACGTCACGATAAGTCTGAGTCGGCAGCTGCTCAAGAAGGCCAAGATTCTCGCTGCCCGACATGAAACTTCGATCAGTGGCCTCCTTGCCAAGGAGATCGAGTTCCTCGTTGGCGACGAAGAAGCGTACAACCGCGCCGAACGGCAGGCTAGGGCGATTCTCGACAAAGGATTTCACATGGGCGGAATAATCCGAGCGGGCCGGGACGAATTGCATGAGCGATAGGACATTTGTCGATACGAATGTGTTGATTTACGCTCACGACGTCGATGCCAAAGCAAAGCATGAAGCCGCGAAGATGGTTCTCCATGAGCTTTGGAGCGAACGGACTGGCGTTCTCAGCATGCAGGTGCTGCAGGAATTCTACGTGAATGTCACGCGAAAGATTCCGCATCCGATATCGAAAGAATCGGCCCGCCTTGTCGTGAGCAGCTACGCAATCTGGTGCGTCGACACCACACCTGCTGAAATCTCAACTGCATTTAGAATCGAGGATGAATCCCAGATCGGATTCTGGGATGCTCTCATTGTCGCGTCTGCTCTCAAAAGTGGTGCCAATCGGATCCTCTCGGAAGACCTGAACGCGGGACAGACGATCGCAGGTATGCGTATCGAAAACCCCTTCGCAGCTCCCACTGATTTGTGAAAGCCTGCCCCTTTCCCGATTCAGCTGGATCACGCCCGCCACCGTAGCGTTGAGATAACCCCGCGAGGACTTGGGACCCGCCCGGAGGATTCCGAATGGATGGTGCTGGGTTCGGTCGAGAGCCTGGGCTTTGTCACCAGGTCTCTTGCCAACCATTGAGGTAGCGGTGCCGGCAACGGCGCGGGCAGTTGACGTATCGTCTACACTACCAGGTGCCCGGGTCGGCAAACGCCTTCGCGGCGCATCTGGCGGGCGCAGCGGAGTCCCGGCACACGGGGGACATTGATCTCGCCGCAGCGTTGGACCTCGATGAGTTTACGGAACTTGAACGCCAACTTCTTGCCAATGGCTGGGTCCGCTTCGCAAACCGGGAGCCGCACTCCAGCCAGGATAAATAGCCGGATCGCACTTTTCCGTACTGATTCGACCTGCGCGAACGTTCCAGGGATCTGCCGTGGCGTGACGCCGTGGAAGTTGAACCTCATGTGTGCGTTCCCCAGAGTTGTACCGATATCAGGATATCGTTAGAGCATGCTACCGCTGGCCGCGATATCTTCCCAAGTCTCTCCAATGTACACAGGCACTTGCTGGGGCGCTGTGTCTATGTTAAGATTACGTGTGTAATATATTGTCATACATGTTCATCTTCGATGCTTCGACGCTGATTCTGATTGCGAAGACAGAGACACTCGACCCCTTCCTCCGTGGTGTCGAGCTCGAGGTCGCCATTCCGCTTGAGGTTGCGAAGGAGTGCTGCAGTGTTAAGAAATCGCTGGATGCGCTCATGATTCAAAAGGCGCTGGAGGAATCGAGAATCAGAGTCATCGCTGTCAAGGACAGGAAGTTCGTTACGAAATTGCAGGGAGACTTTGGCCTCGGCAGGGGTGAAGCGGAGGCCATCGTCCTGGCTCTCGCGGAGAAAGCTCGGGTTTTGGGCATCGATGACAAGAATGGAATCAATGCGTGCAAGTTGCTTGGCGTTGCGTTTACAACGGCGATAGCCATCTTGGTGCGAATGTGCGAAAAGCGATTACTCACGACGAGCGAAGCTGTCGTGAAACTTGAGGGGCTGGCAAGGCACGGGCGTTACAAAAAGTCAATTCTGGAAGACGCCAGGCGCAGACTGGAGACAGCGACATGACGAAGACAATGAGCATCCGAATGGATCGTGAGAATTTCAAATTTTTGAACGAGATCACAAAGGAACAGCGGAGTGATCTTTCCAAGGCCGTGCGGGATATGGTTACCCGGGGCAGAGTCTTACTCGCGGTGGAAAGGTACAAGAAGGGTGAAGCATCGCTGAGCCGAGCTGCCGAGCTTGCCGGAGTCCCCGTGGGGCAGATGATGACGATCTTGACCGAGTTCAGGGTGGAGAGCAGGATCGAAGATGAGGATTATCTTCAAGGACTCGCAGCGCTGCGAAAGGCCTGGTGACGATTTCTGGCGTTTCGGCGTTGAGGCGAGACGCTCAGCGCATCGTTGATCGGAAAAGAAAACCATCGCGCTTCGGGTGCTTCGACAGGAGAGTGGGAGAAGAGGGGCCAAGATCAGCTGTACTGCTGGCCATCAACAGGGAGTTCAGGAAGTCAGTGGATCGGCTCCTGACCGGCCAAACAGAGAAATGACATCATGGGAATTCAGTGCCCCTGTCGCGCGGAGTTTCCCTTACAACGTCCCTATGCGCGTTACCCTGTTCGGAGCTTCCGGTCTGCTGGGCCACGATCTGGTTCCGGCGCTGAGCGGTGAGCACGATCAATTGACCGCGCTGTCTATAGAAGACGTCGACCTGCGAGACCACACACGCGTTCGCGACTTGGTTCGCGATTCCCGTCCCGAGTGGATTCTCCTGTTGGCAGCCTACACTGACGTGGATGGCTGTGAGTCCAACCGAGACCTGGCGTTCGCGGTAAATTGCGAGGGCGCGGTCAATGTGGCCGAGGCTGCCCGCGAAGCCGGCTCGCGATTGCTGTTCGTGAGCACGGACTACGTTTTTGATGGCAGCAAGCGATCGCCTTACCAAACCAGCGATCCGAGAAATCCGAACAGTGTTTATGGCGGGACGAAAGCCCGCGCTGAGGAGCGGCTCATCGAAATCCTGCCCGACGTCTGTATCGCGCGGACGGCGTGGTTGTTCGGCCACGGAGGCAAGTGTTTTCCGGCGACGATTCTGAAGCTGGCGTCCGCCCGCCCTGAGATTTCGGTGGTGAACGATCAGCGTGGCAGCCCGACCTACACCTGCGATCTCGCGTCCGCCCTGGTTCAACTTTGCCGGGCGTCTGCCCGCGGCATTGTCCACGTCATCAATTCCGGAACTGCACCTGGTACGACTTCGCCACCGAAATCGTGCGAGCGTCCGGACTGGAGACGAAAGTCAAGCCCGTGACCACAGCCGAATTCCCGCGCCCCGCGCGGCGTCCCGCCTACTCCGTTCTGTCGCCTGACAGCCTGCACGCCTACAACATTCACATGCCGGAATGGCAGGACGCTCTGCGCCGCTATCTCGCGAGCGCGCCCGCTGCTTCCGTCGTTCCGTAGAGCCAATAAAAAGCTTGGTGGCAGGCTTGCAAATGCTGCAAAGCAACTTTGACAACCTCTCCCCGCCGCCCAGACGCCAGCCGGGATCTGCGACGAGCGACCGAGTTGTTTCTGAAGCTTGAGAAAAAAGGACTGTAGGCTGGAAAGCCTGATTTCTTGCCCGTGCAATCGAGACACTTAATGCGCCGGCGGAAGGAGCCGGCGAGAAGCGACGCCCGTTCTCGGAATCGATCGTTGTCGTTGACTCTCTGCCGCGGCGAAATTAAACTTACTCTGTCAGCCATGATCGTAGGCTGATTATCCCGAGTACCCGATACCCGGGACAGTGGATCAAGCAATTTCACGCACGCATCTCGATAGTCTGGAACGTATTTCCCTCGTCTGGAACGTATTCCCATATTCTGAAAATTAGCGGCATTGCGCCGGAATGGTGCAGACTACCCGCGTTTAGGGCGGCTAGTGCCGGGGAGAAAACTTCATGGCTGCTGTTATTTCACTCCCAATTGCGAGTGCGGTCCTACCGGATGGGGGTCAACTTGAGTTGATCCGCAGCGGCGAGAAAACCACCCTCCTCTTGCGCTGGCATGACGGTCGCGCCGTCAAGTGCCGGGAATTCCAGTCTGGCGGGCGACGATTTACTCCGGCGGCAATCGGTGAGGCTCTCCCGAGCGAGATCATACTTGCAACCGGCATTTCCGATTACAAGTCTCCCGAGGATCTCTTCAACGGCATCGGTCTGGTTTTCCAGTCAACGCGCGGGTTGGATCGCAACAATGCCGAACGGACAACTTGCTTCGCCTTCGCCACCCATTTCGCGGAGTTCCGGGATCCCGCACCCCGCGCGATTGTGAATGGGATCGACGCCTGGGAAATCTTGCAGTTCCTCGAACTATTAGCGCCTTTCTGTCGTCATGCCATTCGGACGACGCGGTTCGAACCTGCTGACTGTTGGAATCTGCCGGCTGGTTGTTCACCGACTTTTCTCATTAGCGATCCAAGGCCATCCAGCGCTCTACTCAAATTCTTGGACGCAACGCAACATTCCGGATTTGCCGTGAAGCAAGCTGGACGGGTTGTAACCCGGCCGTTCTCCGCAGTGGTTCTAACAAGTGGCCACGAACTGGACGATAGGATTCCGGCTACGTTCCTGCGCATAAATGCGACACCGCAGACCCGTCCGTCCCTCGTTGACGCCAAAGCGTTGCAGAAAATCGCGAAAGATTTCCAGCCGCAACTGCTGGCATATCGGTTGAAAAACCGTTCGCGGGTTGCCGGTGCGACGTTCGATGCCGACAGCTTCCGTGGCGGCACTCGGGCTCTGGCATCTGTTCTTGGATCCTGTTTTCCGAACAGCGTGGAACTGCAGAATCGCGTCGTGAAACTGTTGGAGCCGCAGGACGAGAGATGCCGCCTCGATCATGCCCGATCCGAATCGGCGGTCGTTCTGGAGGCACTCTTGATCGCGTGCCATGAAGGACGCGCAAGCGTCCACGTTGGAGAAATCGCGGGACTCGCGAACGGAATTCTGGATCTTCGCAACGACGGGTACCATCTCGAGGCTCGCAAGGTCGGCAATATCCTGAGCTCCTTTTCGCTTGGACAGCGTCGCGACAGCCGCGGTTATGGATTTCAACTCTCGACTGAGTCTAAACGGCGAATCCATCAGCTTGCCCGTTCCATCGACGTTCCTTTTTTTCGAGGGCAGATCGAGAAATGCGATCTGTGCAAAAGTCTTTCGCCTGATCCGCCGTGAACGGACGTCATGAACGTTGTGTATGTAGTGCACGTCGTGCTGCATAAATCCAGCGTACGGGGAAAGGGGCTTGCCTATGCCAAACGGGAAAGAGATCGCGATCATTCGTCGGATCCACAATGCAGGATATCTTCGGGAGATCCGTTACTTTCGCCGCCACAATCTTCCAAATTTGACGATTGAAAATGATCCCATGCACAGCGCCGCATTCGATTACCACGGCGGGATGGGTGTCATCCTTGAATTACGGATAACCTCAGATCGGGCGGTACGCCTTCAGGATTTCGGGGACCTCGCACTGCGGGAGAGGCCGTGCCACATGAACTGGTGGGCAAATGAGACATCAGAAGTTTACAAATTCGATCTCGGCCCTGAGTATCCTCGGGATATTGTGCTCAATCACCGCATCGGTGTGGTGGTGAAGCCCGGGCAGCCCTTGGAAGGCGTGCTCTTGGGACAGTCCCCGACACGGATCCCCTCCGAGTACTCGCACGGATTCAAACTTCCGCTGACGTTGACGTTCTTGGACGGCTTTGACACGCCGCACACCGCCGAATTAGATGTGCCGGTCGATGAACATCTGGGCTCCAAGACTGGACGATCAATCCGAGGTTCATTGTACGCACCTCGCCCAGGCCACAAGCGCACTCTCGAAGATAGAACGGAAGACTGCGCGCCTACCGATCGCTACAGGCGGGGTTGCGTTTCCTTAGAGAGCGGGAATCGTTGATCAAAGGCTTCGGATCTCGTAAGCTGCAAGCGGAAACGAGGTAAGGCGAGAAGTGGAGACTGCCGCAGCGGCGGCATCAAGGGGACAGCTCGGTACCCAATCTTGTCAAGAACAGCTTCGAACGCTTGGAGGTCGAGTTCCACAGCAGCCCGGCAGCGGATAATTAGAAGCAACCCGTTTGACGCCCTAGCGGCGGTGCACTCTGGCGTGACATGCCGTGCAGAGCGTGATCAAGCTCTCCTCGGAGGAGGACCCCGAATGGCTGCGGAACTTCCGGTGGTGCACCTCGAGATTCGACATCGCGGCGCACGTTTCACACCGCCAGCCGTCGCGACGCAGGATTTGCTGGCGCAGATGTCGTATGCGAAGGCGGCTATGCTGGTAAACAACGCCAATTGAGGTCTTGCAAAATATACGGTTGTATCGCATAATCAGCACATGTGGATAACGCGTGATATTGAGCCACGCCTTCTAAGGTCCGCACGGACCCGTCCAGTCGTAGTGCTGACCGGCGCCCGCCAGACCGGTAAGACGTCCACCTTTCGACGGCTCTTTCCGAAGCATGAATTCGTATCGCTCGACCTCCCAACCGAAGCCGAACAGGCCGAAAAAGAGCCGCAAAGCTTCCTCCTCCGCCACCAATCGCCAGTGATCATCGATGAGGTGCAATATGCGCCCGGCTTATTCAGGTACCTCAAGGGTGCAGTGGATGCTAGCCGGGCCCGCAACGGACAGTTCCTGCTCACCGGTTCTCAGAAATTCACGCTAATCAAGAGTGTTTCCGAGTCACTGGCCGGACGGGCCGACATTGCTGAATTGGAAACACTGTCCTTTGCGGAGATCCGCGCGGCACTGCCGCAAACCGTACTCGAATCTGCCATCGTGCGGGGGGGGTTTCCGGAACTGCATGCCAACCCGGACATCGACGTGATGTCCTTCTACAACTCTTATCTGGCCACCTATCTGGAACGCGACGTGCGGTCGCTCGCCAACGTGGGCAGCCTACGGGATTTCGAGCGCTTTCTGCGCGCTTGTGCTCTCCGTTCTGCAAACTTGTTGAATAAGGCTGATCTGGCGCGAGATGTAGGCATTGCTCCCTCCACTGCGAACAACTGGCTGTCCACACTGGAGGCTTCCGGGCAGATAGTGTTGCTGGAGCCATGGTTCTCGAACCGCACCAAGTCCATCGTCAAAAGTCCCAAACTTTACTTGGCGGATACCGGCCTCCTTTGTGCGCTGCTGAACGTCCGCTCCGAGGAAGCTCTTCGTCAAGCGCCGGGAGCAGGTGCCATCTGGGAGACATTTGTCTTTGCCCAATTGCGCGAGCGCGAGCGGCGCGCAGGACGCGTGGGTAGCCTGTTTTTCTGGCGTGACCGTACGCGTGAAGTGGATTTTGTGGTTGACATCGGTGGACGCCTGGAACTGTTCGAAGCGAAGTGGAGCGAAGTGCCCGCCGCCGGCGACGCCGTGAATCTCGATTTCGTGCGTAACGTGGTTGGCAAATCGCGGATTGCCAGCAGCGCTATCATCTGTCGCACGCCGAACGGTTTTCCACTCGCTGACGGGCTCCGCGCTTTGCCCGTGACGGAACTGGGATAGACCACTCTGAACTGCGAACTTGATGGCAAGGGACCTCTTTACGCCTTGCTCGCGACTAATGACGATGAAGCTTTGGGTCGCGCCGGTCTGCAAGCTGCTCGTTTTGAGATCGTCAAGCTCTTTGGCCGAGCTCTACGATTACAGGAGAAGATGGCAACGTTTTGCGCATGGCTGAAAGGTCGTTGATGCCAGAGCTCCTCAGAACTAGCGGCTACAAGGGGAGCTGTCCAATCCCCGCCGCCGTGATTTATCCTTACCTTTCCCCGAGGATCAACTGTGATCAAGCGACTCTTGTGGATTCCGCTCACCGCGCTCTGCATCTTACCTGGAAAGAAATGTATTCCCGCGGTTGCTCGACCAAGGAATGTATGCGCAGGAGCAGCATGGGATGTTCATTGACATAGGCATTCCGGCGGACTATGCGCGCGCTCAACTTTTGCGATTCTCTTGACGAGGCCGTGGTTCGGGGGCAGCCTTTCGGCTCCTTCGCGCACGGAGTCGTTAGATCGTTCCAACCGCGGCTTACGTGGGGGAAAGTGAATGACAAATACTAATAATTTCGAACATCGCGTGAGCCGATCGATCCAAGCTTCAATCGCTGTCAAGGAGCTTCTGCTCAGAAGCCCGGAGGTAGTGTCTGTTGTGGCCAAGGTAAGCGAACTCTTGGTCGACGCGTTCCGAGAAGGGAACAAGGTACTTCTGTTTGGCAATGGCGGAAGCGCGGCGGACGCACAGCATATCGCTGCGGAGTTTGTGGGACGCTTCGCCTTTGATCGGCCCGCCCTATCAGCGTTGGCTCTGTCTGTAAACACTTCATGTGTGACGGCGATCGGTAATGACTACGGTTTTGATCGAGTCTTCTCACGACAGATTGAAGCTTTGGCACGTCCTGGGGATGTCGCGATCGGCATCTCGACCAGCGGCAACTCCCTCAACGTAGTTCGCGCTGTGTCGGTCGCCAGGAACATGGGGGTGCACACGGTTGCTTTGACCGGCTGCACGGGAGGGGAACTTAAGAACGCGGTGGATCACTGCATCTGTGTCCCATCAACAGAAACCCCGCGCATTCAGGAGTGCCACATCCTGATTGGCCACATCATTTCAGAGTTGGTGGAGCAGACGATTTTCGATGATGAGAGCGGCGCTCCTCGATCGTGATGGTGTAATCAAGTATCAACGTAGAGGTGTGTGGCTGGGGTCTTCCCATCATTCGCAATCTTCATGGGGAATGTGACTTCCGTGAAACCACCAAGACAGGATAGCGACTCTATGAGCCAACAGACGCCAATCCGCAAGCCTCCAGATTCTAATGTCGCCGCATATTTCATCCCCGCACGCTGATCTACTTTCATGGACTAGTCCGCGGCATAGGCGATGACGCTGTCCAAGACCCCGGCAAAACGCACCTGTCCGACATCGACATCGCGTTCTCCTGGTTTGTTTGCAATAATGTGGCGTGAACCCATGAATGTCGAGTTGCGCCGAAACGCACTTGCCGCGCGGAGGTTCTCTATGCAATCCGGACAAAGACGGCTTCTCTTGCTCCTCATGGGCATCATTGGCCTAGCCATAATCTGTGAGTCTCAAACCACTCCGACTCCCGCGCAGAGCACTGGCTGGAAGCTGGTCTGGAGCGATGAATTCAACGGCCCCAATGGATCCGCCGTTGACGGTTCCAAGTGGGTTGTCGAAACCGGAGGCGAGGGCTGGGGCAACGAGGAGCTTGAATACTATACCGATCGCCCCGCCAACGTCTCGGTTCACGACGGCAACCTGGTTATCAAAGCGGTCGCGGAAAAATACACGGGCCCTGACGGCGTCACTAGAAATTACACTTCGGCGCGCCTCAAGACCCTCGGAAAATTCTCGCAAACTTACGGCCGTTTCGAAGCTCGCATCAAAATTCCCTACGGTCAAGGGATGTGGCCCGCCTTTTGGATGCTCGGTGATGACATCGACAAAGTCGGCTGGCCCGCGTGCGGCGAAATCGACATCATGGAGAACATCGGCAAGGAGCCTGCTATCGTCCACGGCTCCATTCACGGTCCCGGATACGTCGGCGGCACCGGCATTGAAGCGCCCTATACTCTCCCCGGCAAGCAGCGTTTCGCCGACGACTTTCACGTCTTCGCCATCGAATGGGACCCCAATTCTGTCCGCTTCCTTGTCGACCAGGATCTTTACGTCCGCCACACCCGCGCCGATCTTAAGCCGGGATGGAAATGGGTTTTTGACAAACCGTTCTTTCTAATCCTGAACTTGGCGGTGGGCGGCGATTGGCCTGGGAATCCGGACTCTAGCACCGTGTTTCCGCAGAGCATGTTGGTGGATTACGTTCGCGTCTATCAGAAAACCGAATCCCCAAAATAAGAAGTCTACCCAGCCTTGAAGACTTCCAGTACGGGCTGACTCCCCACTCTATTGCCTGGGATATGGTCCTCCGCCGAATGAAACCGAGAGCCTTAGATCTTAGTCGGCGAAGATGCAACCAAAATCTGTTAATCTCTGTCTTCTTATGCTTCCTTCGCACACCGGGAGCAGTTTGCCATGAAGGACCGGCTGTCAACCCGACCCTGTGCACACGGGCTTTGCGGACCCCTCCCGCATTTCCAATTTATTGACAAGGTTTTGTTGCTGGTGGCGTTCGCCGGAGTGGCTTGGGCCCAACCTGCAACCCGGCCGCTTCCGGTACTGACTAACGCGGAACAAGTGCGACGCCTCAGTCCTGAAGAAGCTGCTCTGGGCTACCCAGTTCGGATTCGAGGGGTCGTCACGGACGACGTACCCACCCCTGACTTCTTCGTGCAGGATACGACCGCCGGCATTTACGTCGAGGGTAGCTTGGCTCCCAAGTTCGCCCACCACTGGGGTGATCAGGTGGAGTTGGAAGGGATCACAGGTCCGGGAAAGTTCGCGCCCGTCGTTCGCGAACTAAAGACGCGGGCGGTTGGCAAGGGGACCTTGCCGAGCACGCGGACATACCGTTTCAGCGAACTTTCCAGTGGTCAGCAGGACAGCCAATGGGCACAGGTTCGCGGCATCGTCCGCTCCGTCTCGATCGACCGTACTTCCTGGCCCGAAACCGTCCTGGCGATGAACATCGCCTCCGGCGGTGGTTCCTTCAATGTGCGAACTCCCATCACGCACGAACAGGACTTTTCCTCATGGGTCGACAGCGAGGTATTGATCGAGGGCGTCTGCGGCAGCCTGTTCAATACTCAGAGGCAATTGATCGGGGTACTGTTTTATGTTCCGGACCTGCGGTTCATCAAAGTTGAAATACAGGCGAAGGAAGTGCCGTTCTCGGCGCTCATGCGGTTCTCCCCGGGTGAGGGCTCGCAGCACCGCGTCCGGGTCCAGGGAGTGGTTACCTATCAGCAGCCCGGTCAGGCGCTGTTCTTGCAGAATGGCGGACAGGGATTGCGTGTCCTGACGCAACAGGGCGGACTGCTGGCGATTGGCGATGTGGCGGAGGTACTCGGCTTCCCGGCCATGGGAGAATCGGCGCCGGTGCTGGAGGACGCTGCCTTTCACCGCGTCAGCCACGCGCCGCCTCCTCAGCCGGTCAAACTCGATCTGGCCGTCCCTTGGGAACAATACGACGGTGCCCTGATTACGACGAATGCAAAGCTGCTGCATTTGGAACCGCAACCGAATGGCTTGCGCCTGCTTCTGCAGCAGGGTGACGGGGTCTTTGAGGCCATGATGGAACCACGTGAGCTTGCGGCAGGCTTGGCATCACTGCGGGTGAACAGTGAGCTCCGCATCACCGGCATCTGCCTGGTGCGCAACGGAGGGCTGTGGTCGATCCCGCAGTCATTTCGCGTGTTGCTGCGGACACCGCAAGACGTAACCGTGCTGAAGGCGGCATCGCGGTGGAACCCGCTCTGGCTGCTCGGAGTCATGGCCGTGGCCTTGCTCGTGGTGTTGGCCGTCATGGTGGCGCTGGGCCGGCGGCTGCGCGAACAGATGGCCATCATCCGGCAAAAGCGGCAGCACGGAGCCGTGCTGGAAGAGCGCAACCGCATTGCGCGGGAACTGCACGACACGCTGGAACAGGAGTTGGCTGCCATCACCATGCAGCTGGATCTCGCCGTGGATCGTTTCCGCCAGGCGCCGCAGGTTGCGTTTCGTGCGCTCGACGCGGCGCGCAGCATGAGCCGCCACAGCATGATTGAGGCACGCCGCTCGGTCTGGGATCTGCGCTGCGACTTGCTGGAAAAGGGCGACCTGCCTTCAGCGCTGTACGGGATCGTGCGCTCGCTGGCGACAGAAGGCAAAGCGGAAATCCACGTCGACGTGAGTGGGACGCCGCTGCGCCTGCCCGGCCGGATCGAAATGAATCTGCTGCGCATCGGGCAGGAAGCGGTGGCCAACGCCGTTAAACACGGACAAGCCACGCGCATCCAGATTGAGCTGCAGTACGGCCCGGAAAGCGTCATACTGACAGTGGACGACGATGGTCGCGGCTTCAATCCCGGCCAGACGAGCGCGGTCGGGCATTTTGGCATGTTGGATTTGCGGGAGCGCGCGGAATCACTGGGCTCACAGTTGCAGATCGACAGCGCACCCGGCCGGGGGACACACATTGCGATAGAGGTCCACTTCGAACGCCCGTCAACTTCCGATGCAGAGATCAAAGCCCATACATATTCTGGTCGTGGATGACCACTTCATGGTCCGCATGGGACTCTCCGCCTCCTTGAACGTCGAGTCGGATATGGAGGTCGTGGCGGAGGCGGCCAATAGCGAAACCGCTCTGGCGGCCTATCGCCAGCACCGCCCCAACTTGGTCCTCATGGATGTTCGCCTCCCCGGCACGAGCGGCAACGAGACCGCGGCGGCCATCATCCAGGAGTTTCCCGAGGCTCGGATCCTGATGCTTTCCACGCACTCCGGGGAAGAGGAAATCTTCCGTTCCTTGCAAGCCGGCGCTCGCGGCTACATTCTGAAAAGCGCGATCCGCGAGGAACTGCTGCGCGCCATCCGCGAGGTGTACGCAGACCGCCGATATCTCGATCCCGCGGTGGCCCCACTGCTGGCGGCGCGCATCTCGCATCGCTCGCTCACCAGTCGCGAACTGGAAGTTCTCCGCATGGTCGTGAAGGGACTGGGTAACAAGGAAATCGCCGCCGCTTTGAACATCGCCGAGGTCACAGTCAAACTGCACGTGAGCCACGTGCTCGAGAAGCTCAACGTCAAGGACCGCACCGAGGCCGCAACCGTCGCGTTGCAGCGCGGCATTATCTCTTTGGAATAGCCCCCGATTACCTATACGAAAGTAGTATGGGGACCCCCATCCAACTGCATAGCAGACATTTAATCCTTGTGTCCCTAGAATGGTCCGTCGCTCCGGAAGCATCCCTGAAGCTGCCAGATCTGTGTGCGCGCAGATGGATGGTTCTCGCGACGCCAGTGTCATCCGCTGCGGAGTTACAGATCGCAGGCAGGAAGTAGCAAGCGCCAAGTCGCGCCCCAGGTCCAAGGAGACCATGTCATGAACCGCCCGTCCCGAAGCAAGACTGTTCTATTGCTCAGCAGCACGTTGCTCTTTGCCGTCATGCTCATCGCAGCCACTGCGCTTGCCCAGGTCACTTCTGGCACTATCTCCGGCACCGTGACAGATCCAACGGGCGCCGTGATCAGCGGCGCAACCGTTACCATTTCCAATCCGTCCAACGGGCTTACTCGGACCGTGACCTCGTCAGATAGCGGTGAGTTCTCCGCGCCCGGACTGTACCCCGGAACCTACACCATCAAAGTTGAGTCTCCCGGTTTCAAGAAGCTGGAGTCTTCGGGATTTGTGCTCAGTGCCGCCGCCAAGCTGGACGCCGGCGACCTGGTACTGGCCGTTGGAGCAGCAGCCGATTCCGTCAGCGTCACTGCGGACGTTGGCCAAGTGCAATTGCAGTCCGATTCGGGCGAGCGTTCCGATGTGATCACTGGGAAGCAGATCAATGCAATCGCTCTCAACGGCCGCAACGTGCTCGACTATATGAAGCTCATCCCTGGAATGTCGGGGACGCTCGATGCACACCAGTCCGCCACGGGCGGGCTGGATGCCTACAACATCAATGGCACGCGCGCCAACCAGCACGAATTCACCATTGACGGCGCGTCGAACGTGGACACGGGCAACAACGGCGGGACCCATGTTGGGAGATTTCCAGAGCTTTGACCAGTCCACCGCGCGTCCGACCGGCTACTTCCGCTACAACCAACTAGAGTTCTATGTCCAGGACACTTGGAAAGTAACGCCCCGCCTGACGGTTGACTACGGCATGAGGTTCGCGTGGATTCCACCGCAGGTCGATGCCCGCGACCAGGTCGCGTTGTTCGTTCCGTCAGCTTATAACGCGGCGAACGCCGTCACCATCGATCCTTCGAGCGGCAACATTATCAATGCCGATGGCGGGAACCCGCTGAACGGCGAGCAGTACGTGAAAGGTGGTCAGATTCCGGACGGCGGCTGGAATAGCCGCGGAATCATGCCGGAGC
>Ga0326728_10015926_pt1 | contig 15489 bp, 14 predicted proteins | sample MB3enrmetagenome_FD_207602 | JGI IMG/M metagenome (GOLD analysis project Ga0326728, IMG submission 207602) | Lab enriched peat soil microbial communities from McLean, Ithaca, NY, United States - MB31MN | ecosystem: Environmental > Terrestrial > Soil > Wetlands > Peat | place: USA: New York...
ATCCCTTCCCTCCGCGACCTTCAAAGGGAAGCCAAGGCCTGGAACCGCAAGATGAACCGCAACCGCGTCACCATCGACTGGGGGTTCACGCGCACAAAAACACCCCGGAAGTTCGGCTACAAAAGACACACCATTACGCGGTCAGAGACCTAGCTGTGATTTCCGGAAGGAACGATACCGGAACCGTTACTGCGTCCGTCAAGCCAGCCGGCGCTGGTAGTTGGATGATCGGCCCTCCGGCCCAGAAGGGCCCGATGGCTATTGACGCCCAGCAACATATGGTGCGCCGTATGGCTCTTCCGTGATCTCGATTCGGCAAGACGACCATGGAAGGGAAGCACCCATATCGAAGCACTTAGTATTACCGTGTCAGCAACTTTCCAAAGTACAGACTGATGCGGCCCTTGTATTCTCCGCTGGCGACTGCCGGCTGCCCCATTGGACCGCTAGACTTCGGACCTACGAACTTACTGCCGATCGCCGGGATGGCGTGCAGGAAGGAAACTCCGGCTTGTGGGAACGACGCGTAGGCTTGTCCAACCAGGTTCGCGGGCGGGGTCTTCGGGGTGAAGACCTGCACGTAGATGGGAGAATCGCTGCGTTGGTCCACTAGCGCGGTGATCGGGCCTTCCGAGGTATTGAGCTGCAGCCAGCGCACGCCTGCATAGTATCCCTTAAAGACCGGGTAGTCGAAGTGCTCTCCGGGCTTAAGGTCGTCCGGATCGCCGACCATAGTGTTGTTGTAGGGCCTGTTCCAGGCGTCGAGAGTGCCGCCGGCGAGGCGATTCTGATAGACGGGCGCGGGCCCTTGTCCAAGGAACCGCATGCCTTCGACATTTGCTTCGGGGTAGTCGAATCCGACGCCAAAGTATTCCTGCTCGCCACTCAACGTGTAGACGTAGTCGATGCTCACCCAGCCATTGGGCTTGAGACGGTAGGTGAGCGATTTCATCGGGCCATCAAAAGCCGCCGAGATGACCAGATCGTTGCCGTCGGTCTTCTGGGTCAGAGATGTGAGCTTTGAACCGGGCGCAAACGTGGCTGGCGTGGGCGGTGGAGCCGACGGATTTTGCGACCTGCTCGGAGGAGGCGGAAGCCTGGGTCCCATCGCCACGACGCGCGGGCCGTTGACCAGGGAGAAAGACTTGCCCTGCCGAGAGGCAGAGACCAGCAGGCCGGTAGTCTTGCTGATCTGCAGCGACAGGTCACCCGCAGTCGCAGTGAGTGTGTCCCCGGATTCGGTGGCAGCGGGCTTTGCTCTACCGGCAGACTGATCCACCTGCTCCAATTGATGGGCGAGATCGTTGGTAGGCCAGACGTAGGTCTGAATCACGCGGCCGGTGGCGTCCTTAATGCGAAGCCGAGTGGCATCTGGCTTCCTCTTTGAGTTCGAACCGGCGCTAGGAACTGGCGGTCCCCATCCGTCCCAGCTTGCCGAGGCGCCCGGCTCCAGCGAATGGCCGTGATCGGTGCGCGAGGCCAGCACCACTGAACCGGAGGCCGCGTCCTTGGGTTGGCGGAAGGCGATCGCCTCCCATTCGAAGGTGCAACGGTCCGCGTTGGTGAAAGAATATCGGTTGGTCACGGTGTAGGAAGGCGTAGTGCCGTCAGGCGGCGTCACGATGATCGGCGACCAAAGCTGTTTGACGGTGTAGAAGCTGCCTTCCCGCTCGCGATAGGGGCCGACGATGCCATCCGGGGCCTGGTTGCCCGCGGAGTCGAGAATGCCTCCCTTATCCACACGCTTCACATCTTCATCCAAAAACGCCCAGAGGAACCCGCCAGCGCCGGCCTTGCTCTTGAGGATGAGATCCCAATACTCATTCAGGCCTGCCCCCGCTCCGCCGTCGTAGAGGCCGTGCAGCATCTCTGTGGGGAAATAAACGGCATCGGCGGCGAGCTTTTGCTGCAACATCTCATAGGTCGGATAATGCCGGGTATCGGCGATTCCCGCGGGAAAGGCCCCCGATGGATGCAGTACCACGCGCTTTTGCGGGTCGTACTTTGAGAAATCACCATCGAGCGCGGTATTCCACCCGCCTTCATTACCGTTGTCCCAGAAGATGATCGACGGATGGTTGACGTCATGCTCCACCATCTCCTTCACTAGTTTCTGGCCAATCTCCGTGTCGTAGTGCGCTTGCCACCCGCCGAGTTCATCCAGCACATAGATGCCGAGTTCGTCACAGGCATCGAGGAAGTGTCGATCCGGTGGATAGTGGCTGGTACGGACCGCATTGCCGTTCAGGTCCTTGATGACGTTAATGTCGTCTCTGGATATCTGAGCGGACAAGGTCCGGCCGGAATCGGGCCAGAACGAGTGACGATCGACGCCCTTGAGGAAGACACGCTTGCCGTTGACGAACAGGCCCTGGCCGGGGCGGAGTTCAATGGTGCGGAATCCGAACTTCTGACGCACTGTGTGTACCACGGCATCGCCTAATTTCAACCGTACTTCGAGTTGGTAAAGATTGGGCGTCTCGGCGCTCCACAGTCGCGGATTGACAATCGTTCCGACGAGATGGGTAGCTTCGTTGAATGGGACATCTTTCGCAGTGACCGGATTGCCTACCGGCCTGCCGCTTGCATCGAGCACCCGCATCTCGACAGAGGCTGTGGGGCCGCTCGCGGCCGCTGTGCGCGTATCGGATAGTGTGACATCGACGTCAAGGGAGCCCGTCGCAGTGGCGCTGATGGCCAAGTGATCGATAAACGTCTTGGGGACAGCTTCCAGATAAACAGGCCGGAAGATGCCGGAGTAATTCCAGTAATCACCGCGGCGCTCGGCGTTATTGACGGAGTTATTCATCGAGTCGTCATCGACGTCTACCTGGATCTCATTCTTCTGGCCAGCGGGCTTAAGCAGGCTCGTGATGTCGTACTTAAAGGCGTAATAGCCGCCTTGGTGAACAGGGCCGGCGGACTGACCGTTGATGGTGACCGCGGCATCGGTCATTACACCTTCAAAGTTGATGAAGACGGTCTTGTCCCGCCAGGTCGCAGGCGTGGTAAAGGTGCGCTTGTAGATGCCGTGCGTTCGGGGCCAACCCTCCGGGCGATTGGGCCGGCCGTATTCGTAGATGCCGAAGCCCTGCAATTGCCAGTTGGACGGGACACCGATGGTGGACCACTTATTGGCATTCATGCCCTTGTCGCACATGAATTGCCACTTGACCGGATCGTCCTTGCCCAGGCCGGATAAATACTGCGTCTCTGTCTCCGCAGCCCTTGCCACGGAAGCCAGAAGCAGGACGAGCAAAGCGGCATAGCGAACAAACGAGCGCATCGGAATCCTCCCAATATCCATAATCTCGAAGCTATCTATTGTGACATGAGCGTTGCAACGTGTACCTGGACATTCACGATCCGCTATCTTTCGTAGCTCATCACCTCCCACAAGGGCATGAGCGAAGATTACGCGACGCGACAATGGATCGAATCAATTGAGATTGGAGGTCGTCCCTTAGGCCAGCGCGAGGTTCACATTTTCGATCGCTTCGTCAATCTCCTGGGTATTCTTGAAGCCCACGGAAACGCAATCCACTCCGGCGTGGTTGAAGGCGAAGCGCATGGCCGCCTGGCGGTCTTCGCGGCGGGTAAAGGCACCGTTGCCCACCAGCTTCATGCTGATCACACCCATGCCTTCTTTCTTCACCTGCCTGGTATGCTCCACCACCTCATCCACGTTGTCTGGATTGTTGCCATCGACCGCGGTGGGCCCGTCCATGCGCGTTCCCAGGTGGTTCATGCGGATCATCGCCACTTGCAACCATTTGTTGCCCGGCATCTGACGCAGCGCAGGTAGGCCGTGAACCGATGCGCCGCGTACACGGAATATCTTCTTCTCTTGCGCCTGCAACACGCCTTCCTGCCAGTTGGCGGTAGTGGTGACCCAGTCCGGAGTGTGCTGCCAGTGAAGCAGCACGATGTCGTAGTAGTCGGTCTGCGAGACGCGCAGCATCTGCTCGAAATGCGTCTGAGGATCGGCGCCGTTGGTTGTCAGCTTGGTCATCAGTTGATAGCTGTCGCGTGGGATATCCTTGAGTGCCTCGCCCAGCATGGTAGGGGTCGTATAGGTGTCACACGTATCGAAGAAACGGATGCCGTGGTCGTACGCATAGTGGACGAGGCGGGTAAACTCCTGCTGCCCTAGTGCGGAATAATCGCGGCCATTGTTGGTGCCTGTGCCAAAGGCCAGGCGTGTCACCTGCATGCCCGATTTGCCGAGTGTAACCATGTCGGTAGCGGTGCGCGGAGCTGCGTGCACCGGTATTGTGCCGACGCTGCTCAAGGCTCCAACGGCAAGCGATGTCTTCAGGAATTCGCGGCGAGTAACTGGGCTCAGTGGGCCCTCCTATGCTGAAATGGCTAAACTGCGCTAGACGGCGTTGATGCCAATCTTTGGGAGATGGTACCACGACAACGGGCATGATCGGCACCGGTTTAGTTGAACCAATGTGAGTGTTACGCTTTGGCTAGAATCTAGCCCGCACCGGGAACTCGTTCGCAGAAGGTTTGAGATATCGACCTTTGCTTCGGAGAGCCAATCTTTCTCGTAGAGTTGTCTAGCTTTGAAGTTGCCAGTATTCGTACATCGTACTGAACGCGACATCAGTGTTTTGAGGTATCAGAAGGTGTACAGCGGGCCTTGCGCTACAGTGTGTCAGACGCAGGCCAAAGGAAATGTGCAACTTGTACCATAGTCTCCTAGTCAGTCGGCCCTTTACATCGTATGGTCCCCAGTGCAATAAGAATATCTAATGAAAGCGCTCATACTTTCTGACTATAAGCAACTCGACATCGTCGATATAGCCAAGCCACAGCATGCCGATGATGAACTGTTGATTCGAGTTGAGTCATGCGGCATCTGTGGTAGTGATGTGCATGGATACGACGGGAGCACAGGCCGACGGCTTCCCCCTGTCGTCATGGGACACGAAGCCGCTGGAATCGTAGAAGCGGTCGGCAACGCAGTGTCAGGATTTCAGCCCGGGGACCGTGTCACATTCGATTCAACTGTCTACTGCGGAAAGTGCTATTTCTGCCTTCGCGGCCAAGTCAATCTTTGCGATGAACGCGAAGTAATCGGTGTCTCAACGCCCGCCTTCCGCCGCATGGGCGCGTTCGCCGAGTATGTCACCGTTCCCGCTCGCATCTCCTATCGTTTGCCGGACAACATGCCCTTCACGCATGCCGCGATGATTGAAGCCGTGTCAGTCGCCGTCCATGCGGTCTCCCTCACCCCAATTGCACTGGATGACACGGTCGTCGTCGTGGGAGCCGGGATGATCGGTCTTCTTACTTTGCAGGCCGCGCTGTTCGCTGGCGCCGGCAGGGTCTTCGTTGTCGATGTGGATGATACCCGCCTTGAACTGGCACGCAACCTGGGGGCAAACCGCACCTTCAACTCAGGCAATACCAGCACCGTTTCTGATCTGCTGCAACTTACCATGGGACGTGGTGTGGACGCCGTTCTGGAGTGCGTCGGTATATCTATTACCGTAAAACTCGCACTTGACGCCGTGCGCAAAGGGGGCACCGTAACCCTGGTCGGCAACATTGCGCCGACCATTGAGATCGGGCTGCAGTCCACGGTCACGCGCCAGATTCGTTTACAAGGCTCCTGCGCATCTTCCGGCGAGTATCCTGCGTGCATTTCGCTGATGTCGCGAGGGGCAATCCGCGTGGAACCGCTCCTCTCCGCTGTGGCTCCGCTTGAGGATGGAGCTGCATGGTTCCGCCGTCTTTATGAGCGCGAACCCGGTCTACTTAAAGTTGTTCTTCAACCCTAAGGATTCATCCATGACTGACTCACTATTTGATTTATCTGGAAAGGTGGCGCTGGTCACTGGAACCAGCCGTGGTCTCGGGCAGTACTTTGCACGCGCCCTGGCCCGGGCCGGTGCTGACATCGCAATGACCAGCCGCGACAAGCTATCGCTTTCCGTTTTTGCCGATGAAATCCACACCTTGGGACGGCAAAGCTTCGCCGTCGATCTCGATGTTCGCGATTACACCAGCATCCAGAACGCTGTCGCCGCCGTTGAAGCGTACTTCGGCCATATTGACATTCTGGTCAACAATGCCGGCTGCAACATACGCAAACCAGCGCTGAACGTAACCTGGGACGACTGGAATACGGTGCTCGATACAAACCTGCGCGGCTCTTTCTTTGTGGCGCAGGCCGTTGCCCGTGGTATGGTCCAGCGCGGCTACGGCCGCATCATCAATATTGGCTCTGTTACCAGCGTCGCTGGATATGCCGGTCTTGGCCCCTATGGCGCCAGCCGCGGCGGAATACGGCAACTCACCATGAGCCTGGCCGACGATTGGGGAAGCAACGGTATCACCGTCAACTGCCTCGCACCGGGATGGTTCCGTACACAGCAGAATCATGCCCTTTACGAGAATGCGGCATGGGTGGAATATCTCTGCGATCGCATTCCAGTGAAGCGGCCCGGCCTTCCCGACGATCTCGATGGAGCAGTCGTCTTTCTTGCCTCGGAGTCCAGCCGTTACATCACAGGCCAGACGCTTCTGGTTGACGGCGGCATCTCCACTGGAGCCACCAAGACCAGCGTCTAGAGGGGAAGCCATTGATCAATTCGCAGTTCCAGGACCGGGCACGGCTTCCAGGGCGCCGTTGGCGAATCGCATGGTTGCTTGGGTTCGGAGTTCTGGTGAACTACTTCGATCGAGTCAACCTCTCCGTAGCGCACGCATCTCTCTACGTCGATTTCGGAATTTCGAATGTTATCTTTGGCTATCTCTCCGGCGCCTACAACTGGGCCTACGCTCTGTGTCAATTGCCCATCGGTGTCCTGCTCGATAAGCTCGGCGTCCGGCGGATTGGTCGGATAAGCACATTCCTATGGAGCATCGCGACTTTCGGCTCGGCAATTACGCCCAGTCTTGGCGGGTTGTTCGCGGCCAGGTTTGCACTGGGGGTGGGAGAAGCGCCGACCTTTCCCGCGAACGCAAAGGCAATCGGCGCCTGGTTTCCCGCAAAGGAACGCAGTCTTGCTACATCCATCTTCGACGCGGCGGCAAAATTCGCTCCGGCCGTCGGCGTAACTCTCATCGGCGTTGTCTTGCTTAAGGTCGGCTGGCGTTGGAGCTTCGCATTTACCGGCATTGTCAGCTTCCTTTACTTCCTTCTCTTCTGGAAGTTATATCGCGATCCCGAGGACGACCGGGCGTTGAGCGATCTTGAGAAGCGATATATCGAAGCCGACGTTGAAGCTCCCGGCGCGCGAGAGAAGATACCCGCACAACCAGATTCCCTTGGCGATCTCCTGGCCCAGCGCAAGGTGATTGGTTTGGCCGTGGGCATGGGTTCCTATAACTATGTGTTCTACCTTTTGTTGACCTGGCTGCCGAGCTATATTTCCATGGTGCTGCACGTCGACCTCCTCCATTCGGTCCTTTACACAAGCGTCCCATGGTTCTTTGCCGGATTCATGGACATTCTGGTGGGTGGCTGGCTGGTGAATGCTTTGATTCAGCGTGATTGGGATGCAAGCCTGGTGCGCAGGACCATTCTGGTCGGCGGCACCACATGTGGACTTGGAATTGTGGGAGCGGCCAACCCGCATAGTGTGCACCAGGCCCTCATCTGGATCAGCATATCGCTCGGCGGCCTTGCCGCCGCGGCGCCGGTTGGGTGGTCGATTCCGTCACTCATCACGCATAGAAACAATGTCGGGAAGGTGGGCGGCATCGTCAATTTTTCCAACCAGCTTTCAGGCATCGCAGCGCCAATCGTTACCGGCTATTTGGTAACGGCGCGGCAATCTTTCGCGTGGGCCTTCGGCCTGCCGGCGATCTATCTGATAATCGGAATCGCGGCATACATACTCTTGTTAGGCAAGATTGAACAGACCACCGAACCTCTGAAGCTCGGTGACGTTCTAGCCTGAACGTACGCATGGTGCGATCGAGTTGCCGGAACAATCAGGTTCACTGCGATTCCGCCCGCGTATCTGTCTTGATAAACGCCCCAGTGTCCGATGTTCCTGCCCCGCCCCGGTTATGGTCCCGTTTCAAGCTTGGTCGAGCGAGGGATATAATCGTTTCACCTGAAAGACAGTTGAATTCATGCCCGGTCGGCCGTAGGCGGTCGCGGAAACGGCGAGCTTATACATAGCGTTTGTATCCGGGATGGAGACGAGGATCGACCGTGCGGCGAAAGGCTGGTAGTTCGCCGTCGGCTCCGGAATTTTTGGCTGGGTGCTGGACGCGTTCGACTTCTTTATTGTGGTTTTTTATTCGACACGCTGGCCGAGCGCTTCCATGTGTCGAAGGCGTCGATGGTATACACGCTGACTTTGACGCTCGCGATGCGGCCTCTGGGTGCACTCTTCTTCGGCACTCTGGCGGACCGGTTCGGGCGCAAGCGTCCACTCATCCTCTGCGTGCTGTACTTCTCGCTGTGCACGGTGTTGACCGGGCTTGCATCCAGCTATTCAATCTATGTGCTATGCCGCGTGCTGTACGGCATGGGCATGGGCGGATATTGGGGTATCGGCGCTTCGTATGCGATGGAGTGTTCTCCGCGCCGGTTCCGCGGCGTACTCTCAGGCACTCCATTGGCAAAGGCATGCAGTGTGTAGGTTCCGGGGCGCACATTGGCGATGGTGAACCTTCCGTCCGCTGTGCCTTCGGTCCAGAACTGGTAGTAGTTGCCGTCGTGCGGCCAGGTAACGATGCCGCCATTTCCTGCCAGAAGGGTATATCCGCTTTCGGACCCCTTGAAGTTCGCGTGGGTAAGGCCAACATTCAAGTTCGGGAGGAGCTTGGAAGCTGCCTGGGAATCATCGAGAACGAGTTGCCCGGTAACGGTGGCGCGGCCATCCTTGTGCGGGTAGTCCATGCCTTCGACCCACTCGTAAGGCCATGCGGCCTTGACCTGTTTCGACTTGGCAACTGCGTCGTTCCACAGAGCGAGCGCGTTGTCTTGCCATACTTTGGGCACGTAGGGCAACCCGCTGCCTGAGGTGGCCGTCAGCTTGTCCAACTCAGCCTGGGAGGGGTCCTTGGCGTTGGCTAATGAATTGAAGTAAACGAAGATCGGGCCGACAACCCGCCCCCAGGCTTGGCCGGCGAGGATCTCCGTGTTGTCGCCCGCGCCATAGTGGCCGGAGGTCCAGTAGTCGAGGATGATTGCCTGGAAGGACGCCTAACCGGGAGCAGTCATGTGGTCGATCAGGTCCAATTTATCTGGGCCACCCCCAATGTACTCGTTGGAGGGGTTCATGAAGTAGACGCCGATGTGGTCCTTGGTGCTAGACCATCCCCAGGCCTGCAGCTTGTACATTAAGGCGTTATAGCTGTACTTGTGCTCCACGGAGTTTTTATAGATGCCCGAGGTGTAGATGCTCTGCTCCTTGGCGTGAATGGTGTGGTTCTCGGGCGCCTAGCTCATCAACATGTTGCGGTCTTTATCGACCGAGAGCCAGTCGAAGGTTGGGTTCATATCCTCCAGGATGAAGCGGTTTTCGCCCACGTGGACGGAAGGGTACGAAGCCGGGTGTGTGTACTCGTCGTAGGTGTAGAAGCCACTGGTGCCACGTTCCATCGTGAAGCGCGTCTCGATGTCCATGCTGTGGGGGTTGATGCCCTTGACAGAGACCTCCGCGCGTTCGCCGCCGTTGGTTGCAGGGTCGATGGTCACCCTTGCGGTCACGGTACCGGAGGGCGTCTGCTCCCAGCATCTGCCGCGGGTCAGGATGCTCACTCCGTGATAGACCAGCACTGTCAGGTTGCCGTCGCGCTTGGTAAGGGTGGCCTTCACGATGCCGTTGTCCAGGGTCCAACTGTCGCCGTTGTCGGTGATGGTGACCGGCAAGTTGACCGCGACTTTGGCGACCTTCGACGGGTTTCCGGTAAAGTGCCAGGCACGGGCATGTCCTGGGCACTTTACTGAAAAGGTTGCAGGCACGATGAGGCGCAACTGGCAATGCCGCTCAAACAGCGGTCAGCTTGCCAGCGCGAAGATCGAATATTCTCTACTTCCAAACCACAGCCTGCAGCCAGCCGCCCCATATGTCGGCCCATGCATGGACGACGATGTTTGCGCGCAGGTTCCCGCGCCACGCTGCCAGCACCCCGAAAAGAATCCCCAACACGCTGATCACGACAACGTTGATCCAACCCTGATAGGCGTGAAACAGGCCAAACACTACACCCTGCGCCACCACCGCCGCGACGATGTTTCCAGTAAGGGCGTGAAACTGCCGTTGCAGAAAACCGCGGAAGGCCAGTTCCTCGCAGGTCCCCGCGGTAATCGAGACCGCGATCCAGATCAGAATCTCGGGCAGTCTATGCGGCAGCAGGCTGTCGACGGTCTTCGCGCTTCCCGCACCCGGAGCGGCAGAAAGCAGACGGTGAACGCCGTAGGCCGCACCTTCCCAGAGCAACCAAAACGGCAGCGCGATTCCCATGTCTATGGCAACGCTCTTCCACGAAGTCCAGCGCCCGCCCGAAAGAGTCGCCAGACCTCCGCCAAATCGATGGACTCCGGCCCAGCAGTAATAGAGGAGCGCCCAGTCTAAAGCGATTAAGCTCAGGTAGGTTGGAATCGCCGAGCTGTGACTCGCAAACTGGCCTCTCGCCGCTCCTGCGCCCCCAGTGGATGCGTGCTGAGCCAGAAATCCCATCGTCACCATACCAACTCCAATCGCCAGGAAGCCAACGAGCCATCCCCACGACGCGATCCGCTGCGGCCTTTGGCGCACCGCGGGACTGATTGCCTGCATTACTTCATTTGCCTGCATGACGCTTCTCCTTACGGGTTACTGCATCACTCTCCTGCTTGCCGGCGATCTTCTTCAGTTCAACCAGAGTCTCCTCGGCCCAGCGCAAGTGCGCCTCCAGCTCAAACTGTCCGAATCGCGCCGCCATCTTCCAGTAAGGTGTGCCCGGATACTGTCGGTTGCTGGCGATGGCCTCGTAGACTTGCTGGAACCGTTGCAGCAGCCCGCGCTCGCTATCCACCATGCGTTCGAGATATTCAGTCGGAATATCCGGTGTAACCTGTGCGCTGAAGAACAGCTTCAGCAGCAGTTCATTGCGCGGAACCTCGGGCTGCGGTGGAACCAGCAGCCACTGCGTCAACCGCTCCCGGCCTTTTCTTGTGATCGAGTAGACGTGCCTGTCCGGCTTGCCCTTCTGCCGTTCTATCTTCGAGGTAACAAACCCTTCGGTCGCCAACTTCTTCAGGTTCGGATAGATCTGACCATAACTCTCGTTCCAGAAATGACCGATCGATTCCCGGATGGTGAGGCCGAGGTCGTAGCCGGACATGGGTTCGATCGTCAGCAGACCCAGCAGCACGTCCATGCTTGAACTTGAGCGTCTCGCCATATAACTAATAGTTATACATCTGTTAGATACATAAAGTCAACATAATTGCTTCGCAACAAATACGGCAACGACACAGTCCCCTTTCAGGCGCTCAAACAATGGCGCGTAAGTCCTCGAAAACGCGTCAGTGTCCAATTATCCTGCCCAGAGCGGGTCACGAGATCACGGTACACTGGCTGACTTATGAGTACCGATCCGTCGTCGATGATCGCATCATTGATAGCAGAAGGACACCCAATGCGATTTGCCCTCGGTCTCTGACCGCGTAATGGTGTGTCTTTTGTAGCCGAACTTCTGGTGTGCTTTTGTGCGCGTGAACCCCCAGTCGATGGTGACGCGGTTGCGGTTCATCTTGCGGTTCCAGGCCTTGGCTTCCCTTTGAAGGTCGCGGAGGGAAGGGATTCTGCGTTGGCCCGAGACACTGGCGGCTGAACAGGCTGATCTCGATCTCCGCCTGGTCGAGCCAGCTTCCGTGTTTGGGGGTGTAATGCACCGTGAACCGGTCCCACAGCCATCCGCCGATCTTTTCTCCGAAGCGCTCCACGATCGCCTTGCGGCGGTGCGAACTCAGATTGTCCATGACCAGATGGATGGTGTCGGCCTGCGGGTAGCTGGCCGCAATCTCCAGCAGGTAGTCTGCGAACTCCGGCGAAGAGCGCGTGGGAGTCGCCTTGGTAAAGTGACGGCCCGCCTTGGGCTCGATCCCGCAGAAGACGTTGGCGGTGGCGCAACGCTTGTACTCCGAGTCGCGCCGCAGGATTCGCCCTGGGCGCATGGGCCGCGCCCGACGCACATCGGCATGCAGAACGACCGGCTTCTCGTCCACGCAAACCACGGGTTCCGTTTCCGATGGCGGCCTTTCATAGAGAGCCAGCACATCTTCCATACGGGCGATGCACTCCTCATTCCGATCCGCCACGCACCTCATTTTTCCCCGCCACGGCTTCAGATCGTGGCCCTGAAGAAGGATGCGAATCGTTTCCCGGCCCACCTGCGGCGCCAGCTTTCGCTTCACCGCTTGGCGGGCGATCAATCGCACACTCCACCGTGCCTGACCTTCGGGCGGCGTACCGCAAACCAGGGCAATGATCCGCTGGCTTTGGCCTGTGTCCAGCGTCCGTTGCTTGCCGGGCCGCGGTTTTTCGTACAGACCCGCCTCCAACCCTTCTTCTTCGTAACGCCGGGCAATGGCCCGTACCGTCTTCGGCGCCACGCCCACGTTCCCGGCTGCCTGCGCTGCCGTTTGTCCCTGGTCAAGCTGGCGCAGAATCAAGGCCCGCCGCAGCACCCGCGCCGGTTCCCGCCCCTGCGTCAGCATCCCTGCAATCTGCTGCCGCTGCTTCTTGCCCAACTCCACATGCACCCGATGGCAGGCTGTTCGCATACCTTCACGATGCAACCCATCCAGCTTCTCCAAAAGTGCCTATCCAGCTACACCATGATGCGGTCAGAGAGCTAGCTTCACGTCGTCGCGGCTTGGTCTTATGTCGTCATTCTGGCTTGAGCGAAGCCGAAGGCCAGAATCTCCGTCGTTGCATGTTTTTCTTCGCCCGTCATTATGGCGCAGCCAGAATCTCCGTGTTTCGTCGTTGACTATAAGACGTAATATCGAAGATGCATCGCGTGCAAACGAATCGCAACCCCGCCATGAATCAACGCGGATGAACACCGACAAACAACCCGAGCCCGACGAAGAACTGATTCGCAACGAGGAACCATCCAGCGAATCCGCCACCCAGCGTCCCCTCGCCCCCGGCCTCTATCTCGTCGCCACGCCCATCGGCAACCTCGAAGACATTACCCTGCGCGCCCTGCGTGTCCTCCGCTCGGTAGATAAAATTGCCTGCGAAGACACGCGCCAGACCCAGAAGCTGCTCCACCACTTCCAGATTCGCACCCCCACCGTCAGCTATCACAAGCACAACGAGGCGGGCCGCGCCGTTGAGCTTGCCGCCGCACTCCGGGCTGGCGCTCGCATCGCCGTCGTGAGCGACGCAGGAACCCCCGGCATCGCCGATCCCGGAGGCCAGATCGCCGCCGCAGCTATCGCCGCTGGAGTCCCCGTCTTCCCCATCCCCGGCCCCAACGCCGCCATCAGCGCGCTCATCGCCAGCGGCCTCGCCGGAACCGCGCTGCCGAGCAGCGATGAGAACGCCGAGCAGTTCACCTTCCACGGATTCCTTCCCTCCAAAGGAGGTCAGCGCCGCACAGCCCTCGAGGAGCTCAAAACCAGGGTGCCCCAGGTCTCGACTCTGAGACCTGGGAATCAGGCAACACCACAGATTTTCTATGAGGCCCCACACCGCATCCTGGCCACGCTGGCAGACATCGAATCTATCTTCGGCCCCGCGCAGCACGTCGTCGTTGCGCGCGAGCTGACCAAGCTGCACGAGGAGTTCCTGCGCGGCCCTGTCTCAGAGATCCGCGCCACACTCGCCGCCCGCCCCACCGTCCGCGGCGAGTTCGTCCTCCTCTTCGTCCCCACCCCCGCCGAATCCGCCAGCGAAACCGCACCCACCAGCATCGCCGCCGAGATCCGCGATCTGATGCAAAAAGAGTCCCTCGCCGAAAAAGACGCCCTCAAGCGTGTCGCCCGCGCCCGCAACATCGGCAAAAGCGAAGCCTACCGCGAACTCCAACGTGAGCGGGGGAAATGATCTTGCTTCTTGGCGGCGCGAGACTATTATGAGTCCCAGGGGCGCCAGCAATGATTGAAATCGTCAACTCCGCCGCGGTTCCATCAGGCGTGTGTGCAGCATGCTTAAGGCTAATTGCACGTAAGGATTTTCAGATTGCACGTAATTTCAAGTGCTCTCACTGCCAATAACTCCTAAGGACATCTAAGCTCCTGCGCACGCTCATGCATGTGTTATGCAGCGGAGTTCCAGCAGTCCTCGTATTCTTCTTGGGTGGACGAATCATTCCAGTATTCTTCGGATCCTTCATGGGAGAACGGATCCTATGGGACATAGCGCTATGGGTAGCGCTGTCGTTTGTGTTTTCTATGTTGTATAGCGCAGTAACGACCATTCCGCATCTTCCAAAACTCGAGCTAGTTCACGAAAAAGAAGAGTTTCAGTCTCTAAACCTCTCGAAGTAGGTGCAAGCCTCTACTCCCGCCCCTTCACCCGGTCATACAGATACCGGTCGCTGGTCGTCCCCAGCGATTCGTTGTAGAGGCTGGCCGCCCCGGCCGCCTCCTTCAGCTCCTCGCTGAACTCGTGGATGGCGTGCAGGTGATCTGCCGTCGCGGGAATCTCCATCTGCGGCGTCTTCAGGAACTTCTGGTAGCCCCGGTCCACCAGCCGCGAGATTTGTCCGCCCAGCAGCCATCCCGGCCACGCCAGCAGCATGGTGGTGCCGTCGGGCGCTGCCGCAATCTCCGCCCCACAGCCGTACTTACGCACCTGGAAGGCCTTCGCGCCGCTTCCTGAAGCGTCGCGCGCCGCAGATACATCAAATTGGTGGCCGGCGAGCGTGGTAAGCGCGTCGGCAAAGCTTCGTGGCGGGATCATCTTTGCCATAATTAGATACGCTGGATTCAGCTTAACTGTCGCACATACGCTGCCGGCGTTCAATCGGTATTGCAAGCGGATGGCCGACCGCGGGACAGAAGCGAGAAGGCAGCAACCGAAGCAAAGGGATGAATCTGGAATGCACCTGCAGCACGCCGAGGAAGGGAACTCTTTGACGATTGCAACCGAGCGCGCGCTGGGAGTGTCTCTGCTGGACCGCATTGGCAACACGCCGCTGCTCGCGCTCGACCGGCTCACCGCGCACCTTCCCGGCATCCAAATCCTGGGCAAGGTGGAGTGGGTGAATCCCGGCGGCTCCATCAAGGACCGCGCCGCAGCATCCATCGTCCTCGACGCCGAAAAGCGCGGCCTGCTCCGTTTTAATCAAGGAAAGAATCCACCCAACGGCCGTACGCTGCTCGACGCCACCAGCGGAAACACCGGCATCGCCTACGCCATGCTGGGCTCCGCGCTGGGCTTTCCCGTCACCCTTTGCGTTCCCTCCAACGTCTCTGAAGAGCGCAAACACATCCTCGACGCCTACGGCGCCCAAGTCGTCTGGACCGACCCCGCGGACGGCTCCGACGGCGCCATCCGCAAGGCCCGCGCC